>Ga0070741_10000107_pt1 | contig 311276 bp, 275 predicted proteins | sample Coa_R1_4_FD_66440 | JGI IMG/M metagenome (GOLD analysis project Ga0070741, IMG submission 66440) | Surface soil microbial communities from Centralia Pennsylvania, which are recovering from an underground coalmine fire - Coalmine... | ecosystem: Environmental > Terrestrial > Soil >...
GCCGACGGCGACCCCGACTGACACCGCAACGGCGACGCCGACCGACACCCCAACGCCGACCCCGACGAACACCCCAACGGCAACCCTGACCAACACCCCGACCGCAACGCCAACCAACACGGCAACGGCAACCCCAACCGACACCCCAACGGCGACCGCGACGAACACCGCAACGCCGACGGCAACCAACACGCCGACGGTGACCCCGACGGACACCGCAACGGCGACGCCGACCAACACGCCGACGGCGACGCCCACGAATACCGCGTCAGCGACGCCGACCAACACCCCGACCGCAACGCCGACCGACACGGCAACGCCGGTGCCGACCGTGACGCCGACCGCCACACCGACCAACACGCCGACTACGATCCCGACGGCGACCAGCACGGCGAGCCCGACGGCGACGAGCACAGCGACGGCGACCCCAACCAACACGCCGACGGTGACGGCGACCAACACCCCAACGCCGACGCCGACCAACACCCCAACGGCCACGGCGACCAATACCCCAACCAACACCCCGACGGCTACGCCAACGAATACGCCGCCGCCGTCGGCGACGCCGACCGCGACTCGTACGAATACGCCGACCGCCACACCAACGAGCACGGCTACGCCTCCGCCGGCCAGCGGGCAGATCATGCTCAGCCCCAACAGCGGGCTGGCAGGCTCTCAGGTATCGATCTATGGCAGTGGGTTCGGTTCCAACAGGACGATCACCCTCACCTTTGACGGCGCCGCGGTGAGCTTCATCAACGGCCCGTCGTTCAACTCGGGCACAAAGCTGTGCTCCAGCGCAGCCGATGGCACCTTCACCTGCACCTTCGCGGTGCCGCCGGCGTCCACGGGTGCGCATACCGTGGCGGTCAGCGATGGGCTTGTAAGTGGCTCCGCCGGCTACACGGTCACCGTCGTTCCCCCGGCGCCCAGGTCGATCACGGTGAGCTCGGTTTCACCGGCCTATGGCCGGCCCACCGGAGGGAACACGGTCCGAATCATCGGGAAGAACTTCACAAACTCCACGGCGGTCCTGTTCGGAACAGCTGCTGGTACGGTCATGTCCACCAATTCCACAGGGACGGTCATCACCGTCAAGCCGCCCGCCGGGGTCGGCGCGGTCCACGTGCAGGTGCTTGGCATCAATGGGACGAGCGACAACACTACTCCCGAAAGCCTGTACAGCTACGGCCCGGTGGTGAGAGACATCACCCCACCGGTCGGACCGGCCGGAGGCGGGAACATGGTGACGCTCATCGGCCACAACTTCCTGGGGGTGACCAGCGTCACCTTCGGGAACTTGCCGTCGATTACCAGCGGATTGGTCATCAGTAAGAACGGCACTACGCTCAAAGTGAGGGCACCCGCTGCCCCTGCAGGCACGGGAGGGGTGCACGTCGTCGCCACGGCACCCAATAGCGGCAGCCTGAGCGCCGGCAGCAGCGACGCCAGCGGTGATGGCAGCTATTACAGCTATGGAGCGGCCGTTACGCAGGTGAGTCCCAATGTTGGCCCAAGTGACGGCGGAAACAGGGTCACGATTTCGGGTCGTGGGTTCAAGTCGGCTACGTCGATCGCCATTGGCGGCACCACCATCAGCTTGCCTGCAGCCGGCATCATCGTTACGGATAGGACGATTGTCATCCGCTCCATGCCGGCGCAGCTGGATACGGATCCTGGCCAGGTGGACATCGTCGTCACTGGCCCCGGCGGGAGCAGTCCCGTGGTAGCAGACGATAAGTACGCGTACGGGCCGGTAATTCGGGCTATTTCGCCGCGGTTCGGATTCCCGTCCACGTCCAAGAGAATCACCATCACCGGCCGGAATTTCACGGGCGCCACGTCCATTAAGTTCGGCACCACCGCAGTACCGCTGGCACCGGCGAGCGCTCCTGGGCAGCCGGGCGTTCAAGCCAACGGCCGGACCATTATCCTGACGACTGTTCCTGCCCACGCTCCTGGCACGGTGAACGTAACGGTTACGAACCCGGACGGCACCAGCCCGGTCAGCTCGAAGATGACCTTCGACTTCTACTAGAGTCGACGACGCGAGAAGGTGGAACGTTAGGCCAGCGGGAAGCCTTAAGCGCGGTGTGGTGGCGCCCCAGTGATCTCCTCGTAAGTGGGCGTTGGCATGCCCGCTCGCCAGCTTGCATCGCGAATCTCGAGCATATTGCCCGAAGGATCCAGGATGTACATTTCTCGGCCGGTGAAGAACCCCTTTTCACGGTAGACGATCGGCTCGGCGAGGGGCACGCCCTGTTCGTGGACGAGCTGCACCGCCCTTTCCCATTCCTCGGGAGCGACCTCGAAGGCGTGATGCAGCCGGTTGTCCTGCTGAGGGCTGCGTCGCAGCGGTTCCTTGCGCTCACAGAGCAGGATGTTGTGGCCGGCGACGGCGAAGCAGGACATCGTCGATGAGCCCAGCCGCCCCTTGAATTCGAGGCCCAGGACCTCACCGTAGAAGCGCTCGCTCTCCGCCAGATCGTTCACCGGGATGGACCAGTGGGTAACTCCCCGAATCTTCAGCATGCTTGCCTTCGTCCTATCGGAGATCGGTTGCAGGCATCATGACCAAGCGGAGGAGTTGATCAGCAAGGGCGGCTGGACGTGCTTTTCCAATGGAAGGCCGAAATACAGCCTCAGCCAATCCTCCAGGTCCTCGATATCGACCGCCTTGCCGCTCGAGATCAGGTAATAGCGCATGTTCGGGGAGAAGCCTTTACCGCTGATGACCACGATGCCGCGGATGGGCCAGGCATCGATGTCGCTGAGGATGGCGGGAATCTTTTCCTCGGCGGTGCCGGTCGTGCCCTGGAACTTGCACTCCACACCAAGCCGGCCCTTGGTCTCCGGGTGCGTCAACACCACGTCGATGTTCCTCACCGCACCCCATAGCCGCCGCCCCACCTTCACCTGCTCCTGGCAGTCGAGGCCCAGCTTTTCCGCCACTGCCAGCACCTGGGCCACCAGTCCCGCGCCGGTGCTGACGGCGTACGCACGGCCGGGCACTCAGATTTCCCCCGGCGGCGGGTAGTTAGTGACAATCAGCTCCGCCACTCCTCCTCGGCGATCGGCGCGGCTGTTTATCATACGATTGGCGGTCGCGACGGACAGGTTGAAGCCCTGGTACAGCCGCCGCAGCAGCAGGGTGTCATGGTTGTTCAGCAGGAAGCGAGCGCCGCGCCGGTCGAGGTCGTGCAGCGCCTGGGCAAGCTGCACCTGATCCGATTCTTCGAATGAGTCCTTGGTGTAACGGGTGAAGTTGGCCGTCGCGCTGAGCGGCTGGTAGGGGGGATCGAGGTAAACGAAGTCCCCTGGCCCCGCCTTGGAGAGCGCGGAATCATACGATTCCACGCCGATATGCGCGTGCTGGAGCAGCTGTGAGACGCTCTTCAGGTTGGCCGGATCGAAGACGCGGGGAGGGGTCTTGTAGCGTCCGCGAGGCACGTTGAACTGACCCTTGCTGTTCACTCGATACAGGCCGTTGTAACACCACTTATTCAAATAGATGAAGCGCGAAGCCCGGCGGACCTTGGTCAGCTCGCTCGGCTGCAGGTTGCGAACGAAGTAGTAGTGCTCTTCGGTGGGCTGGTGGCGGCTCAGGCTGGCCAGCAGCTCGTCCAGATGATCGCGTATGACCTCGTAAGCGTTGATGAGCTCTTCGTTCAGGTCGGAGAGGACGGCTCGCTGTGGCTGCAGGTGAAAGAACACCGCGCCTCCGCCCAGGAAGGGCTCGAAGTAGCGATGGTAGGTCCCGTCAGGGGGAAAGAACGGGTCGAGCTGGCTCAGGAGCTGCCCCTTGCCGCCGGCCCATTTGACGAAGGGTGAAGCGGCGAGCCGCTGGCGAGGTGCTGCGGCGGCGGGGACGTCGTCCGTCGACACTGGCACTGCGGCCGCCTGCATCGCAGCGACTATAGCAGAGCCCCCCGCGGCGAACAGCCCAGGCTCAGCAGCGTTGGGCGGCCGTCTCAGGTAGCAATACGCTCCACCTCTACCTTATTAGAGAAGAACACCGCGCCGCCGCCCATGTCGGCGATGCGGTCGGGAGTGGTTTGGTTCACGCCGCCGCCGCCGGGCATCTTGCTGGCCCACCATACGCCCTGACTCACCACCACACCCGGCTGCACGGCGTCGGTGATGTGCGCGTACAGCTCAACGGCGCCGCGCTTGTTCCAGGCGCGCACCAGGTCGCCCTCCTGGATGCCCCGCTCGCGCGCATCGGCCGCGCTCAGCTGCAGCGTGGGGCGTCCCTCCCGTTCGATCAGCGCATCCACGCCGGCCAGGGTGGAGTTGAGGAAGTGATGATTGGGTGGGGTAACCAGCGTGAGGCCCTGGTCCGGCTCCGGCAGGGGCACGTAGGATGGCAGCGGATCGAAGCCATCCCGGGCCATTTGCTCTGAGTAGAAGAACGTCGTGGGCACGTGCTTGCTGGGAGCGTTGAGCCGGACGACATGCTCGCGCCGCAGCCGATCGAGGGTCACGTCCTCCAGGTGGGGATTCGCGGGGAAGTCCAGCGCCTGTCGCATGATGTCCTCTGGGGAGTCGGCAAAGCATTCGTCCTCGAAGCCCATGGCGCGGGCCAGCAGCCGGAACACGTCCAGGTTGGACTTGGACTCACCCACTGGCTCAATCGCCGGCTCGGCCATGGCGGAGCGCAGGTGCCAGTAGGAGCGGTACAGGTCGGTGTGCTCCCAGGCGCTGGTCGCCGGCAGCACGACGTCGGCGTAGCGGCAGGTGTCGGTCATGACGACGTCGTGGACGGCCAGGAACAGATCCTCGCGGCTAAGGCCTCGCAGCACCTTGGCCTGGCTGGGAGCGACGGCGGCCGGGTTCGAGTTGTACACGTACATGGCCATGACGGGCGGGTCGCTCACCTCCAGCAGAGTTTTGCCCAGCTCGTTCATATTGATCGTCCTGGGCAGGCGCCCGTGCGCCGCCCGGGGCATGAGGTCGGGCCGGGTGACGGCCATCTCGTTGAAGGCGTGGTAGCCGCTGTTGCTCTTCATGCAGCCGCCGCCTCGATGGAGCCAGGCGCCGGTAAGCGCTGGCAGGCAGGCGATATTCCGAACGCACATGCCGCCGTTGTCGTGGTGCTGGATGCCGTTGCCGATGCGGATGAACGACGGCTGACGCGTGGCGTACTCGCGGGCCAGCCGGCGGATGTCTTCCATCGGGACGCCTGTGATGGCCGCCACGTCGCCGGGAGGATAGGCCTCGAGGCGGCTGCACAGCTCCTCGAAGCCCACCGTGTGCTCGGCAATGTACGCGGCGTCGTACAGCCTCTCGGCCACGATCACGTGCATCAGGCCGAGCGCCAGCGCCCCGTCCGTTCCGGGCTTGATGGGAATGAACCAATCCGCGGCGTCGCCGGTCTTGTTGCGGTGCACGTCGATGACGACGAAGCGAGCGCCTTTACGGCGGGCCTGCTGCACATAGGCCATCTGGTGGACGTTGGCGCTGACCAGGTTGGCGCCCCAGGCAATGATGTAGCGGGACTCGGACGTCTCTTCCGGGTCCACTCCCCTGTTGCTGCCGTTGGTGTAGCAGTAGCCCACGTTGCCGGCGATGGAGCAGATGCTGCGCAGCAGCTGTGAAGCTCCCAGCCGGTAGAAGAAACGATGGCCCACGTTGTAGTTGACGATGCCCATGGTGCCGGCGTAGCTGTAGGGCAAGATGGACTCGGCCCCGTAGCTGGCCGCCACGTCCTTGAACCGGCCGGCGATGGTGCCGATGGCCTCGTCCCAGCCAATGGGCTCGAACGCTCCGGCGCCCTTCGGGCCGATGCGTTTCAGCGGCTGGGTGAGCCGGTTGGGGCCATGCACGCGCAGATGGTCGAAGGCTACCTTCGAGCAGATGTGGCCCCTGGTCACGGGATGGTCCGGATCGCCGCCCACGGCCACCAGCCGTCCGTCCTTCACGTAACCCAGCAGTCCGCAGGCGTCGGGGCAGTCGAAAGCGCAGATAGAGCGCCGGACGTCGTCGTAGTCCAGGCGTTTCACGGCAATTCCGAGTATAGGTGGGCCGTGCCAGGCATCCCATTACCTGGTAATGCGAGAGGTCGGTTCATATAGTTCAGCTAATGGCTGTCCGCGCACTGGGGAGCCGCAGGCCGGCCGCGCCCCTGATCTCCACGAAGATCGCCATCCCTCGAAAGAGGGGTGACGTCTTACGCCGCACGCGGCTGGTGGACGCCATCCACAACGCCATCGACCGCCAGCTGTTCCTCGTGGTTGCGCCTGCCGGGTACGGCAAGACGACGCTGCTGGTCGACTTTGCCTCGGACAGCGACATCCCGGTGTGCTGGTATTCGCTGACCCCGCAGGACGCCGAGCCCGCGGTCTTCCTGGACTACCTCGTGGCCAGCATCGAGGCTCGCTTTCCTCGCTTCGGCGCGGAGACGCGGCGGGTCATGGCCCAGGTTTCCAATTTCCGGACCGACGCTTTCTCGGTCGTGGCCGCGCTGATCAATGAGATCCAGGAGCGCATTCCCGAGTACTTCGCGGTCGTTCTGGACGACTACCACGAGGTCAGCGAGAGCCGCGAGATCAGCGAGCTGGTGGATGCGCTGCTGAAGCATGCGCCGGAGAACCTGCAGCTCATCGTCTCGTCGCGCACCATGCCCCACCTGCAGCTGGCGAGATTGGCCGCCTTGCGGCAGGCGGGAGGTGTGGGCGCCAACGACCTGCGCTTTACCTCCGACGAGGTCCGCGACCTCATGCGCGAGAGCTTCGAGACCGAGCTCCCACCCAAGGTCGTGGAGGAGCTCACGCTGCGATCGGAAGGCTGGATCACAGGCATCATCCTGACCACCCACACCATGTGGCAGGGCCTGTTCGAGAGCATGATCCAGAACTCGGGACAGGAGCAGCTCTACAGCTATCTGGCGAACGAGGTGTTCGAGCGGCAGGACCCAGAGGTGCAGGCGTTCCTGCTGGCCACTTCAATCCTGGACGACATGGAGCCAGCCATCGCCGGAGCCCTGGCGGGGGTGAGCCGGGCGAACGAGCTGTTCGTTCAGCTGAAGGAAGGCAACCTTTTCGTCACCGAGCTACAGACCCGCAAGCGGGTCTATCGCTACCATCATCTGTTCCGCGACTTCCTTCGCGCGCGCTTGGACCGCGAAGGGCCCGACGATCGAGCTCGGTTGGAGCGCGCGGCCGGGCTTCTGTATCAGCAGCGCGGCCAGCACGAGCAGGCGATCGGCCATCTGCTGATGGCGGGCGAATTCGTCAGCGCGGCCGACTCAATCATTGCCATCGCAGAAGCGGTGTTCAACGCCGGGAGGCTGGACGCGCTCGCCCAATGGATCGACACCCTGCCCGACGAGACTCGAACCCAGCGGCCGCGCTTGATGCTCTGGCGCGCCCAGGTCGCAATCCAGAAGGGGGAACTTCAGCTTGCGGTCACTATCTGCCAGCGTGTCGAGGAGCATGCTCTGTCTCTCGGACAGGAGACGGAGGCGTGCGAAGCCAGGCTGCATCGTGCTGCGGCTCTGCGTCTGTTGGGAGATACTGAGCAGGCGGTCGAACTTTGTCAGCAGGTTCTGCAGACATTCGGCAACGAGGTCAGCCAGCGCCGGGCTTTTGCTCTCCGTGTTCTAGGCACGGCCTACTGGCGCCTGGGAGAACTCGTGCTTTCTCGCGAGTGCGCTCTTGAGAGCCATCGCTTGTACGAGTCTCTGGGGGACAAAGCCGCTGCCGCCTATTTGCGAAACGACCTGGGTAACATTGCGAATTTTCTCGGAATGTTGGGTGAAGCCCGGCAACAGCTGGAACTCTCAGCTGCTTACTGGCGCCAGGTTGGCAACGTTGGCAGGCTTGGTCTCACTATCTCGAATCTAGGCTGGGTGGCATATCTCGAGGAGGATTACGGGGAAGCAATCCGGTTATTCGAGGAAGCTATTCGCTATGCCCAGGCCGGCTTGTTCACTTACGCCGAAGGTTTGGCGGCCTGCTCCCTGGGAGACGCATACCGTGATCTCGGCGAGTTCCGAAGGGCGGAGGCTGCATATGACAAGGCCCACGACCTGGTACTCGAAGGTACTGACCGCGCAGAACTAGCTGTCGTCCTTAACTCAACGGCTCACAGTTATCGTCTTCAGGGTAAGCTGGCAAAGGCTGAAGGTGCGCTCCGACGGGCTCGGGCGAATGCTGCGGGGTATCGCCTCGCGCAGATTGATCTGACCAGCGGCATTTGCGCAGCGGAGCGAGGTAGCTACGCCCGCGCACTGCGGTTCTTGGAGACCGCGCTTCAATCGTTTCGGGTCGGTGGGGCGCGCTATGGCGTGGCGCGTGCGCTGTTTCACCTCGGCTTCGTCTTTTTCAAGCGCGGGGATTTGGAGCGCAGTGACGCGCTCCTCGAGGAATCGCTGTCGACATTGGAAGATCTCGGCTTCTCCCAGTTCTTCTCCGTGGATGCTCCGCGTTGCTTAGAGTTCGTCCAGCAGGCGGCGGACCGCGACATCGGAGGAGCGTTCCTGAAGACACTCCTGAACCGTGCGGTGCAGAAGCCATCGTTGCCCCGCGTCGAGCCGGCAGTCGCCTCTCAGAGCGTTGCCGGGCCTCGAATTCGAGTGCGCATGCTAGGGGCGCTGGAGGTAACCATGGATGGCCGCCAAGTTTCGCTTCGCCACTGGGGGACGCAGGCGGCGCGTGAGCTGTTTTTCTACCTGCTTCTTCACCGGGAAGGGGCGACGAAGGACAGATTGATGGACCTTCTGGCTCCGGAAGTGACTCCGTCTCGTGCGAATTCTCAGTTCCATGTGGCGGCCTATCGTCTTCGTCGGGCGCTTTACCGCGGCGCCCTGCAATTCGATGGCACGCACTACCACCTCGATTCCGGTATGCAGCGCGAATGTGACGTAGATGTCTTTTGTGACGCGCTGGCCGCGGCAAAGAACGCCAAGCACGGCAGTGCTGAGGAAGCACTGGCGCTCCGCCGAGCCACCGAGGCCTACGGTGGCCGATTTCTCGAAGGTCTCTACTCAGAATGGATAGAGCAGGAGCAGCGCCGCCTGGAGAGCCAGTTCTTCGATGCCTGCAGCCGCCTTGCCTGGTCTTCTTTCCACGCAGGTGACTTTCGCGGGGCTCTGGCCACCGCAGAGCGTGCACTCAATGAAGACGATAGCTTGCAGGATCTGCACGAGGTGGTCGTCAGGTCACTGCTGGCGCTGGATCGAAGAGGAGAAGCCACTCGACACCTGGAAGCGTACGCCAAGTACCTGGACGAAGAGCTTGGCGCTGAGCTTCCTGAAGAGCTGCGCCGGATCCTGGATGCGGATACGGCAGGCAAGCCACGGCTGCTGCTTCGCCGTTAAGCCCACACTCACACTGCTGGGTGGTGGGACGCTACTTCCCTGCCGAGCCGAAAGTGGCATCGGCTGAGCCAAACACCGCGTTCCGTGCTCCGCGCGCCCCCGCGGATTTCTTGTAAGTGATTTGTAAGTGGTAGAGGCCTACGCTGAGCCCAACTTAAACAAAAAGGGGGTTCCAAATGCGCAGGTTCAAATCGGTCTATTACGCAGTTGCTGGCGTTCTCTTTGGCCTCGTCGCCCTGGTGGCGGCAATCGGTGCCGATTCTGGCGCGGGACCGTAACTAAAGACCGAATGGTCCTACCCCTTCTGTTTTCCATCGTTCCGGCCTTGATTGCCGGTCTGCTTCTCCGCGGGCGGCTGAGCGGAATCGCGCAGTTGCAGCTGAAGTGGATGTGGCTTGTCCTGGCCGGATTGATGGTGCAGATAGTGGCGATGGGATACGTCGGCCGGAGTTGGTCCTTCGCGGCTGACCACCGGCCGGCGATCATCATCGGCACGTACCTGGCAGTGCTCGCGGGCCTGATCCGCAACTTTCGCGTCCCGGGAATGGCGGTGGTCGCTCTCGGGTTCGCACTCAACTTCGCTGCTATCGTCGCCAACGGCGGGCAGATGCCCGTGACCCGCGACATCATCGAGGCTTCGGGTCAATCGTGGCTCATTGATGGCACACAATCTGGCGAGCCGGTGTGGCAATCCAAAGACGTGCTCCTGCCGAAAGAGGACACACGTTTGTGGGTGCTCACCGACATCTTCATTACCCCTCCGCCGGTGCGCCGCGCGGCGGCCATCGGTGACTTCGTTACGTACGCCGGTGTGGGCTTGCTGATCGTCTTCGCCATGAAAAGGGCGCAGGCGGATCGACCTTCTGCACCGGTAACCGCATCTGTCACCGCTTGACTTTGACATTTGATAAGGAAAGTCTCGATATGAGATTTCTCGACGAGCCCCTCCCGGTCATGAGTGATGACCTGCAAGCCGTTGTGGGCATGGCCATCGTCGACCGTTCGTTCCAACGAGATCTGCTGGCAAATCCACGAAAAGCCATCGAGCACCTGGATCTGTGCACGGCCGACCGGCGTGCCGCCGCTGCCATCACCGGTGCGCAATCGCTGGCGGAGTACGCTCTGCGTCTCGAGCAGCGCGTACTGGGTGTCGACCATCGCAACCGTGTAGCGGTCCGGCGGTCGCACGGCCTATCCACACAGCCGGTGCTTGTTGCCAGCTGATCCATCTTCAAACCGCTAATCTTCCCCCCAACGAGAAGGCCCGGGCTCCCCAACCGGGCCTTCTCCCTTTTGTAAGGACAGCTGTCGATGGCCGACGTAGGTTTTCCATCCGCGATACTTACCGCAAGGTAACCACTAGGCAAGCTGGTCCTGCGGTGCTATGCTCTGGCGGCAAGGCTGCATACGCGTAGCGTTGACATAAGAGCCGCGTGTTGCGATAGTCTTGCCAGACGCCTTAGCACTTTTCCCGCTGATACCTGGATCACACTGGGGTGAACAAGGACGGGCATGAGGACGAGCGTAGTCGCTGAACCCGATCAGCCAGAAGCGGTTGGTCATAGTCTGCACGTCGAGCTAAGCGAGGTCCCAAAGCATCTAGACGCCGATTGGGCCGATCCCGTTATCGCGGATTGGTCGGCCAAGATCGCCGACGATGCTCACGTCCTCGCCGAGCACAGTCCGGTGGTGGAGCTGGATCGCGAAGATCTCGACGACTCCGTCCGCCTGTACTTGCGGGAGATCAGCAAGGTGGCCCTCCTCACCGCAGAGCAGGAGGTCGACCTGGCGCAGAAGATCGAGCGCGGCGAAATGGAGCTCGACAAAGGCGCCGAACCCGATCCGCAAATCATGTCCGAAGCCGAAGGCTCGCGCAGGCATCTCACCGAAGCGAACCTTCGGCTCGTTGTTTCTGTGGCCAAGAAGTACGTGGGCCGTGGCATGTCGCTGCTGGACCTGATCCAGGAAGGGAACATCGGCCTCATCCGCGCCGTCGAGAAATTCGATTACCACCGCGGCTACAAGTTCAGCACGTACGCTACGTGGTGGATCCGCCAGGCGGTAAGCCGTGCTCTGGCTGACCATGCGCGCACGATACGCATCCCCGTGCACATGGTCGAGACGATGAGCAAGTTCAATCGTTCGGCGCGCAATCTGCTCCAGGAGCTCGGTCGCGAGCCGACAGCGCAAGAGATCGCCAATGAAATGGAGATCTCGGTCGACAAGGTGCGGGAAATCATCCGCATCTTCCGCGAGCCGATGTCGCTCGAAGCGCCCATCGGCGAGGAAGAGGACAGCTCGCTGGGCGACTTCATCGAGGACCGCGGCTCGCTGAGCCCGGTGGACGCGGCATCCCGTCAGCTGCTCAAGGAGCAGATCTCCGAAGTGCTCGACTCGCTGACCAGCCGAGAGCGCAAGGTGCTCGAGCTGCGCTTCGGGCTGGAGGATGGCCGCAACCGGACCCTGGAAGAGATCGGCCGGGAGTTCTCAGTGACGCGAGAGCGGATCCGGCAAATCGAGGCTGAGGCGCTACAGAAACTGCGCCATCCGAGCCGCTCCCGCAAGCTCAAAGACTACTTGGAGTAGGTTCTCATCGGCAGCGGCCCGCGTAGGTAGATCACGCTGCCCGTGCCTCCATCCTCACCAGCCACAGCTCCGGCTGGTGAATCTCCTGCAAGCTGGGCAAACAGTCGGGGCTTGTCCACACCTGGTTCATCCCCTCGATGCCTACGCGCCGAACGACGGCATCCACGAAGGCTTCGCCAAGCTGATATTGCTGCAGCTTCACCTCTAGCCCCGTCATGCGGATGAACAGGGTCTCGGCAGGGCTCTTGTGCCGCTGCCGATCCTCGAACGTGGCGGCTATGCGGGCATAATCGGGCAGCATTCGCGGCCCAAGGGCATCCATGACGTGATTGCTGAAGCCTTCGAGCAGCGACATCAGCGCCTGGAGCCCGTCGAAGATGCGCTGCTGGTGCGGGTTCATGAGGCCGGTGAGCAGCCGCTGAGGCTGGCGAAGATCGAGCTGGCCGCGCATTGCCAGGCGCAGGAGCTCAGCCGCGTCGAACTGAAGAAGCCTGTCGCTGGCCGACATGAGCAGCTCCCGAATCTGCTGATTCATGTGCTGCCGTAACCAGGGATGGGCTTCGAACTGCCAGGCGTGAGTGAGCTCGTGGAACACGATCCAGGTCTCGAATTGCTCTTTGGGCAGGCTCATCTTGCGCCGGGCGCTTTCCAGGTTCGGCTCGACGAAGTACAGACGTCCTGCCGTAGCCGCTTCCTTGCCCAGCAGGCTCGGGTCGTACTGGCCCAATACGTGCCGGGAGAGGTAGCCCAGCAGCACCCCTAGGAGAATACTGCTCGTCTGCTGGTTCAGCGGATTGCTCACGCGGTTGCCCAGGCGCTGCCGCAGCGCGGATTCCACGGGCTCGAAGACCGTCCCAAAACCGCCGATGTTGGCCTCGATCCAGGCTGCTCGATCGAGCGCCTCAGGTCGTGCGACGAAGCAGAAGGAGCCGTCCGCGACGCGCAGATACTCCATCATCGGCTGGCTCACCTGCTGTACGAGCTGGCGGAAGTAGGTCTCTCGTCGCAGGCGCTGCTCGTTGCCGGAGCGTGAGCGGAGCGTGTCGCCAGAGAGCAGCGAGCCGATCTGGTAGACCCGGTCCCAGTCGATCATCTCTCGCCGGCCCCAGGCGACGCGACCGGAGTGCTGGGCAATGCCGGCCACGGCGCCCAGGATGAAGGCGCCGGCTAGCTCCGTGGCCAACCGCCGGGCGGTCCTGTCGGTGAATGGCATCTACGTCGATAGTAGCGACAGTCGTGACCGTTATCGGCGCTTGCCCTTCATAATCTACGTGGTGGACGATCAGGAGGGGATCAAGCGGCGGATTGAGGACCTGCGCCGCCAAATCGAATACCACAACTACCGCTATCACACGCTCGACGAGCCGGAGATCTCGGATGCCGAGTTCGATCAGCTCATGCGGGAGCTGCGCACGCTGGAGGAGGATTACCCGCAGTTCCAGTCGCCGGACTCTCCTACGCAGCGTGTCGGCGGCTCGCCGCTCGAGACGTTCGAGGTCGTGGTCCACCCTGTGCCCATGCTCAGCCTGGGGAACGTCTTCTCCGAAGACGAGCTTCGTGCCTGGCACAAGCGCGTCAGCAACATGCTGGGCCGCGACGACTTTGCCATGGTTGCGGAGCCAAAAATGGATGGGCTGGCCGCCGCGCTGACCTACGAGCGGGCCCAGCTGGTGCGCGCCGCTACCCGAGGCAATGGCTTTCAAGGTGAGAACATCACGCCAAATGTCCGCACTATTCGCAGCGTGCCCTGGCAGCTCAGTGGCGAGCCACCAGGACGGCTGGAAGCGCGTGGCGAGATTTTCCTGTCGAAAACCGGCTTCGAACGCGTAAACGAGGAGCGCGCCGAAGCCGGCGAGCGCCTCTTTGCCAATCCTCGCAACGCCGCCGCCGGCTCGGTGAGGCAGAAAGATCCGCGGGTTTCGGCGCGCCGCCCGCTCGAGATGTTCGTCTACTCTCTGGGGTACATCGATCAGCCCGCAGCGCCCCTGGCTGACACACACTGGGAGACCATGCAGTGTTTGGCGGCCTTCGGCTTGAAAATCAACCCCGAAAATCGCTACTGCCGGAATCTGGACGAAGCCATCGAGGCCATCCGCTCGCTGGAGCGGCAGCGCGAATCCCTGGACTATGAGATCGACGGGGTGGTGGTCAAGGTCGATTCACTGGCCTATCAGGCGGACCTGGGCTATGTAGCGAATGCCCCACGCTGGGCTACCGCGTTCAAGTTCGCTCCGGTGCAGGGCATTACCCGTCTCAACCGCATTGAGGTGAACGTCGGCCGCACCGGCGCGATCAATCCGTTCGCCGTCCTGGAGCCAATCCGCGTGGGTGGGGTGACCATCAGCCAGGCGACACTTCATAACGAGGACGACATCCATCGCAAGGACATTCGCGAAGGTGACTGGGTAGTCGTTCACCGCGCCGGCGAGGTGATACCTCAGGTGGTCGCTCCCGTGGTCAGACGGCGCTCGGGCGGCGAGCAGGTATGGCACATGCCGGCCGAATGTCCCGCCTGTCATACGCCGGTGGCCCGCGAGCCCGGCGAAGCCATGTACTACTGCCCCAACCTCTCCTGCCCGGCGCAGTTCTTCCGGCTGCTGGAGCACTTTGCCAGTCGCGGCACGATGGACATCGAGGGCCTGGGCGAGGTGATGGCGCATAAGCTCATCCAGGCCGGCTTCGTCGAGAAGCTTTCCGACGTCTATCACCTGACCAAAGAACAGCTGCTGCAGCTCGAAGGCGTGGGCGACAAGATGGCCGACATGCTGCTCGCCAGCATCGACGCCAGCCGCAAGCGGCCACTGGCCAACCTCATCTTCGCTCTGGGCATCAGGCACGTGGGCGAGACGGTTGCCGCGCAGCTGGCCCGGCATTTTGGTGACATGCATGCGCTGATGAATGCCGGCCTCGACGACCTGCGCGAGGTGCCGGGGCTTGGGCCGAAAATTGCCGAGAGCATATGCGCCTACTTCGAGCGTCCGGTCAACAGGTCACTGATCGAGGAGTTGGCCGCGGCCGGGGTGAGCCTGGGTGAGCCGCTTCCGCCCAGGACCGAAGGTCCGCTTTCCGGTCGCGAGTTCGTGCTCACCGGCCGGCTCGATCGCTATCCTCGGGGCCAGGCCGAAGCTCGCATCAAGGACCTGGGCGGCGAAATCGGATCTTCGGTGACCAAGCGGACGACCGACCTGGTTGTCGGCGCCGACCCCGGCAGTAAGCTGGCGCGAGCCGAGAAGCTGGGTATACGTGTCCTGACCGAGCAGGACTTCCTGCAGCTCATCGGCGAAAGCTGACGTCCGCTCCCCGCGGTTGGACCTTGCCCGCTGCTGTCGCGGCGCCGTCCGTGGCTCGCTAGCCATATCCTCCTAACATTTCGCAGCCAGCTTCGTTAGTTGTGATACACCCTGGCATGTTGAGCGGCGACGAGTGAGGTTGAGCATCGGATCGCGGCGTGCGGGCCGCGTGGCCAGCGTTCTCGCTGGCAGTTTGCTGCTGCTCACCGCGGTGGCTGCGCCCTCCGCCGCGGGAGACACGTTCATGCCTGGCCTGTCGCCGACTCCTGACCGTTTGCGTCTCATCGGCCCCGGCGGAACGCCCACCCCAAGTGCAGCTGTGGGCGCGATTCCCGGCCAGGCGCCCGCTGTTACCGGTGTGCTCGCCCCATTACCCCCGGTCGCCGCATTTCCTGCTCCACCGGTCGCGCCCCCTCCTGCGCCGGTCGTAGCCAGCCCGCCCCCTGTCCGGTGGGTCTACATGGTGGGAACCGCGCTGCCGGACAGCCTCCGCAGTCACGCCGATCAGATCGACGTGCTGTCGCCGGCCTGGTTCCACAGCGATGCCAATGGCATGATCTACGGCTCGGATTCGCCGCAGGTCACGCAGTTTGCCAAAGATCACGGCATCAAGGTCGTGCCGATCGTGGCCAACGGCGAGTTTTCAGCCTCCGTGGGGCACGCCCTGGTCAGCGATGGCAACCGCCAGACCCAGCTGCTCGATAGCCTGCAATGGCTGGTCAGCACGTACGGCTACGACGGCGTCAACATCGATTTCGAGAACATGGTCGCCTCCGACAGGACCTCGTTGGACGCCATGATGACCAACGTCTATGCGCGGCTTCATCCGCTAGGCAAGCTGGTTACGATGGCCATCGGCTCGAAGACCAGCGAAACCTACGGGGGGTTCTCCGGCGTGTTCGACTACGCCGGGCTGGCGCCCAACCTGGATTTTGCCGTCATCATGGCCTATGACCAGCACTATGCCGGCGGTCCCGCTGGGCCCGTGGCCGACGTCGCCTGGGTCAACGACGTACTGACGTATGCCAAGAGCCTGATCCCGCCAAACAAGCTGCTGCTCGGCATCCCGTTCTACGGGTACAACTGGAACATCAGCGGTGGTGGTTCAGCGCGGGCGATGTCATACACGGACATTGTTTCGACCGTGTTTGCTTTTGGCGCCCAGATCCAGATGAGTCAGGCGGCGCAGTCGCCCACCTTTCTGTACAGCGCCGGCAACGGACTGCACCAGGTGTGGTTCGAGAACAGTGACAGCCTCAAGGCCAAGCTCTTTCTGATCGACGTGCACCACCTGGGTGGCTGGGCCGGTTGGCGGCTAGGTCAGGAAGATCCCAACTTCTGGTCGCTCACGCTGCCCCCCAACCCGATTACGACGTCGCCGAGCTCGCCGCTAGCGCTTCGTTCGTCGTAACGATCTCGGCGCCGGCGGCCCGCATCGCTTCCAGCGCCTGACGTCCGTCGTCGGGATCGACGTTCACCGCGGCGATTGCGTCGCTGACCAGGGCCACTCGAAATCCCTGTCGGATCGCCTCCAGCGCCGTCTCCCGCACGCAATAGTCCGTTGCCAGCCCGCACAGCACAACCCGATCGACGTTGAGCAGTCTCAGACGCTCGGCCAGATTGGTGCCGGCAAAGCCGGAGTAGCCATCCGTCTCCCGGTCGGTGCCCTTGCGTACGACCGTTTCGATGCGGTCCTGTCGTAAAGCCGGGTGAAAGGCCGCGCCCCGGCTGCCTTGAACACAATGCACCGGCCACGGACCGCCCTGCTGTCGAAAGGAGGAGTGATCCTCCGGGTGCCAATCCTGAGTCGCGAACACGTGCTCGAAATGGGCCATCAGCCGGTTGACGTTGGGAAAGATCCGATCGCCGTCGGGCACCGCTAAGGCGCCGCCGGGGCAGAAATCATTCTGCGGATCGACGACGATGAGCGCCCGTTCCGCGGCCATCGATTTCATCTTAGCGATGCTGGTTCCTGTCTTGCTAGCCTCTGGGCGATGGATGCGAAGCGAGCAGCCCGGTCAAGCAGCTGTGTTAGGATGGAGAGCAGGCTGCCGCTGTTAGCTCAGCGGTGCAGAGCAACTCGGACACAGCTCCGTGGAACATTGACCGGGGGCTTCGGACCAGTTTGTTAGGTGCGGTAAGAGACGCCCAGCGCCCGCCTGGACAGCGTTTACTCGAGGTGCTCCCGGGACTTTGCACCTACGCCGTGCTGTCGGGGCTCATATGGGCCAGTCTGCTGCAGCCACTCGCCGTCGGCATGTTGGTGCTGCTCTACGACGCCTACTGGCTGTACCACTCCACCTCTCTCGGCATCCGCGTGATCGCTGCCTATCGCCGGATGAGGCATGCCGAAGCGACCGATTGGTTGGCGCAGGCCTCGGCCATGGAGCAGTTCGGACGAGTTCATCACGTGGTCATCGTCCCCACCTACGGTGAGTCCGTGGACATCCTCCGAGCTACCTTGCAGCGCCTGGCCGGCCAGGACTTCCCAACACAGCGCATGACCGTGGTGCTCGCCTTCGAGGCGCGCGACCCGGACGCTCACCGGCGGGCCGGCCTGCTGCAGGCCGAGTTCGGTGGTTTGTTCGGCAACCTATGGGTGACCTTTCACCCGCAGCTGCCGGGGGAGATCGCCGGCAAGTCGTCCAACCAGGCGTGGGCGGCGCGCTTCGCCAGCGAGCGGCTGGCCGGAGAAGCGGAGGTGGACCTGGCCTTCAGCACGATCACGACGTGCGACGCCGACAGCCGCTTCCACGGCAGCTACTTCAGCGCGCTGACCTGCCAGTTCCTCAGCAAGCCGCGGCGCCGCCTCTTTCAGCCGGTCATCCTGTTCTACTCCAACATCTGGCGCGTTCCCGCGCCCAGTCGGGTGCTGAACTCGGTCCACTCTCTATGGCAGCTGGCCAAGCTCACCCGCACGGATAAGCTGGTGACGCAGTCCACATACTCCATGGCGCTGTCCACCTGCATGGAGGCTGGCTACTGGGATGGGAACGTCATCCCGGAAGACAGCCATATGTTCTTCAAGCTGCTGTTCAAGTTCGGGCCCGAGGTCCAGGTTGAGCCGATCTTCCTGCCGGTCGTGTCCGACGCCGCGGAAAGCGCGGGCTATGTTGGGACGTTGCGAAGCCAGTTCGAGCAGGAAAAGCGCTGGGCCTGGGGTGTGGCCGACATTCCCTACGTCATTCGCGGGCTCCTGCGCATGCCCCGTCCGGGCCGCTGGAAGGCTGTCTACCGCGGCCTGCGCTACATCGAGGAGCATCTATCCTGGCCGTTGTCGCCATTCCTGATCACGTTCGGTGCCGGGGCTCCGGGATACTTCAGTCCCGGCTACGCTCGCACCTCATTGGGCCATCTGCTGCCGGCTCTCAGCGGCTATCTGCTCACGGCGAGCCTCGCGTCCCTGGTTGTCATGGTGGTCGTCGACTGCAAGATGAAGCCGGCCGAGGCCAATCCTCACCGCCTGCTGGGGCTTCGCCGCATGTTCGAATGGGTGCTGATGCCCGCCGTGGGTATTGGCCTCTCGGCGCTGCCGGGCCTGGCCGCTCACACCCGACTGCTTTTAGGGCGCTATCTCGAGTATCGAGTGACTCCCAAGCTGGCCGAGCCGGAGACGCTTCCTCTCCTGCAGATGGAGCAGGTCCCCGTGCACGTTTCCAGCGGGCAGTAGCTCCTCCGATCGGTCTTCAGCCACCAAACGGATAGCTATACTCACCGAGCCGCCCACGAGTCGATGCATGCGCACGGCGGCTGTGTTCAGCTGATTGGGGGATTTGGAGTCCGGGAATGACGGCCGTAATTGAGAGCACTGAGAACAGCCAGGTAACGCTCAAAGTCGAGGTCGAGCCCGAGCGGCTGGCCAAGGCTACCGACCGGGCCTATCAGCGCCTCGTCCAGCGGGTGAGCATCCCCGGTTTCCGCAAGGGCAAAGCTCCGCGGCGCATCCTGGAGCGCACCGTCGGCGTCGATACGCTGTACCGCGAAGCGCTGGACTTCGTCATGCCCGCGGCGTATGAAGAAGCTGTCAAAGAAAGCAACATCGTGCCTTACGCCCGGCCTGAGTTCGAGGTCGTCCAGCTGGAGCCCGAGAAAGCGCTGGTGTTCAAGGCGGTGGTGCCGGTCCAGCCCACGGTCAAGTTGGGAGACTATCGCTCCATTCGCGTCGAGGCTGGTAGTTTCGGCGTGACTGAGGAAGACGTTGACAAGGCTCTCCAGGACGTGCGTGCCTCGCACGGGCAGTGGGTGCCGGTCGAGGGCCGGCCGCTGCATATCGGTGACCAGGCGGCGTTGGACGTCCTAACCTCACTTGATGGCCGTCAGCTTTCGGAGAGTCCGCGCGAGATCGTTGCCGAGCTCGGCACCGATGCGCCCCTGCCCAGCTGGGCGAACGCGCTGGCCGGTCTCAGCGTGGGCGAGGAAAAGGACATCGTGGAGCCGATTCCCGACGATTACCGAGACGCCAGCCTGGCAGGCAAGACGGCCACGTATCACGTCGTGGTCAAGTCGATCAAGCAGCGCGAGCTGCCTGATCTGGACGACGAGCTCGCTCGCACCGTGGGCGATTACGACGACCTCGAGGCGCTGAAGCAGGATCTGCGCAAGCGGCTGGAGGCCCAGCGGAAGAGTGACGCCAAAGAGACCTTCGAGTCCGAAGTGGTCGACAAGTTGGTAGAGATCTCGGAAATCGAGTTTCCCGCCGTTATGGTTGATCATGAGTTGGACCACATGCTTCAAGAGGCGGAGAGCAGCTTCCGGCGCCAGGGTTTCAGCTTGGAGATGTTCCTGCGGGGATCGCGAAAGTCTGTCGATGAGCTCCGCGGCGAGTGGCATCCGCGGGCTGTCAGGCGTATCAAGTCGGGCCTCGTCCTGAACGAGCTCATCGAGGCCGAGAAGCTGGAGCTGTCCGAGGGCGAGCTCGACGGGGAGCTGACCCGCATGGTGGAAGGCACCTCGGCCGAGCGGCGCGAGTCCGTTCGCAAGCTCGTGGAGTCGCCTAAGGTCCGTGAATCGGTAGTGCACGAGCTGCTGCTCCGCAAAGCCATGGACGTCCTCGATCGGGCAGCCGGAGGATCTCAGTTCGTAGAATTGGAGGAGAGTCGGTAAATGGCACTCGTCCCCATGGTCATCGAGTCCTCGCCTCGTGGCGAACGTGCGTTTGACATCTATTCACGGCTTTTGAAGGACAGGATCATCTTCCTCGGCGCGGGGATCGACGACCAGCTGGCCAACACGGTCATTGCTCAGCTGCTGTTCCTCGAGAGCGAGGATCCGGACAAGGACATCCAGATGTACATCCACAGTCCGGGCGGATCGGTTCACAGCGGCCTGGCCATTTACGACACAATGCAGTTGATCAAGCCCGACGTAGCCACAATGGCGGTCGGCGTCACGGCCAGTATGGGCACGGTGCTGCTCGCCGGAGGGGCGAAGGGAAAGCGCTTTGCGCTGCCACACGCTACCGTTCACATGCACCAGGTGCAAAGCGGAACGGAAGGGGCTGCCACGGACATCGAAATCATGGCCAAGGAGGTGCTTCGGCTGCAGGCAACGCTGCGCCAGATTCTCGCCAAGCACACCGGCCAAGAGTACGAGCGCATCAGCACCGACTTCGACCGCGATAAGTGGCTCACGGCTGAAGAGGCAGTCGAGTATGGTATAGTCGATGAAATTTTGCAGCCCGCTCGGTCGAAGGATCTGGCCCTGATAGGCGGCAGCGGGGGAAGCTCCAACGGCTAGCTCTCGCAACACTCGCCTGACCTATCGCTGCTCCTTTTGTGGGAAGAGCCAGGAGCAGGTAAGGCGGTTGATCGCGGGCCCTGCCGGCGTTTACATCTGCGACGAGTGCATCGATCTCTGTCGGGAGATCATCGAGGAAGAGGGCGCCGCTCCTCAGAAGAACAAGTTCTTCGCCAATAAAGTCCCCACTCCGCGGCGGTTGTACGAACAGCTCAACCAGTACGTCATCGGCCAGGAGCGGGCCAAGCGTGTCCTCTCCGTGGCGGTCTACAACCACTACAAGCGCGTCAGCGCCGGCATGCAGATCGACGAGGTCGAGCTGGCCAAGTCCAACATCCTGCTGGTGGGGCCAACCGGCTGCGGCAAGACGCTGCTGGCGCAAACCCTGGCCAAGATCCTGGACGTTCCCTTCTCCATCGCCGATGCGACCGCGCTTACCGAAGCCGGCTACGTGGGCGAGGACGTCGAGAACATCCTGCTGCGGCTGATCCAGGCCGCCGACTACGACATTGCTCGTGCCGAGCGTGGGATCATCTACATCGACGAGATCGACAAGATCTCCCGCAAGTCGGACAATCCCTCCATTACCCGCGACGTGTCCGGCGAGGGCGTGCAGCAGGCGCTGCTCAAGATCATCGAAGGCGCGGTTGCCAACGTGCCGCCGCAGGGCGGACGCAAGCATCCGCACCAGGACTTCATCCAGATCAACACGACCAACATCCTGTTCATCTGCGGCGGGGCTTTCGAAGGGCTGGACAAGATCGTCGAGAAGCGCCTGGGTAACAAGAAGAGCATCGGCTTCGGCCGGGAGACGCTGTCGGGCACGAACCGGCATCGTAAGGACGAAGAGAACGTCCTGCACAAGCTCATCCCGGACGACCTGCTCAAGTACGGATTGATCCCGGAATTCGTGGGCCGCCTCCCGGTCACCGTTGCGCTGGATCCATTGGAGCGAGAGGACCTGGTGCGCATCTTGACCGAACCGAAGAACGCGATCATCAAGCAGTACCAGAAGTTCCTGGCGCTGGACAAGGTGGAGCTCATCTTCACCCCCGATGCGCTGACCGCTGCCGCCGAGTTGGCCCTGGAGCAGAAGACCGGCGCTCGCGGTCTGCGAACCATCGTCGAAGAGACGCTCACCGACGTCATGTTCGACATTCCCTCAATCGACACCGCGCGTAAATGCGTGGTGGACGACGAGGTGATCCGCGGAAACCGCAAGCCCATTCTGCTCGGCCGCACCGACCGCGAGATGCTCCCCGGCGAAGGCGAGTCCGCCTAACCTTCCCGACTTCGTACACTAGGGCCGATGAGCGCCCGAAAAGAAGTCTTCTATCTCGGCGAGGGGCACAAACACTCCAGCCCCATTCCTGAGGCCGTTCGCGGCGGCGGGTTCGTCTACCTGTCCGCGGTGCGCGGCGTCGACCCCGCTACCGGCAACCCGCCGGAAGACGCCGAGCAGCAGGCGCGACTGCTGTTCGACAACATGAAGCTGGCCCTCGGTGCCGCCGGGGCCACACTGGCCGACGTCGTCAAGGTGGCCGTGTACATGATGGATTTGCAGCGTGACCGGCCGGTCTTCAATCGCGTCTGGCAAGAGCACTTCGGTGACGAGCCGCCCGCCCGTTTCGCGGTTCAGGTTCTGGACATGGGCGTCGAGGGCGATAACAGCAAGTTCCTGGCGGACGTCACGGCTCTCGCCCCGAGTGCCGCTCGGTGATCGTCGACCTTCACACGCACCTCGTCCCGGAGCACTTTCCGCAAGCTGCCGGCCGGGGCTCGGGCCGCTGGCCGTCCATGGACCACTTCGAGCCTGGCCGGGCCAAGGTCACAATCGCCGGCGCGAACTTTCGGACGGTGACGGACCAGTGTTGGAGCCGCGCTCGCCGTTCGGCCGATCTGCCGTTGGAGGGCGTCGACGCGCAGGTCGTCTCGCCGATGCCGGAGCTGCTCTCGTACTGGTTCTCTCCGGCCGATGGCCTGGACATGAGCCGCTACGTAAACGATCAGATAGCGAGCCTGGTGCAGGCGTCGCCTACGCAGTTCTATGGCTTGGGCATGGTGCCGCTGCAGGACCCGGCCCTGGCCGCCAGGGAGCTCACAGCAGTCAAGAGCGCCGGCCTGCGCGGCGTGGAGCTTGGGTCTAACGTCCTCGGCAGGTCGCTTGGCGAGGAGCGCTTCGCCGAGTTCTTCGCCGAGCTCGAACGGCTCGATCTGTGCGCTTTCGTGCACGCGCTCCATCCTACCTTCAGCGATCGCTTCCCAGCCACCGAGCAGCTCATCAACGCCATCGGCTTTCCCAGCGACACCGGGCTTACCATCGCCTCGATGATTGCCAGCGGCCTCATCGAGCGCCATCCCGGTGTGCGGCTGGCGTTCAGCCACGGCGGCGGGACCCTGCCATTCTTTCTGCCCCGGCTGCAGCATGCTTGGAGCGGACGCTGGAACGGAGAGCCGCCGGCCGCTTCCGCACTCCCCAACCCGTTTCGCCAGTCACTGCCGCGCTCCCCGGTCGACTATGCTCGAGGGCTGTTCTACGATACGCTGCTGTTCGATGCCCGCGCCATTCGCTATCTGGTCGACATGGTTGGGATATCCCAGGTGACCGTTGGCACGGACTATCCCTTCGTGCCTCGCGAGCAGCCGGTGGCTGCCACCCTGAAGTCCATGGGCCTCTCGCCGGATGAGTGGGACCAGGTCAGCTGGAGGAACTGCTTGCGCTTCCTGGGTTTGTCGGGCGAGGCAACCTGATGGCTGAAGTGCTCGGCGTGGGTCTGAGCCACTTTCCGGGCTTCGCCTATGACGACGAGGCCATGTCACTGCGCGTCAGGCAGGTGCTCACCAGCGATCGCGTTCCCGCCCACCTCAAGGACCCCAGGAACTGGCCCGAGCCCATGCAGCGGGAATGGGGCTCCGACGAGGGCACGACCGCCGCGCGGGAGCACCGCCGGCAGTTCCTCGAGGGCGTGCGCAAGATCCGCCGGGCAATCGATGACTTCAAGCCTGACGCCGTCGTGATCTTCGGGGACGATCAGTACGAGAACTTCCGCGAGGATTGCATCACGCCCTTCTGCGTGTACATCCTGCCAAGCTTCGATCTGCACCTGTTCAATTGGACCCGGGTGGGCACGCCTGAGCCCAACGTATGGCGGGAGCCGCAGGACAAGGTCATGTCGGTGGCTGGCCAGCCGGAGGTTGCGCGCTACTTGACCAAAGCGGCTATCGAGGCCGAATTCGACATGAGCTACGCGTACAAGCTGCACTACCCGGACACCGATGGTCTGGGCCACGCCTTCAACTTCACCCTGGCCTACCTGGACTACGACCGCAGCGGCTGGCCCCATCCCATTGTGCCTGTGGCCGTGAACGCCTACGGCTCCGGAATCATTCGCAACAAGGGTTTGGTGAGCCATCTGTTCGAGTCCGATCGCGAAGCCGACCCTCCGGCCGCTTCGCCCAAGCGCGGGTTCCAGTTGGGGCAGGCGCTGGCGCGTGCGGCCAGGGAAAGTCCGTGGCGCATGGTGTTCGTTGGGACTTCGAGCTGGTCCCATGCGTTCCTGACTGAGAAGCACCACTACGTCTATCCCGACGTTGAGACCGACCGCCGCCGCTTCGAGTCGCTGCGCCAGGGCGACTACCTGGCCTGGCGCGACATCCAGCTATCCGAGCTCGAGGCCGCCGGCGAGCACGAGCTGCTGAACTGGATGCCACTGGTCGGCGCCATGCATGAGCTGGGCCAGAAGCCAACCTACTGCCAGTTCATCGAGACCTACCTGATGAACTCCTGTAAGTGCAACGTGATCATGGAGGACGCGAGGCGCTAGGCGCCTCACCGTGCCCTACAATTAGCGCCTGGCGCCCTTCGCCTTGCGCCCAACAATTCCGACTGACGAGGCTCGACTTTGGCTCATCGTGTGACGTTCATCCCCGGCGACGGGACCGGTCCTGAGATCATGGAAGCGACGCGCCGCGTGCTGGAAAGCACCGGCGTGCAGTTCGACTGGGACGTGCAGCTCGCCGGAGCCGAGGTCATGGAACGGTACGGCACGCCGCTGCCAGAGCCCACCCTGGCGTCCATTCGGCGCAACAAAGTGGCCATCAAGGGCCCCATCACTACGCCGATCGGCAGTGGCTTCCGGTCGGTCAACGTTGGCTTGCGGCAGGAGCTCAACCTGTACGCCTGCTTGCGCCCGTGCAAAACGTATCCAGGGGTGCGCTCGCGTTATGAGGGCATCGACATCGTCATCGTGCGCGAGAACACCGAGGACCTGTACGCCGGCATCGAGTTCGAGAAGGACAAGCCGGAAACGCGCGAGCTCATTGACTGGATCAGTCAGCACGCCAAGAAGGCCATCGTCCCGGACTCGGGCATCAGCATCAAGCCCATCTCCGTATCCGGCACGCAGCGCATCGTGCGCTACGGATTCGACTACGCTCGGGCCAACAATCGCAAGCGGGTCACCGCCGTGACCAAGGCCAACATCATGAAGTACACCGATGGCCTGTTCCTGCACACTGCCGAAGAGGTGGCTAAGGAGTACCCGGACATCGCCTTCAGCACCATCCTGGTCGACAACCTGGCCATGCAGCTCGTCCAGAACCCACAGCAATTCGACATCCTGGTGCTGCCCAACCTGTTTGGCGACATCATTTCGGATCTGTGCGCCGGCCTGGTAGGAGGCTTGGGTATGACCCCTGGAGCGAATATCGGTGAGGGCGTGGCCGTCTTCGAGCCCACCCACGGAAGCGCCCCCAAGTACGCGGGCCTGAACAAAGTGAACCCGATGGCGGAGATGCTCTCTGCCGTGCTCATGCTCCGCCATCTCGGCGAGCGGACGGCGGCCGATCGCCTGGAGCAGGCCATCGCGGCCGTCATCCGCGAGGGCAAGTCCGTTACCTACGACATGAAGCCGAGTAAGGATGATCCCTCCGCCGTCGGTACTTCAGAGGTCGCCGACGCTGTCATCGGGAAGCTGAAGAGCTAGGCGCGAGGCGCGAGGCGCTAGTCGCCAGGCGCTGGTCGCTAGGCGCTAGGCGCTAGTCGCTAGGCGTTGGTCGCTAGGCGCTGGTCGCTAGGCGCTAGGCGCTAGGCGCTAGGCGTTGGTCGCTAGGCGCTAGTCGCTGGGCGCGAGGTGCTGGTCGCTGGGCGCTAGGGCTCTGTCTCCGGTATCGGCGTCCAGGCTCGCTACACTGCGCTCGTGACCGAGCCCGCGGGTTCATCCTTGGCCCAGCTGCTGGACAGGCTGGTGGCTCCGGGGAAGCTGTACGGCATCGAAGCCGACGGCCGGTTGCGGTGTGTCGCCTGCGGCCACCGCTGTCTCATTGGGGAGGGCAAGCGGGGCATCTGCAAGGTGCGCTTCAACCTGGCCGGCGAGCTGATGGCGCCCCACGGCTACGTTGGCGCGCTGCAGTGCGACCCAACGGAGAAGAAGCCGTTCTTTCACGTGCTGCCTGGCTCCAACGCCTTGACCTTCGGTATGCTCGGCTGCGACCTGCACTGCGCCTACTGTCAGAATTGGGTCACGTCGCAGGCGCTGCGCGATCCCGACGCGGTTGCGCCGCCGGTGTCCATGACAGCGGAGCAGCTCCTGGGCCTGGCACAACAGCACCGGGCCGGCCTGGTCGTCAGCTCCTACAACGAGCCGCTTATCACCGCCGAGTGGGCCGTGGAAGTGTTCGAGCTGGCCTGTGCCGCCGGGTTCCGCACGGGCTTCGTGTCCAACGGCAACGCCACGCCGGAGGCGCTGGACTACATCAGGCCATGGACCGACTGCTACAAGGTCGATCTCAAGACCATGTCCGATCGCAGCTATCGTCAGCTGGGAGGCAAGCTGAGCAACATCCTGGCGACACTGGAGATGCTCGTCGAGAAGGGCTTCTGGCTCGAGGTCGTAACACTCATCGTGCCGAAGTTCAACGACTCGGATGAAGAGCTGCGCGACGCCGCCCGCTTTCTGGCCGCGCTGTCTCCTGATATTCCCTGGCACGTCACGGCCTATCACCCGGACTACCGTATGCAGGACCACGACAATACGTCCCTGCAAACGCTTCTGCGGGCCTGCGAGATCGGCCGCGAAGAAGGCCTGCGCTACGTCTACGCCGGGAATTTGCCGGGACGGGTTGGCCGTTGGGAGAACACGTACTGCGCGGTCTGCGAGGAGCTCCTGATCGAGCGCCGCGGCTTTGTGATCGTCCGTAACCGGCTGCATGACTTCGGCTGCCCGCGCTGCCACACGCCGGTCCCAGGCATCTGGACAGCGGGCAGCGCCGGGGCGGAGGGCAAGGTCGGCATCAGTCGCCAGCCGGTCCCCGCGACCGGGGCCAAGGAGACTAGCGGAAGAGATCGCGCTCCTTTGGGCGTATGAGCTCGCCGGCCGTTCCCTCCGCTCGGTCGTAGGTCAGCCCCCGGACCACGACGGCTGGAATCCCTTCATCCGTCTGGCCCATCAGCAGCGAGGCCGCGGAGGCGATTTCGTCGGCAAGTCCGATCACCGACGTTTGGAGCTGGTAGCCGAAGAGATCGCGCTGGCCGCGCTCGTCTTTGATGGCGCGCATGCCGGCGATGCCGATGGCGACGCCTGTCGAGCCCTCTCTCCACGCCCGTCCATGGCTGTCATTGATGATGACGGCCACAGTCTGGCCCGTGAGCTTATGCAATCCGTCTGCCAGCCGTCGGGCGGAGGCATCCGCATCGAGCGGCAGCAGCGCGGCCACGGCGCCGGTCCCCGGGGGAACGTTGGAGCGATCGATGCCGGCGTTGGCGCATACCCAGCCCGAGCGCTGCTCCACGATGACCACCCCCTCATGGACGCGCAGTACCTCATTGCTCTCTCTCAGGATGAGCTCCATCAATGCGGGATCCTTGTTCGCGGTTCGAGCCATGTCCTGCGCGCGGGCGGAAGGGTGCACGTCGGCCAGCCGCACCAGCCGTCCCTCTGCCCGCGAGACGATCTTCTGGGCCACGACCAGCACGTCTCCCTGCTGCAGGCCTTCGGGCAGCGATCGAACGATCAACGCCGCCAGGTCGTCGGCCGGCTGCACGGTGGGGATGCCCGGCACCGGAATGAGCCGCACTTGTCCGGCGCTCACCGGATGGCCAGCGCCTGCGCTTCGTCCAGCTGGGCCAGTCCTTCTTCGACAGCCAGGTAGCAGGAGAAATCTTCGGGGGTATCCACGTCAAAAGCTAGGGTGGCGCTTCGATAGATGGCCAAGACCAGGTGCCTGCGGCTTGCCTCGGCGCGGTGGATCGCGGCGCTCCCATGTCCAAACCGAAACGGCATCACGTGCGGCGGGCGGAGCAGGAGCGCATTCGTGCCGCCGTCCTTCGATGGAGCCAGGACCACGCTCGCCGCGGATTCGGACCCGAGGCGGAGCATGTCCTCGACGTCGCTGGAGGTGACCAGCGGGACGTCTGAGGGCAGCACCAGCAGCCCGGCCGCATTGCCGCCAATGGCCCAGTCGCGCGCGGCACCGAGGGCCTGGTTGAGTCCGCCGCCACGGTCAGCGATCGCCCAGCCGCCCAACGACCTCGCCAGGCTCACCGCGTCTTGGTCGCTGCTCAGCACGGCCCAGGCCGAGACTGCCGGGACTTGCCGCAGCTGGCCCAGGACCTGCCGCAGCATGTCCATGCTCGCTGCCCGCCGGGCTCCATCGTCGAGGTGGCCGGCCAGCCTGCTCTTGCTCCGGTTGAGCTGCTTGACGGGCACGACCGCGTAGATGCCTCTCGCCGGCGGCGACGGGGCAGTCACTGCTCTCCCACGACGGTGAGCGCTTGATCGGCGGCCCACTCCAGCAGCCTGCCGGCCAGCTCGACCTTGTCTTCCGCCGTGCTAAGGATGGTCTTGGTAACCAGCACCTCCAGCCCCAATCGCCGCAGGGGGAGCTCGAGTTCTTTGTCGGCCCAATCGATGACGATGCCGGATAGGAAGTCGCCGTACAGCCGGGCCAGTCCGAACGCCGACACGTCATAGCCGGCGGCAGCCATCATCTGCCCTGCCGGCCCGCTGACCGCCTGGCCGGCAACGATGGGGCTGACGGCGATCTTGGCGGCCCGGCTGGTGGCAATGGCCTGCCGCAGGCCGGGGACCGACAGGATGGGCTGGATGCTCACCATAGGGTTGGAGGGGCACAGCACAATCGTGTCCGCGCTGGCGATGGCGTCGAGGCATTCGGCGGTCACGCTGGCCCGCTCGATGCCCCGATAGGCTACGGACTCCACGGCAGGCTCGTGACGCTGCTTCACGAAGTAGTCCTGAAAGCTGAGCTCGCCGGTCGCAGTGCGGATCCGCGTTGCCACAGGCTCGTTGCACATGGGCAGAATGCGACAGCTCAGCCCTGCGCTGCCGTCCAGGCGCCGCTCCACCTCTGTCAGGCTGACGCCCTCGGACAGCAGCTGCGTCCGCGCCAGGTCTGTTGCCAGATCGCGATCGCCGAGCTTGAACCAGGTGTCCATGCCATAGGCCTCCAGCTGGGCCAAGGCGTGGAAGGTGTCCTCGCGGATGCCCCAGCCGGTCTCCGGATTGGCCATGCCGCTGAGGGTGTAGCGCAGCGTGTCGAGGTCGGGGCAGACGCGCAGCCCGAACATGGTCTCGTCGTCGCCCGTGTTGACGATCACCGTCAGCCGCGGACCGAGCTGCCGGTAAAGGCCGTATGCGAGCTTCGAGCCGCCCACCCCGCCGGCTAAGGCGAGAACGTGCATTCCCTGCTCACAGCTGCAGTTGCATCGGCTGGCCAGCGGTAAGACACGGCTCAGGCACGAATCAGCATGCTTTCGTCGAGAGGCCGTCGCGCTGGGACAGGCGGTTGCTCCACTGCCTGGCCAACAGTGATCAGCGCCTGGGGCTCCCAGTCGTCTGGCAGCCCCAGTGCACGTTGGACAACGTCGGGGCAGAACAGTGGGGCGCACATCCAGCAGGCGCCCAGTCCCTGGAGGTGAACGGACAGCAGCAGGTTCTGGATGGCGGCGCCGACGCCCTGCACGGCCATGTCGCGCTCCGCTTGCCGCCGGCGTGCGTCCGGATACTGGTCCATGTCGCGCTGACTCGAGCACACAACGATCAGCGCTCGGGCCCTGCTCAGGCGAACCCGAGAGCCCTTGATCTGTCCGGCGATGAGCCGGGGACTGAGCTCGTCGCCGGCGAGGTCCTCACCCCATTTGTCGCCCATCGCTTCTGCCAGGCTGCGTCTGGCGGCGTCCGAGCTCACGAGTGCGAAGCGCCAGGGTTGGGCATGGTGCGGAGAGGGCGCCCAGCAGGCATCTTCGATCGCCCGTTCGAGCGCCGCCAGATCGATTGGCTCGTCGCGGTAGGCGCGCACCGTTCGGCGCTCCCGGACGAGCCGGCGAAAAGCCTCGTAGGCAACGGCCGCCATGTCTGTACGCCGATTGTAAGCGGTCACTCCGAGGTGTGGGATGCGCTTACCGGCTGGCGGCGAATCAGCGCTGCAGGGCGAATGAGAACGCGGTGGTGAGGTTGAGCACGTCCTGATTGGCGCGGTTGAGGTCCTCGCTCAGCTTGCGGGCGATGTTCATGAAGACGCGGAAGCCCAGGGCCGTGTCGGACTCGGCCAGCGCCACGAAGTCCGGGTTCTGGATGACCCCGAGGTCGCATTGGGTGGTGGCGGTTACCGTCGCCGAACGCTTGCTTGCAGCGTCGAACAGCGCCATCTCGCCGAAGGCGAAGAAGCCCGGAATGGTCAGGACGTTGGATGGGTTCAGCGGTTTTTCCGCCGGGGGCGGCTCTTTCGATTCGAGGCGCACCATGGCTTTTCGCGCTTGGTGGAAGCCGTCGGAGCCCTTGACGTACAGGGTCTTCGACACCTCGACCTGACCCCGCAGCAGCAGGAACATGCTGTCGCCGCTCTCGCCGTCCTTGATGATGTCGTCGCCCGCGGCGGTGGTTTGACTGCGCACGATCCTGGCTACCTTCCCCGCCTGCTCCTCGGTGAGCCCGGAAAAGTAGTTGATGCGCAGGATCTGCTCGTGGCTGATCGTCTCGATGGCCATCAGGTCATGACCAGGGCGGAGTGTTTTCCTCCGATGACGTAATCGGGGGGAGGATTGAGACGGACGACGATGCGCTCGTCCGTCGACATGCTGATGCCGGCGGCCTGAACCTGCTGCTGGATGAACTCCGTGATGTAGTCGCTGCCTCCGCGCATCGCCTGGCTCAGGCCAAAGCCCTCTTCACGAATGGCGAACCCGACCAACAGCTGGTTGCCATTCTCGCGAAGGTATTGAAACAGCGGTCCTATCGTGCCCCCAACGAAATGCTGGGGGATTTCAACTGCCTTCAGGCCATGAGCGGCGTCAACCGACATCAGCTCGGACAGCGCCTGGGGCGCCCCCGGATTGGCCACGTGGTTGGCCAGCAGCTCGGCGGTGAACTCGTCCGAAATGATGACCTCGTCCGCCTTGGCGCGCTTGGCGTGAGCGGCATCCTCGCGCTGCAGGACGTGAGCGTACACCTTCACCTGCGGCGCCATCTCTTTGATGATGAGCGACGACAGTACGGTCTTCTGCTCGTCGATCTGCTCGTCCGTGCCCCCGCCGGTGGCATCCGGGATGATGACGGCGTGCGCGGCCTTCTTGATCCCGGCGTTCAGCAGAATCGACTCTTGTGTGTACGACCCTCTGACGAACAGGATGCGCAGGTTGGCATAGGCTTTCAAATGCGGTTCGATCACGTCGGCGCTGGCTTCATTGACCAGGACGACGTCCCGGGCTCCCGCGCGCGACAGTGTTGTCAGGAAGCGCGGCATGTTGCCATTCCACCCACACACAATGGTGTGCCCAGTCAGCGTTTCAGCGTCCAGAGTACTTCCCTCCTTTATGCGCCTGGCTACGAGGAGCGACGACGCCGTTGCCGTGAAGAGCGAGACGAGCACCACGCTGGCCAGGATGAGAATGCTGCCGACCAGTCTGCCCGGGAAGGTGATCGGCGTCTTGTCTCCGTAGCCCACCGTGGCCATGGTCACGATGACGTACCACAAGGCGTCGCCGATGCCTGTGAGGTAGTTGCTGGAGAAGAAGGCGTTGTCTGCGTCGCTGCGCTCGAGCAGCCAGATGACGTTCGAGCTGACAATCATGACCAGCGCGATGATCAGGACCAGGCGCCCGAACTCGGTGCGCAGGAGCTGCACCGGACCCCGCACCAGCCCCGACCAGCTTTCGCCTGCGCTGGCCACGCGGGTTCGCCATTGGCTCAGGATTCCGGGCTTGGCTGCATCAGGCTGGCTGCTATTCGGAGACAGCGCAGGACCGACGTCAGAGGGATGACCCTTGCCGTTAGTTGCTGCTGGTTCGGGTTTGGCTGCGACGGTCGCCATTCAACTCGTTGTGACCCTACGGATCAAGAACCTAGTTTACTGGGTGCCTGCCAATGCTGGCGAAGCCCAGTACTTATCGGTAGCTGACCGTCGAGGGCGGGCTGTTAGAGAGCGATCAGCGGTCCTTTTCCGCCTTGGTCAGCGCCGCCTGCGCCGCCGCCAGCCTGGCCACGGGAACCCGGAACGGCGAGCAGCTCACGTAGCTCAGCCCCAGCTCGTTGCACAGCTCGATCGAGCGAGGGTCCCCGCCGTGCTCGCCGCAGATGCCGAGCTTGATGTCCGGCCTGGTACGGCGAGCCCCGTCGATGGCGATGCGCATCAGCCCGCCGACGCCATCGCGGTCGAGGGTTTGGAAGGGATTGCTCGGCAGGATCTCGTCCTCTACGTACTTGAGCAGGAATTTGCCCTCGGCGTCGTCGCGGCTGAAGCCAAAGGTCATCTGCGTGAGGTCGTTGGTGCCGAAGGAGAAGAACTCGGCGTAGCCGGCGATCTCGTTGGCCACGATGCAGGCACGCGGAATCTCGATCATGGTGCCGAACTTGTAGTCGATCTTCGCGCCCTGTTCCTCCATCACCTGCTGGGCTACCCGCTCCAGAGCCTCGCGCTCGATGCGCAGCTCATTCACGTGCCCAACCAGAGGGATCATGATCTCGGGATGGACCTCGACGCCCTCTTTCTGCAGGATGCAGGCGGCTTCGAAGATCGCCCTGACCTGCATCTCGGTGATACCGGGAAAGAGGATGCCCAGGCGGCACCCGCGTAACCCCAACATGGGATTGGCTTCCCTCATCTGCGCGACCTCGGCCAGCAGGTCCTCGCGCTCCTTCAACCGCTGGGGGTCCTTGCCCGTAAGCCGCAGGGTCGTCGTCTCCACGAGCAGCTCTTCGTAAGACGGCAGGAACTCGTGCAGCGGTGGATCGATCAGCCGGATGGTGACGGGCAGGCCGTGCATGACTCGTAGAATGCCGACGAAGTCCCCGCGCTGGAATTCCAGCAGCTTGGCCAGCGCCTGCCGGCGTGTGTCGTCGTCCTTGGCCAGGATCAGCTGCTGGACGATCGGCAGCCTGTCCACCTCCATGAACATGTGCTCGGTGCGGCACAGGCCGATGCCCTCGGCCCCCAGCTCGCGGGCCTTCTCCGAGTCGCGTGGATAGTCCGCGTTGGCCCGCACGCCCAGCTTGCGCGCCTGGTCTGCCCATGAAAGCAGCTCCGAGAGATGGCTGCTGATCTCGGGTGGAATCATGGGCACTTCGCCCAGGATCACCTCTCCGGTGGTGCCGTTGATGGTGATCATGTCGCCTTCGTTCACGGTGACGGATCCGGCGGTGAAGCGCTTGCCCTCTTCGTCCACGTATATCGCTTCGGCGCCGACCACGCATGGCTTGCCGACACCGCGAGCGACGACGGCGGCGTGGCTCGTGGCGCCGCCGGTGCTGGTGAGGATGCCCTGCGAAGCAATCATCCCGGCGTAGTCTTCGGGGTCGGTTTTGGGCCGTACCAGGATGACCCGCTTCCCGGCCTTGCTCCATTCTTCCGCGGTGTCGGCGCTGAAGACGGCCTGCCCGGTCGCCGCGCCGGGGGCGGCGTTGGTGCCGCGGGCGATGACGTCGTACTTGGCGTTGGGATCGACACGCGAGTGCAGCAGCTGGTCGACCTGCTCGGCCTCGACCCTCAGGACGGCCTCCTCCTGGGTGATGAGGCCTTCGTGCAGCATGTCGACCGCGATCTTGACCGCCGCCTCCGCCCCCCGCTTGCCGGCGCGGGTCTGAAGCATGAACAGCCGTCCACGCTCGATGGTGAATTCCATGTCCTGGACGTCGCGATAGTGCTGCTCGAGCCGGTTGGCGATGGTCTGGAACTGCGCGTAGACGTCCGGCAGGTCGCGCTCGAGGGCGGCGATGGGTTGAGGCGTGCGGATGCCCGCGACGACGTCTTCGCCCTGAGCATTCAGCAGGTACTCGCCGTAGAGCTTCTTCTCGCCTGTCGAGGGATTGCGCGTGAACGCTACGCCGGTGCCGGAGTCGTCGCCCATGTTCCCGAACACCATGGTCTGCACGTTCACCGCGGTGCCGAGGCTATGCGGGATGTTGTTGTTGTTGCGGTAGGCAATAGCTCGGTTGTTGTTCCATGACCGAAACACGGCGCCCACGGCGGCTTCGAGCTGCTTGTACGGATCATTCGGGAAGTCACTACCGGTTGCTCGCTTGACGATGGCCTTGAAGACGGTGACCAGCTCCTTCAGCGCGTCGGGCTGCAGCTCGGCGTCCGAGGCTGCTCCGGTTCTCGTCTTGGCCGCTTCCAGCTCCTTCTCGAAGGGTGCGGGTTCGAGGTCCAGGACGATCTTCCCGAACATCTGGATGAAGCGCCGGTAGGCGTCGTAGGCGAAGCGGGGATTGCCCGTGAGATTGGCCAGCCCCTCGACGGTCTCGGGGTTGAGCCCGAGGTTCAGGACGGTATCCATCATGCCCGGCATCGAGAACTTTGCGCCCGACCGGACGGAGACCAACAGCGGGTTGCGCACGTCCCCGAGCTTCTTACCGGCCAGGCCTTCCACTTCACGCAGCGCCGCCATGGCTTGATCCCACATGCCGTCGGGGAAGCGCTCGCCGCTTTCGTAATAGGCGTTGCAGGCTTCGGTGGTGATGGTGAAGCCGGGCGGGACGGGGAGTCCGGCGCGAGTCATTTCGGCACAACCGGCGCCTTTGCCGCCCAGCAAATCGCGCATGTCGGCCGTTCCCTGGCTGAAGAGGTAAACCCACTGTTTCGTCATCGCCCAACTATTATCTCCGTTAGCACATCGCATGGCTGGACCTCCAGCCGGGCATTGCAAGGAGAACGCATTGGCCCTGGACTCAATCGGAGCGGTCGGGGGGTTGTCCTCCCCGCCACCAGCGCCGGCTTCCGCGCCAGATCGACCTCTCCGCGAGCAGACGTACCCGGTGGACGTCGAGTTCAATGAGTCCTCGCCACGTCACCGTCTGTGGGCCCTCCCAGTGCTCGGCTTCGTGGCCAAGGGGATCATCTTGATCCCGCATTTCATCTGCCTGTTGCTGCTGGATTTGCTGGCTGGTGTCTACACGCCGCAGCCGACCTTCCAGCTCATTGGCGCCCTCTCTTTCGGAGATGTCGAGGCGTTTTCGGCCTGGCTGGTGCTGCTGCTGATCTTCAGCGGGGCGCAATCCATCCTGTGGATCCCGGTCCTCTTTGGTGGCAAGTATCCGCTTTGGGGATACGTGCTCGTCGGCGGCCTGCTACGTTGGACGTGCCGAGTGTCGGCCTTCCTCCTTGGGCTAACCGACCAGTATCCGCCGTTCAGCCTCAAGAGCGGCAGGGACGACCGCCCCTTCGACGTGCAGGTTCGGATTCACGTGGCCGAGCGAAGCAGCCGGCTGTGGGCGGTCCCGATCCTGGGGTGGTACGTCAAGGTTCTTGCCCTTCTGCCGCACTGGATCATCCTGCCGCTGCTGTGGATTGCCGCCGGCGTCAGCCAGCTGGTGTTGTGGCTGCCCGTGCTCGTCTCCCGGCGCTATCCCGCCTGGGGCTACCGTCTCGTGGGGGGCACCTTACGGTGGCAGACGCGCGTGATCGCCTTCCAGTTCGGCTTGACCGACCGCTATCCGCCGTTCTCCCTGGCCTGAGGTGTGCATGAGCCCACAGGTTGCGGCAGGGCCAGGACCACGTAGTCGGGACGGTCGGCCCGCTCCACCGTAACCGGTGCAATGGCCCCGACCGCGATCGCGCGTAACCACCACGCCGATCCATGTGGGGCGGGGCCTTGCACCAACCGGGGTGGCTGGGCAAACGCCCGGGGCGTCGAGCCGTCTAAATGGATCGCGCGGGGTCCTGCCGTGGGTGGGGTGTGGAGATGGCCAGGCAGCGATTATCTGCTGCTGCGGTCGATCCAGCTCCTCACAACGTCGGCAACGACCTCGGGTCGGTTGCGGGCAAGCGTTCGTAGCCGGTCCGCGAGGACGCGGCGGCGGGCCTCGTCCGGCGTTTCAGGTCGCGTCTCCTCTTCTTCGATCAGCACGCCCCCAGCTTCCTCGCCCGCGACTTCCGATCCGCCGGGAGCGGCCTCACCGCCGGTCGCGGCTCGTTGAGCTTGAGCCTGCGCGTGCGCCACAGCCAGCTCTCGCATCTCCTGCAGCTGGGACAGGCGTTCCTGCTGCTCGCGGAAGGCCTCTTCTTCGCTCTGCAGGCGCTGGGCCAGCGCGGTATTCGGCGGCTGCTCATTGCGCCAGTTGATGCCCGTGGAGATGGCCATGACGATGGCGGCCAGTCCTCCCGCCAGGGCGACGAATAGGCCGTCCAGAGCGATTCGAACCGACGACACGTCGGCGCACGGCGCTGAGCCTGGCCTGGCCGAGCACTGCGCATAGGCCTGCGTCAGCTGCACCGCGAACAGCCCGCTGGCCGCCACGAGGACGAGGGCGACCACGATCATGCCTGCCCACATGCGCGGGCCGATGCGCGACACGCCGCTAGGATACCAGCCACTCTGCCAGCACCGGTCATTGTCCAAACAAAGGTACCGTTGGCGCAAGGCTCGTCTTGGCCCATAATTCGGGCATGGCCATGAAGGCTCCCCTGCGCGAACGCCGGCGCTACTTCCGGGCGCAGGTGGACATCCCCGCCACGCTCTATCTTCAGGCTTCGGATGACATGCGCCGCACCTGCCGCGTATTCAGTCTCGGCGGCGGGGGTGTGGGCATCTACATCGCCACGTTGGAAGAGCTGCCGCTGGCTGCCACGCACGAGATTCGATTCGAGCTGCCGAGCCGGCCAGATGCGCTGTTCTTCGAATGCCAGATCGTGCAGGTCGTTCCGGACAAGGAGGAGAAGGGGCAGGTCGTCCGGCTGGCCTTCATCGAGCCCAAGCCCGGCTACCAGGACGCGGTCATCTCCTACATTCAGAACAAAGAGCGCTACGACCGCAGCGCATTCAAGGTCGCCATGCCGGTGTCGCTAGAGGCACAGACCGGGCTGCGGCAGTTCGTGCCCTACAAGGGCACTACCGTCGAGGCTGGCCGGCAGTACGCGCTGTGCGAGCTGTCCAAGTTCGGCTTGGCAACGACCTCTGAGGTCGTCGCGACCTTCCTCGGACCAAAATTCCGAGACGAGATCTTCCTGCAAGCCACGGTGAGCAAGGTGGATCGCAACCCCATGACCAACAGCTACCGCGTACGGATTGACTTCCATCAGCCGAGCGATGAGATGCTGGACTTCATCCGTCGCCACTACGGCGGCAAGTCCAAGCCCATCTGAAACCCGGTCAGCCTGAGCGTCCAGCGAAGGATCCACTCCCCTGGTCGGCGCGCAGAGTGACCCGCTGCTTACTCCAACCTCGTCTGAGGCGAGTATGCGCCGCGGCTATCGACCTGGAGGTGGCTTGACCCACTCCACGTCACCGTAGAAGTCTGCCGGCCAGGGATGCCGCAGATACTCGGCGTACTCGCGCTTGGCCTCCGCAATCGTCGTGTTGGGTCCATGCCCCGGCATCACTACCGTTTCCTCCGGCAGCGGGTGGAGGTGGGTAACGATCGAGCGGACGATCGTCTCCAGGTCACCGGGGGCCGAGGTCTTGCCGGGGCCGCCCTGAAACAGGGTGTCGCCGCTGATCAGCGATCGCCCGATGCGCAGACAGATGCTGCCGGGCGTATGGCCGGGAGTGTGCAGCACCGTGACCCGTTTGCTGCCGACCTTGATCTCCTGTCCGTGGCTCAGCCGGCCATCGATCCGTTCCGGCGGGATGTTGATTTCCTTGTCGCACACCAGGACCGGCGCCTGCGTCGCCGCGCGCACCGGATCGTAGGTCATCCAATGGTCGCGGTGCCAGTGGGTGGCCACAATCTGGTGGACGTTCGCCGCGGCTATGGCCTCGAGCAGGGGCTGCTCGTCGAGCGGCATGTCTACCAGCAGCGAGTCCTTCGCTTCAGCGTCGTGAAGGATGTAGGCGTTATTGCCGTACGGGCCCATCGGCCCGACCTTCACGACGCTGAAGCTGTCCTCGGTGTAGACGGTGGCTTTCGGTGGCATGGGCTAGCGCTCGTGCTGGGAACCGTTCCTGCCCGCTGCTACTCGACGATGCCCTTGCGGGGATCCCTGCCGCTCAGCTTGCGGGCGATCCACGCCAGCGGGTCGTAGAACTCGGTCACCACGCGCTCCTTGAGGGGGATGATGGCGTTGTCGGTGATGTGGATGTGCTCGGGGCAGACCTCGGTGCAGCACTTGGTGATGTTGCAGAAGCCCAGCCCGGCCTTGTACTTCAGCAGCTCCCGCCGATCGTTCGTGTCGAGTGGGTGCAATTCCAGCGCCGCCAGCCTCACAAAGAGCCGCGGTCCGGCGAACGATTGCTTGTTCTCTTCGTGGTCGCGGATGACGTGGCACACGTTCTGGCACAGGAAGCATTCGATGCACTTGTGGAATTCCTGGACACGGTCCACGTCCTCCTGGTACATGCGGCGCTTGCCGTCCGGATCCAGGGGCTTGGGTTTGAAGGCCGGCACCTCCTTGGCCTTCTGGAAGTTGAAGGACACGTCGGTAACCAAGTCCTTGATGAGCGGGAAAGTGCGGATAGGCGAGATCGTGATGACCTTCCCCGGCTCGAAGGTATTCATCCTGGTCATGCACATCAGCCGTGGCTTGCCATTGATCTCGGCGCTGCACGAGCCGCACTTGCCGGCTTTGCAGTTCCAGCGGACCGCCAGATCGTTAGCCTGCATGGCCTGGATGCGATGGACGACGTCGAGGACGACCATGCCTTCTTCGAGGGGGACGGTGTATTCCTGAAATGCGCCGCCCGCCGCGTCCCCGCGCCAGATGCGCATCGTCACCGTCTGTCCCGCGGCGGAAGCTGACGCGCTTGGGCCGCCCGCCGGCCGCTCAGCAACTGCAGCCATGCTCAGTGCCCCTCCTCGAATAGCTGTTTGAGTTCATCCGGCATCTCGGGCAGCGGCTCCTCACGCAGCCGCATCTCCCCGTTCTCCTGCCGCATCACGAGGTTGACCTTGGCGAAATGCGGATCCGTAGTCGGATAGTCATCCCGAGTATGGCCTCCGCGGCTCTCTTTTCGGGCGATGGCGCCCACCGTGCAGGCCAGCGACACGGTGAGCATGTTGTGCAGATCGAGCGCCATGTGCCAGCCGGGGTTGTACTGCCGGCCGCCGAGCACGCTCACGTTGTCCAGCCGCTTGCGCAGCTCCGCCAGCTTGTCCAGCGCCTCCTTCAGCTCCGGCTCCACGCGGATGAGACCGACCAGGCTCTGCATCGTCTCCTGGAGGTCGGCGTGGATAGCGTAGGGGTTCTCACCGCCGGTATTCTCGAACGGTTTGAGCAGGTTGTGCATCACGCGTTCGACTTCCCCAGCATCGACCACCGGCTGGCTGGGCAGAGCCTGGGCGTATTCGGCCGCGTGCAGCCCGGCGCGCCGGCCAAAGACCACCAGGTCGGACAGCGAATTACCGCCCAGGCGGTTGGCGCCATGGAGCCCGGCCGCGACCTCGCCGGCCGCGAACAGCCCTTTCACCGCGGTCGCGGTGGTGTCGGCATCCACCCGCACGCCACCCATGATGTAGTGGCACGTCGGGCCAATCTCCATCGGCTCCTTGGTGATGTCGACGTCGGCCAGCTCCTTGAACTGGTGGTACATCGACGGCAGCCGCTTCTGGATGTAGTCCGCCGGCCGCCGGCTGGCGATGTCCAGGAACACACCGCCGTGCGGCGTTCCGCGGCCGGCTTTGATCTCCGAGTTGATGGCCCGGGCGACCTCGTCGCGTGGCAGCAGATCGGGCGTGCGGCGGTTGTTCTTCTTGTCCTCGTACCAGGCGTCGGCTTCCTTCTCGTTATCGGCGGTCTCGGCCTTGAAGAACTCTGGAATGTACTTGAACATGAAGCGCTCGCCGCTGCTGTTCTTCAGCGTCCCGCCGTCGCCACGAACACCCTCGGTCACCAGGATGCCGCGCACGCTCGGCGGCCACACCATGCCGGTGGGATGGAACTGCACCATCTCCATGTCGATCAGCTCGGCGCCGGCGTCGGTTGCCAGGGTAATGCCGTCGCCGGTGCACTCCCAGGAGTTGGAGGTCACCTTCCACGATTTGCCCACGCCGCCGGTGGCCAGCACCACGGCCTTCGCCCTGAAGAGGATGAAGGCCCCGGTCTCGCGCCAGTAGCCAAAAGCGCCGGCGATCTTGTCGCCGTCCTTCAGCAGCCGCTGGACGTTGCACTCCATGTACACGTCGATGCCTTTGTGCACCGCGTGCTGCTGGAGCGTGCGAATCATCTCCAGGCCGGTCCGATCACCCACATGGGCCAGTCGGGCGTAGCGGTGCCCGCCAAAGTCACGCTGCAGGATGAGCCCGTCCTTGGTGCGGTCGAAGAGTGCGCCCCACTCCTCCAGCTCCAGCACACGGTCCGGCGATTCCTGGGCGTGGATCTGGGCCATGCGCCAGTTGTTCAGCATCTTGCCGCCGCGCATGGTGTCCCTGAAGTGCACCTTCCAGTTGTCTTCCGGCCATACGTTGCCCATGGCCGCGGCCATGCCACCTTCGGCCATGACTGTGTGCGCCTTGCCGAGCAGGGATTTGCAGATGACCGCGGTTCTTACCCCCTTGGCTGAGGCCTCGATGGCGGCCCGCAGTCCGGCTCCCCCCGCTCCGATGACGATGACGTCGTATTCATGTGTCTCGTACGGCTCAGTCGCCATCTAGAACACCACCCGCGGATCGAGGATGACGCCAGCCGAGGCCAGCCGCACGTACACGTCGGTGAAGGCTACGAAGATCAGGCTGCACCAAGCGATGAGCATGTGGTGCTCGTTGAGGAAGGACACTCGACGCCACAAGCGGTAGCGCAGCGGATGGCGCGACAGCATGTCGAGGTAGCCGCCGACCAGGTGCCGGCAGGAGTGGCACGACAAGCTGTAGGTGGTCAGCAGGAGCGCGTTGGCCAGGAGCACCAACGAGCCCAGCCCAATCATGAAATGGCCGTGATAGGCAAAGCCTTTGATGGCGTCGATCCACAAGAACACCACAACCACCAGGGCTGGCCAGAAGGCGTAACGATGTAGGTTCTGGATGAGGAACGGGAAGCGTGTCTCGCCCTGGTAGGACTTGGGCGCATCGGGCACCGCGCAGGCCGGCGGCGACCAGAAGAAGGATCGGTAGTAGGCCTTGCGGTAGTAGTAGCAGGTCAGGCGAAACGCCAGCGGGAAGATGGCAATCAGGAAAGCCGGTGAGAACGCCCAGGGAATGAATCTGTAGCCGTCGACACAGTTGGTCGCAATACAGGGTGAAAAGAACGGCGAGATGTAGGGGTCGGCGAAATAGTGGTCCGAGCCGAATACCATGGCCCAGGTGGTGTAGAGCACGAAGCCGCCCAACACGACGACGGTGATGAGCGGTTCAAGCCACCACAGGTCTGCCCGCTCGGTACCCCGCGGCGCAACCCGAACTTTGCCCCCTACGGCAGTTGCCATGGTCTTCCCCCCATGAGGCCGCGAGCCCCTGGCTGCTGGCCGAAGCAGTTTCTGGTGAGCACTTCTCTCCTTTCGCAGGTACTGGTTTCCGCCATTGATTATCCCGCACGTTGGAAATGAATCCCTCGGACGGGCTCGCCGGTGCCGGCTGTCGTGCGGAGGCTCAGGCGGGACGGACGTTGGCCAGGAATTCGGCGCGGGTCTGGGGGGCGTCCCGGAACAGGCCGCGCAGCGCGGTGGTGACCATTTTGCTTCCCGGCTTCTTGATCCCACGCATGGTCATACACAGGTGCTCGGCTTCGATCACCACTCCTGCTCCCGCCGGCTGGACGGTTTCGCAGAACACGTCCGCGATCTGTCCGGTCAGCCGCTCCTGGACCTGCGGCCGCCGGCTCAGACAGTCCACCAGCCTGGCGACCTTGCTCAGGCCAATGATGACGCCGTTGGGCAGGTAGCCGAAGTGCGCCACGCCGTGGAACGGCAGCAGGTGATGCTCGCACATGGAATAGAAGGGGATGTCTCGGACGATCACCATTTCCGCGTGGTTTTCGGTGAACATCGAGCTAAGCTCGTCCGCCGGATCGCGGTGCAGTCCTTCCAAGATCTCGGCGTACATCCGCGCCACGCGGCTGGGCGTGTCCAGCAGACCTTCCCGTTCGGGGTCCTCTCCGACCGCGACGAGAATCTCGCGGATGGCGCGCTCGATGCGTCGCCGATCGATCGCTGGCGGTGGGGTTGGACCATCTAGGATGGGTGTGAAGCCGGCAGGCCCATTGGCTCTGTCCGCTTCGAAGGCGGCCAGGTAGTTCAGTTCAGGTTTCTCCTTCAGCAGTGTCGTGCCCGTCCGGCGCTCCCGGGCTCACGCGGCTGGTCTCACGACCTCGAATTCGCAGCGCGGAACCGGCTCTCGCCGGCAGCGTTCGTGGACGGTCGAGCCGGTTGCCTCCGTCAGCAGCAGCTCGGCCAACCGGCAGGCGTCGGGGTTGCCGGGCAGGATGGCTGTCAGAGGGCAGCTCCGACCAACGATGAGGTAGCCCTGCGGCGTCGCTTCACACGATGCGCAGCCACCGAGATCCTCCAGCATCGCCACCGCTTCGGAGACTCGATCTTCGAACGCCGTCGGACGTGGTCCGCGCTGCACCACGATTCTCCGTGCCAGCTCGTGCAGGAGCGTGTCGATCTGCTCTGGCTCCAATCGGTCCGCCAACACCCGCAGCAGCTGACGCAGCAGCTCGCCATACGCTTTGGGAAAGAGCGCTTCGGCGTCGGATGTGAGGGCGTAGTCGAAGGCTGGCTTGCCAAGTCCGCCGCCGCGCCGCACGCCCTCCTGCTGCACCAGCCCATCGCGCTCCAGCGTTGCCAGGTGCGACCGCACGGCGTTGTCGGTCAGTCCAACCGCTTGCGACAGCTCTTCGACCGTCCGTGCCCTCGCTCGTAGGAGCGCCACAAGCTTGCCTCGTGTCGTGGCGAAGAAACGCCGTTCCCAGGTGCGCTGCTCCGGAGCCATGTGCAGGGACTGAGAATAGCAGCATTTGCCCATATAAATCAAATAAATCATTGACTTATTCGTCTAAAGATGGCAGAATCGCGCCCGTCACGAAAATTGCTAGGGAGTTGTGGCCACAATCTCGCACCGGGAGACCTGCCGTGCTGCAATCTATGGAACGACTGCTGGACAGGATGTCCTTTCTGGAGCCGCTGGCCGATGTGCTCCAGAAGATCTTCGGCGACGCCTTGAGTCGCGGCGGGGAGCCGGCCAAAGCAGTGAAGGACCTGCTCAACGGTGTATGGTTCGAGCATCCGCTGCATCCCGCCCTGACGGACGTGCCTATCGGCGCGTGGACCAGTGCGGTGTTCCTGGACCTCGTTGGCTGTGGTGACCGGCGGGTCGCCAGAGCTTCGGATGCCTTAGTCGGATTGGGCTGCATCGGGGCGGTAGGCGCCGCGCTCAGCGGTGCGGCCGACTGGCAGGATACGTATGGCAAGGAGCGTCGGACCGGGTTGGCCCACGCGCTGCTGAACAGCACCGCCCTGGGTCTGTTCGCGACCTCGTTCGTGCTGCGCAAGGCAGGCTCCCGCGCTGCCGGCGTTACCTGTTCGCTGGCCGGTTACGCCGTTACCCTGGGAGCCGCCTATCTTGGCGGCGACCTCATCTTTCGGATGGGCACGCAGGTCAATCGCAACGCCTGGACCGAGGGCCCCGAGGAGTGGACGGCTGCGCTGCCGGAGGCGGATCTCGAGGAGGGCAAACCTTGCCGCGGGAAAGCGGGCGACGCGGCCGTGCTGCTGCTCAGGCAGAATGGTCGCATCTACGCTATGTCGGCGGTCTGCCCCCACGCCGGTGGTCCGTTGGATGAGGGAACGATTGAAGGGAACACGGTCATCTGCCCCTGGCATGCGTCTCAATTCGAACTGGCCAGCGGATCCATCGTGCATGGGCCGGCCACGGTCTCGCCGCCGCTGTACGAGACTCGAGTCCAAAACGGACAGGTGGAGGTTCGCCGCATTACGGACTAGGCCGGCCCCCGGCGGCCTGTGCCGCTCCTGACCGGCTCAATGGCTCCGCCGTTGACCGTCGCGCTCCTGAGCTGCTGGCCGCCGTCCGTGGCTGCCGGCTCAGGGACCACGGTCTCCCAAAACCAGCTGATCGAGGCGCTGAAGGCTGTCGAGGTCGATGCCAGCATCCTCTACACCAGTCGCTTCGCCGGCACCGCCGCTGAGCTGGCTGCGCGTGAGGCAAGGAACCAGGCGCTGGGCGGTGGCCTCGAAGGTTACGATGCCGTCCTGGGCTTCGACGGCGAGGGCTGGTTATGGGCCGCCGTCGCTCGGAGCGCGCCGTTCGTTGCCTTTTGTGAGGCCGTGCTGTCGCAGGTGCTGCCGTTCGAGGAGGGGGCTGCCGCCGCGGTTCTTCGCGCTCAGGCTGGCTGGGAGCGAGCAGCCGCTCACAGCGCGGAGGCGGTCGTGGCCCGGTCGAGCTTTGCCGCGGAATGCCTCGTGAGCGACTATGACGTCGACCCGGCCCGTATAACGGTGCTGCCCGTGCCCTTCGACCTCGACGGCTGGCGAAGCCAGCTGCCCGCGTTGCCCAAGGAGCCGCTCGTCCTGGCCGCCGGGCACACCTATCGCCGCAAGAACTACCAGGGTCTGCTGGCGGCGTGGCCCGAAGTCCACCGCCGCCGTCCCGATGCGGAGCTCGTGCTGGTTGGAGCTGGACCTGACCTGGTGGAGCTTCGGAAGCGAGCCAGCTCGCTGCGCGGGGTACGGATGCCCGGGCACGTGTCGTATGAGCAGCTCTTGGAGCTGCATGCCCGGGCGTCGGTCTTCTGCCACCCTTCACTTCAGGAAAACTTCGGCATAGCGGTCGTGGAGGGCCTGGCCAGTGGGGCTGGCGTGGTGACGCACACGCAGGCGGCCGTGCTGGAGAATACCGCCGGCCTGCCCGGCACATGGGCGGTCGATGCCCGGGAGCCCGGCGTGCTGGCGGCGGCGCTGCTCGAGGCCCTCGAAAGCCCGGCTCCGTGGCCCCCGAGCCGTCTGGCATCGCTGGCCGGCCGCCTTGCCCCGGCTCGCGTCGGGCGGCAGCTGCGAGATCTGATCGAGAGCCTGCGCCGCTAGCCGGCCCGACCTGTTGGCGCTGGGAAGCGCCTACGCTTGCGCGGCAACCTCCGCGGCGCGGGCCAGAATACCGGCGCCGAGCTGTGAGCCGGCCCACACGCCGAGGAGCCCGACCAGGTTGCTGGCCAGCACGTACGCGCCAAAGCGCAGCCAGGCCGCATCGCTGGCCAGGGACAGCGCTTCCCAGGCGTAGCTGCTGAAGGTGGTATACCCGCCCAGCAGCCCCGTGATGAAGAACAGCCGGAGCAGCGGGTTGGCATCCAGCCGAGTCGCGGCCGCGGACAGGATCAGGCCGATGGCGAACGCGCCGGTGATATTGATAATGAAGGTGCCATAGGGGAAGGCCGCGCCCCAGCGCACCGTTGCCCAGCTGCTCACGAAGTAACGGAAATTGGCGCCGATGACCGCGCCTACCCCGACCGCGACGTACTGCAACACTCGCTCACTTTCCGGCAGCTCTGTGAGGGTACGAATATGCCCCTGGCAGAACGGCCTGTTGGTCGTTTCCAGGGGCCATCAGCCAGCCTTGCGGCGGCGGTCCTTCTGCCTTTGAGGCAGATGAGCGGGACCCATCGCTCACGCCGAGCATAGCACGAGGCCGCTCGCGAGCGGCCTTTTAGGGCAGCAGCGCCTGTCGATCGGTGATGGGCCGGAAACGAGCTTCCGCGCTTGCCACCTGCGCTTCTTCGAGCAGCGCCCGCTGCATGTTCCAGGGCGCGTCTCCGCTGTCGCGATGCCGGTACTCACCGTTGGGCTGCAACTCGTAGCTCTGCTCGTTGTCCCGGAAGTAGCCCTCGAGCAGTGCCTTGAGCTGACTCTTCACCGGGCCCGACAGGATGGGCACCAGGGCTTCCACTCGATAGTCGAGGTTGCGCTGCATGAAGTCAGCGCTGCCGATGAAGATCTCCTCGTCGCCACCGTTGCCGAAGCAGAACACGCGGCTGTGCTCCAGGAAGCGGCCCACCAGGCTGACAACGCGGACGTTCTCGCTTAGACCCGGCACGCCCGGGCGTAAACAGCAGATGCCCCGCACCATGAGCTGCACGTTCACGCCAACCTGGCTGGCGTCATACAGGCTCTGAATGATCTGGGGGTCGGTGAGGGAGTTCATCTTGAAGATCAGCCTTCCGTCTCCGTGGGTCCGCTGGCGCTGGGTTTCCCGTTCGATGCGCTTGAGCACCTCGTCGCGCATATTGATGGGCGCGACCAGCAGCCGGCGATAGCTGGTGAAGCGTGAGTAGCCGGTCAGGAAGTTGAACAGATCCGAGGCGTCGGCGCCGAGCTCCTCGCGGCAGGTGAGCAGGCCCAGGTCGGTGTAGAGCCGCGCCGTGCTGCGGTTGTAGTTCCCGGTGCCGATGTGCACGTAGCGGCGGATGCCGCCAGCCTCACGCCGTACGACCAATGCGACTTTGCAGTGCGTTTTGAGCCCGGCAAAGCCGTACATCACGTGGACGCCGGCTCGCTCCAGCTCCTCGGCCCAGCCGATGTTGTTCTCTTCGTCGAAGCGCGCCTTCAGCTCGAGCAGCACCGCCACCTGCTTGCCGCAGTCCACGGCCCGCCGCAGGGCTTCGACAACCGGCGAGTTGAGTCCCACTCGATACAGCGTTTGTTTGATAGCCAGCACGTCGGGGTCGGCCGCCGCCTGGCTGAGGAAGTCGACCACCGGATCGAACGAGTCGTAGGGGTGGTGCAGAATGATGTCGCCCTGCTGGATGGCCGAGAAGATCTGTCCGCTGGCAAGGATGGCGGGCACGTGCGGGACGAAGGGGACGTCCTTCAGATCCGGTCGGTCGAGCTCCTGCAGCTGCATCAGATCGGACAGCGCCAGCGGACCCGGCAGACGGTAGAGGTCCTGGGGGCTGAGCTCGAGGTTGGCCAGCAGGAGATCCGACAGCTCGTCGCTCATGCGCTCGTCCACCTGCAGCGCCACTGCTTCGCCGAAGCGGCGCTTCTGCAACCCGGCGCGCACCTTCTCCAGCAGGTCTCCCGCTTCGATCTCGCGGACCTCGAAGTCCGCGTCGCGCAGCACGCGGAAGGGAAACGCCTGCTCGATGACCAGCTCCGGGAACAGCAGCTCGAGGTGCTCGCGAATCAGCTCCTCGATCCACACGAAGCGGGCCTGCTTGGTCTGCGTGCGGGTCCTCACCGGCACCAGGCGCGGGAAGTTGGGTGGGACCTTGATCCGCGCAACGTGACGTATGCCGTCCGGGTCGCGCAGCACGACCATGAGGTTGAGGCTGAGATTGGAGATGAACGGAAACGCCTGGGCGGGATCGATGGCCAGTGGCGTGCAGACCGGGAAGATCTCGCGTTCGAAATAGCTCCTCAGGGTCTGCTTTTCGGTGCGTGACAGCTCCGAGTAGGGGACGATGCAAATGCCGCAATCGCCCAGCCGCGGCAGCAGCGTCTCTTTGAGCAGCCGGTGCTGCTCGGCCAGCATGGGGCGGATGGCCTCGCGCACCTCCGCCAGCTCCTGGGCTGGCGTGCGGCCATCCGGCGTGCGGGTCGCCACGCCGGCCTCGACTTCGCCCAACAGGCCTGACACGCGCACCATCAGGAACTCGTCCAGGTTGGAGTCGGTGATGGCCAGAAACTTCACCCGCTCGAGGAGTGGGTGGCGCTGGTTGGACACTTCGTTCAGCACACGCCAGTTGAAGTCGATCCAGCTCAGCTCGCGGCTGAAGAATGCATACCCCGGGCTGCTCGCATCCTCCGATGCGAGCGGGACGTCAGTTTCCGGTGTCTGGATTGCCAACTTCTTGCCCCCGGGCGAGGGTTAGAACAGCACCTTCTCGAATGCCCTTGTCACTCACCACGCAGTGGTCGAGGCTGAAGGCGGTCATGACCTGGTGGAGGATTGCGGCCCCGGCGCGGACCATGTCGGCTTCGGCGGCCGCCGCGGCGCCGAGCACCTCCATGGCTTCCGACGTGACCGACATGGTGGTTCGGGTCAAGCGCTCGACCCAGGAGTGGACCATTCGATCGCCGGATTTGAGGCGGCCGGCTTTCAGCAGCCGGCGGCCGACGCCGCCGATGAGCACGCCCAGCTCAGGGGCGACGGCGTAGCGCCCGCTGTGGCCATTGGAGGCGTTGATGGCTCCTCGCACGGATTCCACGGCGCGCGCATGCTCCCAGGGGCTGGGAGGATCGTTCTGCCAGAAGCGGACGGGAAGCCCCACCGATCCGACCGGCAGGGTATGCACGAAGTGCGACGTTCCGGCGGCGTCGACCAGCAGCAGCTGGGTGCTTCCTCCGCCGATGTCGATCGTCAGGTAGGGGCCGGGCAGGGCCCGGTCCAGCGTCGTCCCCAGGTAGCCGAGGTGCGCTTCGGTCCGCGGATCGAGCACCTGGATAGGCTGCTCCACGAAAGCGTTGAAGCAGTCGAGCAGCTCATTCCGGTTTTGAGCGCTGCGGACAGCCTGTGTCCCGAGCACGCGTATTGCCTGGGCATTGTGCTGCTCAGCCACCGAAACGAACTCCGCCACGGCGCCGGCCGCCGCCTCGATCTTGTCCGTGGCGAGGCAGCCATGGAGGGCCACCTCCTTGCCGAGCTGCAGCCGCCGGCTTTCGTCGTGCACGCTCCGCAGGTGCGTGCCGTCACAATCGGCTACCAGCAGGTGAACGGTGTTGCTGCCAACGTCGATGACGCCATAGCGGCTGGCATCGGGGCTGACGCCAACCGACCGCGTCGCCATCTTTCGACTCACAGCTCCCTAGAGACGGTTAGCCAAAGCGGCCGGTGATGTAGTTCTCGGTCCGAGGATCAGCAGGGTTGGTGAAGATAGCCCGCGTGGGCCCGTATTCGATCAGCTCGCCGGCTCCCACTTTCTCGTTGCCGAGGAAGAAGGCGGTGTAGTCGGATACTCGTGCCGCCTGCTGCATATTATGGGTCACGATGACGATCGTAAGCTCTTGCTTCAGCTCGGCGATGAGGTCCTCGATCTTCAGCGTGGAGATGGGGTCGAGGGCGGAGCAGGGCTCATCCATGAGCACGACGGACGGATCCACCGCGATCGTGCGCGCTATGCAAAGGCGCTGCTGCTGTCCACCGGACAGCGCCAGAGCCGGCTTCTTGAGCTTGTCCTTGACCTCATCCCACAACGCCGCCTGCCGCAGGGACAGCTCAACCTTCTCGGCAATCAGGCCTCGGTTTCGAACCCCGTTCAAGCGCAAGCCGGAAGCAACGTTGTCGTAGATGGACATGGTCGGGAACGGGTTTGGACGTTGGAAGACCATGCCAATGGACCGCCTGACGGCCACCGGGTCCATGCGCGGGTCGTACAGGTCTTCGTCGTCGAGCATCACCTTGCCGACCACCCGGGCATCGCGCACGACTTCGTGCAGGCGGTTCAAGCAGCGGATGAAGGTGGACTTGCCGCAGCCCGACGGACCGATGATCGCGGTGACCTTATTGGGTCTGATGGTCATGTCGACGTCGGCGACTGCCAAGAAGTTGCCGTAGTACGCGCCGAGCTTCTCGACGACCAGCCCTTTGGACACGCGGGTGACGGTTTCTTCTCGCTCTTCCACGGCAACAGCCTGCAAGGTGGTCAAGGTAATGTCCACGTTATCCACTCCGGGTCAACGAATTTTTTGGAAGCCGCTGCGCGTGACGACTCGGACGCCGACGTTCAGGATCAGGATCAGCATCATAAGGATGAAGGCGGCTGCCCAGGCCTGGTCGTGCCAGTCCTTGTACGGGGCCAGCGCGTACTTGTAGACCTGCAATGGAACGGCGGCAATGGGATTGCCCAAGCCGTCCTGCCAGAACCGGCTGCCGAACGCGGTGAACAGCAGTGGGGCGGTCTCTCCTGATATACGTGCTATGGCAAGCATGACACCCGTAACGATGCCACCCAAACCGGCCGGCAGCACGATGTACATCATCGTCTTCCATTCGTGAACTCCCAGGCCTAGCGACGCTTCCCGCAGCGCGTTGGGAACACGGCGAAGCGCCTCTTCGGTCGTCCGTGTCACAACCGGGATCATGATGATCGCCAGAGCCACGCCACCTGCCACTGCCGAGAAGCTGTGCGTTGGTACGACCACCAGCGTGTAGGCAACGATGCCGATGATGATCGACGGTACGCCGGTCAGCACATCGGTCAGAAAGCGCAGTATGCGGGCAAAGCCGGTATTCCCGAACTCCGAGAGGTAGATGCCGGCCAGCACTCCGATGGGTACCCCGAACAGGCTGGCGAGGGCGATGAGGATGGCCGTCCCAAGGAATGCGTTGCCCATGCCGCCGCCCAGCTCGCCCACCGGCTTGGGGAGTTTGGTGAGGAGGTCGAGGTTGATGCCCGAGATGCCGTTGGCCAGGATGAAGCCGATCACCAGCAGCAGCGGCGTCAGCGCCACGGCCGCCGACAGGCAGAGCAGCGCGCCCATCACACGGTTGATGAACTGCCGCCGTGGCAACGAGCCGCCAGTGTTGAATGCGCTGCTGGCCACGGCTTACGCTCCGCCCAATTGCTGCGAGGCTCGCGCCGTGCTCCATACCAGGAGGCGCGCAAGCATGTTCATGATGATGGTTACGCCGAACAAGAGCAAGCCCACCTCGGTCAGGGCCGAGAGGTAGAGGTCGAACGTCGCTTCGGTGAACTCGTTGGCAATGACGCTGGCCATGGTGTAGGCCGGATGGAACAGCGAGGCCGATATCTGCGGCTGGTTGCCAATGACCATGGTCACGGCCATTGTTTCGCCCAGAGCTCGCCCGAGGCCGAGCACGATGGCTCCCAGCAGTCCGGAGCGAGCGTACGGCAGCACGGCCCAGGTGGTCGACTCCCAGTTCGTGGCGCCCAGCGCCAGCATGGCTTCGCGCTGGGCGACCGGCACCGTCACCATCACGTCACGTGAGATGGCCACGATGGTCGGAATGACCATGATGGCCAGGATCAACCCGCCGGCGAGCAGGCCCACGCCGTAGGGCGGGCCCTCGAACAGCGGCAGGTCGGGAAAGCGCTCGATGAAGGCTGGCTCGACGACGCGTTGGAGGAAGGGCACCATGACGAAGATGCCCCACAGGCCCAGCAGCACCGAGGGGATCGCTGCCAGCAGCTCAACCACGATGGAGATCGAATTGCCCAGCCACGGTGGAGCGAGCTCAACGGCGAAGATCGCCACGCCCAGACTAATAGGCGTGGCGATCAGCAAGCCGAGGATGGACGTGACGATCGTCCCATACATGAACGTCAGCGCACCAAACTGCTCCTTGACCGGATCCCACACGGTGGTGTGCAGGAACGAGAGCCCAAAGACTCCGATCGACTGGCTCGACTCCTTGACCATCGAGGCCACGATGATCGCGATCAGCACCAGCAGCGTGAGGGCGCCGAACAGGAAGACGATCGTGCGGAAGATGATGTCAGGCAGATTGGCCGCCCCGAAGAGCGCTCGCGCTTGGAACGCTCGCTTCGAGGCGGCCGGTGCAGCAGAGGCCACTGGAGAGATCTTAGGTGCTGAGCCTGACTACTGGGCCTTGCCGCCGATGGTCAGCCCGCCGATGATCTTGGCGTCCAGGTCCTGGACCGGCTTCGGCAGGGGCGCGTACTGCAGCGGCTGGGCAAAGTCCTGGCCCTTGGTGGTCGTGTAGGTGAAGAGATCGATCAAGGTCTTGCCCTTGGCAGCGTCCAGGTCCTTGTAGCTCAGGATCCAGCTGAAGCCCGCGATAGGGTACGTGTCGTCGCCGGGTGCGTCCACGAAGATGGCCTTGCCATCGGCCGGCATGTTGGCCGCTGCGCCCGCCGCAGCGGCGGTCGAGCCGGGCACGCTGGGAGCCGTGAATTTGCCAGCCTTGTTCTTCATCAAGACCGTGGCGAGCTTGTTCTGGACGGCGTAGGCGTATTCGAAGTAGCCAATGGCGCCGGGCGTTTGCGAGACCTGTCCCGACACGCCTTCGCTGCCGGCCCCGCCAATGCCTACCGGCCAGTTAACGGACGTGGCAGCTCCGACCTTCGACTTCCAATCGCTGCTCACCGCAGCCAGGTAGTTCGTGAAGATGTACGTCGTGCCGCTTCCATCGGAGCGGTGGACCACGGCGATGGGCGTGTGCGCCAGCTTGACGTCGGCATTCAGCGCGGTGATTTTCGGGTCATCCCAGAACTTGATCGTGCCGAGGTAGATGTTCGCCAGGGTCTCGCCGTCGAGCTTGAGGTTGGTGACCCCAGGCAGGTTGTACGAGACAGCCGCGGCCACGATCGTCACCGGGATATGCACGACCGGGGCGGGCGCAGCCTTCTCTTGCGCATCCGTCATGATGGCGTCGCTGGCGCCGAAGTCCACCGTCTTCTTGGTGAGCTGCTCGATGCCGGCGCCGCTTCCGACCGACTGGTAGTTGACCTGATTGCCGGTCTGCTGTCCCCAGGCGTCGAATACCTTGGTGAAGAGCGGGAAGTCGGCAGTCGACCCTGCGCCGGTGAGGTTGACCTTGGTTCCGGCTGAAGGCTTAGCGGCTGCGGAGGCTGCCCCCGATGCCGGTGCTGCCGGCTTGGCCGCAGCGGACGACGCCGCTGCTGAGGCGGCGGCGGAGGATGCGGCCGCAGGCGATGCTGGGGCCGGTGCGGAGGAGCCGCCGCACGCGGCAAGAAGAGCGCCAGCGGCCAGGCTGCTTAGGAGAGTTGTGTTCCATTTCATGCCCTCAGGTTAGGTTGCTCACTTCAAGCGTCCTTTAACGGAAGGTAAACGTTGTGTTAATAGGCACCCTGGTTGCTCGATGGACTGCCCGGAACGCCGTGTTGCGGTCTTGGGCGCTATTCCAGCCGGGTTGCGGTTAGGCCTGCCCAACTCCGCCGAGCAGCTCTAATTGGCGGCGCCGCAGGTACCACAGCAGCCGTCCGGCTGCCTTCTGCACCTCGTCCGGGAACTGCAGGGCGACCACGCCCCCCGTCGAGAAGTCGATGAATGCCTGCGGCTCCCCGGACAGCAAATATCCCACCAGGACGCTGACGTCCGGATCGTGTCCGACGATGAGCGTATCGGACGTGCTGCCTTTGAGCGCCTTGCGAATCTCCCCCGGACTGGCTCCGGCGGCCAGCAGGTCGACGCTCTCGGGTCGGCCGCCGGGCGCCAGCTCCGCCGCCACCAGGTCAGCCGTCTGCAGGGCGCGAGTCAGCGGGCTGGAGAGAATGCGGACTCCTGAGAGCCCCAGCCGGGCTAGGCCGCGTGCAGCCGCGGCTGTCTGCTCCACGCCCTCGGGACTCAGCGGCCGGCTGAATTCATCGGGGACGCTGCCGCGGGGCATCGCCGGGCCGTGGCGCATGACGTACAGCTTCATACGACGTACTCTATCGCTCGCCTCGCCTGGGCTGGGCCGCATTGGGGCCGTCGCGGAGCTAGGCTGCTGGTACGGCCGTGCCGGTGGGCACAGCCAATGGGGTCGGGGCGGCGTCCGGCGCCCACACCTGCGAGCCCAGCTCACGCGTTGCGTCGGTGAGCGGCACGGCTTGCATCCGGGACTGATTGAGCCCGGTGGTGATCGCGCTGACGGTTTCGTCGCGAGGGAGCTCCAGCTCCAGGTGCGCCGACCCCCATACCGCGGGCGGCAATACGGCCGCGCCGCCGCCCTGGGTTGGCAGGAGGTCGCGCCCTGCTGCGGTACGGAAGCCAACCAGGAACAGACCGATCCAGTCCTCTCCGGAGTAGAGCGAAACCGCGTGCTTGTACTGGCTCGAGGCGATGAACTTCACGGGATCGGCCGATTCGTTCAGGATGCCCAGGTCCGTGCTGAAGGTGTTGAAGCCCGCGCGTGTCGACGGTGCGACGCTGGTCTTGACCACGAAAACCCCCAGCGGCAGCAGTGCCCGGCGCACAGGCACCAGCAGCTGAATGAGCGGCAGGGGCTCAGCCGGCCGTCCGAGGGCGGCGGCCGTGGCCAGCGGATTCGGCGTTGCCGTGGGCAGTCTCGTTGCCGTCGGCTCGGGCGTGCTCGTCGCCGCTTCCGCCTGGGCCCTGCCGGCGATCAAGGGCTGGCCGAAGCCGAGCAGCTGCGTGGCGCCGACCGCCAGGCCGCAGAGGATGAGCAGCCCACCCAAACCGACGATGAGGCGCCGTACGCCCTGCCCCAACTTAGCCACTACTCAGCGCGTCCCCCAAGCCCCTGGCCGCAGCGTAGCGGGCCGATCTCGCGGCAAGCTCGCTTGGCCCGTACGTTGGCCCGTTCAGGCTATCAAAGACCGCTGCCGGCAGCAAGCGGCCCACCGTTTTCGGCCACGCGGCGCTAGTGATCTGAGTCATAAATAACTAGACATTTCAAGCGAAATGCCATATGCTGGGTTTATGGCAAAACGGGGCCGACCATTGACGCCGATTGTGCTCCAAGAGGAGGTCCGAGCAACCCTGGTTCGGCTGTCCAAACGACCCACTGCCCCGCACGGGATGGCGCAGCGGGCACGCATCATCCTGTCGTCTGGCGAGGGCCTCTCCAATGAGGCGGTCGCCGAGCGTGTGGGTGTGGATCGTCGGACCGTCACGAAGTGGCGCAATCGCTTCCTGCGGGGTGGCATCGAGGCGCTGGCTGATGAGCCTCGACCAGGCGTGCCACGCAAATTCAGAGATGACGCCATCGAGGCGTTGGTGGTGAAGACACTCACTGAGAAACCCCGTGGCGCGACGCACTGGTCGAGCCGAGACATGGCCAAGGCGACTGGGATGAGCCAGCCAACGGTCAGCCGTATCTGGCGCGCCTTTGGCTTGAAGCCCTGGGCGACCGACACCTTCAAGTTATCAGAGGGCCCCTTCTTCATTGAGAAGGTCCGTGATGTCGTCGGGCTGTACTTGAACCCGCCCGACCACGCAGCGGTCGTCTGTGTCGACGAGAAGACCGGGATCCAGGCGCTCGATCGCACCCAACCGATCCTGCCTAGCGTCCCGGCCAGGTCGAACGCCGGACACACGACTACGTCCGCTATGGCGTGACCGACTTGTTTGCTGCCTTGGACGTGGCGACCGGGAAAATCATCTCGCAGACGAAGCGCCGTCACCGAGCTGCAGAGTTCAAGGCCTTCCTCCAGGAGATCGACCTGCAGGTCCCGGCCGAACTAGACGTCCATCTCGTCCTGGACAACTCGTCCACTCACAAGACCCCGGCTATCCATACCTGGCTGCTCCGCCACCCCCGCTTTCACCTCCGTTTCACCCCGACCTCCTCCTCGTGGCTGAACTTAGTCGAGCGGTGGTTCGCTGAACTGACCTGCAAGTTGCTGCAGCGCTCTGCACACCGCAGCCTCCAAGCGCTGGAGCAGGACCTTCGGCTATGGATAGCCAGCTGGAACGACGACCCGAGGCCTTTTGTTTGGCGCAAAACTGCGGATGAAATCCTCGAATCGCTTGGTCGATATTGCGAGCGAATCTCTGATTCGGGTCACTAGTCTATCGGGGCACAACGGGAACGGGGCGGGCCGCAAGGGCCCGCGCCACATGCGCGCCAACGGACATCAGGTGCATCCACGACGTGCAGCGCGGGGGCTTGTCCCCCGCCGGTCTTCCGAAGCCTGGGGCACAACGGGAACGGGCGGGCCGCAAGGGCCCGCGCTACATGCGCGCCAACGGACATCAGGTGCATCCACGACGTGTAGCGCGGGGGCTTGTCCCCCGCCGGTCTTCCGAAGCCTGCGACGCGATAAGCGTGGCCGGACTCAGTCCGCGTTGGGGGTGGGTTCGGATACGCGGTCGCCGCCGGCCAGCAGCTGGGTGACTCGATCCTGCACCTTCAGGATCAGCCGCAGCAGCAGCTCCTGATCCTCTTCGCTCAGGCAATCCATGATTTCCCGCTGCAGGAGGTGCAGGGGCAGCCGGAATTTGAGCAGCAGCTCGCGGCCGCTGGGCGTTATGGCCACCAGGACGCTGCGCCGGTCGATTGGATGGCTCGAGCGGGCGACCAGGGCGCGCTTCTCCAGGGAGTCGAGCACGCCCGTGACGGCGCCGCTCGACATCGGCTGCAGCATGCGTTCCCGGATGACTCCGGGAGTCAACGGCTGCCCAGCCCCATCGATGATCGAAAGGGCATTGCCTTCGGGCTCGGTCAGCCCGTAGGTGCGGAGCAGCGCAGCGTGCAGGGCGATCAGCCTTCGCGTCGTGCGAATAGTTGAGTACACCGCCTCGGTGGCCAGTGCGCTGGCGCCTGGAAACGCTCGTTCGAACTCCGTGCCCAGGTCCATCTCGGTTCGCGGCGTTGCCATTTGCACTTACTTTACCACCGATATTCTCACTATTGACAGAAATTGTGTCATATCAGAGAATATCGAAATCAAGATACTCTGAGGTGAGAAATGTCCACAGTCTCTGCCCCCAGCACCGGCGTCGGGCCGGAAGACATCTTCAAAATGGCCAGTGGCTTCTGGGTTTCGAAGGCGCTGTTCAGCGCTCTCGAGCTCGGTCTCTTCGAAACGCTGTCCAATCAGCCCCAGACGGCCGAGGCGCTGGCGGCTGCCCTGCGGCTCCCTGTTGCCAGCGTGGACCGGCTGGTGAGCGTGCTGCGCGGGCTTGGCCTGGTTCGAGCCGAGAGCAATCGCTTGAGCAATACGCCCGGGACCGAAGCCTTCCTGGTGCGGCGCAGCCCGACCTTCATTGGCGGCATCTTCCACCACTTCAACGACGACCTGTACCCGCTGTGGCAGCACCTGCCCGATGCGTTGCGCTCGGGTCGAACGATGTGGAAGCAGGCCTTCGGGCCAGATGCCAGTGATAACCCCTTCGAGACGATGTACGCTGACCCCGCGCGCCTGGAGGGGTTCCTACGAACGATGGCTGCGCTTGCGGCACCGGCGGAGCACGACTTCTGCCAGCACTTCGACTTCTCCGGCCACGCCTGCGTGATGGACGTTGGCGCCGCGCTGGGGACGCTCGTGGTCAAGGTGCTGAGCAGCCATGCCCATCTCAGGGGCATCACCTTTGACCTTCCGCCCGTTGCCCCACTGACCCAGGCCTTCGTCCAACAGGCCGGCTTGGCGGACCGAGCTCAGATCGCCAGTGGCGACATGTTCGTGGATCCGCTGCCGCGAGGCGCCGATCTCATCACGCTGAGCTTCATCGTCCACGACTGGGACGACGACCACTGCGTGCAGCTCCTGAGCCGCTGTTTCGAGGCTCTCGAGCGGAATGGCGAGATCGCCATCCTCGAGAAGGTCCTGCATGAGGACCGCGGCGGTCCGCTGCCGACGGCCTTGATGTCGCTGAACATGCTGATCGCCACCGGCGGCAAGGAGCGGACAGAGACCGAGTACGCCGCGCTGCTCGGTCGCGCCGGCTTCATCGAGACACGAGTGCTGCCGCTGCCCGGTCCGCGGGACGTGGTCATCGCCCGCAAGCCGTAATCGCCGGCTCAGGAGTGGGAATCGGGGGGCTCGCCGAACAGATCGGCAAATCTGCGCGCCACGAGCTCCTCGATTCCGGCCACCAGCTCGTGGTACCGCCGCAGCACCTCGCGGCCCGCCGGCGTGAGCGACGCTCCCCCGCCGCGGGCGCCACCCGACGTCTTCAGCAAGACCGAGGATCCGAGGCCTGCCTCGACCTCCTTCAGCTTGTACCAGGCCGTCTTGTAGGGGACGTTCATCCGGCGCGCGGCCTCCGCCAGCGAGCCGCAGGCATCGACCTTCTCCAGAAGCTCGACCCGCCAATCGGATAGCGCGACGTGCCCGTCGCGTTCTAGCCAGACCTTGCACCTTGGGGCGAGGGTCTCCAGCGCGGATGTGTCCAGCATGCCTTTGGCCTCCGAGTTACAGATACATGGCGGCTCGGGCGCGCCAGGTCAGGCCGGCGTTGACGATGAATGCCAGCGCCAGCAGCACGATGCCGAGCGCGATCGCCTCGGCGAAGTCGCCGCGGCTGGTGACCAGCGTGATCGCTGTGGTGAGGATTCGCGTTTGGCCGAGGATATTGCCTCCGACCATCAGGGAGGCGCCAACTTCGGCAATGGCGCGACCGAAGGCTGCCGAGACGGCCACGATGACCTGTGGCAGGGCAGCCCGGATCATCTCGTACGCCACCCGCGGCTCCTCCGCGCCAGAGACGCGCAGGGCGCTGGCCAGCTCCGGATCGAGCAATCCCAGGGCTGAGGCGGTGAGTCCCGCGGCAATCGGCAGCGCGACGATGAGCTGCGCCAGGATCATGGCCTGCGGCGTGTACAGCAGGCTCAGGAAACCCAGGGGCCCTGTGCGCCACAGCAGCATGGTAACCGCGAGCCCCACGACAACCGGCGGCAGCCCCATGCCGGTGTTTATCAGCGCTTGAATGAGGCCCTGCCCGCGGGAGCTTCCCAGCGCTAGCCTGGCGCCGAGCGGTACGCCTATAAGCGCGGCAATGGCTGTGGCTGTCAGCGAGACGAGGAGCGACAGCGAGACGATGCGCAGCAACGCGGGATCGCCCGACACGATGAGCGTGAGCCCCTGCACGAGCCCCTGCCACAGCAGGTCCACGCTAGAGGACGGTCAGACCGATAGCTGGGCCTCGTCCTTGCCGGCGTCGGGGACGAACAGCGGCTGTCCGTACTTGTCCTTGCCGAAATCGCCGATAGTTTGCTGTGTGGTCGGCGCCACCATGAAATCGGCGAACGCCTTGCCGCCGGCAGCGTTGATCTTGATGTTCGGGAACTTGGCTGGGCTCACCGGCATCACGTGATAGATGTTCAGCAGCGGCTTGTCGCGCTCGACCATGACGATCGCCTGCAGCTTGCTCTTCTGGGCGAGGTAGGTCGCCCGGTCGCTGAGGGTGTAGGCGTTCTTCTGGTCGGCCAGCGTAAGGGTTGGGCCCATCCCCTGTCCTGAGGTGATGTACCACGGCTGCCCCTTGGGGTTGATGCCTACCTGGCTCCACAGCTGCTTCTCGAATTGATCCGTTCCTGAGGCATCGTCTCGGCTCACCCAGCTTGCCTTGCCTTGGGCGATCTTCTTGAAGGCGTCGGCCGCTGAGGGATTGCCCTTGATGCCGGCCGGGTCCGATGGCGGGCCGATGATGATGAAATCGTTGTGCATGACCAGCAGCCGCTCTGTGCCGTTGCCGTCGGCCATCCATTTCGTTTCCGCCTCAGGGGCATGCACCAGAACCACGTCGGCCTCTCCTCGGCTGCCCAGGGCCAATGCCGCGCCGGTGCCGACGCTCACCGTCTTGGTTTGCCACCCACCCTCGCGGTCGAACATCGGCACCAGCACGTCCAGTAGACCGCTGTCCTGAGTGCTGGTGGTGGTGGCGAGGATCACCGCCTTGTCGCTGCCGCTGCGGGGAATTGGCGTGGGACCGGCAGCGGAAGCGCTCGCCTGGGGCTGGCCTGCGGTCGACGAGCTGGCTGCCGCGCCTGATTGGAGCTGGGGTGCCGTGGATGGACGCGCCGAGGCGCTGACGGCCGCCGATGGTGCGGCCGCGCTGGCCTGCGCAGCTGATGGCTGGGGAGCCGCGGACTGAGCGCACGAAGACAGGAGGAAAGCAGCAAGCAGCGATATGCCGGTTGACGTTCGGGCTAGCGATGCATCGCGTTTGGCTATTGCTGGCATAACGCTAGAGTACGGCATTTCTCGCCTTCGCCGCCAGGGGGAGAGGCCGATTGGTGGTCGTGTGCCGCGAACTTGGTGCGGCTTGCGCTTGCCGGAGCGGTCGAAAGCTACGCTTGAGCGGGCGCCATGGGCCGGTCCAGGCTGCCGGTCACGAGGAACACCACCCGTTCGGCAATGTTGCTCACCCTATCGCCGATGCGCTCCAAGTTGTGCGCCACCCACAGCAGGTAGGTGGCTCTGGTGACCGATGCAGGCTGCTCGATCATGTAGGTGAGCAGCTCCCGCAAGATCTGCTGATACAGCTCGTCCAGCTGGTCGTCTTCCTGCCATATCTGCCGCGCGGCCTGCTCGTCGCGATCGACGAAGGCCTGCAGCGCCCGCTTGAGCATGCTCTGGGCAATGGTCGACATGCGAGGAATGTCGATGAGCGGTTTGAGCGGCGGCTCGCCGGCCATCTTGATGGTGAGCTTGCAGATGCCCTCCGCGTAGTCGCCCATGCGCTCGAGCTCATTGGAGACGATGAGCGCGGACGTGACCGTGCGCAGGTCGCTGGCCATGGGGTTTTGAGTAGCGAACAGCTCGATGCACTTTTCTTCGATCTCGTAGCGCATGTGATCTATCTCTGAGTCGCGCGTGGCAATCTGCTCGGCGGCATACGCGTCTCGTCGCTTGAGCGCGTCGACCGACTGCTCGATCTGTTTCTCGACCGCCGCGCCCATGCTGAGGAGGTCGTCCTGCAGCAGTTGAAGCGCCTGATTGAAAGTGTAGCGGCTCATGGGGTTGCCTCCTGCGGGATCTGGTTCCGGATGAAATCTGGTTCGGCAAAGGTGAGCGGCATGCCCTCCCATCTATTGACGAGAGGAAGGGTGAAGATGAAGGTCGAGCCCCAGCCTTCCTGGCTCTCGGCCCACATCCGTCCACCCATGGCCTGCGTGAGATGTTTGGCAATGGCAAGCCCCAGCCCGGTGCCCCCGTTTTCACTTCGGGCCCGACCCTTGTCGGCCTTGTAGAAGCGTTCGAAAACGCGCGGCAGATCGCCTTCGCTGATGCCCACGCCAGTGTCGTTGACGGCTATCACCGCCGAATCGCGCGCCTCGACCCGGATCGTGACCGTGCCGGACGGGCGGCTGAACTTGATGGCGTTGTCGACGAGGTTGGTGAGAATCTGCGAGGCCCTGCGGCGGTCGGCAAGGACCCATGGCCTATCCGGATTTTCGATGGAGAGCGTCAACCGCCGGGCCCGGGCCGCGGGACGCATCCTGCCGACGACGTCTTCGACGACCTCATTGAGGTCGAAGCGCTCGACGTCGAGGGGGAAATGGCGCGACTCTATTCGGGACAGCTCCAGCAGGTCGCGCACCAATGCCGTGAGTCCGTCGAGCTCGCGGTTGATCTTGGCCAGGAAATCCTTGGTGATGGTGCGACTCTTGAGCGCTCCGCCCTCGAGCGTTTCGACCATGGCCTTCACCGCTGCCAGTGGCGTCCGCAGCTCATGCGAGACGTTGGCCACGAACTCGCGGCGGATCACCTCCAGCCGGTGGAGCTCGGTTTGATCCTCGATGACTACGGTTGCGCCTGAAATGCGGCCTTCATCGCCGAAGATCGGGCGCGCGGTGGCCTGCAGAACGCGCTCGGTGCCTGGCGGCTGCACTTCTACCACTTCAGCGGCTGAGCTGCCGCTTAGCACAGCCCGTACCATGGCTTCCAGGTCATGATCGCCAACGACTTCGATGAGCGGCTTGATCCCGGGGCTGCTGACTTCGAGATCGAACAGGCGGCTGGCAGCCGGATTGAAGTAGGTGACTCGGCGCTGCAAATCGACCAGCAGCAGCGCCGCGGAGGCCTGCTCGACGAACGATCTGTTGAGCGCCGAGATGAACATGCTCCGGCGCTCGGCCTCGTCCGCACGCTGCCGCTCATGCATCAGCGCCTGCTGGTACTCGTCCTTCTCCGCGCTCATCGAGCGCAAGCGCAGAAGGGTGGCTGACCAGACCAGCGCCAGGATAGCGCTCAGTCCCAGCAGCCAGGCATTCATTCCGCGAAGCGGTAGCCCACGCCCCTCACCGTCTGAATGTACCTCGGGTTGGCGGGGTCGACTTCTAGCTTCTTGCGCAGCCAATTGACGTGGACATCGACCGTGCGGGTGATACCGCCGGGATAGTCGAAATGCCACACGCGCTCGAGCAGGATGTCGCGTGTGAACACCACACCAGGATGGCTCGCCAATAGCAGCAGCAGGTCGTATTCCTTGGGTTTCATGCCCACCGTCTCGCCGCACAAACGGACCTGGTGCTTGGCCGGGACGATCTCGATCTCGCCGCGCACGATTCGCTCGGCGCTCGGAGCCTCCTTCGCGTGGTGGGTGTGACGCGCCTTTTCCGAGCGCCGCAGGTGCGCCTTGACGCGCGCCATGAGCTCGCGCATGCTGAACGGCTTCGTGATGTAGTCATCGGCGCCGATCTCCAGTCCCAGAACCTTTTCGAACTCGTCGTCCTTGGCGGTCAGGATGAGGATCGGCGTCTCGACCTCCCGGCGCAGGGCTCGGCAAACTTCGAGCCCGTCCATGCCTGGCATCATCAGGTCGAGCAGCACGAGGTCAGGCCTGGTGCGCTGAGCTACTCTCAGGGCTTCTATGCCGTCGGCGGCCAGCAGCGCTTGGTAGCCCTCCCGGCGGAGGTTGTAGTCGAGCGTGTCGCGCAGGACCTGCTCGTCATCAACGACCAGGACCTTTTTACGCTCGGCAGCCATCAGGCGTACGTTACCCGGCCTGCTTTAAGCTCAAGTTAACGTAAGTTTAAATGGACGTTAACGCCACGGAGCGTTGTCCATCCTTCGGGGCGGGCAGCTTGTCCTTGGCCGCCCATTTCAGGAAGCGGGCGATGCGCGCATCCAGCCAGGTGGTGAGATCTCCCACGGGCACGCCGCGGCGGTTATCGATCCAACCCCGGCTGGGATCGAAGTGCAGGGTCCGAACGACGATTCGCCTCTTGGAATCCCTGGCCGGCAGCTGAGCGAGCTGGATGCGTGGGTGGTCGCTGGCCATCCCGCTGGCCATGAGTACCATGGCGTGGCCGTTGGCCACGAGGCGGCAGCGGGCAGCGGTGCAGCTGCCGGGTAGAATCGTCAGCTTTCTCGCCGCGGATTCCGCCGCCACAGCGCGAAACCGGGACTTCACGACACAGGTGAACAGCTGGTCGAAGAAGTCCCGGTTTCGTTGCAGCGGGCTGGGCATCGCCGGAGCGGCTGGGCGCGGCTTACGGGATTTGCCGTGCCGTGCCATCGCGCTCGCCCCGGCGTGCCTTCTCGAGACTAAGGCTTCTGGGTGAAGTCGAAGGCGTTGGTCAGGTCGTTGACCTTCGCGTCCCTATCTCCGAGCGGCTGGAGCTCCCAGTTGTTCTCGATGAACTTCAGGATCGAGGTGGTGTCGTACACCGTTTTGTCCACGAAGGACTTCTTGGCATAGGGCGAGATGATGAGTGTCGGCACTCGCACGCCCGGCCCCCAGCGGTCGACCTTGGGAGGCGCCACATCATCCCAGGATCCGCCGTGCTCGTCGTAGGTGATGATGATGGCGGTGTCCTTCCAGTACGAGCTGTCCTGAATGGCCTTCACCAGGTCGGCGGCGTGCTGGTCGCCCCGAGTGATGTTGGCGTAGCCGGGATGCTCGTTGTCGGGGCCAAGGGGCTTCACGAACGACACCTGGGGCAGGGTGTTGGTGCCTTTGAGGGCGGCCATGAATTCCTTCTCATCGCGCAGGTGCTGCGCCTTGGCGGGCGTGCCGTCGGCGAGATCCTTGAAGAAGGCGAACGCCTGGTGGTGGAACTGGAAGAGGGGGTCGGGCTTGCCGGCCATGGCGTCGTCCCAGCCGCCGGAGTACCAGGCCCAGGAGATCTTCTTGGTATCCAGCCTGTCGCCGATGTGCGGCATGGTCTGCGGTGGCACGAGCGTCTCCGGCGCGGCACTGGCGGGATGCGGATTATAGGTGGTGAACATGGTGTTGATGCCGAAGCCGTCCGGGGTGACGGATCCGTCATTGATGGGCTTCCCGCTGGCATCGAGCGCCAGCGTTCCGTCCGGGTTGGGCTTGGCGACCATGTTCGCCGGAGCGTTGGGGAAGGTGGGCGTGCAGGCGCACACTAGCCAGAAGTGGTTCAGAAAGGAGCCGCCGAACGCGGCGTGAAAGAAGTGGTCGGCCAGGACGTACTGCTGCGCGTACTTCCACAGCGGCAGCTTGGTGCCGTCCCAGTAGCCCATTGACAGGCCCTGCGCATCGGAGATCTGGGCGAACTTGTCCATCTTGCCGCCGTCGATCTGCATCTGCTCCTGGTAGTAGCGATGGACCAGGTCGCCGGTCATCTTGTCCTGGGGAATGAACTGGTCCAGGTCGAAGGGCTTGTTCGGCAGGTCGGGGATGCGGGAATCGGGAATGGGCGGCTTGTAGTTGGTGTTGAGCGCTTCGGGCAGCGTGGTGTACGGCTTGCCGTCCGGCCCGGTCTGAACGGTGTTCTTGGCGTCCTTCAGGCCTTCAGCGCCGGGAAACAGCCCGTACAGGTTGTCGAACGAATGATTTTCCTGGTAGATGATGACGACGTGCTGGATGGGCGTCTTGCCAGGTACGATGGTCACCGCCGCCGGCGACGGGCTGGCGGAGGCGCTGGCCGAGGAGCTGGCCGGCGCGGCTGAAGCGCTCGCTGGTGGCGCCGAGGGTTTGGCCGCTGCGCTGGCGGAAGGGGCGGACGACGGGCTGCTGGCTGCCGCCGGCTTGCTGACAGCCGCGCTGGGGCTGGCCGCTGACGAGCTTGGCGGGGCTGGGCTGACGGGAGCCGCGGCGCCGCCGCACGCAGCCAGGGCACCCGCTAGCAGGACGATCGCGGGAAATTTGTTCTTGAACATGGCGGAATTCTTCTGGCTGGCAGTCAAGCGGTCGTTAAACGGCGGTCAAATCTTTGTAAATACCCAACCGACCAGCGAAACTAGCTAATGACGTGAGCCCCAAAGTAGCGATTGTGGCCAACCCCACGGCTGGCGCGGGCAGCGCCGTGCAGCTCGCCATGCACGCCGCTCAGGAGTTCGAGCGGGCGGGGTGGCACTGTGAGGTGCTGGCAACGACGGCCGCCGGCGCGGGCGCCTCGATCGCGCATCGCGCGGCGACGAGCGATGGTTTCGACGTCGTCATGGCCGCCGGTGGCGACGGCACCATCAACGAGGTGCTGCAGGGGGTCGTGGGGACGAGGGCCATCTTTGGCGCCATCCCCGCGGGCCTGGCCAACGTCTGGGCCACCGAAGTGGGGCTGAGCGTCAGGCGTGGGGCGTTTGCGCGACTCGTCACCGACGGATTGCTGTTCGACACCGACGTGGGCCTGGTTAATGGCCGCTGCTTTCTGGCCATGGCCGGCATCGGGTTCGACGCGGCGGTGGTGCGCGACGTGCGGCCGGCTGCCAAACGGCGCTGGGGCCAGCTGGCGTACGTATCGCAGGCGTTGAGCATCGCTCGGTCCTGGCCCGCGGTGAAGGCCTGCATAGACATCGACGGGAGCGAGCTGAGCCTGTCTCTGTTCGGACTCGTGGCCACGAATGTAGACCGCTATGCGGGGGTATTCCACATCGCTCCCGCGGCCAAGCTCGACGACGGGCTGCTCGACCTGGTGTTGTGTCGGGACGGCGGCCGCTTGGGTCGCTACCGATCGATGGCCACCGCCGACGCCCGCTGGCGGCGATGGGACCGCGCCGCCAGTCTCTGCCAGGCGCGGTCCATAACTGTGCGCACCGACGTTCCGGTCGCCGTCCACACTGACGCGGAGCTGGCGGGTACCTCGCCCTGCCGGATTGACGTGCTTCCTCGATCCATTACCGTGCTTCTGCCTCGCGCGGCGGAACATCGGTATCTCAGTCCAGGCCGAGCGCTCTCGCGATCCTGATCGGCGCTACTGCGGCTTCACCTGAAAGCTCAGGATCTCTTGCGCGTCGCGACTTTCGTACTCCTGCTCGGCCGCCGCGTCGGACGCCAGGGGCGCCGGGTCGGCGACATAGGGCAAGCCCTTGACCTGTACCGTCATGGCTGACTTGTCTAAGGTGAGCACCGCGTACGAGTAGGTGTTGAAGCTGGCGAAGTCCAGAGGCTGCACGACTCCGGGCTGCACGCCGGTGGCGTGGATGCTCTCTTTGACCAGACCAGGGAAGCTCGCTTCGAGGCCAATTGGATCCAGGCCTGCCTGCTTCAGGCCATGCATTTGGCCGCTCGTGTCGGGCGTGTCCCCGTTCCATACGTCGAGGATGCGACGGTCGGCTTCGCGGATGGACAGGCCCTTGGTGTCGACCTTGAGCCCTGACGGATTCCCAGCACCCGCGCCCATGGGCCCGGTGAGGATTTCAAAAGCATTGCGCGCGGACTTGAGCGGGGAGGAGGGATCATCGGGCACGCTGTTGTACTTGAGGTTGTTGATGACCGTGTAGTGGTTGTCCGTCGTCAGGAAGACGACGTTGTCGATGGAGTTGTCATCGATGAACTTGAGGATCTTGTTGCGCTCGCACACGTAACCGCCGGCCCACGACTTGCCGCTGTCGAGGTCTCCGCCCACCTGTGAGGCGGTGCCGAGCTGCTGGATGGGCGACGACACGACCACGATCTTCCAGGTGACGTTGCGCGATTTCGCGCCTTGCAGCTCCTGCTCGAACCACTGCAGCTGGGGCGCTCCCAGCATCGTCCGCTGGCAGCTCTTGGCCGCGGGGTCATCGCTCTTGGCCAGCCGCGCGTCACGATAGGAGCGATCGTCGAGGATCATGAGCTCGGCGTTTGCGCCCCACGGGATAGCCTGGTAGAAGCGAGGCGTCTTGTCCGAACGGCTGTCGCCGGTCCCGCTCACCACGTCGTCCTGAACCGGCTGGTACTCGGAATATGCCTGGACCCTCGCTCGCCAGCCGGGCGTCTGGTTGACGAACGTCCCGCCCGCTTGGGCGCCCCCTTCGTTGTACGGCGGCGCGGTCTTGTCGGCGGCGGAATAGCCGGTCTCATGGTTGTCGAAGACCGAGTACATCCCGAAGTCGCGGTACAGGTCGAGCATGGGCGTCATCTTGCTGGCGGAGTTTGCCCGCGGCTCCCGATTTTCGCGGTACTTGAAGCGATACCCGTCGAGGTCTTCCACGCTGGTTGTGCCCTGCAGGTTGGTCGTCTCGTACAGCAGGTCCCCCAGGAAGAAGAAGTAGTCGAGCTTCTCCTTGATCAGGCTCTTGAGGAGGGGATACGGCTTCCATTTCCAGTCGGCGTCGCCGCTGAAGGCCATCGTCACCTTGGCGTCCTGGTTGGGCGCGTACGCGGTCTTGAAGGTTCCGGTTGGGCTGACGTCGCTGCCAGCTCTGAAGCGGTAGTAGTAGGTGGTCCCCGGTTGCAGATGATCGGCGACGACCTTGACGGTGAAGTCATGGTCCTTGGTCGCCTGGACTGCGGCCGGCGTGATCGGGTTGCTGAACGCCGCGTTCGCTGCCAGCTCGGCCTGCACGCTTGCCGGGCCCGGCGTGCGCGTCCACAGCACTGCGCTGTCGGCGGTCATGCCGCCCGCGGCAACGCCGTAGGCGAATGGGGCCGTGGAAGCGGGCGGTACGGGAGTGGGCGAGGCCGCCGGCTTGGCGCTGGCATTCGCCGCGCTCGGGGCGGCGCTGGCGGCTGCGCTCGGGCTGACCGCGGCAGTTGGTTTGGCACTGACCGCGGCGGAGGCTGACGGCGCTGCGGACGTCGACGGCGGAGCAGGCTGGCTGGCGGAGGCGGGCGCGGCCACGGGTGCGGGGCCGCTGCCACATGCAGCCAGGAGGATGATGGTGAGGAATGCGGCCGAGCGAGAAGCCTTCAACCCAGGTGGACCTCCGGTGGTGATGTGCTGACGCTGCTGGCAGCGTATGGGGAATTCGTTAACGCCAAGTCAACGGCGAGCAAACGTTGTGCTCTGCAGGTCAAGCTGGAGTCCGTCGTAGGCGGGGACGATGCCCTCCGGCATCAGCAGGGCCCTAAGCGTGTCGTGATCCGGCTGGCTCCGATGCGAGAAGTGAATGCCGAGGGCGATGCCGCCGGAGATCAGGATGCCCCGTTCACGAAGACGGGCAGCGTGATCGACGGTTTCCTGCCGAGTCATGTGCAGCCGGTCTTCGTCCGAGTCCGACCGCTCTCCCATGGCGCAGTTGAGGACGGCGGCTTGCAGCCTCAGCGGCGTGAGAGCCTGCCACGTCTGTTCCAGGAAAGCAGCTGTGTCCGTCGCGTACAGGACTCCCGGCCCATCCTCGAACACCGCGTACAGCAGCGGCTCGACGTCCGGGGCATGGTTGGCCGGTATCGCCACGATGCTGTAGCCCCCGGCCTGAAAGCACTGCCCGGCCTGAACGACCTGCGCCTGGATCCGTATGTCGTCGAAGCTGAAGGGGATCGTGGCGAGCTTGGCAATCGTGGGCTGGCTGCCATACACGGTCAGCAGTGGTGGATCGATGCCTTTTCGCCGCGTGCGGTAGCGCAGCGTGATCGGCAGGAAATGATCGTCGTGCAGGTGGGTGATGAGCACGTGCCGCACGTTGTGCAGGCCTATGCCCAGCTGCTGCGCGGCAGAGGGCACGTCCGGTCCCAGGTCGATCAGGAGGTCGTCGTTCACCAGCAGGCTGCTGCGCCGGCGTACGCTTCGGCCGGATAGCCGGCGCGCGGTGCAGCAGCGCGGACAGTTGCAGAAAAGCGCCGGATAGCCCTCGCTGCCGCCGGTCCCCAAGAAGGTCAGCTTCATGAGTCAGTCCTGCGTTGGAAAGACCAGGCAGCCCGAGGGTGAAAGCGCCACCGCAACGTGCTCTCCGCGGTCCCAGCGCTGCTCGGAGAAAATGGAGCTGAGCAGCGTGCCGTCCGAGAGCTGGATCAGGTGCTCGTAGCCGCGTCCGCAGAAGGCGACGTCACGCACGGCGGCGCGGATCTGCTCCCGCTCGTGGTGGGGCGCCTCGAGCTGGACCGCGGCTGGACGGATCAGCACGCTCACCGGGCCCGCAGAAACGCCGTTCACCGGCCGCCCGGTGACGGCGACGTTGGCCACTTGGACCGTGGCCAGGCGATCGATCGGTGGCGCGGTGAGCAGTCCGCGGAGCTCGCCCGAGAGGCCGGTCAGCCGAGCGACGAACGGCGTGGCTGGTGATGAGTAGATGTCCTGGGGCGATCCGAACTGCACCAGCTCACCGCGATTCAGGATGCCGACACGGTCGGCCAGGGCAAAGGCTTCGGCCTGATCGTGCGTGATGTAAAGCGCGGTCGCACCGACCTCCCTGACCAGCAGCGCAATCTCCACCCGCATGCGGTCGCGCAGGTTCGCGTCGAGGTTTGACAGCGGCTCGTCGAACAGCAGCAGCCGTGGACTGGCGACCATGGCGCGGGCCAGAGCCACCCGCTGCTGCTCGCCTCCTGACAGCTCGCTCGGATAGCGCTCGGCCAGCTTGCCCAGCCCGACGCGCTCGAGCATGTCACGGGTACGCTGCCGGACCTCCACCGGCGACAAACGCCGCCGTTTCAAGGCGTAGGCGACGTTCTGATGGGCAGTCATGTGCGGCCACAGAGCGTAATCCTGAAAGACCATCGCCAGGTCGCGCCGCTCCGGTGGTACCTGGTCGCGGCCGTTGTCGATGACCTCGCCATCCAGCCGCAGCTGTCCGCCACTCAGCCGCTCGACGCCGGCCGCGCAGCGCAGCATGGTGCTCTTGCCCGAGCCGGAAGGGCCCAACAGCACCACGAACTGGCCTCGTTCGACGGTGAGGGATACGTCGGACAGCGCCAGAGTGCTGCCGTAGCGCTTGCTGGCCCTGTGGAACCCCAGCAGGGCGTCTGTCTGAGCGACGGGCAAGGCCGCCGGCGGCTCGGCTATCATGCGCTCTTCTGCTGCAGTTGCCAGCCTCGCGGCGTGAGGCGCTTGAAGACGGCCAGGACGAGGCCGATCATGGCCAGCATGGCCATGGCGGTCAGCAGCAGCATGGCCGACCCGCCCGCGAAGTCATAGCTTTCCAGCCGCTTCACCACGGCCACCGGCAGTGGCTGCTGGCCGGCGGGGTACAGCAGTTCGGAGATCGGCAGCTCGAACACGATATGGCCGAAGGTGTACAGCCAGGCCCACAGCAGTGCCCTGGTCAGCAGTGGCAGGACCGTGCTGGTCCAAGCCGCGGCTTCGCCCGATCCGTGCACTCGTGCCGCCTCCAGCAGCGAGCCCTGGATCTGGGATATCGGTCCCACGAGCAGTCGGGCGGTATGTGGCAGGCAGGCCGCGGCGTAGGCCATGCCCAGCAGGAACAGGGTCCCGTACAGCTGCAGGCCGATGCTGGCCAGCACGTTGAGGTTGTAGGCGAAGATGTAGCCCGCGCCGAGCACAATGGACGGCAGCGCAACTGCGCCGAGCAGCAGCAGATCGGCGGTACGGCCCGAGACTGACGACTGCCGTCGCGACAGGATGCGCGCCAGGAGCACTCCCAGGACAATCGCTGCCGAGGCGGAAATGGCGCCCATCCTGGCTGACAGCAGCACCGGGGACAGGAGCGACGGCGTGGACAGCACGCGTTGGTACGTCGCCAACGTGAGGCTGTGCAGATTGAAGCCGCCGCTGAAATCGCCCAGCAGCGAGGCGCTGACGGCCCCGAGCAGCGGTACCCCCAGGGCCACGAGGAACAGCCCGCCGACCGCCATTTGGGCAGCTAGCTGGCCAAGCAGTCCCAGCTGGCGCGGTGCGACCGGTCGTGTTCGTCCGTTGATGATGGAGAACGAGCGGCCGTTGAGCGCGCGGTATTGGACGATCAGCGCCAGACCGACGGCGAGGATGAGGAACCAGCCCACCGCCGACGCCACGGGGAAGCGGATGGGGATGCTGCCGACGGCTCGATAGAGGGTGTAAGTCGCCACCGGAAAGTGCGATGCCGCGGCGAGCGTCGAGGCTACGCCGAAGTCGCTCATGCCCTCGGCAAAGACGATTGCCGCGCCGGACCACAGCGCTGGGGCAATGATTGGCAGGACCATCCTGATGGAGGCCCAGGGTCCCGCTCCATGCACCCGAGCGGCGTCCTCGAATTGCTGGCCCAGCCCCAACATGCCGGCGGACACGGCCAGGAAGGCGAAGGGCAGGCCTTTGGTGGCCAGGACCCACACGATGCCCAGGGGGCCAAAAAAGAGCTGGTGCAGGCCGGCTGCATCGAGGCCGAGTCTATCGAGCACCCCCTTCGGCTCCATGAGGCTCTCCCAGCCGACCACGGACAGGTAGGAGGGCATGAGCATCAAAGCCCAGATCAGCAGGTTCCAGAAGGCTTTGGCCCTGAGCGTCGTCCGCTGCACCAGCCAGGCCAAGCCGCAAGCCAGGGTCAGTGACAGCGCGGCTGTGGCACAGGCAACGCCGAAGGAGTCGATCAGCCCACGCAAGGTCGGACCGCTCAATGCGGCCAGGAACGGGCTGAGGGTCAGCCACTCTGAGCCCTGACCGAACGCCGCCGGCGAGAAGGCCAGCAGTAGAAAAGAGGCAGTGGGCAGGAGCAGCAACAGCCCGAACACAACCCACAGGGCCGGCCACAGCAGGCGCGGCGCACGGCGCAGTGCCGACCAGGCGCCTGTGTGGCGAGCCTGGTCGGTACGTTCGAGGTCGAGCGGAAGGTAGCTGGTGGCTACGGAACGATGTTGTCCGTGAACCACTGGTTGATCTCGTCCTCCTTGGGTCCCCAGACGTAGGGATCCACCGCTGCTGCTGGGATGCTGTTGATGTCGGGCATGCCTGGCAGCGCTTTGCCACCGTTGAGGACCGGCCAGTGCCAGGAGTCACCATCGCGGGCCTCGTCCGCCGCGATCTGCTGGCCTTTGGGGGACAGGGCGAACTCGGCGAACTGCTTGGCTTCGGCCTGGACCTGGGCAGGCGCTTTGCCGTCGATGGCCATGACGTTGGGCAGCAGGACCACCTTGGACGGATAGACCGCCTTCAGGGTGGGGTTCTTGTCGAGGATGGCGTAACCGGCGCTGCTCTGGACGGCGCTCATCTTGATCTGGCCGATGTCCATGGCGTGCAGCGTGTCCTTGTTCTTGTTGAAGACCTGCAGCCCGTTGCTCTTCAGCTGCTTGAAGTAGGCCTTGCCCTGGTCTTCGCCGCCCATCTGGTCCATAACTCCGGCGACGAATGGATAGGTCGGGCCGGAAATCGACGGATTGTTCATGCCAACCATGTTTTTCCACTCGGGCTTCAGCAGATCCTGCCAGGTGGCTGGCGGCGAGGAGAGGTTCTTGCTGTCGTAGAACAGCACGCCGACCACGGTGACGTGCATCGGGAAGTAGCTCTGGTTCTTAGGGAGAAGGCTCTTGCCTTGCGCGCTCCAATCCACGTTCGGCGTGTACCCTCGCAGGAGCATGCCCTGCTGGTCCAGGGCGGCAATCGCTTCGGCGCCGTCGATCCACACCATGCTCCACTGCGGGTTGTTCTTCTCGGCCTGGATCTTGGCCAGCAGGGGGCCGGTGCTGTCGGCAACGAGATTGACCGGGATGCCGGTGGCCGTCTGAAAAGCCTTGGCCATCGCGTCGTCGTAGCCAGTGGCGGCGTAAAGGGTCAGCGGCACCGGAGCGGCCGGCTTGGCCTGGGCCGCCGCTGAAGCACCGGCGGACGCGGCTGCAGCGGTGGACGCGGAAGCTGCGGGTTTCGACGCGCTACCGGCGTCGGCGCTGGGCCGCGCCGAAGCCGGCACGCTGCTGCTGGTCGCTGCGGTTGAGGCGGACGCTGCCGGCGCGGTGGGAGCAGGCGTCGCCGCGCTGCCGCAGGCGGCCAGCAATATGGAAGCGCCGAGGGCCAGGCCTGTGCCCAGCGACGTCGAGTTGGGGTGGCTGGGGATAAGGGAAGCCAGTTTCACTTCGCACTCCTGAGTTGGCTTACCTGGCGATGCTAGGGGCGCGATGTAAACGGCTAGCTAACGGGCGGTTAACGTTTCGCAGGCGGTGGTCAGAGGCTCGTGACTTAGGAGAGCGCCGCTCGCTGGCGATTGACGGCGGCAACGCCGTACTTGCGCGAGGCGGGGACGCCCATCTTCATGTTGCGAAGCCAGAAGTCGAGGTAGGTCATCAGCTCGCCCAGGGCGTAGCGCTGGGCCCCGGCCTGCGTCGTTCGGCCGACAATGGCCGCCCTCAGGTCGGCGGCGGTCTTGCCGGGGAATAGGGTGTAGCTCTTGCCGGCGGCCTGGCGGATGTGCGCATCGCTGTTGGCCATGCGGGCCAGGCAGCCGACCTTTTCGGCGAATTGCTGTGCCCGCTCGTTGGCCCAGCGCAGCGCCGGCGTGGAGTTGATCACCTCGATCCCGTCCATACCGGCGTCCTTGAGCCGCTCGCCCAGACCGACCATGGTGTAGCCCTTGTTGGAAAAGAAGCCGTTCTTGAAGAAGGGGTGCGGCGCGAAGGCCAACCCGCCCTGCTCGTGGATACGCTCCACAGTCTCCTCGACTGTCTGCCCCGGGCTCACGCGCTCCTGCAGGAACAGGCCCACGACGTGTCCATCGAGGCTGGTGACCTCCTCGCCAATCACGACCTCAAAGGGATAGTCGCCGGCCATGACGGCCGCTTCCAGCGCCCCGTTGATGGTGTCGTGATCGGTGATGGCGATGAGGTCCAGCTCGGTGTTGTCGCGAATGTGGTCCATCAGCTCGCGCACTGTGGGCTGCCCGTCGGAATGCGTGGTGTGCAGATGGAGATCGGCCCTGCCGGATGAAATTTGAGTCACGCTGCCTCCGCTGAACGAGATGTGGCGCTCAGCTGCTGGTAATCCAGCAGGAGCTGGTCGAACACGTGATTCCAGGTGCGCTGCAGGGCGAACGCCCGAGCGTTGCTGGCCATGCGCTGGCGGGAGTCGGTATCGGACAATAGCGTGCGGGCTGCCTCGACGAAGCCGCGGCGGTCGCCTGGCGCGGACAGAAGACCGGTCTCGCCGGGCTGAACCAGATCGGCGACACCGCCGCTGCGGACACCGACCACTGGCAGGCCCGAGGCCATGGCTTCCTGGACGACCTGCCCGAATGTCTCGGTGTGTGATGGGAAGACAAACAGTTTGGCCGAGGCAAAAGCCTCGGCCAAGTCGGTCCCGTACAGGAAGCCGGAGAAGCTGACGTTTCGCCCCTCCAGCCGCCGTTCCAAGGCGGCCCGGCCAGGGCCATCTCCGACAATCCTGAGGCGCCGTTCCGGAAGCGCGTCCACGAGATCAATCAGCCAGTCGATGTTCTTCTCGGGAGATACGCGGCCCACGTACAGCATGTCGTGGCGGCAGCTGACCACGCGTGACGGCGTGAACAGCTGCGTGTCCACACCCCGGCCGCTGACCCGCACGCTGCGCATGCCGCGCCGTCTGAGCTCGCCGGCCAGCGTTTCCGTGGGGGCGTAATTGGCCAGGCAGCGATTGTGGACGGCAATGAGATAGCCCCACAGCACGGGCGCCAGCCAGGGGAATCCGAAGAAGCGGGCGTAGCCGGCGATGTCGGTCTGAAAATGCGCGGCGGTGGGCAGTCGCAGCTTACGCGCCGCGTGCAGGGCCGCGGCCCCGAGCACGCAGGGTCCGGCGAGGTGCACGACGTCCGGCCGGAACGCTCTCAGCTCGTCGGCGAGCCCTGGGGCCAGTGGCGAGAGGGTGAGCTCCGGATACAGCGGAAAGCGCACTCCCGCAACCCGGGCCACACGGAATCCCAGGGCTTCGTCCGGTCCCGGGCCGGCCGCGACGACCAGCGCCTGGTGCCCGTTGCCCTTCAGATAGGCCAGAAGCTCCAGTAAGGTGCGGACGATGCCATCCATCTTGGGGAGGAAGGTCTCCGTGACGATGGCTACTCGCATGTCGCACCTTCACCGTAGCCCCGCTTCTTTTACGTAGGTTTAAGATGCGGTGAAATCCGCGTAAATACTTGTCCTTTTCAGACAATGGCTGCCGGGAACTGCCATCTTTCCTTGGCTGACATAGAAGGGATCCTCCACTCCACGCTCGGCATGACAGCGTGGATGCGCGCCGCCAGGCGCAGGAAAGCCGACTCTAGCGGCTCCAGTCTTCGACGTGGCGCGTGGGGAATGACTGCGTGTTGAGGTTGGCGGCGGTCCGAATCGCCTGCACCAGGCTGTGGTAGTCGGCCGTCCATTGGTCTCCCGGGTACAACAGCGGCAGCACCATGACGCTCCGCTGGCCGTCGAGCTGGATGTACTCCACGTAGAGGGGAATGCTCTGCAGCGGCTGCACGATCTCGAGTCGGCGCACGGCGCTGACGGGGTAGACGTCGCTGCGTCCCAGGATGGTGCCGTGGACGACGGCCGCGTCGTCCACGCGGATGGTGAGCTGCTGCCGGGCTTGCAGTGCGGCCACGGTGGTAAGCAGACCGACAATGACGATGGCCAGCGAGATGGTGCGCTCGGCCGGTCGCTTGGGCTCAGGCTTGGAGCGATGGCTGAAGATCGAAGTGCGCTGCAGGAACCAGGTCGAGCCGATAATGACCAGCCCGATCCCCATGGCCACAAAGCGCACGCTGGGTTGGGTGAAGTAGGGCAGCGTGGCGGCCGGCCCCTGCTCCACGAATGGCACCACCAGCAGGCTGAACCAGAAACACAGCTGACCGCAATGGCGGATGGCCATCGCCGTCCGGCTGCGGTTCACAATCCCCGGCGTCCATAACCCGACCGATCCGATCAGGAAGCAGATCGCCAGCCCTGCCCAGAAGAAGTCGTCCCGTCCCTGGCTGCGGCCGATGATGGCTACCGTCGCGCCAATCACCAGCAGGATGGCCGAGGCCAGCCACTTGAGGATGGCGTCGTGCAGCCAGATGGACAGGGATGGTCCGGTCCGGGCGATGGCGGCGCCGATCGTCTCGATCATCTGGCTCGGCGTGCCGACCGTCGTTCGCAGCGTGATGGCCCAGCGGATGCCGCCAGCCAGCAGCGCAATGCCAAGGGTGGAGACAAGCCAGGCCAGGCGGTCGTCAGCGCGGGGCTGCATGAATCGCCAGGGGATGGCGGCGAGGGGGATGCCGGCGAACAGCGCCAGCGCCAGGGCGCTGGCACGCCGTTCGCGCTGAACCGCTCCATGGGCGACGAGCCCGCCCAGCACCGCTCCGGCCCAGGCCGCGGTCGCAAATGACGGCGCGGGTATGCCCTTGTGCCAGCTGCCGATGGTTATCGCCAAGCCACCGGCCAGCAGCACGGCTAACGCCGCCCACTCGATGGTGATTGCGCGGCGGCGCCCTTCTTCTTCCGGGCTGGCTTCTGGCGTTGCAGGCTGGATGCCCAGACGCTGGTCGCGCCGCCTGCGGCGTTCCTCGAGCGACAGCGGTTGCGTGGCCATATCCTGCACCATATCCTACGTCTTCCGGCGAGCGAGCAGGAATGGCCAACATCAGCTAGAGACCAAACAAAAAAGGCGAGCCAAACGGCTCGCCTTCCTGTTGATGCCTGCGCTTAAGCGGCGGCGACCAAGCTCACGTTACTGACGGGCTTGATGCGCTTGATGTGAGCGTGTCCAAGCTCTCCAGCCGCGATGTCCGCCCGGAGCTGCTCCAGCTCCTCGTCCGACATAGCCCAGGTGATCGTGTCGTCGTTCAACGCTTCCAACACGATCTGCACGTTCCAACGGTTCACAAAGTAAAGGATAAGGCAAAAGCTGGCTCCACGTCTGTGAGGAAAGTCTCATTTTTTGGAGAATTATTCGCGAATGTTGAGGTGCCTGTAACGACCTAGCGGAGCTGAATCTCCAGCGTCCCTTCTTCCAGTACCGCGTCGGCGGCGCTGAGCGCGTCCACCGGTGGCGGTAGGTGCAGCACGCGCCGCATCCTACCCACCTGCAGGATGAGCTGGCCCTGGTGCTGGAGCAGGTCGATGTCGTCCTCGCGAACGAAGGGCAGCTTGAGGCTGAGCACGTAGCCGCGGGATGTCCGCGTCAGGCGCTGCGCCTGGCCGCTGAGCAGCACCGCGGCGGGGTCGGCCGGGGGTGGGAACAGCGCCAGGGCAAACTCGCTCAGCAGCTTCTGGCCGATGACGTCGCGGTCGTACAAGGTGACGCACAGGATCGGCCAGGCCGAGAACACGTCGGCGACCGGATGGGGCACGCGCTTCTGGCGGTTCAGGATGATGGCGTCCACGTTGAAGCCGTAGAGATTGGTGAAGGTGAGGGCCCGCTGCGTCTCACGCACGGCCAGCTGCTCTGCCGTGGTCACGAAACGGACGGAGCACTGGGCGCCGTCCCCCAGCACCGCCCGCAGCTGAGAAAGACCCTCACCGAGCTGGAACGCATACTGCGCCACCTGACTCGACTCTGCCGTCTCCTGATTGAACAGCCGGCCGATCCACCACGCGGCGCCCTCCGGATAGGCGAGCAGCTGGAGCGCATTGAGCGACGGTCCGGCATCCACCACGATCACGTCGAAGTCCTCGCGATCGCAAGCCTCTTTGAGCGCCAGCAGCCGCAGGACGTCGCCCATGCCGGGGCCGAGCGTCAGCTCCTCGACGGCCGACGCGGCCAGCTCCGGACTCGCCGCCGGCGCCAGCAGCGTTTCGATGTGCGGCCACAGCTGCTCCAGGCGCACCAGAGGATCGACCTCCTGGGCCCACAGGTTGGGCGCGATCTCTAAGGGCTCGTCCGTGAGCGGGCTGTTCAGACAATCGGCCAGGCACTGCGACGTGTCGCTGCCGATTAGCAGGGTTCTTTGGTTGGTTTCCGCGCACCGCACGGCGGTTGCCGCGGCGATAGTCGTCTTCCCAGCTCCGCCCTTGCCCGTGTACAGCAAAATCCGCATGGCAAAAGCTGGGCCGAGGATAGCAGGTGTACGAGTTGTTGGGGGCGAGTTGTCAGCTGTTAGCTGCTGGTTGTCGGCGGCTCCGATTCAGACGGGCTCACGACTCTGGCAGCCAACAGCTCATTCACCACGAGTCGCTCGCGACAACTCACAATCCGACCATCTGCTTGCCGAGGGCGAGCATGCGAGGGACGCGGTCGGGGTCATTGGTCTCGGTGTAGATCCGCAGCAGGGGCTCGGTGCCGGAAAAGCGGATCATCAGCCAGGTGTGATCGGCCAAGTTGTATTTGAATCCATCGGCGCGGTTGATGCTCACCACCGGCGTGCCGTCCAGCTCTTTGGGCGGGTTCTCTTCGAGCCGTTTCATGATGGTGTCGCGCTGGGCGGGGTCGAAGTGGTAGTCGTCGCGGTGGTAATGCGATGGTCCGGCCTTCTCGTTGAGATAGCGGATGACCTCCGTCAGCGGCTTGCCCATCTTCACTGTGAGGTCGGTCACGAACAGCCCGGCCACAATGGCGTCGCGTTCCGGGATGTGGTTGGCGAAGCCAAAGCCGCCGCTCTCCTCACCTCCCAGGATCGCCTTGTGGGCGATCATCTCCGGGCCCACGAATTTGAAGCCGACCGGCGTCTCGATGACCTCGACCCCGTACTGCTGAGCCAGGCGGTTGGTCATCGACGTCGTGGTGACGGACTTGATGATCGGCCCGCGCCAGCCGCGCACCTCGAGCAGGTACAGGGTCAGCAATCCCATCACCTGGAGCTGATCCACGAAGCCGCCGCGCTCGTCCACGATGCCGATGCGGTCCGAGTCGCCGTCGGTGCACAAACCAATGTGCGCTCCCGTGGCCACGACCGTGTCGCAGCACAGCTGGACGTTGGGCAGGATCGGCTCCGGGTTGACGCCGCCGAAGTAGGGGTTGCGCTCGCCGCGGATCTCGTTCACCTTCGTCTTGCCGCCGGTCAGCAGCTCGCTGAAGATACCGCGGCCCGCGCCATGAATGGGGTCGGCCACGATGTTCAGACCGGCGTCACGGATGCCGTCCACGTCCAGCAGCTTGCGCACCTGGGCAAAGTAGGCCGGCTTCGGATCGAACTCCTCGACCAGCCCCTGCTTGCGCGCCTGCTCGATGGGCATGCGCCGCGTGCGGCCGGCCTTCTGCACGTCTTCGATGATCGCCTCGAGGCGATCGACGACCTCCGGTGAGGCAGACCCAGCGTATTCCGGTTTGTACTTGTAGCCGTTATAGGTCCACGGGTTATGGCTGGAGGTAATGACCACCGCGCCGCCGGCATGCTTGTCCAGGACCGAATAGGAGACAGTGGGCGTGGGGACCGCCGTATTGGTCAGATAGACCTTGAGATCGTTGGCCGCCAGCACTTCGGCCACGGCCGCGGCGAAGAACTCGGACACGTAACGGGTGTCGTAGCCGACCACCACGCCGTTGGCGGCCTGGCCCGACTCCCTGACGTATTCGGCGGTGCCCTGGGCGGCATCGCGTACGTTGGCATAGGTGTAGTCTTCCGCGACGATTGCCCGCCACCCGTCGGTGCCGAACTGAACGATCCTGCTCATTACTCGATTGTAGGGGTCAGGGTCGAGGGTCGAGGGACGAGGGTCGAGGGTCGAGGGCTAAACCCTAAACCCTGACCCCTGACCCCTAACCCCTCGACCCTACTTATACGGCAGGTTGTTCTTGGCGATGTATTCGTCGCCCAGGAGCTCGAGCTGCACGCGGAAGTTGCGCAGCGGCAGCCCGTTGGCATTGTTGCCGGGGAAGTCGTTCTCCTGGTGGTACTCGAACACGGCGGCCTGGAAGCGCTGCGTCCAGTGGCTCTGCCCGTCGCTCAGCGTGCGCTGGTGCGGCTCCTCCTTGGGGTAGCCGAAGGTGTCTTCGCGGCCGTGAGTATCGAAATACTGCTTGAAGTAGGTAGGGCTGCCATCAGGGGCGACGTCGGCCACGAAATGGCCAAAGCCCTGGCCGGGATTGTTGGGGAAGTAAACACTGTTGCCCTTGGGCCGCGCATTCGGGTCGGCCGGTGGGTCCACGCCGGGATACATCAGGTCGCCCAGCAGCCGGCGCTGGATCTGATACGTCGGGGACTGCTCGGGGTGGTATTCCAGGACGACCCGCTGGAAGTACTGCACGGTCTGGCCGTTGTTGGCGATGTCGGCCACCAGGTCGCTGCGCGGGTAGCCAAGGTTGTCGACGTCACCGTGCGAACGGAGGAAGTCCAGCCAAATTCCGGACACGGTGTGGCCTGTCTGGGGGAAGGTGTAGGACTGGGCGCTGCCCTGTGGCAGGTTGGCGCCCACCGGGGTTGGCGTGAATGATGGGGCCAGCGCCGCCGTAAAGCTCGCCAGCCCGCTCGTCGTGCCGGCATACAGCGTCTGTGGGTTCTGGGTGTCGACCGTGAAGGTGCCGCCGCCGCTGGCGTAGATCTGGCCCCAGGTGTATCCGCCGTCGGTGCTGCGGTACACGCCAGCCGTCGTCTCGTAGTAGACGTTGAGGCCATTGAGCGGATCGACCGTCACTGAGGTCAGGGGATCCGTGATGCGGATCGTCGCCCAGCTGCCGCCGGCGTTGGTTGACTTGCTGACCAAGAAGGGCCCGTTGGATGAGGCCACCACGCCGGCGAACAGGGTGTTGTTGTTGGTGACGTCTACGGCCAGGAAGTTCACGCTGCCGCTGGGCAGCCCGCTGCTCACGTTGGCCCAGGTGGCGCCGCCATCGCCGCTTTTCCATACGCCAGGATTGGTGTTGGCGTTGGTCCCGGCGTAGAGCACGGGCGTTGAGCTGCGGTCCATAGCCAGTGATTGAATGCTGTTCGAGCCCATGCCCGGCACCAGCGTCCAGGTGGCCCCGTCGGTGGACTTGGCCAGGCCGTTATTGAGGCCGATGTAGGAGGTATTGGCGCCGTTGGGGTCCAGCGCGATGGCCTGCACGCTGCTGTTGCCCAGGCTGGTTGCGACCGCCGACCAGCTGCCCCCACCGTTCGTGCTCTGGTAGAGCGCGATGGACTGTTTGCCGGAGTTGTAGCCGCCAACGTACACGATCTGATCGTTGGCTTTGCTGACGGCCATGGAGTTGATGGTCATCTGACCCAGTCCCGGACCTACGGAAGCCCAGGTGTCGCCGCCGTCGAAGGTCTTGTACACGTAAGGATTGCTGCTCGGGTCGTCCCCGGCGGCGTAAATGACTTTGGAATTCGCCGGGTCCACGACCACCTGGGTGATCGATTTGCCGGACAGAGCTGTGGTGAACGCTCCGGGGCCGGCGTGGGTCGGCGCCGCCAGCACGATGATGCCTGCCGCCAGCGCCACCACGCCGAGCACACGCGCTCTGGTCCGTGTCAGGGCAATCCTTCGCACTATCATCACCCTACCATGACATTATTGGGGTTTCAAGTCAAGGGGAGAGGCCTTATGGGTGGAGCTGGCCGACCAGGACGGTGACGGCGCGTCCACCCAGGAGGACGCGCTCGCCGGCGAGACGCACCCTCACAACACCGCCGCGCGCAGATGCCTGGTAGCCTATGAGCTCACTGCGCTGCAGCCGCTGTGCCCAGAACGGACCCAGGCAGCAGTGCGCCGATCCGGTTACCGGGTCCTCGGGAATGCCGATGGCCGGGCCGAACATGCGGGAGACGAAATCGGCGCGCGGCCGGTCGGACTTGGCGGTGACGATCACCCCTCGCGCGGGAACCTCCGCCAGCCGGCCGAAGTTCGGCCGCAGCCCTCTCACCGCGGCCGCGGAAGGGAGCTCGGCCAGGAAGTCGAACTGGCTGCGGTACACGCCCGTGATTTCGACGCCAAGCCCCTCGATCAATGCCGTTGGCGGATCCGCCGGTGCCGCGGGCGTGGCTGGGAAGTCCATTTCAATCCAGCCCCCGTCGCGCCGAGCGGTCAGCACGCCGCTGCGGGTGCAGAACCTGGCCTGGGCATCTGCGGCCAGCCGGCCCGATTCCCACAGGACGTGAGCGCTGGCCAGGGTGGCGTGGCCGCACAGATCGACCTCGGCCGCGGGGGTGAACCAGCGCAGGTCGAACCCATCTTCGATGGCACGCACGAAGGCCGTTTCCGACAGGTTCATCTCGGCCGCGACGGCCTGCATCCAAGCGTCCGTTGCCTCGCCTTCCAGCAGGCATACGGCGGCCGGATTGCCCTCGAACGGCCGGCTGGCAAACGCATCCACCTGGTACAGCGGGATCACGCTGGCCGCAAGTCTAGGCGCTGCTCATTGCCTATTCCAGCACCTCGACCCAGACGTCTACGCGGCCATCCTGAACGCGGGTCGAGTAGCAGGGCAGAGGCGTTCCTCCGCCGGGCCAGACCATCTCGCCGCTGCGGACGTCGAAGGAAAAGCCATGGAAGGGACAGCGGATGGCCCCCCGAACGAAGGTGCCCTGGACGAGCGGCGCGTTCTGGTGCGTGCAGCGGCCGTCGAGCGCGAACACGTCATCGCCCAGGCGCACCAGGACAATAGGGTGGCCGCCAACCCAGGCGGGAGTAATCTCCTCCTGGGCTATCTCCGATAGGCTGGCTACCGGCTGCCATCCAGGCGCGAGGCCGGCCCAGGCCTTCACGCCCAGCGCTCGAAGCCCTGCGCCGGTCTGCTGCTCGTCCGACAATACGGCGAATTATGGTGCGCGACGCGCGGAGCGGACCGCGGCCCGCTCCCATGCTCCTAGTCGGCGAGCCCCCGCTTGACGGCGTCCTGGGCGAATTTCGGCTCCAATACGGTGGACAGGTCCAGCGTCTTCACTTCCGGCGAGATCTGTCCGACGGCGGCGATGAGGTCCGGATAGAGGTCCGGGCGAGGCGTCGGGTCCTTGGCCACCAGGTCGATCTGGCGCTGGTAGGCGAAATCGATGTCCTGCTGGTCGGTCATCTTGTAGATGTTCCGCAGCAGCGCTTCCGCTTCGTCTTTGTGGTCGCGCCAGTAGCGGCGGCCCAGGAGCAGGGCATCGACCGTCTTCTGCACCTCAACGGGATGCTGCTGAACGTAGCTGCTGCTGAAGGTGAGCGACGAGCCGGCAGTGAGCAGGTCGGGCGCTTTCGCCATGTCGACCAGCGCGTTGAACTTGCCGTCGGCGGTGGCCTTCCGCGAAAAGTCCGGCGCCAGCGCGGCGGCCTGGACCTTGTTCGAGGTCAGCGCAGCCGTGAGGATGGGATAGGTATTGTCCGAGCCGGTCTCCAGGATGGTGTAGTCCTTGTCCGGCTGCAGGCCGTACTTCTTGAACAGGGCCACGGTCCCGATGCCAACAGTCGAGGCGCGGGTCGGGACGCCTACGACTTTGCCGCGCGCCTGCTCCGGCGAGGTGATGTCCTTGGCGGTGGTCATGACCATGTCGAAGCGGTCGCCCAGGGTAGCGACGATGGTGATCGGGGCGCCGGCAGCCCGCGCTGTCACCGCCTCGGCGCTGCCGCCGATGAAGGCGTCGATCTGCCCTGCCACCAGCGTCTTGATGCCATTGGTGGCGTTGATGCTCTGCACCTCGGCGTTGAGCCCGTTCTGCTTGAGCAAGCCGGCCTGCTGGGTGAGCCACACCGGCGCGTTGCCGGTCACGTTCTGACTGGCGGCCAGGCGGGTCGGAGCGGTGGCGCCGACCGCCGGCTTGCTCGTGGCGGCTGCCGCGCTGGCGAGCGCAGAGGGCTTCGCGCTGGGCGAGACGCTGGCGTTGGCAGCAGAGCTGGCCGGTGGGCTAGCCGGGGCGCTGGCCGGGGCCGCGCCGCAGCCGGCCAGGACTAAGGCTGCCAGGCCCAGCCCGGCCCCAGCCAGCCGTGACGCAATCGTGGACGGAGTGGTCCTCATCGACTTGCTCCTCTCTCTTCGTGTGGATGCAGCTGATGTCCCCTAGCGCGCATGTAGCGCGGGCCCTTGCGGCCCGCCGGTTCCCGTTGGGCCCAGGCTTCGGAAGACGGCGGGGGACAAGCCCCGCGCTACACGTCGTGGGATGCACCTGATGTCCCTTGGCGCGCATGTAGCGCGGGCCCTTGCGGCCCGCCCGTCCAGTTGAGCCCGGCTTCGGAAGACCGGCGGGGGACAAGCCCCCGCGCTACACGTCGTGGGATGCACCTGATGTCCCTTGGCGCGCATGTAGCGCGGGCCCTTGCGGCCCGCCCGTTCCGTTCGGAAGACCGGCGGGGGACAAGCCCCCGCGCTACACGTGGATGCCTAGCGCGCATGTGGCGCGGGCCCTTGCGGCCCGCCGGTTCCCGTTGTGGCCCAGGCTTCGGCACGGTGGGTCCGACCCGTCAGGCAGCGGCTGGGACGGCCACCTCCGCCGGCCAATTCTTGATGCTCACCGGCTCGGGCGACCAGCCGAGGACGTTCTCGTACAGGTACTTGCGCCATTCGAAGAACTTGCTGGCGTTCTCGAAGGGCACGTCGAAGTACTTGCGCAGGAACTCGCGCCGCGGCGGATCGAAGATGGTGCGTGAGCGCGAATTGAGGGACGTGGCGTCGATCTCGGCGATGCGCTGCTTGACGTAGCGCTCGCCGTAGCGGTCGATCATCGCCCAGACGTAGTCGTGCAGCTTCTGCAGGGCAGCGTCGTGATGGCCGCGCTCTTCGGCGTGGACCACGCGCTCCTCGAAGTCGAGCACCTTGGGAGTGGTGATCTTGATGCTCTGGATGCTCAGCGCGGTGACGTGGCCGTAGGGCCAGAGGTTGCCGGCAATGAGGTAGCTGAGGAAGTCGCGAGTCTGAAGCTGCCAGTGCTCGGTCCTGGGAGTCAGGCCGTATTCTTCGACGAACTCGGGATCGGGCTGGGCATGGTCGCGAGAGGGGTCGAGGGCGTTGCCCTGCTGAATGTAGCCCCACCCGTGGCCTGCCTCAGTGCGGATGTGGTCGGCCAGCAGCAGGCGCCATTCGGAGTCGAGCTCGCCCGCAAAGTGAGTGTAGGCATAGCAGCCGGCGCCCACGATCGTCTCGAGCTCGTCGCGGCCGCGGTAGGCGAGCCAGCGGGCCAGGATGCGGCGCTCTTCATCGTTGGCGGGCTCGCGTTTGGCCTTGTCCTTCTCCTTACGCAGGGCCTCGATCCAGTTGCTCACGGGGTTGTCGTCGGAATAGGTAATCGGCGTTCCAACGCCGGCGAGGTTCGGCATCACGGTCTCCTTTCGGACTTCAGCGTAGGTCTTCCCGGTGTTGCGTGGGTTCGATGCTAGATCGAAACGCCCCTCCAGCTCAAGCGGCGAGCTGCTGGGGCGCAGGCACCTCCCGCGGCCAGTCGCGGATCTGCACCGGCTCGGGCTCCCAGCCGAGAACGTTCAGATAGAGGTAGCGGCGCCATTCGAAGAACATGCCGGCGTTTTCGACCGGCACGTCGAAGTACTTGCGCAGGAAGTCCCGGCGCGGCGGATCGAAGCACACCCGCGATCCGGCGTTGAGCGCGGCGGCGTCGATGTCGGCCACCCGGCGCTTGACGTACTCCTCGCCGTAGCGCTCGATCAGCATCCAGACGTAGTCGTGCAGCTTCTGCAGGGCAGCGTCGTGATGGCCGCGCTCTTCGGCGTGGACCACGCGCTCCTCGAAGTCCAGCAGCTTGGGCGTGGTCACGACGATGCTCTGGATGGTGGCGGCGGTGCAGTGGCCATAGGGCCACAGGTTGCCCGAGATCAGGTAGCTGAGGAAGTCGCGGGTCATGATCTGCCAGTGGTCCTGGCGCGGATAGACGCCGTACTCGCGCGTGAACTCCGGGTCGGGCAGGCCATGGTCGGTCGAGGGCTCGAGCATGTCGCCCTGCTTGATGTAGCCCCAGCCATGCCCTGCTTCGGTGCGGATGTGGTCGGCCAGCAGCAGCCGCCACTCGGAGTCGAGCTCACCCGCGAAGTGGGTGTAGGCGTACGTGGCCGAGCCCACGATGGACTCCAGCTCATCTCGTCCGCGATAGCCGAGCCAGCGCGCTAGGAGCCTGCGCTCGGCATCGTCCTTCGGCTTGCGCTTCAGCCGCTCCCGCTGCTTGCGGAAGTCATTCATCCAGTGCTCGATGGGATTGTCGTCGGAGTAGGTGATGGGAATACCTACGCCTCGAATGTCGGCCATGAGACTGCCTCCTGGAGTGTGGTGGAGACATCTTATAGAAGTGAAGAGTGAAGAGTGAAGAGTGAAGAGTGGAGACCGGGGCGAGTTAAGCCCGGGGCGAGTGAAGGCGGGGACGGCTTGTATGCTTTGGCGCATGAGAGGGGTGCTGAAGGTCGGCCTGGCGGCCGGCGTGGCTGTGGGGCTGGCAGTCGGGGGAACGGTGGCCTTCCAGGCCGCATTCAGCGGGCGCATGCTGTCCAACGTCCAAATCGGCGGTCAGCCGGTCGGAGGCAAGACGGCTACCGAGGCGCGCGAGCTGGCTCGACAGGCCAGCGCGGGCGTGGCGACGCTGCCGGTGACGGTGGCGTTCGGGGACCGGAGCTGGGAGACCACGGCGGGGGACCTGGGATTTTCGTATGACCTCGACGCGGCGGTGGACAGCGCCTTCGGCATCGGCCACGGGCGAGGACCCTTCGGCGGGCTGACGGCGCAGCTGGAGCTGCTCTGGCAGCCGGCCGACGTCCGGCTGCGGCTGCTGCCGGACGAGGGACGGCTCGAGGCGTGGATCGACACCATCGAGCGTGAGGTGAACCGGCCAGTCCAACAGGCGGATCTGGAAATGAGTGGCGGCCGGGTCAACGTCCTGCCGGGGCAGACGGGGCTGGCCGTAGATTGGCCAGCCCTGAGTGCAGCCGTTGGCCGCGCTGTCGAAGCGGGCCACGCAAGCCCGATCGAGCTGCCGGTGAGGGACATGCCCCAAACGCGTACCGCGGCGCAGCTGGCCGGCCAGGCAGCGCGCCTGCAGCTGGCGCTGTTCGGCCCACCGCTGCGTGTCGAATTCGAGGGCAGCCACTGGGACATTCCCGCTGAGACGCTGAGCAGGGCCATCTCCTGGCAGCTGCCGGCGGCGCCGGAGACCAATGTGCGCCTGATATTGGACAAAGCCGCCCTGCGTCCGGTCGTTGCCGAGGTCGCGCGCGTTGTGGACCAAACGGCCCAAGACGCGCTGCTGAGCTGGGGCGACGGCCAGCTGATCGTGACGCGGCCGAGCCGCGACACGCGAACGGTGGACGTGGACGCGACACTGGAAGCGATCTCCCAGGCCGTCGATAAGCCCGAACGGAAGGCGGCGCTGACGGTGGCAGTTCAGCCGCCGAAGCTGAGCAGCGCCAACGTTGCGGCGCTCGGCATCGGGGATCTCGTGGCGCAGGGTAAATCAAACTTCGCCGGGTCGGCTTATGCCCGGGTGGTGAACATCCGGAAGATGGCAGGGCTCCTGGATGGCGTCGTGCTGGCGCCCGGCGAAGAGTTCTCATTCAATCGCGTGATGGGCGACATCTCGCCGGCCGAAGGCTGGGCGGAGGGCCTGGTGATCATGTCCGGGCGGACCGTTCCCGGTCTCGGTGGGGGCATCTGCCAGGTGTCGACGACAGCCTTCCGGGCGGCCTTCTGGGCAGGGCTGCCCATCCTGGAGCGGCACGACCACGCCTACCCTGTGCCCTACTACACGCAGGCCGGCTACCCCGAGGGCTTCGACGCCACCGTTTGGAGCCCGGACCTGGATTTCCGCTTCGTCAACGACACTCCGGCCTACCTGCTGATCAAGACCGACGTCGACGTGGCCAGCGCGACGCTGACCGTGAACCTTTATGGAACGAAGGTCCCTGGCCGGTCGGTAACGCTGGAGGGACCGTTCATTTCCAGCGTGCGACCCATACCGCCGGCGCGCCACATCATCGATCCGCGCCGGCCGAAGGGCAGCGTGGAGCAGACCGACTTCCCGCACCAGGGTATGAACGTGCTCATCAAGCGGGTGGTGACACAGGGCCAGGATGAGCACACGGATGAGTTCGCCTCGGTCTATCAGCCGTGGTCGGCGGTGTACGTGGAGGGCCCGCCCGACGAGCCGGCGGAGCAGCCCGCGGCGATGGGTGAAGAGTGAAGAGTGCTGTGCGGGCCCGAGACGTGACTCGATGGCACCAGGCTTCGAAGCCTAGGCACAGCTAAAGCGAGCATCAGGAGACGACACTGGCCGGCAAGACCACCCGAGGCCGCGGCACGCGCGCGGCCGGGATCGACCGCAACGAGGTTCGACAGCAGCGGCTGGAGCAGCGCCGGGAGCGGCAGGCCGAAGCTCGCCGGCAGGTCGAAGCGTCCGCCCAACGGCAGCGCTGGCTGTGGATCGGGGCCGCCGGTCTGGCCGGCGTGCTGGTGGTGGCCGCGATAGCGCTTTACGTTGTGCGGCAGAGGCCGCCCGTAGGCCGGCACATCGCCGAGACGGGCGCGGGAGTGCACGTGCCTGACGGGAGCCCGGTGCAGTACCGATCGCTCCCGCCAACCTCCGGCCCGCACTATCCCGAGCCGGCATCCTGGGGCGAATACACCTCGCAGCTGCAGGACGGCCGCTTCGTCCACAACCTGGAGCACGGCGGCATCGCCATTCTGTACAAGTGCGACGACCCGGCGGGATGCTCCACGCTCCGGCAGCAGCTGAGCGACGTAATGAAGACGCTGCCCCAGGACAAGTACCAGGAGGTGAAGGTGGTGCTGTCGCCCTATCAGCAGATGGACCACCAGGTCGATCTCCTGGCCTGGGGCTGGATTGACGAGCTGGACGCCTTCGACCCGGCCGAGATCCGCAAGTTCTACGATGCGCACGTGGACAAGGGGCCGGAGGATCTGGCCTGACCAGGGGCGAGGGGACAAGGGGCTAAGGTAGCGCGTGGGCGAGTTTCGCACGATGGGCGAGCTGGAGCGCATGGCGCAGTACCGGCTGCCCAAGCACGTCTGGGACTACGCCAACGGTGGAGCGGGCTCCGAAGCGACGCTGCGGCGCAACCGGGCGGCGCTGGCGCGACTGGCCATCGAGCAGCGGGTGCTGGTCGACGTTCGCAACATCGACCTCAGCGTGGATTTCCTGGGCGTTAGGCTGCCGATGCCAGCCATTGTGGCTCCGATGGGCGGGCTGTTCCGCTTCTGGCCGCAGGGAGAGCTGGAGATGGCGCGCGGCGCGGGCCGCGACGGCTGCATGGCGACGGTCAGCGGGGTGTGTCGCTGGCCGGTGGAGCAGGTGGCCGAGGCCGCCACCGGCCCGCTGCTGTTCCAGCTGTATCACAACGGCCCACGCGAGTGGGTCCAGGCCAAGCTGGAGCGCGTGCACAGCTGCCCGGTCTACAAGGCGGTGTGCCTCACCGTGGACGTGCCCCTGTACGGCCGGCGCGATCGGGATCTCGACAACCGTTACGGTGCGCGGGCCAGCGAGGAGACCCAGGAGCTTCCAGAGCCCAAACCGCCCGATCCCGAGTATCCGGCGCAGCTCACCTGGGCCGATGTCGACTGGCTGCGCCAGCATGTCCGGCTGCCGTTCGGCCTCAAGGGCATCCTCAGCGCGGCCGACGCGCGCATCGCGCTCGATCACGGAGTCGACTTCATCTGGGTGTCCAACCACGGCGGCCGCCAGCTGGACAGCGCTCGCGCGACCGTGGAGGCGCTGCCGGACGTGGCTGAGGTGGTGGCGGGCCGAGTGCCGATCGTCGTGGACGGCGGGTTCACGCGAGGCTCGGACGTGGTGAAGGGCCTGGCCCTGGGGGCGACGGTCGTGGCCATGGGCAAGGCTGCCTCATGGGGTCTCGCCGCCGGCGGCGCCGATGGCATCGCTGCCATGCTGCGCATCATCCGTGAAGAGACCCGCCTGGCCATGGGCCTGAGCGGACACACCTCGATGCGAGAGCTGACGCCGGACGTGGTGCGGACGGCAGGCGCCGCGTAGCCGCGCGGCAGCCCCGGCGGGGAGTGCCGAGCGTGCGGGAGTGCCGAGCGATGAGTGCCGAGTGCCGAGGCGGGGACGCTGTTCAGGGTCGAGGGTCGAGGGTCGAGGGTCGAGGCCTGGCCGAAGTGATGGGGGGCGAACCTAGCCAATCTTCTGATGCGTCCGCGCGAGAGGTTCCCTAGAGTGGTGTGCAAGGAAACACGGGCGCCTAGCGACCAGCGACTAGCGACCAGCGACTAGCGTCTACCGCGACGCGCCCACACGGAGAGCGAGATGGCTGAAAACACCAACGTATTGATCGACCTTTCGAACCAGATGGCAGACGCCGTGGAGCGGGTGGCCAAGGCGACCGTCACCGTGAACGGGCGCGCCCGACAGCCGGCGAGCGGCGTGGTGCACTCGGAGGGCTGCGTGATTACCGCCAACCACGTGCTGGAGCGCGACGAGGACCTCACGGTGGAGGCCGAGGGGAAGTCGCTGGCGGCTGCGCTGGTAGGGCGCGATCCCGCGAGCGATCTGGCGGTGCTGAAGGTGGCGGGCCTGGGCCTGGCGCCGGCCGCGACGGCGAGCGGGCCGGCTCGGGTTGGGCAGCTGGTGCTGGCGGTGGGGCGTCCGTCCTCCCACGGGCCGATGGCCAGCGTCGGTGTCGTCAGCGCCGTGGGCGGGCCGTTGAGGACGGGCCGCGGGCTCTCGCTGGAGCAGTACATCCGCACCGATGCGACGCCGTATCCCGGCTTCTCCGGCGGGCCGTTGGTGGATGCGAGCGGCGCGGTCGTGGGCATCACCACCACCGGCTTCGGATCCGTGGCGCTGGCGATTCCGCACGGGCTGGCCTGGGGCGCGGCCAAGGCGCTGATCGAGCACGGGACGCCCAAGCGCGGCTACATCGGCATCAGCAGCCAGCCGGTGCGCATTCCCGGGGCGCAAGGGGCCGGCCGCGAGCCTGGCCTGCTGGTGGTGCACGTCGAGGAGAACAGCCCGGCGCACAAGGGCGGGCTCATGCTGGGCGACGTGCTTGTTGCCCTGGACGGGCAACCCGCCGGGGACACGGACGACCTGCTGCGGCTGCTGAGTGGGAGCCGCGTGGGCAAGACCGTGCCGCTGGAGGTGATCCGCGGTGGCACGCTAGCTACGTTGGAGGTCACCATTGGCGAGCGCAGCTGACGTGGGTCGCGCGTATGCCGGCCCGCCTGCTTGGGGCAGCGATCGGGTGTCGGCGGCCCTCCAGGAGATGCTGGAACGAGTGTGGCCGAGCGTGGTCGAAGTGCGGGTGGACGGTCGAGGGGCGGGCGCGGGCGTGGTGTGGGACGCCAGTGGTGCGATCGTCACCAACTTCCACGTCGTAGGTGGCTCCGCCCGCTGGGTCGAGGTAGCGCTGGCCGATGGCCGCAGGCTGGCCGGGCGCGTAGTTCGGCGAACGCCGCTGCCGGACCTTGCGCTCCTGCGCGTTCCGGCCGGCGATCTGCGGCCGGCAGTGATCGGCGATTCCACGGCGCTGCGAGCAGGCGAGCTGGTGCTGGCCGTGGGGCATCCTTGGGGACAGCGCGGCGCGGTAACGGTGGGCATCCTCAGCGCGGCGGGCGGACCGGCGGAGCGGGAATCCCGGATTCGGCCAGCCGACTTCATTCGGTCCGACGTGCAGCTTGCGCCTGGCAACTCGGGCGGCCCGCTGCTGAATGCGGCCGGGCAGGTAGTCGGCATCAACTCGATGATCGTCGGCGGAGACCTCTCGGTAGCCATTCCCAGCAGCGTCGTGCAGCGCTGGCTGGCCAGGTCGCGAACGCCGGCCAGGGCACAGGGTGAGGAAGCGGCGTAAGACGGCCGACCTGGCGGATCGGCCGTGATCAGGGTCCTGGTCGTCGCGCCGCGGCCCGCGTTGCGGGCCGGCCTGCGGGCCATGCTGGAGCGCTCCGGCTTCGAGCAGGTTGAAGACCAGGGCTCGCTGAATGGCGCGGAGCCGCTGGCGGCAGACGTGCTGGTGCTGGCTTCGCCGGCCTGGCAGGAAGATCTGGCCGGCATCGGCGGCGCCGGAAGTCCAGGCGTCGTGCTCCTGGCGGATCTCCCCGGAGCGGAGATCGTGCTGAGCCGTTTGGGGCTATCGGGCTGGGCGGCGCTGCCCGAAGACGCAGACCCCGAGCAGCTGCGGCTGGCCGTGGAATCCGTGGCCCAGGGGCTGGCCCTGCTGCCGGCCGAGACGGCCGCCTCCCTGCTGGGAGCGTCCGCACGCGCCGGCGTGGCCGCTGCCAGCGGTCCCGAAGAGCCGCTGACGCCACGCGAGCTGGAGGTGCTTCAGCTGCTGAGCCAGGGTCTATCGAACAAGATGATCGCGCGGCGGCTGGGCATCAGCGAGCACACGGTGAAGTTCCACGTGTCGTCGACCTACGCCAAGCTGGGAGCCTCGAACCGCACCGAAGCCGTAAGCCACGCCGCCCGCCGAGGCGTCATCTCGCTCTAAGGCCGGCAGGCTCGGAAGCAGCCGGTACCAGCCGTTGCCCTTGGTGGCGTCCTTGCCCACGTGGGTGAGCTGACCGTACGCAAGGTAGGGCAGGATGGGGGCCAAATCACCCGCGAGCGTCACCCGGCCGGTCAAGCCGCTGAGCTGCAGCGCTTGCCGCTGGCGATGCGAGTAGGCGCGGACCTCTCGCCATTGGGTGTCGTCGTTCACCACCCGGAGCCCGGCGGCGGCCTCGGCCGCGTCGAAGGGATAGGTCGCCGAGGACGGCATGGCTTCCGGGCGGCTGGCTGGCTGGCCATAGCGGCGCTCGAGCGATTCGAGCCGCTCGCGCAGCCGTTGCAGGAAGGCCAGGAGATCGAACGAGCGGATGAGCTCGCCTTTCCTCACGAGGCGGGTAGGGGTGAGCAGCTCGATGGCAACCTGGCCATGGGTTTGGAAACGGTCCAAACTCCCCTGGACGTCGGCCGGGAGCACTGGAGTCCGCGGCGAGCGAAATACGGCCCGCGCCGCGGTGTCCTGCCCGTCGGCCGGGTAGAGCACCTGCACCTCGTCGGAGAACAGGCTGACCAGCTCGACTCGCTCCACTTCGAACCGCCCGCGAGTCCAGAGGCCGGCCGACTGGTAGCGCCGGCCAATGCCCGCCCGGCCGGCGTCACTCAGCGCAAGCACCAGGTACGGCAGCAGTCTCCCGGCTGAGCCGAAGACCGTGACGCCGAACTGGAAGGAAGCGCCGGCAGGATACTCGACGTCGGGGTCCAGGGGCGGGTCGACGACGAGCGGTCGAGGTGGATCAGCGCCGCGCTCCCACTCCGGATCGACCGTCGCCACCAGCGCCGAGATTGGGCAAACCGGCACCAGCTCGCACGGATGGCAGCTGGCCAGATCCAGCCGCGCGCACGAGCGCTTGCGCAGCGCCTCGAACAGCGCGCCGCGGACAGCGCTGCCCTTGTGCTCGTTCAGGAGGATGGGATTGGTCACCCGCGCGCTGACGCGCAGCGGTATGGCGGCGAGGGTAAGGGGGGTCAAGGAAGGTGCAACCCGTAGTTTGGCATTCTGGTACCGATCTCGACGCTACTCGGGAGATGACTATTGCGGGGGATTGGCCAAATCCCGGTGGTAGATCTTGCCTCGGCTTGTCCCTGTAAAGCGGCCCCTGATTACGTACGGCACTATCTCTGTATCCTCGCTTCCCGACATCCACCAGTGATTCAAAGCCGGATGCAGATTTTGGTCCTTAAAACGAGACAACGAGACGATGGTTGTGCCCGCTACTGGAAACGATTGTTCAGGCGCCTGGTAGACGACGTAAGTAGGTTCGTCGCATTCCTCAACTTCTCCGACCAGAGAGCACAAGGAATCGTGCGTGCCTAAATGGTCCCGATTCGTCAGGGCAATCTTCACAAGGTTCAGGTGTCTGTCGGAGATGCCGACAAATATCGTCATGGGCCCGTCGAATAACGCGTACTCCCGGGTGCCTTGGTTGATATTGGTCAAGCCCAGCCTAGGGTTCAGCTTGTCGTATTTGTCCGTCTCATATCGACGAAGCTGGTGAAAAGCTCGGAAGAAAGCGGCCCCCCTGGGTGGATCGATCGCTACTCGCGCAATTTGCATGTCATTCAGGAACTGTTGCGCCCCCTGGGCTTCTCCGATTTCGAACAGCGTCGAGACGATTCCAAGGAGGACAGTCGTTGGAGACACGACTGGCAGACCTGGGGCGGAGGAAAACGCCGTCCGCGGATCGCGATAGGCGAAGGAATGAAACTCGTACTTGGCCCTGACCCACCTTAGGGCTGGGCTTATTGGGCTTTGCACTATGCCCCCGCGACCGGCTACTTGGCGCTACCGTCAATAAGCTGCTTGATTGCTGCGTCACCGTTCACTAACAGGGTGCTCGTGTCCGTAAAACTCCACGCCCATGCATCTTGCTGATTAGCGAGTTTGAGAGTGGCGTCAATGTAACCGGAGTTCTGTTGGATGGTCTTATCAGATTGGCCACCGAGATTCACTGTGATTGGCGAAATAAATGGCGCTGTCCGGCTAGACATGAGCAGAATGACGCCTTCGGTCAGGAACACATGCGGCGCCCAGCCTGCAACTTTCGCTCCGGTTGGCGCAGCAATGAAGTTGATTATTGAACCAACTAGGGCGATCTGCCTCCTTATCTGCTCGTCTGGAGTGATTGCTAATCGATCCTGGTGTTCTTGCAAGTACCAGTAATCATCGGTGCCGATCCGATGAAGATCGGCCCGAATCACTCCTCCATATACGTTCGACCGCATAGTTTGAGCGTATCGGCTATTCATTGCGAATGTGTTCCGATATGCTGAGTGCTGCGTCACGGTCAGGGCCTGTGGCTCTTCGCTTATCAACCAGCCCACGTCGAAACAGGAATCGCGCTTCACGGTATCGGCGTCCTTATAGCTTGCACATTCTCGGTCTAGGTACGCCTGTTCCGCCACGTACTTCTTGCCTGGTCCCGCATCCTGCTCCTTCCAAGCGGCCAAGTAGCCACCCACGTCCAGCACGGCGCAAAGCTCTATCGCCCTGCGAACGCTGGGGAAAAGGTTCTCATTGGTGAGCTCGTGTTTTCCTAGCATGCGAGCTGCGGCGCGTATGCCTATGGGACCCCGGTCGGGATGCAGGCCTTCGCTCAATGGGAGGCTGCTGATTCGATCTCTGCGACAGGCTTGCACAAAGTTCTCTAGGATCTGATGGCGGATGATTTCGCCGCTGACCCCGTCATAGGTGATAGCCCCCACGTCGATACGCCTTGGCTGCATCAGGTTACTGCCGTCGGTCCCCTCGTTGTTGAGGGCATGAAAGGCGAGACCAAGTCGAAACGCGAAGGTAATGCTCCACAGGTTCATTCGCTGTCCTCCTCGGAACCGTTAGTTTCTGAGATGCCGCTTGGGTCGTCAGGCGCGGAACCAGTGGACGACTCTTCGCGCGCCTGATAGCTGCTCTGTTGGACCAAGTACATTCGGAATAGATCTCGGAACGTCTCGAAGCTGGTCTGGTCATTTCCCATGCTCTCGAAAAGCAGCTTTGGGTCGAATGTTTCATCTCGATGGGCTGTGCCCACCTGGCCTTGCTCGCGATGGCCCTGCTCGATTAGGATCAATGCGCGCTCAATGAATGCCCTCGATGTCGGCGCCGAGCGGAGCATGGCGATTTCTTCGTACCACGCCTTGCGCCGATCGCTTGGTTTCGGTTGGTTGACCATTCGAGCGAAATATATTCCGGAGGCCACGGCTTTCGCGAACCGTTGGATGGATTCATCGTTGCCGTTCCATTGCCCATAGCTCATCTCAAACACCTTCCTGACGTGGTCCGCTGTTGTAAACAGATGCTGCGCCCCCTGATGGCACAAGCGTTCCTGCGATGTGATCATGCTCGTCAAATGCTTGGCAACCGGTTGCATCAACCAATACGCCATGGCCAGCGCGTGCTCGGTAAACTGGGTGGTTCGATAATCTCTTCCCGCTTTTTCCCAAGCTCTTGAAACTAGGCCTCGGAAGACAGCATAGGTGTGTGAGACAAGAGCTAGCCCATGGGTGCCCGTTGCCGAATGCGGCACTCGCGCAGACATTCTTCCGATGGCGGTGGAAGAAATTGTGATCAGCCCGGAATAGTTATCACTGCGCTGACCGCCAAACGCTGTGTTAAAGGCGACGCCAGTAAGGTTTTGGGCGTATCCTTCGGCAAGCAGCGAAGTTTTCAATGCCAGAAGGGCTAACATCTGGGAACAGAGGACGTTAGGAAGACCGATCCACGCTCGTAAGGGACTTACCACCTTGGACAGATCGACCTGGCCTTCGAACAGCGGAAGATATGTAATGCTGCCTAGCCCCTCCACGCGCTTCTTGCCAGCGAACGCGAGAAGGCCGTCCGAGAGCGAGATGTCAGCGATGCATTGGGTGGCTGAAGTCTGGCTGCTCTGGAGAGTTTCATACCTAGCAGCGGCTGTGCCTCGAATGCCTGATTGCAGAGCAGAATCAAGACCTGAGAAAGGTCCTTTGGCTGGTGCGCGTTGGAGGCTGTCCAAGGCTGTACCGTTCGTGAGTGACGAGCGAAGGTGGGCGCAGTAGGATGTTGGGTCAGGCCTCTTTTTGTGCCAAACGTGCTTGAACGCAGTCTCGGGCTTTTGGGAAATCCGGTTCCTTCTACTCAGCCCTTGGATCTGCCACGCGTCCCCGCAGTCATGGATGTGCGTGTCTTCTCGTAGGCCTACATAAAGATCGATAGTCCCGTAGAGGCGCAGGGCGTCGAAGAACGGGAGCCCGGTCTTTGGAAGCTTCAGCGTGATGCGCTCGCCCCCAAAGTTTTGGAGCATTTCAGTCGCAGCGGGCCATTCGAACGCGCTCACGGCAATGCTCGTTCTGACTCTTCAAGAGGGTGGCCAGCCGCATCCTCTCGATCGGACATCAGGATGGCTCGGCCCACAAGGGCGTATAGCGGAAAGAGATCGTCGTTAGGTAGGAGTAAGGGCACCATATCCTCGGTTGGCAATTGGCAAGCCGCTTCGAGGATATGGCTGGCTTGGTGCAGAACTGACTGTGGCGCGTTGACCGAGCCCAGAATAGCCACGATGAAATCCAGTGCCGAGTCGTGTGGCGTGAAATAACGGTGATGCGGATATTCGACGGTTGCCGGGTTAAGAAGACTCGAATGATGTCGGGCTGCGGCAAGAGCGATAGCTTTCGCGAGATGCTCGGCAGGGCCCAATGGGCCCAACAACAGCTCAAACGCTCGGATGCAAGCGCGATACGCGGGCGGGGTATGGGGAACTCCAATCCGCTCACCAGATTGGGCGGTACGTGCTATGAGACCTGCCGACGAATTGGGATCGATCTGGCGAGCTCTGCGTTGCCATTCCACGTCGGCTTTGCCCAGGTCGTGGAAGCCGGCAGCAACCACTGCAAGCTGAGCCACAAGATCGGCCAAGCGTTCACTGTTCTTGTCTGGTTCCAATGAACCGAGCATCTTGACAAGAGTTTCACGATAGGCGCTAGGTTCAGCAAACCTCCTATGAGTTCCTTCCATGACCGCAGAGGAATGTTCGAACAATCCCTGCCGTCGACCACCCTCCTGGGGAAGGAAAGTACTGCTCGACGGCTCTTTATCCCATTCGGAAGTGTCTGCTGCTTCCGTGGTTCCATGCCCATAAACCAACCCAATGGGCCAGGTTAGGAATGCAACTGCCGAGGGAACTATCAGGACGTCACTCAACTGGACGTGACTAGCTGTCCTAACCTCAATGTCACCGTCTTCGTAGCGGATCACCTTGGCGTCTCCCCTGGTCTCCCGCAGCAGAATCCGAGCTCGACCAAGCGAGATGCTCGAAGTCTGCGGCCGCTCGCCCGCCGCAACCCGTGCTTGAAGCTGCTCGATCGGCGCGTCATCCACCGCCACCTCGACAGATAGGATCTCCCGGAAGACAGAAGCGATTTCACCAGGCCTGCGGTCCTGAGCGGCGCGGTCGAACAAGTTAAGGGCAAAAGGCATGCCCTCTATGGCTTTATTCGCCACTCGGAGTGAGCTTTGCTCTGGTTTTTTGAGGTCACCACTCCAAGCTGCGTCGATCCAACCTCGCTCCGCCTCCAGGGAGAGGGGGCCAGCGGGGATCGTCGCTAGGGACGCCTCGACGAGTTCTGGGCGGTAGGGCAAGGCCAAGCCGCTCCGCGCGTCATCGATCTCTTGCTTTGGCGCGCGAATTACGACGAATTCCCCCACAGTCGTCCCATTCCGAAACCACCTGGCGCAGCGGCCGGAGCGCTGCACGAGCGTGTCCACAGGTGCGGGATCGGATATTACGAGTGGTGCTGAGATGTCTAGTCCAGCCTCGGCCACCTGGTTCGTTAGGAGTAGCCAGTCTCCCGTGTCGGGGGCGTCCTTGCCAAAACGCGCACGGACCTGCTTCTCGGCTTTTTCCCGCCATGCGCGTGGCATACGGTTGTGCAGCACGGTTATCTTCTGCGGATCGAGGCCAGCTTGTATGAGCCTCAGGTAAGTGGATTGGAGGTGTCCAACTGTGTTGGCAAAGTAGATGCGCTTGGGCGCACCGCCGAGGAGCACTTGGTCCACAGGGGACCACTCCAACCGCTTAGCCCCAGCTAAAGTCTTGGTCTTTATCTCAAGCGTCCTGATTGTCACATGCCGGTTGGATTCCCGAAGAGTTAGTGCCTCGTCATCAGGAAAGTCATCTCCAGTGACCGCGACTAACTGCAGATTGAGCCGATCCGAGATTAGATCCGCCACATGGCGTGGGAGGCTGGCAGTCATTAGGACGGTCTGAAGGCCGAGACCTTGGCGAAAATCGATGATTGCAAGCAAAATGGATAAGGCTTGGTCGGATATGGCCCACGCTAGGTGGGCTTCGTCGAGAATGAGACGAGACATAAGAAGTGCACCAGCGACTGCATGTCCGGCCTTCAGTGGCAGGCTCAGAGGAAGACCGGGTACGCCACAAACCACTTGGTCATACGTAGTGACGATGACTTCCTCGCTGAACAGCATGCTTTCCTGCGCGTCGCCATGATGGATGACTGGCACGACCGGCCTTTGCCGCTCTAGGCTGGCGATCTCATCACGAATGCCGGCGCCCAGTCCTCTGAGCGGAACGGCGTACACGATCTTGCGAAAGCCGTGGCACAGGTCTCCCGTGACGGCGAACGTCTTTCCAAGGCCCGTGGGAGCGATGAGCATGACGCTTCGTCCCGCTTGGACAAGCTCGTGGACTTTTGTCTGAAACTTAGATGGCGTCATCGGCTTGGGATGAAGAGATTACAACTGGAATGCGACAAGTGGTGTCGAAATGCTTAATCAACAGCGGCTTTGTTCCGGGCAATGGCTGCGTAGGTTGGAGTTGTAGTCACCTACTTTCAGTCCCGTCGCCGCTCGCTACTATCGTTTGCTGGGTATTTCCGGGTCGGCAAGAATCATGGGGCGAAATCACTATGCGTAGGAGTGTAGTAACCTAAGGAAGCATAATCGAAACAATAGAGATGTACCAAGTCAGGTCCGGGCCCCGCCCGTTGCCGGGCGGCCTGAAGGCTAGCTACCACCCCGCACCGGTAGATGGCAGCGCAATGCCCCTACAGCCTCCCGCAAGGGGTCGTCCCCCTTTCATCGGTCCTCGCATGACCGGCGAGGGGCGGCCTGTCTACCTCTACCGAATACTTCCCGAGAGCGAGCCGAGGCCGGAGCATTTCTACTCAAATGCCGCTGCTGGCCTGTTACCTTTTGGTAAGGAACTCGATTGGCCAGAGTTACATGAAGCGGTTTCGTTGTGGACGACAGCAGGATATGCACTACAACATGCGCCTGGCAATGCCCGCTTTGTGGCTCGCTTGATTGTTCCCCCTGCCAGAGCGGCCACGGACATCGCCATTCATGCGACCCTGGGCCTTGCTGGTCACTGTGATGTCTGGGCCTCGCCGATCTCCTTGTGCAGGCTCGTCAAGCGCGTGTTTTCACCACGTCACATGCGCTAGACTGTGTACCAGAACCTTGGCTAACAAGTACCTGCTTTTCAGCGGCGCTACCGAACGGTTGCTCGGCGTGTACGAGACAGAGCTCCAAGCTCTGAGAGATGTAGCCAAGGGGCTGGCCGTTCATGGGCCAGGAAGCGCACAGCATTTGAGGCTGCAGCGGGAAGTGCCCGGCGAGGTGGACGCAATTGTGGCGGAGGGCGAGGAGCTAGAGGTGAGGGCCGCGAGGGCGGCCACTCAAGAGCGCAGGTCTGCCTAACCCCGCGTCGTCGTTGGCTCGCTCTTGACCGAGAGCAGGGTTCCTTCACCCAGCGCCCGAGCTCGGGCCTAAGGGCGAGCGACCTCGATGGCGGTGACGACGGGGGCCCGTTCCTCTTCGGGGATGGGCTCGCCGCGGTCGGCCAGCGTTGCGATCCACAGCTCTATCGCGTCCTTGGCCATGGCCATGGCCTCGTCCAGCGTATCGCCTTGCGTGACGCAGCCAGGCAGCGCCGGAACGGTGACCACGTACCCGCCATCTTCGGCGTCTGGCGTCAGGACCACGGTGTAGCGCTTCATGCCTAACCTCTTCCGTAAGCCTAGCGTCACGCGAGCTCCCGAAGCTGCTCGGCATTCAGCTCCGCCGTCTTCAGGATCGAGTGCAAAGTGCCGGCTTTGACGATCTTGCCGGCATGGACCGGGACGATCACCTGCCCGCGCTTGACCGGGTGAAGAAGGACCAGGTGCGATCCGCTCTGGCGATGCTCTTGCCAGCCGTCTCGACGCAACGCCCGGAGCACTTGCGCGGCGGTAAAACGCGGCGCCGGCCCGCTAATCGCCGCCCTCATACACCCGAGCCATAGCGGCGGCTTCGGCGCGGATGCGCTCGCGGAAGGCTTCGGGCGCCATCACCTCCACGTTGCTGCCCCAGCCAAGGACCCAGGGGCGTAGCTCCAGCTCGCTGCCCACCGTGACCTCCAGCAGCAGGGACCCATCGGGGCATGAGGTCAGCTGCTGGGTGGGGTGCCAGAAGGTCTCGCGCACGCGCCGGACGACTCCCGGGGTAAAGCGCAGGCGCACCGTGAGGCGGTCGCCGCCGATGATGCCCCAGGCGCCGCGCAGCAGCTCGCGCAGCTGCCCATCGGGCGGCGGTTCGAAGCGCTCGTCCAGCAGCTCCGCATGCTCGATGCGCTCCAGCTTGAAGGTGCGCACCGCGCCGAACCAGTCGGCATAGCCAATCAGGTAGAAGGCGAAGCTCAGGGCCGAGGCTTCGAGCAGGTAGGGATCGACGATGTAGTCGTGCGCCTGCCGTCCGGCGGCGGATCGGTAGCGGATGCGCACGCGGTGACCGGACGCCCAGGCGCGGGCGCACTGCTCGAATGCCCTGCTGAAGCCTTCGTTGCGCGGCTGCCCCACGAGCTGCGAGAGCCGATCCTCCAGGCGGTGGCCGAGCTCCTGAGGCAGCAGGTCGCCCACCTTGCGCAGCATCTCGACGATCACCGGATTGTGCTCGTCCGACGCACGCACGATCAGGCAGCCGGCAAGATACAGGGACGCGGCTTCGGCCGTGGTGAGGTTCAGGGGTGGCAGGAAGTAGCCGCCACGCAGGCGGTAGCCTCGGCCGGCGCGCTCCAGCTGCACGCCCATAATCTCCAGCTCGAGCAGGTCGCGCTGAATGGTGCGGACGTTAGCCTCGCAGCGCTCCGCCATCTGGCGGACGGTGAGCGGCTGGCCGGCGTCGCGCAGCAGCCGTTGGAGCTGGGCCAGGCGCAGGGACTTGGGGAGCTGCCCGCTTCCATCCATACCGGCAAGCATGCACCCGGCCGGCGCCCGCTTGCAAGTGCGTTCCGGCCAACGCGTCAGCGGTTGTCGCGATGAGCGAGCACAATGAGCTGCGCAGTGGCTGTGCTCGATCCCGTCGAGACCCTACCGGAGACCACCCGTGTGCTGCTGGTCACGCAACGCGGCGCGTTCATCCATCGCCACGCAGAGCGGCTGGTCGTGTCGATTCGGGGTGAGGCGGATGTGGAGTATCCACTGCTGCACCTGGAGCACGTGATGATCCTGGTGAGCGGGGCCAGTCTGTCTGCCGAGATCGTTCGCGAATGCTGCGAGCGGGGCATCGATCTCACGTTCCTCACCAGCTGGGGGGAGCCCTACGGCCGTTTGGTTGCGCCTGGCCTCCTTGGCACCGTGAAGACGCGCCGCGACCAGCTGCTGGCCTACGGCGACCACCGCGGCCGGGAGCTGGGCGCGGAGATGCTGCGCGGCAAGCTCCTCAACCAGGCCAACCTGCTCAAATACATGGCCAAGTACCGCAAGGACCGCAGCCGCGAGGTATACGACGCGGTGCGTGATGCGAGCTACGAGATCGCGCAGATTGCCGAGTGGCTGGAAGAGGCGCCCGGCGCAACCATCGACGAGGCGCGGCAGCCGTTGATGGTGCGGGAGGCGGAAGCAGGGCGGCGGTACTGGGCGGCCTTACGGCTGCTGCTGCGATCCGACGTGGACTGGGAGGCGCGCGAGCACCGTGGGGCGACCGACCTGGTGAACAGCCTGCTGAATTATGGCTACGGCATCCTGCAGTCCCAGGTGCAGCAGGCGATCATGCTCGCGGGGCTCGATCCCTTCGCCGGCTTCGTCCACGCCGACCGGCCGGGCAAGCCGAGCATGGTGCTGGACCTGATGGAGGAGTTCCGGTCCACAGTGGTGGACCGGGCGGTGATCTCGGCCATCAACCTGGGGCTGGGGTTTGAGGTCGAAGACGGACGGCTGACGGCCGATGCCCGGAAGGCGCTGGCCGGCCGCATCCTGGAGCGTCTGCATACCGCCGAGACGTTTCAGGGCAAGCGCTTTCAGCTGAGCACGATCGTGCAGATGCAGGCCCGGGCGGTGGCGGCTTTCGTGCGCGGCGACCAGCCCTATCGGGCGTTCGTGGCGCGCTGGTAGCGCGAATCTCGATGAAGCTGCTGCTGGTGTACGACGTGCCGGACGATCGGCTCCGCACGCGGGTGGCCGCGGTGTGCCTCGACTACGGCTTGGTCCGCATTCAGTACAGCGCTTTCTTTGGCGAGCTTAGCGCCAACTATCAGGAGGAGATGATGCTCAAGCTGCGCCGGCGCGTGGGCCGCTTCCCGTGCAACATCCAGCTGTTCCCTATCGGGGAGCGCGAGCTGCGGCTGCGCAGGATCATCCACGTGGCGGACCGGGAAGCGCAGCCGCAGCCGGCTCTGGGTCTGGCGAGGCCATAGGGGGGAAGGCATGGCGACGACGAGTGCTCTTGCGGCCGAGCGTCCGCTGTCGAGCGAGCTGTGGTTCAACGTGACGGACGTGCGGCAGTACCTGTACTGCGCGCGGGTGCTGCACTTTCGCCTGGGACAGCCGCTGCATCACCGGCTGTCCTACAAGATGAACGAGGGGGTGCTGATGCATCAGCGGGCGGGCGAGCTGGAGCGCCGGCGGTCCCTGAAAGCCTATGGCCTAACGGATGGAGCGCGCCGCTTCCAGGTGCCCCTGGCCTCAGCTCGGCTTCGCGTTCGCGGGCAGCTGGACATGCTGATCGAGCGGCAGCACGAGGTCATCCCGGTGGAGTTCAAGAATGCCCGCGCGGAGCGCCAGACCAATCATCGCTATCAGCTCACACTGTATGCGCTGCTGCTCGACGAGCTGGGGTTGAAGCCGGTTCGAAGAGGCTTCCTTTTTTATCTACTGGATGGGCGGGCTGATGAGGTGGTGGTGACGGAAGGTATGCGGCGGTTCGTGACCCGGACGTTGCGTGAGATGCAGACGCTGGCGTTAACCGGATCGTGGCCCGAGGGCACGCGGCGCCTGGGGCGCTGCCGGCCGTGCGAATACCTGCGCTTCTGCAACGATCGCTGGTAGGCCGCGGCTCATGTACTTCCTCACGGAAGACGAACGGCGGCTGCTGCAGCGCAAGCTGCTGCCCGAAGCGCGCACCATTCAGGTGCATCCGACCCTGCGCGGGTGGCATTGGGCCGAGATCGACGCGCCGGCCCGGCCAACGTATCAGGCGCCGTTGGGAGTCTCCGAAGTGGCGAACCGGTACTGCTCGTCCGGCCGAGACGTGTTCGTGCAGCGGGTGCTCGGCCAGCGCGGCTTTCCGACAGCCGACATGGAGGAGGGGACGCTGCTGCATGCGTTTGCGGCGGCCTGGGTTACCGCGGCCAAGCAGCTGATGTATTGCACCCCGACGGCAGCGATCATGGAGGCGCTGCCAAAGCTGCTCGACGACCCCATCGTGCTGCCTGAGCCGGCGCAGACGCTGAGCGCAGAGGTGGCGGCCAAGATGCAGACGATGCGGCGCTTCGAAACGTACCGGTTGCTGGCGGCGACCCAGGGGACGCTGGCTCGCCAGCCGGATATTGGTCGCGACGCGCTGGCCGGCCAGGTGCTGCCGGTGGTGGTAGAGCAGCGGGTGGACGGACAGTTCCTGGGCCTGTCGCCCCACCTGGCCGTGGACGCGCTGTTCATCCACGGGCCGATCGTGATGGACTTGAAGTTTGGTCTGCGGCAGCCGTTCCACCGGCTGACCACGACAGGCTATGCGCTGGCGCTGGAGAGCGCGCACGAGACGCCGGTGGACCTGGGCTGCATCGTGTACGTGCGCTTTGGTGGCGGCACGCTGATCGTCGAGCGCGACTTTCACTTCATCGACGACGAGCTGCGCACGCGGTTCATCGAAGAGCGGGACCGGAAGCAGCGGCTGGTGGAGGAAGAGCTCGACCCAGGCTTGCCGGACCAGTGTTACGAGCGCTGCCGGCACCTGGGCTTCTGCGGCGCGGAGGCGCAGCGGCGGATATCCAGCCGGACCAGCCGCGCCGCAACCGTTCGCGCCGCTGGGACGGCGGGCCCTGGCGATGCCGGGCGAGTGGCAGGAAGCGAGCCCGCGGCAGGGCCGCGAAGGCCCGCCTCCGCAAACCTCGACGCCGAGCCCCAGTTCGCGGAGTCCGAGGAGCACTGGGACAGCGCCAATCGCGCGTCGTAGCCTGGCCGGCTGAGCGTGAAGCGCCGCTGGGGCGCAAGCACGAGGGCAAGCGCAAATCCCGGCAGCCACTGCGCAGCCACCCCTTTTGCGACCCGACCCGGATGTGGCAGGGATAGACAGCGAGCGCCGACAGCGCTAGGCTCGTATCAAGCGCCCGCCATGGGCCCTTGGCGACAGCCAAAGCACGTTAACAACACAATCCGCAAACGCCCGCACTCACCGTCCCCGCGATGAGGGGACTGAAACCGGCGGCGTCCCAGGCGGCGGCCCTGGCGGCGTCCCCCCGCACTCACCGTCCCCGCGATGAGGGGACTGAAACCGATACCAATGTGGTCTTCCCGGTCCCCGTCTCGCCCACCACCCCGCACTCACCGTCCCCGCGATGAGGGGACTGAAACCTCTGGAACTTGCCCGCCTCACGCGCAGCGAACTGGCGGCCCGCACTCACCGTCCCCGCGATGAGGGGACTGAAACCAGGCGGCAGCGCGCCAGCAGCGTCCAATGCCGCCTCCGCCCCGCACTCACCGTCCCCGCGATGAGGGGACTGAAACAGGAATGACGACGTGTCCCGGTCTTGGTGCTGGGGGTTCTCCCGCACTCACCGTCCCCGCGATGAGGGGACTGAAACGCCTGGTACCGATCAACAAGCTGAACGCGCCGGCCTACTTTCCCGCACTCACCGTCCCCGCGATGAGGGGACTGAAACCGGCCACGTACTGCTCCGTCGAGAGCGTGTTGACCGAGCCGGCCCGCACTCACCGTCCCCGCGATGAGGGGACTGAAACTTCAAGCTGGTTGGTGCGGAGATTCAAGCGGCCCACCCATACCCGCACTCACCGTCCCCGCGATGAGGGGACTGAAACTTTCCGCCGGCGGCCGCTCCTGCTCAATGCTCACCCCCGCACTCACCGTCCCCGCGATGAGGGGACTGAAACGCCTCGCCGCCGCGCGCGCCGCAACCCCGGCGTGAGCACCCGCACTCACCGTCCCCGCGATGAGGGGACTGAAACCACCACGTCGCGCTGCGCGCCTAGCGCCGTCAAGTAGTCCCCGCACTCACCGTCCCCGCGATGAGGGGACTGAAACACTTTCCGGCCGACCTGCAGTACAAGCTCATCATGGCCGGCCCGCACTCACCGTCCCCGCGATGAGGGGACTGAAACGCCGGAGCCAGCCGCCGGAGCGGCGGATCGCTCCCTCGGCCCGCACTCACCGTCCCCGCGATGAGGGGACTGAAACCTTCGATGGCTTGGCGTACGCGCCCAATATGGTCATCCCGCACTCACCGTCCCCGCGATGAGGGGACTGAAACGATGCCGCGACGGCCTGCCTGCGTTTTCGTCCGGAAGCCCGCACTCACCGTCCCCGCGATGAGGGGACTGAAACTTATAGGTGTAAGCACTGCCGACCGGCGGGGTCTGGGAGCCCGCACTCACCGTCCCCGCGATGAGGGGACTGAAACCCGCAGCTCCGAGCAGGCCCGCAGCCCGCACGGCGGATGCGGCTTCCCGCACTCACCGTCCCCGCGATGAGGGGACTGAAACATCTGGGTAGCGTTGATGATGTGCGGACCGATCAAGTTGCCCGCACTCACCGTCCCCGCGATGAGGGGACTGAAACTACTAGCTCGCTCGTGGCCAGCTGTGGCCGACGCAGTGGCCCCGCACTCACCGTCCCCGCGATGAGGGGACTGAAACAGGAGTTGCGCGCTGGTGAACTTCTGCTCGCGCGTCGTCGCCCCGCACTCACCGTCCCCGCGATGAGGGGACTGAAACCGCATCATCGGCTCATCCTGCATCAGCTCGTCAGTGATCGGCCCGCACTCACCGTCCCCGCGATGAGGGGACTGAAACGCTAACGAAATCACTGGCAAGCGGGCGAAGTCCGATGGACCCGCACTCACCGTCCCCGCGATGAGGGGACTGAAACGCTCGACGAGCGACCAGATCAGGGCGGCCACATCAGCAACCCGCACTCACCGTCCCCGCGATGAGGGGACTGAAACGGCAGCCGGGCACAGGCTATCAGGAGATCGGCGCGGTTACCCGCACTCACCGTCCCCGCGATGAGGGGACTGAAACTCGGCCGGAACACGGGCACTTCGGGCTGCACCCGGCCGGCCCGCACTCACCGTCCCCGCGATGAGGGGACTGAAACCCCAAAAGGTGTTCGGCCGGCGGAAAGAGATTGCGCAGCCCCGCACTCACCGTCCCCGCGATGAGGGGACTGAAACCCACGAGCTGTACCAGCACCCGGCATCGCCGGTGATCCGACCCGCACTCACCGTCCCCGCGATGAGGGGACTGAAACGTCTATGGCTGGGGCACCAGCGGCGGCGGCCCCGGCGGCGGCCCGCACTCACCGTCCCCGCGATGAGGGGACTGAAACTCAACCACCTGACGGGTCAGGCTGCTGTCGATCTGGTGGGCCTGGGCAGGGAAGATCATTTCCCCTTCCACGATGTCCCCCAGCCCGCACTCACCGTCCCCGCGATGAGGGGACTGAAACTGACAGTGTCGACGATACGCGGCAGGTACGGCTTGAGAACCCGCACTCACCGTCCCCGCGATGAGGGGACTGAAACACCCCCGACCCGAGATTTTGCAGACGATCCTGGCGCAGACCCGCACTCACCGTCCCCGCGATGAGGGGACTGAAACGCAGATCGCCCGGCTCCAGGTCGCCGACGGCCGCGAGGACCCGCACTCACCGTCCCCGCGATGAGGGGACTGAAACGGGATGCCGGGGACGCCTTTGACGGGCTGGATACCAAAGCCCGCACTCACCGTCCCCGCGATGAGGGGACTGAAACTAGTTGCTCATTATCGAATTTCCGCCGGGCGAGTGGTGCCCGCACTCACCGTCCCCGCGATGAGGGGACTGAAACTAGTTGTCAGTTGGCGCTGGACTATCCGGGGCCGTGGTGCCCGCACTCACCGTCCCCGCGATGAGGGGACTGAAACAGCCGCAACACGGTTGCCAAAACGGCTACTGGACGCCTGCCCGCACTCACCGTCCCCGCGATGAGGGGACTGAAACTTAACGCCACCGTGGGCCGAGGAGTCGGGCTCACGATGGTGCCCGCACTCACCGTCCCCGCGATGAGGGGACTGAAACCTGGCAACACGGCTACGGAAATATCGTCGGTGGAGATTACCCGCACTCACCGTCCCCGCGATGAGGGGACTGAAACCCCGAGGTTCGCACGTGGGTTCATGAGCGCGCTGAGGCCCGCACTCACCGTCCCCGCGATGAGGGGACTGAAACGACGTCATCGCCGTCGGCGGTGGGCGCGTCATGACACGCCCGCACTCACCGTCCCCGCGATGAGGGGACTGAAACGGTACTGCGTGCCGGTGTAGTTTTCACAGAACTCGAACCCCGCACTCACCGTCCCCGCCATGAGGGGACTGAAACCCTGGCCTAGCATCTTGCGGCCCAGCAGTGTCCGTGCGCCCGCACTCACCGTCCCCGCCATGAGGGGACTGAAACGCCCCAGCTGTTTCCCCGTCCGGGCGTCCACCGCCAACCCCCGCACTCACCGTCCCCGCCATGAGGGGACTGAAACCCGCTATTCGTAGTGCCGGCGAGCGGGTCGAAATGCCCGCACTCACCGTCCCCGCCATGAGGGGACTGAAACAGTGCCACAATCACGACTCCGCGCCCTGACGGGATCCCGCACTCACCGTCCCCGCCATGAGGGGACTGAAACATCAAGACCGGCCTCGCCAGCCAATGGGACGGCACCCCGGCCCGCACTCACCGTCCCCGCCATGAGGGGACTGAAACACGGTCACGACGATCTGCAGGATGGCCCCGAACACGCTGCCCGCACTCACCGTCCCCGCCATGAGGGGACTGAAACAACTCCTTCGGGTATGGTGCGCCGAGCGCGCTGTATGCCCCCGCACTCACCGTCCCCGCCATGAGGGGACTGAAACACATGTCCATCACGTATTGCGCTACCGCGTCAGGCTTGCCCCGCACTCACCGTCCCCGCCATGAGGGGACTGAAACAGCGCCGGAACGACAGGGCCAGAGTCGGCAGGTCAAGCCCGGCCCGCACTCACCGTCCCCGCCATGAGGGGACTGAAACACGATCCTGAAGAACACCGCGGACAGCGATCACCGCCTCCCGCACTCACCGTCCCCGCCATGAGGGGACTGAAACCCTCAGCGTCAACCGCGAATGCCCTCAGAGCGCCTGCCCTCCCGCACTCACCGTCCCCGCCATGAGGGGACTGAAACAATTGCTCGGCATGGGCGTCGTGCAGCAGGCGATCACTGCCCGCACTCACCGTCCCCGCCATGAGGGGACTGAAACGACCCAAGGGCTGCTGGCGGCAGAGCTTGATACGCAGCTCCCGCACTCACCGTCCCCGCCATGAGGGGACTGAAACAGATATGGCCGTCGCCGTCCTGCGCCGAGCGAGGCTCTACCCGCACTCACCGTCCCCGCCATGAGGGGACTGAAACTACAACGAAGTCTTCGTGAGCCCGCTCATCATGAGCTCGACCCGCACTCACCGTCCCCGCCATGAGGGGACTGAAACTGACGGAAGCACGATGAAGACGGCAGGGATTTCTAATCCTATCCCGCACTCACCGTCCCCGCCATAAGGGGACTGAAACGGCAATCGGAATGTGCTTGTGAATGGGAACCTGCTCTGGACCCGCACTCACCGTCCCCGCCATGAGGGGACTGAAACCCAGGGACGCCGCCAGGGCCGCCGCCTGGTACGCCGCCGCCCGCACTCACCGTCCCCGCCATGAGGGGACTGAAACCGCGCTTGGGCTTGGTTACGCGGATGTAGTAGTCATGGCCCGCACTCACCGTCCCCGCCATGAGGGGACTGAAACTGTCGGGGATCGAGTCGTAAAAGCCGACGATCTGCTGTATACCGCACTCTCCGTCCCCGCGACGAGGGGACTGAAATAGCGGGAGCATCTGCGAGAGCTCGAAAAAAGGCCGCCATGGCCAACCCGTACTTACCATCCCCGCGATGAGGGCCTGAATCCCTGGCAGAGCATGACGGCCGGTAGAAGGTCGTCAGCTGCAACGAGGCGGCCCGACGGCGGCCCGGCGAATGCGCGATTAGAGCCGAATGAGGGCACGACTGCACGGTGGGGCAGAGGCTGCCCCACCGTGCTGGCTAGCTGCGCAGGAAGGTTTTGCCGCCGGGCTCGATGACCTTGTCGATGCGGATGAGGACGATGATGCCGCGGTTGTCGGGGTCTTTGGCCAGCTCGGGGGCGATGGTCTTGCTGCGGATCTCATCGCGCAGGGGGCCGCTCTCGAGCAGCTCGGCTTCACCGAAGAAGCGGATCATGGCCGGGGTGTTCTGGCGGTTGTAGTACTGGATGGCGATGTGCTTGTTCTCTTGCAGATGCTGCAGGTGCACCCCGTGGGTGCGCTCCAGGTAGGCCAGGTGGTCGCGGTCCCAGACCATGACGCTGCCCTTGAGGCCGATGTCCACGTTGCCCTTGGCGTCGGCGGTGGCGACGACGCAGGGCGTATGCTGGGCGAGCGCTTCGTGCAGCTGCTCGGTGTACTTGGTTAGGTCGATCGCGTTTTCGACGGCGGCTTCAGCCAATGTTTCCTCCTGAGTTGACGACTGCTTCTTGGGATTCGTTGATGTCGGTCATATTGTCGCTCTCCGGCAAAATCGCCGGCTCGGCCGGTCTCGACAGGTCCACCACGCCGAGGTTGAACAGCCCGGCCATCTGATCCGGGTCCAGGCTGGCCAGCAAGCTGTCGAGCCGGTTCAGAAAGGGCATGCTCGCTCCGCTTTCATGAGCCAGCAGCAGCGCGGCTTGGATGTCCTCGCGGGCGGCGGCGATGCCAACACGGCCCCATTCCTCCAGCGCGCGATTGGATCCGCTGGCGTGCAGCACGGCATCGCGGATGGGCGACGGATCGGCGCCGCAGGCGCGGGCCAGGCTGAATGCGTCGTGGATGGCCAGCACGTTGGCCCAGCGCAGCAGATCGTTGACGGTGCGGGCAATCTGGCCGGAGCCCGCTTCGCCCACGACGACCAGGCGGCCCAGCGCTTCGAACAGCGGGCGGCAGCTCCCAATGGCGGCCTGGCTGCCGGCCGCGAACACCACCGCTCGTCCGGCCAGGATGGCGTCGTCGCCCCCGTCGAGCGGCGCGTCGAGCAGGGCAATGCCTTTCTGCGAGGCAGCGTCCGCCAGCCGCTGCACGCGCCGCGGCTCCAGCGCGCCTATCAGGATGATGGTGCGCAGCGCGGCCAGTCCTTCGAAGGTCAGCAGCTCTTCCAGGAGCGCGGCCGCCTCCTCGCCGTCGGGGGCCACAATCTCTACCTCGCACTCCTGCGCCAGCCGTTCGGCCGTGCCGACGGTGCGCAGGCCGGAGGTCGCGGCGGTGCGCACGTCGTCGTCGAAACCCAACACGCGGATGCCGGCCGCGCGGAGCCGCTGGCCCACTGCGCGGCCGCGCGAGGCGAGGCCGGCGACGCCCACCTTGAGGGGGCTCGTGTTCGCGATGGTGGATGTGAGATCTATAACGTGACACTCCTGCCGGCCAGCCGCCGGCCCGATGGCCAAATTCTAAGGGCGCGCGGCACTTACTTGCGTTCGTTCAGGACGAGCAGCACCGAGAGGGTCGAGGCAAGCCGGGCCCGGCAGGCGGACACGTCGCGAAGCACCTCGGGCAGGGCTCGCCAGGCGGACGGACGGCTTGGCAGGCGTAGGCTGCCCAGAACGGCTCGAGCGCCTGACGCAAATGCCTGGCGAGAGCCTTCGGCCGCCTGCCCCGCTGGGGCGAGGATGGCCCGCAGCAGGAGGCATGGGACGCCGCACGATTCCGCCGCGCGGGCCAGCCAGAAGCCGTGATCGTCGAATGCGTGGACTACCGGCAGGCGCTGTCCGTTGAGGGCCGAGCCTTCGGATTGAGCAAGGGTGTACAGGCCGCCGTGGACTACTCCCGGCGCTTGGTAGGGCGGGAGGTCCAGGTAGACGTCGGGTGAGCCAAACACGCGGTTGGCCAGCAGCAGGTCGGCCGTTTGCAGGCGGCGATCGGCCGCCGCGGCGAAACCGGCCGAAATGACCATACGGTAGCGGGCAGTGCCCAGGGCTTGGCGGAGCCTCGTCTCCGCTCGATCCCGCCGCGACCCCAGCACCAGGCGCCGATAGCCATGGCTCACCGGGACGCCCGGCAAAGCCTGGTTGCTTGGTGCGACCAGCAGTATCATGAGGTGCGAAGGGGATGGTAGCAGCGCACCAGCCGGCGGCCGTATGAGCGTATCCTCACCACCGCCGCTCGACTTCCTGGGACTGCGGGATCTGCTCTCGCCTGAGGAGCGGATGGTCGCCGACGCCGTCCGCCGCCTGGTCGACGAGCGGGTGATTCCGGTCATAGGCCAGCACTTCGAGCGCGGCACCTCTCTGCTGGAGGTGGTTCCCGAGATGGCCGGCATGGGCCTGTTCGGGATGCACCTGCAGGGCTACGGCTGCGCGGGCATGAGCAGCACCGCCTACGGGCTGGTGTGCCAGGAGCTGGAGCGCGGCGACAGCGGCGTCCGCAGCTTCTGCTCGGTGCAGGGCAGCCTGGTGATGTTCCCCATCCGGGCGTTCGGATCCGAGGAGCAGAAGCTGCGCTGGCTGCCGAAGATGGCTGCCGGCGAGGTCATCGGCTGCTTCGGGCTGACCGAGCCGGACTTCGGATCGAACCCGGCGGGGATGCTTACCACCGCCCGCAAGGACGGCGGCTCGTACGTCATCAACGGGCGCAAGCGCTGGATTACGAACGGGACGATCGCCGACGTGGCGCTGGTATGGGCCAAGCTCGATGGCAAGATCCGCGGTTTCCTGGTGGAGAAGGGGGCGCCCGGCTTCACGTCCTACGAGATCGAGCACAAGATGTCGCTGCGGGCGTCGATTACGGCGGAGCTGATCTTCGAAGATTGCCGTGTGCCGGAGGACAGCATGCTGCCGGACGTGGAGGGTTTGCGCGGCCCGCTGGGCAGCCTGAACGAGGCGCGGTTCGGCATCTTGTGGGGCGCGCTGGGCGCGGCAGCCGCGTGTTACGAAGCGGCGCTCGACTACGCCACCAACCGGGTGCAGTTTTCGCGACCAATCGCCGGCTACCAGCTCACGCAGGAGAAGCTGGTGCAGATGCTGACAGAAATCAGCAAGGGACAGCTCCTGGCCTACCGGCTGGCGCAGCTCAAGGAGGCCGGCAGGTGCACGCCGGCGCAGATCAGCATGGGCAAGATGAATAACGTGCGGCAGGCTCTGGAGGTGGCGCGCACGGCTCGGAGCATCCTGGGGGCCAACGGCATCACCCTGGACTACCCGGTCATCCGGCACCTGCTGAACCTCGAGACGGTGTACACCTACGAGGGCACGAACGAGATCCACCTGCTCACGCTGGGCCGCGAGATCACGGGGATATCAGCCTTCGAGTAAGCGGCGGGCGCCGACGGTGCTGGCCGCGGCGCTGGCGTTCCTGTTCGCCAGCGCCGCGGCCGCGGGCAAGGGCAGCTCGCGGGGGTCAGTCGGGCAGGAGGCGCCAGAAGACTTCGTTGGAGAGGAGGCGGCCTTTGCGGGTGAGGCGGGCGTGGGATCGTTCGAGGTCAATGAGGCCGGCGTCGAGGCAGGGGGCGAGCGTGGCGACCTGACCGGGAGTGAGTTCGGCGCCTTCGTTCAGACGCAGCGCCAGGATGGTGGTCTCGGCCGCGGCGAGCTCGCTCTCGATGGGCTCGCTGTCGACGACGGGAGATGATCCCGCCAGCACGGCGTCGCAGTACACGTTGGGCCGCTTTTCGTTGGCGTAGCGCCGGGCCTCGAAGTAGGAATGAGCGCCAGCGCCAATTCCGAGGTAGCCGGTGTTGCGCCAGTAGGCCAGGTTATGGCGGCAGCGAAAGCGCTCGCCGCGGGACCAGTTGGAGATCTCGTACTGTTCGTAGCCCGCGCCGGCGAGGAGGTCTTCGGCCAGCTCGTACATAGCCGCCATGAGGTCCTCGTCCTGGTGAGGCAGCTCGCCGCGCGCCACCTGGCGTCCCAGCGGCAGGTGATCGTAGATGGTAAGGCCGTAGAGGGACAGGTGGTCCGGCGCCAGGTCGAGCGCCCGCTGGAGCGTCCGTCGCCAGGTGGCGAGGGTCTGGCCAGGCAGGCCGTACATGAAGTCCAGGCTCAGGTTGTCGAAGCCGGCGCGGCGGGCACCGTGCAGCGCCTCCTCGGCCTCGCGTGCGCTGTGGCGGCGTGTGAGCACGGCCAGCTCGGACGCGTGGAAGCTTTGGACGCCGAAACTGACGCGGTTGACGCCGACCTGACGCGCGGCGCCGAAGTAGGCCTGGTCCAGCGCCCCCGGGTTGGCCTCGATGCTGATCTCGGCGCTCTGGTCCACGGCGAAGCGGGCGCGCGCAGCCTCGATGACGAGTGCGAGCTGCTGCGCTGAGAGCAGGGATGGGGTGCCGCCGCCGAAGTTGATGGTCTGCACCGGCAGGCCGGCCGGGTAGCGCTGCATCTCGGCGATCAGGGCGTCGATGTAGCGCGGCAGCAGCGGCTCGATACCGGCGTACGTGTTGAAATCACAGTACGAGCACTTCGTTGTGCAGAAGGGGATGTGGATGTACAGCCCCAGGGGCGGAGTGCAGAGCGAAGAGTGAGGAGTGAAGCGGCCGGCATCGGGTTGCGCGGGCGGACTAGGCTTCATCTATCACTTTCGTTGTTGGTGGACGTAGATGGGTCGAGGCATCCTGCTCATTGCGACGCAGAACGAGCACAAGCTGGAAGAGTATCGCGCTCTCCTCGCAGGCGTGCCTTATGAGCTCCGCTCGCTGAAGGATTTCGGCGTCGATGAGGACGTGGAGGAGCACGGCCGGACGTTCGAGGAGAACGCTCGGCTCAAAGCGGAGCGCTACCGGGACCTCACAGGTGCGCTGACCTTGGCCGACGACTCGGGCTTGGAGGTGGATGCCTTGGGCGGCGAGCCAGGGGTGCATTCGAAGCGCTGGGCGGGCGACGTATCCGACGCGGAGCGGAACGCGAGGCTGCTGGCGCGGCTGTTGGGCGTGCCGGATGGCCGCAGAGGGGCGCGCTTCCGCTGCGTCATCGCGCTGGCTGCTCCGGGCAGACCCACCGAGACGGTTCAAGGCAGCGTGGAGGGCGAGGTCGCGTGGGCGCCCAGCGGCCGCCACGGCTTCGGCTACGACCCGGTGTTCTTCGTTCCCGAGCTTGGCGCCACACTGGGAGATGCACCGCCGGAGGTGAAGAACCGGCTGAGCCATCGCTCGCGAGCCGCGGCAGCCGCTCGCGAGCTGCTGCTGGAAGGCCGACCTTAGGCCGGCAGCGCGCCCCTTCGCGCGAAGGCTGTTGCCCACGGCTGTGGCCTGGCCCCACGCGGACCGGGTTGCGACCGAAGATGGTCCTCGTGGTGGGGACTCAGAGACGGTCGAGGAGCTTGGCGGCGTGCGTGCGCACGGCAGGGTCGGTATCGCCCTTGACGGCACGGGCAAGGCCGCCGGCTGCCGCCGAGCCCCCGCAGACCGCCAGCAGCTCCAACGCCTGGACGCGATCTTCGGGCCGCGCTGAGATTTGCGCGAGACTGGCCAGCAGGCGCGAAGTCTCCGGATTGAAGGTCCAACCGCGCGGCTCGGCAATGGCGCGCAAGCGGGCAAGCAGGGCCCACTGGTCGGCTGAGGGATAGGCGCGGACGAGTGCCTGCTGGAGACGATCGAACACGACCTCCGCAGGCCCGGCCGCGTACGCGGCCAGCAGCCAGTGGCGAAGGGCCAAATCGGCATCGATCAGGGCATCGCCGGCGAGCTGCATGAATTCGGGATCGCCGCGGGCGCATAACCCGGCGGCGGCTTGCTGGAGCCGGTCGCGGGCCAGCCAGGCGTTGGTTACCGCCCGGAACTCGTGGTGGAAGACCAGGGCGAAGGCCAGGAGCTCCGCCGAGCTTGCCTCCGCGAGCTGGTCAATCAGCTCCGCCACGTCGAGCTTGTGCCGCTGCTCGAACGCCCACACCTGGCGCTTGGAGCCGAAGCCGAAGCGAACCTCTCCCACGGCGCCGCGACAATCGGCCAGGATGCGCTCTGCCAGGTCGGATAGCACGGGGGGATGATAGCCGGAGGACATGGGGGCCAGGGGATAGGGTATAGGGATGCGGAGAGAGCGGGGGCGCGCTGCGGCGGGGCGAGGTCCGAGGGCCAAGAAGTCGCTGGGGCAAAACTTCCTGGTCGATCAACAGGTGGTGGACGGCATCATGGAGGCCCTGGACGTGCGGCCCGGCGATCGAGTGCTGGAAATCGGGCCCGGCCACGGCGTGCTGACGCGCCGGCTGGTGCAAGAGGGCGCAGAAGTCGTGGCGGTGGAGCTGGACCTGGACCTGATCTCGGAGCTGGAGACGCTGCCCATCCAGGTGATTCACGGGGACATCTTGAAGGTGGACGTGGGAGCGGTATTTGGGGAAAGGGGTCAGGGGCTGGGTGGCCGGGGTCAGCCCCGGCGACCGGCCCCCAACCTTACCCACCCGGCACTCAGCGCTCGGCAGCCGTATAAGGTCATTGGCAACATTCCGTACTACATCAGCTCGCCACTGCTGAGGCATGTGCTCGAGGCGCAGCCGCGGCCGGAGTCGGTGGTGCTGATGCTCCAGGAAGAGCTGGCCGAGCGGGTGGTGGCTAAGCCAGGCTCGATGAGCCTGCTATCCGTCAGCGTGCAGCTCTATGGGCGGCCGGAGATCGTGCTGCGGGTGCCGGCGAAGGCCTTCCGCCCGGCGCCGAAGGTCGATTCGGCCGTGGTGCGAATCGAGGTGTATCCCGAGCCGCTCATTCCGATGGCGAACCCGGAGCATTTCTTCGCCGTGGCGCGCGCCGGCTTTGCCGAGCGGCGCAAGCAGCTCCACAACGCGCTGCAGCGGAACTGGAAGCCGGCGGGAGCGCACACACGGGCCGCGCTCGATCCTGCCGCGGTGGTCGAAACGCTGCAGTCCGTGGGCATCGATCCCGCTCGGCGGGCGGAGACCCTCACGCTGCGGGAGTGGGCGCTGGTGGCCGAGCAGCTGGCGCCATCCGGTCGCTTGGGAGCATGAGCTTGCGGGGCCTCGATCTGGCCCGGTTCCCGCCCTGAATCGGAGCGCGCTTCCTTCATTCGCTCAAATTCTGTATGCTGTGCCGCATGAATATATCCAGACGCTCATTCGTCACTGGGACTATCGCCTGGACCACGCTCGTGCTCGCGGGCTGCGGACAGGCTTCCGCACCGGCGAGTCCATCGAGCGCGGCCCCTAAGCCTTCGACTGCCGCGTCGACGTCGGCTGAAGCCAAGCCGAGCGCCGGCACCGCTGCGTCGGCCAAGCCAAGCGGCAGCGCGGCGGCTTCGGCGGCAGCTTCGCCCAAGCCCTCGGCACCAGGGACCGCCAATGCGATCAAGGGAGCCTGGGTAGCGATCACCGCCAATCAGATGCTGTGGCCGCTGGCGGCAGATGCCGGATTGTTCGATAAGTACGGCGTGAACTTCAACCTGCAATACGTGCAGGGCAGCGCGACGGCGGTCCAGGCCCTCCTGGCCGGCGACCTGCAGATGGTTGAGGTGGCCGGAAGCGCGGTCGTAGCCGCGCAAGCCGCCAAACAGAGCCTGGTCATGACCATGGGCTTCCTCAACCAGACGGTGTGGCGCATCATGGCCAAGCCGGAGATCACCAGTGTGGACCAGCTCAAGGGCAAGAACATCGCGGTGACCAGGGTCGGCAACGCCGACTACTTTGCGTGGTCGCAGCTGGCCGCCAAGCAGGGCTGGAAGGTGGAGGACTTCAAGTTCCTGAATGCCAACGACGCGCCCGGGCAGGTGACGATGCTGAAGACGGGCAACGCCGATGCGATCGCGCTTTCCCCGCCCAACGAGATCCAGGCCCAGAAGCAGGCTGGCGCCCACCTGCTGCTGGATGAGGCCACCTACAAGATCCCGGAGCAGCAGGTGGGCATGGCGATTTCGCCAGCCTATCTGGCGCAGAACCGAGCGACCGCACTCAACGTATCCAAGGCTTCGATCGAGGCCATGGCGCTGTGGAAGAAGGACCCGGCGAAGGCCAAGGCGGTCATCGGAAAGTACTTGAAGACCGAGGACCAGGAGTACATCGACGACGGTTACAGCGCCTACGGGCCGCTGTGGCCCAATCCGCCGTTCCCTTCCAAGGATGGCTTTACGACCGTTATCTCAGAGGTTGCGGAGCAGACTCCTGCCGCCAAGAGCGTGACGGCGGAGCAGTGCATGGACACCAGCCTGGTCCAGGAGCTGGTAGACAGCGGGTTCGTCAAGCAGATGCTGGGCTGAGCGAGGTCGATTAGCAGAAGGGCGGCCCTCAGGGTCGCCCTTCTTGCTTATGAGCGCGGCTGCTTACAGCTCGTGCAGCCGCAATGCCCGCCGGCCAAGGCGCTCGGCGCCGGTGGCCGTAATGGCCACGGTATCGCCGGCGCGGATGGCGTACTCCACCGTCTCCCCATGCTGGAACACCAGATCGCGCGTACCTTTGGGGAAGACGGCCGGCTTGAGGATGAAGACCATGCCGGCTTCCAGCCGGAGCGATTCGTCCTCCACCGGGCGGTGGCCCCACATCAACGGACGGTCCTCGCCCAGGCCGCGGCCGTGAAGCAGCGCCGCTCCGCCGTCGAAACCCGCGTCCAGCACGTTGGCGATGTAGCGCTGCTGGATGTCCATGAAGCTCACGCCGGGCCGCATGAAGGCGCACAGGTCCTCGAACAGCTTGACCGACGTTTCGAATACCTGCCGGCTCGTGGCATCGAACGGCCCGATGCTGCAGGGCGCCACCACTTGGGCGATGTAGCCGGCCCACTTGGCCTCGATCTCATTGTTGATGATGTCGCCGGCCTTGAGGACGCGGTCCGTGAGCATGCGGTGCGGCCAGGGTGGCTGCTGACCCACGCCCCACAGGATCATGCTGGGAATCTCACCGCCGCCCGCAATCATGGTCTCCACCATGGCGCCGTAAATCTGGCGCTCTGAAACGCCTGGTCGAGCCATGCTCAGCATGCGATCGACAGCGGATTCGGCCAGCGCGGCCGCGCGCCGGACGAAGTCGATCTCCTCCTGGCTCTTGACGGCGCGCGCCTCCTGCATGGTCTGCGTGGCGTCGACGAAGGTGGCATCCGGCAGCTGGCGGCGCAGCGCCTCGAACATGCCCCACACGACCACGCCTTCCGGCGACCTGACCAGGCCCTCCAGGCCGCTGACGCCTATGCGGCCGCGCTGCAGGCCCAGCTCCTGCAGGCGCTCCGCCACCGGCCCTGAAAAGGCGCGGCGCGAAGGCCGCAGGTCCCTCACCCAATCCTGCTGCACCTCCCACCAGGCGATGTCCATCTCGCCGCGGAGCACCGTCGTGACCTCACCTTCGAGCGGGAAGACGGCCGCTGCCTCAGTGGAGTTGCCGCCAACCTGGGTGATGTAGCGCACGTCTGCCTGGAACTGGTCCCAGTGGCTGCTGTTGGGCAGGGCAATGATGGCATCGAGCCGCTGCCGGCGCATAGTCTCGCGCAGCCGGCTCCAGCGCTGATCTCGCTCCGCGGTTGAGAAGACCGGGATGCTGCCCATGGCGTGTTCGCCCACGACGTTCCTCCGTTTCGGATCTTCGGACTCTTGCCTAAGGCAGGGTAACGGATTCGAGGTCCTGCGGCGAGGATGGCCGGCGAAGGGTGCCGGGCGGGCCGCAAGGGTCCCGCGTTAGGCCCAAGGCCGGCGGCCTACCAGCGGCGGCCGCGTTTGCGAGGGCGCGCGGACGTGGCGGCGGCGGCTTGCTGGGCCAGGACCTTTTCGGCGACGCTGACGGCGTCCTTGGCTTCGCCCGTAACCAGGGGATCATGAGTGGGATCGACAACCGACCCGAGCTCGGCGCGGCGCAGCTCGATGATCTCGTCACGCAGCAGCGCGGCCTTCTCGTACTCCAGGTTGCGCGAAGCGTCCTTCATCTGCCGCTCGAGATCTTTGATGAGCCGGGCGATCTCGTCCTTGGGAATGCCTTCGCCGGCCTTGTACGTCGCCTTCTTCTCGGCCACTGCTCGCAGCTGGCCGCCGATGTCGCGAATGGTCTTGGAAATCCCGACGGGATTGATGCCGTGCTCCTCGTTGTAGGCCAGCTGGATCTTGCGGCGGCGGTAGGTCTCGTCGATGGCTCGCCGCATGGAGTTGGTCATGGTGTCGGCGTACATGATCACGCCGGCATTGACGTGGCGCGCCGCTCTGCCGATGGTCTGGATGAGCGACCCCTCGGAGCGCAGGTAGCCTTCCTTGTCGGCGTCGAGGATGGCGACCAGCGAGACCTCCGGCAGGTCCAGACCTTCGCGCAGCAGGTTGATGCCGACGACGACGTCGTATATCCCCAAACGCAGATCGCGCAGGATCTCTACTCGTTCGATGGTCTCGATCTCGGAGTGCAGATAGTGGACCTTGATCGACATCTCCTGCAGGTAGTCGGCCAGGTCTTCGGCCATCTTCTTCGTGAGCGTGGTGACGAGCACGCGCTCGCCGCGATCGATGCGCAGGCGGATCTGGTGGAGGAGGTCGTCGATCTGGTTCTTGATGGGCTTGACCTCGATGGTCGGGTCGACCAGGCCGGTGGGCCGGATGATCTGCTCCACCACCTGCTCCGAGTGCTCGTACTCGTACGGTCCGGGCGTGGCGGAAACGAACACCGCCTGGCCGAGGTGGCGCTCGAACTCTGCGAACTTGAGCGGGCGGTTATCCAGCGCCGACGGCAGCCGGAAGCCGTACTCGACCAGCACTTCCTTGCGCGAGCGGTCCCCGGCGTACATGCCGCCGGCCTGGGGAATGGCGATGTGCGACTCGTCGATGAACATGAGGAAGTCATCGGGCAGGTAGTCGAGCAGGCACCAGGGCTGCTCGCCGGGGGCGCGGCCGGAAAGGTGGCGGGAGTAGTTCTCCACCCCGTTGCAGTAGCCGAACTCCTTCAGCATCTCCAGGTCGAAGTTGGTGCGCTGCTCCAGCCGAGCAGCCTCGAGGACCTTGTCTTCCTCCCGCAGCTGAGCCAGCCGCTCTTGCAGCTCGTCCTCGATGTCGTGGATGGCCCGCAGCAGGTTTTCCTGGGTGGTCACCCAGTGCTTGGCCGGATAGATGTCCACCGCCTCGCGGGCGATCAGGATCTCGCCGGTAAGCGGATCGATCTCCACGATGCGTTCGATCTCGTCGCCGAAGAATTCCACCCGGATGGCGACGTCCTCGTATGAGGGGTAGATGTCCAGGACGTCGCCCCGCACCCGGAAACAGCCGCGGTCGAAGCCGATGTCGTTGCGCTGATACTGGATGTCCAGCAGCAGGCGGAGCACCTTGTCGCGGCGGCGGGTCTCGCCAACTTTGAGGCGAACACTGGTCTCGCCCCAATCGTGCGGTGACCCCAGGCCATAAATGCAGGAGATGCTGGCCACGATGATGACGTCGCGCCGCTCGAAGAGCGACCTGGTGGCCGAGAGCCGCATCTTCTCGATCTGCTCGTTGAGCGACGAGTCCTTCTCGATGTAGGTGTCGGACCGGGGAATGTAGGCCTCGGGCTGATAGTAGTCGTAGTAGCTGACGAAATATTCGACCGCGTTGTCGGGAAAGAAGTCGCGGAACTCGGAGTAGAGCTGGGCGGCCAGGGTCTTGTTGGGCGCGAGCACCAGCGTTGGCCGCTGCACCTCGTGGATGACGCTGGCCATGGTGAAGGTCTTGCCGGAGCCGGTTACGCCCAGCAGGGTCTGGAAATGGTGACCCTGCTTTATGCCCTCGGTCAGGTTGGCGATGGCGCGCGGTTGGTCGCCGGTGGGCAGGAAGTCCGAGACCAGGCGAAAGGGGCGTTCGACCCCGGTATTGGGCATGGGCTAAGGAAGTGTAGCGACGGGCTCCCGCGCATAGCGTGGGGTGGCCGTGCGGCGAGGCTTAGCCCGGAATAGGCCGCTTATCGGGCTGCAGCGCCTTGCCGGCTCGGCGGGCCCGCGAGGTGAGCTCGTCGACCTTCTCGGCAACGCGTCCGCCGACCTGCTCCTTGAGCGCGGCGATCTCCGCCACCTTTCCACCGACCTGCTCTTTGAGCGCGGCCAGCTCCTTGACCGCACCCAGCTCGTTGAGCTGATCCAGCGCCTGCGCGCCGACCTGGTTCAGCGCCGTCTGGGCCAGGCGGGCCAGGTGCACCTGCTCGTTGCGCAGCACCTCGAAGCGGTCCTTGAAGGCGCGAACGGCGGCTGGGACGGTGCGGCCCTCCTTGATGTCCCGGAAGATGCTGCGGGCGGCGCGGGTGGCCAGCTCCTCATGAGCCACGCTGCCGTCAGCGTTGACCGCCCATGTGCCGGTCTCCTTGTACAGCCGGGAGATCTCGGTGTAGAAGCGCGGCAGCGGCAGCTTGGTCTTGAACACGGAGTGGAAGAAGTCGTACATGCCGGGCTCGAGCGTGAGCAGTGTGCCCTGCTCCAGCGCGCGCTCGTAGTCAGGCGTACCTGGGAGCGGGGTGAGGATGGTGAACTGCGGCACCTCGATGCCCAGCCTGCGGTTGACCTCGATGGTCTTGTCGAAGTCGGCCACGTCCCATTCCGGGAAGACGATCTGGGCACCCCAGATCTTGACGCCGATACTGCGCAGGAACTCGATGGCCCGCACGTTCTGCTCGACGGTGCTGCCTTTGTTGACGCGCTTGAGCTCGGCCGGATCGAATGACTCCAGACCCATGAGCACCATGTCCAGGCCGGCCTCGGCGAGCTTCTCGAACACCGCCTGGTGGCGCTTCCGCTTTTCAGCGCTCTTCGGCCACACGTTGTCGGCGCGGATCTGCGCCCAGTAGCGCTTCTTGACTCCCAGACGGAGCAGCTCGCTGGCCAGCTCGTCCGCGCCTTCGATGTCCGAGAAGGCCAGGTCGTCCACGAAGTTGACGTAACCGGATGGCAGGGACGCCACTTCCGCCACGGTGCGGTTGGGGGATTCGACCAGGTATTCGCCCTGGTGGTGGTTCCAGACCGAGCAGAAGCTGCAGCGGAAACGGCAGCCCCGCGCAGTCTCGATGCTGTAGACCTTGGGGTAGAAGAGGAAGAAGTAGTCGTCGCGGAACTCTTCGACCAGGTCGCGCCGCGGCGCCGGACGTTCGTCCATCCGCGCCGACTTGTACTGGAAGTGTGGCGAAATCTTGATCGGATCGACGTTGGCCACGTACCCGCCGTCGGCGTCGCGGTACCAGATGTCGCGAACACCCGCCAGCGAACGCTTCGTGCCCCAGGCGCGCACGATGTTCTGGAAGGGAATCTCGCCGGGGCCACGAACAATGGCCGTTACCTCGGGCGCGTACACGTCGGAGGGACGGAGGCCGATGTGGTGCCCGCCGATGATGATCGGCACGTCTGGTCCGACCAGCTCACGCACCTCGCGAACAAGCCGCTTGACGACGGGCACATCGGCCGTGTACTGGCAGCCGATTCCTACGATGTCGGGCGGGTGCTTCGCTGCTTTGTCACGCCAACCGCCGGGCCTGACGCGATCGTCGTGGATCTGCACGTTCTTGGCCAGGTGCGACACGGCCCCGGCGACGTACTCGATCCCCAGCGGCTCGGTTTGGACCAGGCCCTGGAAGCCCGTGTAATAGCCGTTCTGGGGCACGATGAGCAGGATGTTGTCGACGCAGGGCTTTTCGTTCAGCTCGCGGGTCTGTATGACCGGCAGCGAAAGCGCTGAGCCGGCTGCGGCGGATTTCGGGGTCACCAAATCAGTTGCCTCGATCCGGGCTCACAGTGGAGGCCTTTCGTCGTAGCACAATATGCAACTCCGCCTAGTATGGGGCGTGAACGTCTTTGCCGCAAGTGCGCGGGCGGCGAAGGACGGGTGGTTTCTAGGACTCGGCCGCGTCGTCTTCGAACGTATCGGCGCCTTCGCCCTCCTCTGACATGCCTTCCATCTCACCGTACTCGCCCTCTTCGCCGTACTCCTCGTCCTCGTCCTCCAGCTCGTAGCGCAGAACGGAGTCGCGGGTGTAGGGCCGAACGCCCTCGCCGCCGCCGGCAGTTGGGAACGACACTTTCGAGGCGTTGTCGGGATGCTGGTAGGTCTCCCGAATGATGGCCTTCACCTGGTGGTCATCGATAGACGTGACCGCCGCGGCGTACTCATTGCCGCTGGTAATCAGCGGGAGCAGGCGCAGGGTCAGCTTGGGCTCGAGCTGGCCGATGACCTGATCGCGCAGGTCGCGCATTTCGATGATGCTGCCATTGACGTGCAAGGAGAGCTGATCCCCGGCGGCCATTGGCGCCAGCGTCTCCGCCGAGGCCGTAGTCACCAAGGTCGTGACCGTCGTCTTGCCCGGTTCCTCGATGAACAGCGCGGGGTCGTACTTCTGCTGCACCGGGGGGGTAGCTCCCTCCTCCTTGAGGGTTTGCAGGCGAGCCACGTTCTTCTGGGCGATCGTGTTGGTGGGATCGGCTGCCAGGGCGCGCTCATAGGCGTTGAGCGCGTCCGGGTAGCGGCCGAGCTCGGTCAACGCTTTACCCAGCCGGTTCAGCGCTTCCGCGTCGTTGGGAAACACGCCGATCAGCCGCTCGTTCACCTCGGCGGCTTCCTCCCAGCGGCTCTGGCGGGCCAGGTTGATCGCCTGTTCGGTGTTCAGCCGTCGAAACTTTGCACGTTCCTCAGGAGCAAGCGAAAGGGCGGAAGGATCCTGCATGGCCACGCCCCTACGCCATGAGGGCGCCCTGCAGCGCCCATGGGGTTACACGCTCAACTCGTACCTTCACTTCTTCTCCACGCAAGTCCCGGCCCGCGGTCGGGAAATACATCAGCTTGTTTTGCCGTGTCCGGCCGCGCCACTGCGGCGCCCCGGTGCGATTGACTTTGGAAGCGTCATCTTCCACCAGCACTTCGACCTCTCGCCCCATCAGCCCTTCGTTGATCTCGGACAACACCCGCTCCTGAAGGGCCTCGATTTCTTTCAGGCGGGCTTTCTTGACTTCGGGCATAACGTCGTCGGCCATTGTCCGGGCCGCTTCCGTGCCTGGCCGGACAGAATAGCAGGCCACGTGCACGGTGTCCAACCGCAGATCCTCGAGCATGCGGTAGGTGTTGCGGAACTGATCGTCGGTCTCCCCCGGAAAGCCGACGATGACGTCGGTCGAGATGGATACCTCTGGCACCGTATCCCGGATGCGGGCGATCAGATCGCGGTAATAGCCCGACGTGTAGGTGCGGTGCATGGCCCGCAAGACCTCGTCGTCGCCGGCCTGGCAGGGCACGTGCACGTGCTCGCACACCTTGGGGAGGTCGGCGATTGACTGGATGATGCGCGGCGTTATGTCCGCCGGATAGGAGGTCATGAAACGGATGCGCTTGAGGCCGTCGATATCGTGGATGGCCTCGAAGACGTCGGCCAGGTCCGGCCTGCCCCCGGGGAAATCCTTGCCATACGAGTCCACCGTCTGACCCAGCAGGTTGACCTCCGTCGTTCCCTGGGCGACCAGCTCCCGAACCTCGGCCACGATCTCCTGCACAGGGCGACTTTTCTCCGCTCCGCGGCGATAGGGAACGATGCAGTAGGTGCAGAACTTATCGCAGCCGCGGATGACGTTGACGAACGAAGAGACGCCCATGGAGCGCGGCTTCGCCGCAACCTCCAGCGCGTCCCCCTCGTCGAGGAAGTCCTGGAAGCCCTCGACGTCGGCTGGCTTCAGGAACAGGTCGACGAACGGAAAGCGCTTGGGCAAGGCCGCCACGGTGTCGTCGCCCACCATGCAGCCGGTCAGAATGAGGCGAGCATCGGGACGCTTGCGCTTGACGTTGACCATCTCGCCCAGCTTGCCGATGATGCGATTCTCGGCGTTCTGCCGCACGCTGCAGGAGTTCAGGAAGATCAGGTCGGCTGCTTCGAGGCTGAGGGTGCGCTCATAGCCGCGCGCTTCCAGAATGTTGGCCAGCTCCTCGGAGTCGGCCTTGTTCATCTGGCAGCCAACGGTCCACTCAAAGTACTTGGGCATATCTCAGTCTGTCGAGGCGCTTTCTCTACTTACTTGACGGGCTGTGAATTTGGGCTGTGATGCAACTTCGCCCCGCTTGCCGGCGGGGCGAGAGTGGACCTGAGGGGATTCGAACCCCTGACCTTCTCAATGCCATTGAGACGCGCTCCCAACTGCGCCACAGGCCCGGGCTGGGACGAGAAATGAGTGATGGGAGATGACGCCTGGCGGGTCTCCAATCGCTCCTTGGGTTCCCTTCTGAAACCGGGATAGTGTAGCACGGCACAAGCCCGTCGCGGACGCTTGCTTGTGCGGTGGTGAAGGCCGGTCTACGGACGCCGGACGGCCCCGTTCGTTACGTCGCAATGGTGATCGTAAGTCTGACGCCCGGCTGCGAGGTCGGCTGCCGGCGACAGCCACAAGTGCATCAAAGAGGCTGAGTCGCCGGTCGCTGCATTGAAGAGCGGTGCTGCGTCATCGACGACGGGTTCGCCGGCAGCGTGGGCCTGATAGCCGCGCGTAGTGCTATATAAGGTACCATATATGGCATGAGGAAGACCACGGTGTACGTGCCGGACGACATCAAGCATGCGCTGGAGCAAAAGGCCAGAGCAGAGCGCCGAAGCGAGGCCGACATTATCCGAGATGCGCTTGTGGCAGTCACCTCCGCGTATCATGCGCCACCAACGCCAAGGCTGGGATTGTTCCATGGACCCGGGAACCTGGCGGGTCATGTGGACGAGTTGCTGGCCCGTGGCTTTGGGCAAGAATGATTCTCCTGGATACAAGCGGTATCCTCGCGGCGTTCGACAGCGCCGAGCCGCAGCATGAAGTTGCCGCGCGTTGTTTGCTGGCTGCTCGTCCTCCGTTCTTGCTGAGTCCGTTCGTGCTGGCAGAAGTGGACTACCTGCTGCTTAGACACATCGGCATGCAAGCCGAGACGGTCTTCTTGCAAGATGTGTCGCACGGCGCCTACAAGCTGGAGCCGTTCACAGGCGAAGACGTTGCCGAAGCATTGAAGGTGCTGCATCGTTACGCGGACCTGCGCATTGGCCTGGCTGAGGCTTCCATCGTGGTCCTGGCCGAGCGCCATTCGGCGCGCGACGTTCTCACGCTGGACGAGCGTCATTTCCGTACGCTTCGCGGGCCCAGGGGGCGGCCATTTCGCATCCTCCCTTCCGACGAGGGGTGATCGAACGATCGTCGTAAGCTGCTGTGTATGACGATGCTCCAGGAACGAGCCGAACAGGCCCTACGAGACGTGTTGGCGCGCTACACGGCGGGCGAAGCGGCTGTGGTGAACCGCTTCTTCGCGCAGCCGCGCAGCAGCCAGGAGTATCTGGAGATGGTCCTGCGGCAGATTGGCCGCGAGGTGCAGATCGCCCACTGGCTGCCCAAAGCTGCCCGCATGGGCGAGGAGCTCGAGCGGGGCGCAGGCCGCTGGGATCTGCAGCGCTTTCTGGAGCAGTGCGCCGACGAAATCAAACACTACGCCCTTCTCGCCGATCTGGCCGAATGGCTGGCGGAGCGCAAGCTCAGCGCGGAAGAGCTGCGTAAGTATGAGGTGAATGCCTTCTGGGACGAGGAGGTCGACGACCGCTACCTGCACAACCCCCATCTGCCGGAAGCCGGCCGCATGGTGGACGTGACGCGGGAATTGATAGAGGGTACGCCGGAGCCGATCCGCAGGGGCGTGGTCAAGATCTCAGAAGGTGGCGGCGGGGGAGCCTTCCTGGAGGCTACCAGGGCTCAGGCGGATGAGTTCCAGCGCCGCTTCGCCGCGATCATGGGCGACATTGCCAGCGATGAGATGCAGCATGGCCCGGAGCAGGTAGCTGGCTTCGTCAAGGATCAGGTGCGTACCGAAGCCGACCTCGATATGTCCGTGCGCGCGCTGACGGCTGTGATGGCGCAGCACCTGCGTGTCCGGAACGAGATCTATGGCTATCCGCTCAGCGAGCAGGAGCTGCGCTCCTTCGATTTGGATGGATCGGCGCCGAGTTGAGAAGAGCGTCGGCCTAACTGTCGCGAAGCGTGACGCCGTCGACTGGGAAGCGCTGGTCGAACGTATAGACCACTGGGTGCGCGGAAGCTCGAGCGTTTGCCCACAAAAGGGCATCGGCGAACGACGTCCGATTTGACTCGCGGCAGAGGAACAGCGCTTGCAGCACCGCTGCCTCGTCCATGTGCCAAAGCTCAATAGTTTCCTTGCGTATCAGCTCCACGAGACTATCGACGGCATCGCGTCGCGACACCCCGTAGGTGCTGGTCAACACGTAGCCCACCTCCGCTAAGGTCGCATCGGTAAGGAGGAAGCGGCCCTTTCCGTCCAGAAGGTCCGCGGCCCTTTTTGCCAGGTCAGGTGGGTCGTCGGTGAGGTACCGAACGATGACCGAGGTGTCAATGAATCCAGGCGCAGCGACTATGAGCCGCCAGTCCGTTCTTCTTCGGAGACGCTTTCGATCCAGGCCTGCTCTCGAGCTCGATCAAAGTCGTCCGGGGCAACGTGCGTCTTCACCAGTGCGGCCAGCGTCCCTCGGAGTGACCGATTGTGCTTGGGCGGGACGAAATGTATCTCGACGTGATCTCCGACCGGCCGCTGGATGGCCAGCCAGCCGGGCTGTATGCCGAAGTCATCGCGGATGTCCTTGCGGATAACGACCTGGCCCTTTGGGCCCACCGTGCTCGCTGCAGTCATACTCTCTGGATGGAGTATAACTGCATCTGCTGAGTAAGAATTCGATCAGGCGGTCTGTCTCACGTTCAGACGTTTGACCAGCTGATCGATCGACGTTCCTTGCACGACGATCGTGAACAGGACCACGGCGAAGGTTACGGAGACCAGCATGTCGCGCCGCGGGAAATCCGGCGGCAGGCTCAGGACCATGGCCACGGTCAGCGCTCCGCGGAGGCCGCCCCAAAAGGCGACGTGGCGCCAGCTGGCCGGCAGGTGCCGCTCGATCCGAGAGATGAGGGGAGCAAGGCCGTACACGATGATGGCTCTCGACAGCAGCACCAGCCCAATGGCTGCGCCAGCCTGTGGCAGATAGCTGCCAAAGTGCGTCTGATGCACCTGCTGGCCGATCAGCAGGAACAGCAGCGAATTGGCGACGAACGCCAGGTACTCCCAGATGTCACCCATGGCGGTATGAGCCCGGGCCGACAGACCGGCTCGGGGACCGTAGTTGGCCAGCACCAGCCCGGCGGTTACGACGGCGATGACGGGCGATACCTCAGCCAGCCGGGCCAGCAGATAAACGCCATAGGCCAGGACCGTCGAGAAGCCGATCTCGAAGAGGTGATCGTCGGTGAACGCCAGCAGCCAGGACGTGACGTATCCGGCCGCGGCTCCCAGGGCCAGACCCCCGAACACCGTAAGCAGGAATTGGATCGCAGTCGCGGGAATGCTCGTGCCCGCTGAGGCGAGCGTGCCCAGGGCGATTTGGAACGCGACCAGGGCAGTCCCGTCATTGAACAGGCTTTCGCCTTCGACGATCATCTCCAGGCGCTTCGGCACGCCCAGCTTGTGGAACGTGGCCAGCACCGCCACCGGGTCGGTGGCCGAAACCATGCAGGCCAGCACCACCGCCACGATCGCCGGCACACCGGTGACGGCGGCAAACAGCCCCCCGATGATGGCGATGCTCACGCCCACGCCGACCACCGCCAGCAGCACGATCGACGCTGTGGCGGCACGCAGCTCGCGCAGGTCCAGGTTGATGGAAGCCTGGAACAGCAGCGCGGGCAGGAAGACCAGCAGGATGGTCTCGGAGGTGAGCGTCAGGCTCGACAGCCAGCCGGTGAAGCCGAGGGCGATGCCCACGGCCAGCAGTGCCACGCTGTATGGCACGAACCAGCGGCTCACCGCCATCCCCACGGCGAAGGCGACCAGCAGCAGCCACATCAGCTGCTGAAGGAGTGTCCCGTCCACGGGGCAAGCTTAATGGGGAGTCGTTAGCTGCCGGTCGTGCGGGCGAAGGCGGGAGCATCGCGGCCCCTCAGGGCCGTGATGCTCCTCGCCTACGGTCAATTGCTGGCCGGGATCCTCCTGCCCCACATCTTTTCGAGGAAGCCCGAGGTCTGGAGGTCGTTGGCAAAGCGGGAATCCACCAGCTGGTCGGCTTTTCCGCGCTTGATGTCAGTGCCCTGCGCGCGGTAGTACTCGATGCTGTCCTGGACCGCCTTGAGCGGAACGTCCACGCTGCGGTTGACGTAGTCCTCGGCATAGGCGTTGTAGGCAGAGTCCAGCGACGCTTTGTCGGGGATGTTGAGCTGCTTGGCAATAGACTGCTCGGTTGCGTCCTTGTGGCCGTCGATGAACCACACCGCCTCCGCCATCGCGGCAACGAAGCGCTGCACGGTCTCCGGATGTTCCTTGATGAGCTTCGGACTGGTGTGCACCGCCGAGTAGATGAACGGGATGTTCAGGTTCTTGAGCTCGTAGATGAGATTCAGCCCATCATTCTTGGCCTGAACGTCCAGCGGAGGCGTCACGTTGACGGCGTCGATGATGCCGCTCAGCACTGCCTGGTAGCGCTGCGTTTGGCCGCCGGCGGGAACGTATTGCGCCGAGTCGGGCGGGAGGTTGGCGGCCTTCATGACCAGGTGTGAGAGCTGGTCGTCGATATCGCCGGCGAGATTGATGCCGATCTTCTTGCCCTTGAGATCCTGAATGGAATGGATGTCCTTGCGGGCGACCATCACGTAGGGCAGACCGACCAGCGGCGCGGCAATCAGGGTGGCGTCGACGCCACTGGCCATGCCCGGAATGGTGGAGGCCGCGGCGCAGTACATGAAATCGAGGCCCCCGGACTGCAGGGCTGCCAGGGCTTCTTTCGATCCGCTGGTGAAGCCGCTCATCTGCACGTTCAGTCCGTACTTGGCGAACAAACCGTAATCTCGCGCTACGTACCACTGGACGAAGCCGGCGGAGATCGCGCACCAAGCAGCCTTCAGGTTGACTGGAGCCTCGCCTGGCTTGGCCAGATACGGATTGAACGCGGGTGGCGTGTAGCTTACGGATGCCGCTGGTTGGGCGGATCCTGCCGCCGATGCGCTTGCGGCCGGCTTCGCCGAAGCGGCAGCCGGCGCGCTGTCCGACGTCTTCGCCGCCGCCGCGGCGCTGGCCGTCGTTGAAGGCTTGGCCGCGACTGATGCCGCGGCGGCCGCCGCTGAGCCGCTGGGGGAGGCTCCTGCTCCGCCGCACCCGGCCAGGGCCAGGACCGTGAGCATGAGCCCAGCGGCGCGCCGCCCTGTCGCCTTGCTTCGTCCAAAAAAGGTCATTGGCCTGCAGCCTCCTCGTTGAGTTGCGCGATGATACCACCCGACGCGCGTGCGAGCGGGCGCTCAGATCAACGACGAGCGCTGTTGGGATGCAGCCCGAGCTACTCGGGCAGGGTCAGGTCGGACCTGCGGAAGAGGGGAGTGTAGGGAATGCCGGCTCGTGCAAAGGCTTCGGCGCCACCCTCTTCACGATCGACGACCGCCACCAGGCCGAGGACGTCGGCACCGGATTGCTGCAGCTTCTCAGCGGCGCCTAACGCCTGCCCGCCGCTGGTCACGATGTCCTCGACCACGGTGACGCGCTCACCAGGCTCCAGCCGGCCCTCGATCAGCTTGGAGGTGCCGTATTCTTTCGAGTCCTTGCGCACGATGACCATGGGCAGGCCCAGCTCCATGGACACCGCCGCCCCGAGCATGACCGCGCCCAGCTCTGGAGCGCCAATGCGCTGCGTGCCGGGGGCCACCAGCTGCGCCAGGTAGCGGCCGAGGCGGCGCAGGATCGAAGGCTCGGTCTCGAATAAGTATTTGTCGAAGTAGTAGTTGGAGCGCCGGCCGGAGCTCAGCAGGAAGTCACCCTTGAGGTAGGCGGTGGCGACGATATCCTGGCCGAGCTGGCGCAGCTCAGCGTCATTCGAGTGAGACATTGGCGTCAATGGTAAGGGAGGAAGGCTGAACGGGCCGCTAGGACGCCATTTTGGTCTTCTTGCTGGCGACGTAGTCGACGAGGATGTATTCGCCCAGACGGTCGGGCGTGGCGAAGAACGCGCGACCCCTGTTGATCTTGGTCATCTCGTTAACGAAGGCAGTCAGGTAGTGGCTGCGTTCCAGCATGAAGGTATTGATGACGATGTGCTCGCGGGTGCAGCGATGCACCTCGCGCAGCGTTTCTTGGAAGGTGCGATAGGTGGGCGGGTAGGAGAACTGCACGCGCCCGTGATCGAAGTAGGCCGTGGGCTCACCATCGGTGATCATGATGATCTGCTTGTTGGTGCTCTTGTGCCGGGCGAGCATCTGGCGAGCCATCATGAAGCCGTGCTGCATGTTCGTGCCGTAGACGTACTCGTTCCAGTTGATCTGCGGCAGGCGCTCCGGCTTCAGCTCTCGGGCGGAGTCGGAGAAGCCGATGATGTACAGGTTGTCACGGGGGTACTGCGAGCGGATAAGGCTGTTGAGTGCCACCGCCACCTTCTTGGCCGCGAGAAAGCAGCCGCGCAGCAGCATCGATCGGCTCATATCCAGCATCAGCACGGTGGATGAGGACGTGATCAGCTCGGAGCGGTAGACCTCGAAGTCATTCGGTTTGAGCTGGAGCGGCATGCCTCGGCCCTCGCGCTGCACCGAGTTCATCAGCGTGCGCTGGATGTCTATCAGGAAGGGATCGCCGAAGTCGTAGTCCTTGGTGTCGTCGGTGCGGTCCCCGCCGTGCCCGTGACTGGCGATGGCGTGCTTGCCAAAGCTGTCGCGTTTGAGGTGGGCAAAGATGTCCTGCAGTGCCTTCTGGCCGATCTTGCGGGTTCCACGTGGTGTCAGCTCGTAGCCCTTGCCGGTCTTCTGAATGTAGCCGGCCTCCTCGAGGGCCCGGGTCACCTGCCGCAGCTGCTCGAGCTGCGACCGGGCCTCTGGACCGAGCAGCTCTCCCAGCTGCTCAGGGTCGATCTGGTCCAGGGATTCGCCATCGTGCGCCCGCTTCAGCTGCCGCTCCAGCTCGTCCATGTGCTGCAGGCGCTCCATCATCTGCATGGCTTCCTGCAGGCTCATTGGGTCGTCGCCACGGAAGGGATAGCGGCCGCGGAACTGACGCATGGGCAGCAAGGCCTCCAGGTTGGCCATGAGCTGGGCCATCTGGTCCATCATGCCCTGGTCGGCCATGAGCTGCTGCAGCATGGTTTCCAGGCTCTGGCGCATCTCGCCCGGCATGCTGTCCATGAGTGACTGCATTTGGGCCATGCGGCGCTGCAGGCTTTCCAGCAGCTGGTCGAGGTTCTCCAGGCCTGGCTCGAAGTAGTCACCGTACTTCTGCATGAACTCGGAGAACTTCGGCTCTTTGCCGGCCATGCGGTCCCGGAGCATCTGGTTGAGCTCGCCCAGCATGTCCTTCATGCGCTGCAGCTCTTCGGGGTCAAGGTTCTGGATGGCGTCCTTCATGCCCTGGAAGTACTGCTGCATGACCTGCTGCTTGAGCGTGTCCAGCAGTTCCTGGAACATCTGGCGCGCTTCCTGGTCCATGAACTCGTACTCGGACAGCTCCTTGATCTGCCCGGCGGGATCCTCGGGCAGCATCTCGAGCTGGTGCTGCTTGCGGGCAGCCATCTTCTCCAGCATGTCGAGCAGGTCGGGCGAAGCGGAGGGCGCGGAGTGCTGAGCGCCCGGCGCCGAGTCTCCCATTGGGCCCGAGGATTCGTTCGGCTGCCCGGCCGAGGGCGCCGCGGACGACTCCTGCGGGCCTGCATCCTGGCTGGCGGCGGGCTGCTGGCCTCGGTCGTCTGAGCGCTCCGTGGGCGACGAGGGCATGGCCCCGCGGGCTTCATCCAACCTGCGCTGAATACCTTCGCGCTCTAGGCGCTTGACCTCTTCCAGCTTTTCCTTGATTTCGTCGAAGATGGAGCCCATGTCGTAGCGATTGAGCTCCTGCTGGCGGCGCTCGCGCAGCTGTTCGAGCAGCTTCTGCAGGCCCTCCATGCGCTGGCCGTCCTGCCCGTCCAGTCCCCACTGCATGATGCGCTCCAGCGCATTCCACAGGTCGCCGTCGGCCAGCAGATCGTCAGACAGCGCCTCCATGATGTCGTCGGCGGTGAAGAGGGAGATCTCCTGAGTGCCGTCCCAACGCGAATACTGGAACAGGTTCATGGCCGGCGGCTAGTGGAGGGTGGATGTTCCGGCCCGCCGGCGGCCGATGGGAGCGCGCGCATGGCGTGACCCAGGGGGGCTGTTCCTTGCTGGGACTGTGGCAGAACGAGCATGCGGTGACTTTCCTGTGCGGCCAGTCTGCGGCTGTTCGGTAGTTCCTACCGTCTAACGAGCGTAGCGCGCGACTCCGTGCGTGCGGTCCTTGTTGAGCTTCTTGTTCAGGTGCAGGCCTTCCAGCACGAACTCCACGGCCGATGCGACGGAGGCCGGGCTGCCGTGCGCCTGGAGCTTGGCGACGGCCGCCTTGATGCCGTCGAACTTGGCCACCTGAGACACGTACTTCATGCTTGGCACGCTTTCGCCGGCTTCGACGTGGAGGCCGCTCTCGAAGCCCTCGAACAGATCCTCGAAGTCGGTCACGTCGAAATAGCGGTTGAAGGTGGCCAGGACTGCCCCCTGGATCATCTTCTCGATGATGCGCTCTTCCTTGGTGTCGCCCACCGTCTCCAGCTCGATCTTGCCGGCGGTCGAGGCGATGACAGCCGGCATATCGCTCACGCGGGGCACAACCTGCTTCTCGCGCAGCCGTATGGACCGGCGAACAGCGTTGCTGATGACGTTTTCGTAATTGCAGATGGAGACACGAACGCTCACGCCCGAGCGCTGTGACACGTCGGGGTTCTTGCGGGCCAGGTGAGTGAGCTCGGCCAGGATCTCTTTGATGTAGGAGGGAACGGTGATCTCCAGGTCGCCGTCCTCGTAGGCGCTGGACTCCTGCTCCATGATGCTGATCTCATGCTCGTGGGTCAGCGGATAGTGGGTCCGGATCTCCGACCCGCAGCGGTCCTTGAGGGGGGTGATGATGCGGCCGCGGTTGGTGTAATCCTCGGGATTGGCGCTGGCGACGATGTAGATGTCGAGCGGCAGACGCACGCGGTAGCCGCGGATCTGCACGTCACGCTCCTCCAGGATGTTCAGCAGGCCCACCTGGATCCGCTCGGCCAGGTCGGGGAGCTCATTAATGCAGAACACGCCGCGATTGGTGCGCGGCACCAGGCCATAGTGGATCGTCAGCTCGTCCGACAGATAACGCCCCTCGGCTACCTTGATGGGATCGATCTCGCCGATGAGGTCGGCGATGGTGATGTCAGGCGTGGCCAGCTTCTCACCGTAGCGCTGATCGCGATGCACCCAATCGATGGGCGTATTGTCGCCACGCTCTTCGATGGTCTGGCGGGCGAACATGGAGATTGGATCGAACGGATCGTCATTGATTTCGGAGCCCGCCACGACGGGCATCCACTCGTCCAGCAGGTTCACCAGCGAGCGCGCGATGCGGCTCTTGGCCTGTCCGCGCTCTCCCAGGAAGATGATGTCCTGGCCGGACAGGATGGCGTTCTCCACCTGTGGGATGACGGTATCTTCGTACCCGACGATGCCTGGAAAGAGGTTCTCTCCGGCACGGATCTTCTCAATCAAGTTGCGGCGCATCTCGGCTTTGACCGGACGGCTCCGGTAGCCCGATTCGCGCAGTTCGCCCAGGGTCTTGGCTAGCGTCATTGGGCAAGGATATCAGTCAGGCTGAGGCTGAAGGGCCGCGGGTCGACGGTCCGGCGCGGCGCTGCGCGGGGCGGTTCATAATTGGTGTTGGCCATGGAAAACGAAGGCACACCGCCGCCCCAGCAGTTCGTTCGCTTTGCCTTTTATAAGGTCGATTTCGCCTGGAGGTCGCTATCCGAGCGCGACAAGCAGGCCGGCCGGCAGGAGTTCGACGAGGTGGTGCGGAAGGCCGGTGAGCGCATGGAGGTCCTGCGGAGCTACAGCACGGTAGGCACGCGCGGCGATTGCGACTTCCTGCTGTGGCAGGTGAGCTACGACATGAATGACGTCCAGGACCTGGCAGCCGCGATCAATCGCTGCTGCCTGGGCCGCTACCTCAGCATGCCCTATTCCTACCTGGCCATGACCAAGCGCTCGACCTACATCGACAAGCACGAGCACGAGGACCAGGAAGGGCGGCGCATGCGCGTCCGCCCAACCGACCGGCGCTACTTCTTCGTCTATCCCTTCGTCAAGACCCGCCCCTGGTACCTGCTGTCGTTCGAGAAGCGTCAGGAGCTGATGAACGTGCACATCCAGGTTGGGCACAAGTATCCGAGCGTCAAGCTCAATACGACCTACTCCTTCGGGCTCGACGACCAGGAGTTCGTGGTGGCCTTCGAGACCGATCAGCCGCAAGACTTCCTGGACCTGGTGATGGCCCTGCGTGAGTCGGAGATCAGCCTCTACACGCTGCGCGACACGCCCATCTTCACCTGTATGCAAATGTCGCTGGTGGAGTGCTTGGAGGCCCTGGGCTAGATCCTCGGCCAGGCTCACAAACGGCCTGCCGCTCACATAGGCACATGGCCACGGCGGGGTGACGCCGCCAGCTTCTCCTTCGTCGAACTGGTATCATCACGCACTTGCTCTAACCCAGCGGACGTCTTGTCGGAGGGGAATCATGCGTCGATTGGCCAAGGCTCAACCGTCCCTATCGCAGCCTGCAGCGGCTCGATCTCGGGCTCCATTCGCTCGGCGTTGCGGTTCCGCGCTTGGGGGTTTGCTGCTGATCTTGGCGGCATGCGGCCAGGCGGCGGCGCCAGCTGCTCAGCCGGCCGTATCGCCGGCCGGCGCTGCCAGCGCCGCTAGCGGCCAAACAGAGTTCGACCGCATCGTCGCGGCTGCCAAGAAGGAGGGCAAGCTCGCGGTGATCACGCAGCCCGGTAATCCCTACCGGCAGCTGATGGACGATTTCCAGAACAAGTACGGCATCACGGTCGAGGTGTACGCCGGCAATACCCAGGACGAGATCATTTCCAAAGTCGTCACCGAGCGGCAGGCCGGACAGTTCAACTGGGACGTGCTCATGCGCAACGCTACCCAGATGTACGGAGGCTTCAAGCCGCTGGGTGATCTCGACCCCATCCGTCCGGCCCTCGTCCTGCCCGAAGTGCTCGACGACAGCAAATGGATCGGCGGCTTCGACGGCGGATGGGCGGATTCGGAGAAGTCACTGGCCTACACCTTCGTGGCCTACCAGGACCACACCGTATGGGTCAATCGCAACGTCCTCAGCGAAGCGCAATTCAACAGCGTGGATCAGCTGTGGGATCCGCAGTGGAAGGGCAAGTGGGCCACCCAGGACATCCGCACGGGAGGCAATGCGACGACCACCATTGTGGAGTGGCTGGCGCTCAAGGGCGAAGACCGAGTACGAGCCCTCCTCAGGGATCAGCAACCTGTCCTCACGCAGGACCGCCGCCAGCTTGCGCAGTGGATTCTTCGGGGGCAGTATCCCATCGCTCTCGCGGTTGATGGCCCCACCATGCTCGACTTCGCCGGCCAGGGGCTCGATACGTCGGCGGTCAAGCCGCTGGTAGGAGACGATCCCTTGACGGTGAAGCTGAGCCACGGGCCGGGGTCGGTGGCGCTGTTCAACAAAGCTCCCCATCCGAACGCTGCGAAGCTGCTGCTCAACTGGCTGCTCAGCCGTGAGGGGGCGGCCGACTTTGCGCAGCGCACGGGATACAACGTGCGTCGCCTCGACGTGCCGGTGGCTAACGCCGAATCAGCGCTGGATCTGAAGAGGAAGTACCTGGATACGGACGACGAGCAGTCCTACAACACCTACTACAAGAAGGCGATTGACATCGCTAAGCAGGAGCTGAAGTAGCGCCGGCCCGAGGGGCGTTAGCTTACTGCCGGCAGAAGAACGAGCCGAAGCTCCGGGCCAGACTGGCATCGCCTTCGATCCGGACGGATGCGGCCAGCTTCACCGGATCGCGATGGACGGCCATCAATTCCACCCACGTGTCGACGTCGCACGCGATCCTGGCGGCCGGGAAGGTCGCGGGCTCCTTGTGGACAGAGCAGCAGCCGTCTTCCAGGCTCACCCACCATGTGCCGCCACCTTCACCTTCGAGGGCCACCTCCACCACGCCCGTTATGCCCTTGGCTTTGTCGGCGCAGAAGAACCGGGGCAGATGGAAGAAGAACAGTTCCAGGTCTACGTGGGCGCACGGCACGTCGCTGTCCATCATGTAGCGCATGCCCCAGCCGGCGATGGCCTCGAGCAGCGGCTCCAGGTCCCGACCGCGCTCCGTGAGCGAGTACTCCACGCGTGGGGGCAGCTCACGGAAGTACTCCCGCGTAATGACGCTGGATTGTTCCAGGACCTTGAGCCGGTCCGACAGCAGGTTGGGCGGAATGCCGGGCAGGCCGGCTTCGATGTCGCGGAAACGCTGCTTGCCGCGCAGCAGCTCGCGCACAATCAGCAAGGTCCACTTGTCGCCAAGCAGGTCCAGCGTGCGCGCTATTGGGCAGTACTGCCCGTAGCCTTTCATGCCACTTCGGGCTGGGAGCGGACGGATAGGGAAGGCCGCGCCTTCATTGCTTCACTTTTTGAAGTCTAGCTCAGCAAGGTCCCGGCGCAAGGGCGGACGGTCAGACGTCTCGGCTAACGGCGGCGTGTCCGCCGTCGTGAGGCAGGCGTTGGGAGCGGTTCGGCGGTTTCCTCCGCATCGTCTTTGGGACGCTTCGCCCTGGCCGCCGCGGCTGCCTGCTTGCGCTGCTGCGTCTTGCTCGGCGGAGGTGGCGGCTGAAGGGTCGCGAAACGGGCGATGAGCAGCGCGCCGAGCAGACCGGTGATGATACTGGGACCGATCGATCCGGGGCCGATGATGGGGTTGCCCACAAACTGTGGCGATACGTAGAGCTGGGTCAACAGCAGTCCGGCCATCATGGCGATGAAGATTGGGCCGGCGCGCAGCCACAGGATCTTCCTGCGCGGCGGTGGCGTGCGGCGGGTTGATTGTGCGGGGGGCATGACCCGAAGTGTATTGGGGAAAATGAGAATGACAGACGGGGATGAGCCTGAGCCGTTGGCTACGGGCTGTTGGGGAACAGGCTGGGCTGCACGGTGGGATAGCTGATCCGGCCGTTTGTGACCATGAGGCCCGGGGAGGTTCGGTGCGGATAGGGTTGCTGGCGCGGCCCGAAGATGTGGAGCACGGTAAAGCCATCTACCGCCAAGCGGTCGGCGATGAGGCGCCTATGGCAGCGCCACCAGGCCAGCTCAGCGCACATGACCGCGCAGGCTCGCAGCCTAGCGAGCTGCTCGAGCGCCTGGATGCCGCGTTCGAAGTCCGGGGTCAGCATGTAATCGGCATAGCCGCGAAAGCTGGGGTGCTCCCATGCGCTATTGGGGGAGTCCGGTCGAGGCTTGCGCCGTCCGGAGAGCAGAGGCTGGTGCAGGTACTCCAGTCCGCGTTCGGCTAAGAAGGGTGCCAGCGTCGCGGCATTGAACTGCGGATTGTGCCGGGACAGGGGAACGCCGCGAGTATCGACGAGTACCTCGACGCCATGGCGTTGGAGCAGCTCTACGAGCTCGTCAGCGGGACGGGTGCTGTGTCCGATGGTGAAGACGGTGGTAGGCGAGCCGTCCGCGGCAGTAGGTAGCGACGAGTTGGAGATCGTCATCCAGGACAAGGATGTCAGCATCGGCGCCCGGCGCCAGCGTCCCTTTGCGGGGACTTACCCCCGCCAGTCGGGCGCCGCTGTCGGACAGCATTGTCGCGGCGGGGTGTAGACTGCAGCCCCAGCTCAGGAGGTTCGTGAGGGCGCCGGCTAGGCTCGTTGCACTGCCGGCCAGCGTGCCGTCCATCAGCCGCACGCAGGAGCCGTCGGAGGTGACCTCGCGGCCGAGCCAGTCATAACGTCCGGCGGGTAAGCCCATGGCAGGCAGGCCGTCGGAGACAATGGCCACGCGCTCGGGACCCCGAGCCTTTATCAGCGCCATAGCCGCGGCGGGATGAACGTGCCGACCGTCGGCAATCAGCTCGCACGTCACCGTTGGCCCGGCCAGGCCGGCTCCTGCCAGCCCGGGCTGGCGGTGATGAAAGGGACGCATGGCGTTGAACATGTGGGTCACCGAGGACGCCCCCCAGCGCGCGGCGTCCTGCGCTTGCTCGAAGCTGGCTTCGCTGTGGCCCAGCGATACCTGGACCCCCTCCCGGACCAGCCGGCGGATGGCCGGCTCGGCTCCGTGGAGCTCGGGCGCGAGCGTTACGCGGCGCAGGCAGCTCGCGTCGCCGGCCAGCCAATCCTCGATCTCGCGAACGGATGGCGGGCGTATGTGCTCGGCCGGCAGCGCGCCACAGTATGCGGGGTTGACGAAAGGCCCCTCGAGATGGGCGCCCAGCACCTCGGCCTGTCCTACCGCCGGGGCAGTGGCTGCTTGCCGCACGGTGTCGAGGAATTCGCGCGTCTGCTCGCTGCTGCTCGCCGCCAGGGTGGGTAAGAACGACGTAACGCCCATCTGTGGAAGAACCGCGGCCAACGCGCGGATGGCTTCAGTCCCGGCTCCCACGTCGAAGCCTCCGGCTCCATGAACGTGCACGTCGATGAACCCGGGAAGCAGACGCGCTCCTCGGACGTCCTGCTCGGAGTGGGCCGCCAGGTCCCTGCCGAGGGCGGCGATCCTACCGCCGGCAATGCCGACGTCGGTCCGCCGCCAGCCCGCGGCGGTCAGCACGCGGCCACCATGCAGGACGGTCTCGAATTGTTGCTCGGTCGTTAGTTCCGAAGTTCCTGCAGAGCGCGCCACGTCGGACGCTATTGTCGCCTCCCGGAAACGTGTGGCTGGAGCGGACTGTGCGCTAGCGGCTGCCTCGCACACGGGCGACGAGAGCGGCAGCCTCGGCGCGGCGAGCCAGGTGCAGCTTGCGGAAGATCTGACTCACGTAGGTCTTCACCGTGTGCACGCTGAGCCCGGTGCCGGCCGCGATCTCACGGTTGGTCTTTCCGGAGGCGATGAGCATCAGAATCTTCTGCTCCTGGTCGGACAGCACGCTCAAAGGATCGAGCTCGGATTCCGCGGGGGGACTTGCAGCAGCCCCTTCGGCCGGGGTTTCGAACACGGACCCACCGTCAACGACGGTGCGTACAGCCTGGATGAGCAATGCGGGATCCAACTGCTTCAACAGGTAGGCGGCGGCGCCGGCTTCGACTGCAGCGGCCATGGCCCGGTCGTCGGGATGGGCGGTCAAGATGATGACCCGCATCTGGGGATGCGCCGAGAGGATGGATCGGCAGGTCTCCGCGCCTGTTCTGTCCGGTAGGAAGGCCTCCATCAGCACGATGTCCGGCAGCAGCTCGGCCGCCAGCTCCAGCGTCTCGGCCGCGTTAGCAGCCTGTCCCACTACCGAGAACTCGGGAGTCTGCTCGAATACCGTTCGAAGCCCAATCCTAAGTACTGCCTGATCATCGGCGATCAGGATGCGGACCATGCTGCCTGCCCCCTCTGTGTGCCCCGGACGGGGCAGTGGCTGTAGGCGCGCTGCCGGCTAGCGGCGCGCCAGACTACTACACGGTGTAGTGTATCTGGTGAGCCCCTGCATTTGGCTGCCGTCCGGAGGGAATTGTCCGGCGAATATCTCCTATTGTGCGGGATTCGAGCCGGGCAAGCCGTAATAGTTCAGGAAGACGTCTACCCCGGCGACGATGGCTCGATCGGCCGCCGAGCGGTCGAAATGCTCCACGGGATTGAAGGCGGTGAAGTTCCTGGCCGCGGCGACAGCCAGCGCATGGAACTGCTGAGCGGCCAGGAGAGGCTGGCTGACGTGCACCTTGCCCTGCCGACTCAGCTCTTCGAGGATGTCCGCCAGCTGCTTGATGCGGATGTCCGGGCCGTGCACGAACCATTCCGCTCCGAGGTCCGGAAAGCGGGCTGCCTCACCAATGATGAGCCTTCGTATGGCGATGAACTCCCTTTGCACGGTGAAATCCATCCAGGTGCGGCCAAGTGCGACCAGAGCTGGACGGACCTGATCGCAGTGACGCAAGGCCTCCAAGGCGGGCTGAAGCCGCTCCCCCAACGACTCGACCATATGCCGGATGAGCCAGGCGAACAGCTGCTCCTTGTTGCCGAAGTGCTTGTAGATCGTCGGCTTCGACACCCTCGCCGCGGCCGCCACCTCATCCATGGTCGTGGCGACGAACCCGCGACTGGAAAAGGCCGTCAGCGCTGCTTCCGTAATAGCCTGGCGTTTTCGGTCGGTCCGGCTGCTGCTATCCCAGGTACTGGTAGTCATCGATCGCTCCCCCGCCAGCTAAGCAGTTTCACTGCTGCTTGCTTCTCTATTATGGTAAGGGACTTTCGCCGACAATTAGGTGAGTTCCCTGACGGTCCCAGTCGTGCAAGGGGTTACAGTGGATGCTGAAATGGCCTCGCTACAAGCAATGAGGCATTGACGGATGGCCGTCAAGGCAACCTCGCGCCCGGAAAAGGACCGCAGCGAGCGCTGGCTGCTGACCTATGCCGACCTCATCACGCTGTTGATGGTCTTCTTCGTGATCCTGTACTCCTTTTCGATCATCGACGTCAAACGCTTCCAGGATCTGCGAGGGTCACTGGATCAGGCGTTCAGTCAAAACGTCATGGCCGGTCTCAACGCCACCTCGCTGAGTGAGTCGGTCGCCTACGGCAACGCGCAGCAGCGCGTGCTGTCGTCCGTAGAGACTGCAAAGGTGTCCGCGGCGAGTCAGCTCCAGCGTGCGATCAATGCGTCCGGCGCAGGAGACGCGGCCACCGTGGTGCAGGCCGCGCAAGGTGTGACCATCCGGTTGAAGGCGGACGTCCTGTTCCAATCGGGAACCGCGGCGCTGAAACCCGCCGGCGTCGACCTGCTGGTGCGGCTGGGTGATACGCTGAACAGCCTTCCCAACCAGATCCAGATCATTGGCAATACCGATGACCTGCCCCCAGCTGCGACCAACTCGGCGTTCACCAGCAACTGGCAAATGGGCCAGGCTCGGGCGTACTCGGTGCTGCGGGTGTTGGTGGATCGAGACAAGCTGCCCGAGAACAGACTGTCGCTGTGGAGCAAAGGCCAATACGACCCGGTAGTGCCGAATACTTCTGCTGAGAACCGTGCCCTCAACCGGCGCGTTGACCTGCTGGTTGTGTTCCAGCAGCTCGAGGACGTGCCCTTCGTGCCGTTCACGCTCCCACTTAGCGGCAACTCGCCGCAACCTCCCGCTAACCCCGCTGTCGGGTAGGCGCCGCGCTCGTTGGCGCCGCGAGGCGCTTCCGTCAAGAGCAGGTAGCGAGAACCTGCGACACGGCGTTTTCCAGGGCGTCGACGTCGAACGGCTTGGTGAAGAAACGTTCGGCGTGGACGGCGTCGGCAGCCCGGGCGACTGAAGGGCGATCTTGGGCCGAGACCAGCACGATCGGCATTGGGCCGCAGCGGCGTCGCAGGCTGTTGGCAATGGCCTCACCGGTAGCGTCGGGCAAAGACAGATCGAGGACCACGAGATCGGGCCTGTGCTGGCGCGCTCGCTCCAGAGCGTCGCGTCCGCTGTGGGCCACGGATACCCATATCCCGGTTTGGACCAGGGCCATGGCAATGAGCTCGCCGATGGCCTCGTCGTCGTCGACGACCAGGACGAGGTGGCCGGCTATAGGCGCCTTGGGAGTATCACGTTCGTTGGTGGGCACGGCAGCTTCGCCTCAGCTCGAAGGCCAGACCCACGCAAGAACCTCTATGTCGTTTGGAATAGCTCGCATGCGTTTGCCTCATGTTTGTGCATCTCTTGCGCAAAATCGGTGCCCAGCCCGTCGGCCGTCGTTAGCCGCTGGCCGGCGAAGGGTAAAAATCGGCCGCAGTGAGCAGGGTTCGAATCGCCGCTCCATCGTGCGCCGGGTATTGCCGGCAGGTGGAATAGGGTATTTCGGACGATGTCACATCCCAAGCTCTGCATCTACGCTGTGTGGCATGCACACGTCTCGATTTGGCCGGCGCTTGGTTGGGCCGCTGGCCCTGGCTGCGATGCTGCTCGCGCCGAGCGCGGCATCGACTCAGGCCGCGGCTTCACAATGCGGCTTCCAGCTTGGCTTCAAGCTGCTGCATGATGCGCTGCCCGGCCGGGTGGGCTCATGCCTCGACGATGAGTTCTACAACGCCCGGGGTGATTCCAATCAGCACACCACCGGAGGTCTGCTGGTCTGGCGTAAGGCCGACAATTGGACTGCCTTCACCGACGGATATCAGACCTGGATCAACGGTCCGTTCGGCATCCAGCAGCGGCTTAACGTAGATCGCTTTTCTTGGGAGGCCGACGGTGGCTCGGCGTCATCGTCATCGAGCACGTCCGTCAGCTCGACCGTCAACTGCTCGGCCTATGCCTCCAGTGGCAGCGTCTCAGCCACGGGGCTCAACAGCTCCACCACGATCGTCAGCTCGGACGGCGGAACCACGGTGATTACCGAGAACAGCGCCTCGAGCAGCAGTCCCGGCGTCGCGACCAGCGGCTGCTAGGGCGGACGAGGCGGCGGCCGTCAGGCTGAGCGGCCCGCGACTTATGCGCGGGAGGCCATGACGACCAGGCGATCGTTGTAGCGCCCAGTCAAGGGGTTGAAGTCGCCGGCGCAGGTGAGCAGGGCCAGCTTGCTGGGTCCGCGGGAGACGAATATCTGGTCCATTGGGATAGCGCTCTCCGAGTAGGAGGCCAGGCTGGCCACACGGAAGTCGAAGGTCCCATCCGGCTCATTCACGGTGATGGGGTCGCCGGCCTTGAGCTCGTGAAGCCGAAAGAATATGGCTGGCCCGGTATGGGAGTCGACGTGCCCGACCACCACTGCGATTCCCCCCTGTCCCGGCCGTGGGCCACTGTCATACCAGCCGGCGTCTTCCCAGCGGCTGGGTGTCTGCAATTGGCCGTCGGCGTCCACGGGTAGGTCTTCGAGGACGGCGTCGACGGCGATCGTGGGGATCGTCAGGCGCATGCCGGTGGCCACGGGCGATCGAGTGTCCTGGTGGGACAAAGCCTGGTCTATGGCCACCACCGGTCCCCAGTTCGGCAGGTAGAAGTGGACCGTGACGCGACCGCCATCCCACAGCAGGCCGAAGACAAAGCCGGCCAGGCTCAAAACGCCCAGTGCGGCTAAGAGGGGAGTGCGCATCCTAGTAAAGTAACCGGGCGTTAAGGCCCGCTGCTCTGGGCAACGTAGGCAGCCGCGTCATGATCCCAGCCGTCACTCTACGCCGTTAGAAATAGTGGTGGAAGCGCCGAACCACGCAGCGAAGGAGTGACATTTGTGAACGGGAAGATAAGGGATATGCACATTCCAGGCGCGAGAAAAGACAACTAGCATGTGGGCGTGAAACCAGGCCGGCGCGTGAGAGTCTTGGTCGCTGATGACCACTCGGTGTACCGCATGGGCTTGCGAGAGCTCCTTGACAGCGAGGAAGAGATGCAGGTCGTCAGCGAGGCGTCTGCTGGAGATGAGGCTGTCGAAAAGGCGCTCGAAGTACGCCCTGACGTCATCGTGATGGATGTGCGGATGCCGCACATGAGCGGCATCCAGGCTACGCGCAAGATCAAGCAGCAATTGCCCGATACGGGCATCGTGATGATCAGCGCCTTGGACAACGATCCTGAGATCTTTGATTCGATCGAAGCCGGCGCGAATGGCTTTCTGGTGAAGGACGATGAGCCCGAGGCCCTCGTGGCCGCGGTGAGGAATGCGTCCGAGGGACGAGCGTACCTTCCGCCGAGCATCACCAAGCGGTTGATGGAGCGGGTAGCCAATCCCATGGGTGCGGGCCGGTCGGGCCGTGCGGGGCATCCCGGAGAGTCGCCGCTGACCGAGCGCGAGATCAGCGTCTTACGACTGCTGGCCCTCGGCAAGCGGAACCGCGAGATCGCGACCGCACTCGGCATCAGCGAGCGCACGGTCGGCAATCACATCGTGAACATTTACCAGAAGCTGCGTATCAAGGACCGCGCACAGGCAATCATGTACGCGGTCCGCAACGGCATCATCAACGTTTAGCCCGCGCCCTGCCTGACAGCAGCCTCCTCTCAGGAGCCCACGCCAGACAGGCGGGGTAAGGTGCCGCGCACATCCACCCTATGAGGTCGTGGGCTGGTCGGTGAGCTGGCCGCTTGGCGCGGCAGGCATTTTCACATACTCTGGCTCAAGGCTTGCGAGGGGTCCGCGAGTAGGTAAAAGAGGCAATTAAATGTTGCCAAAAGGTCCCAACAATTGGGGCCCTTAGTGAAGTGCAGACCGAGGCGTTTCCGTTTAAACTGCCAGAAGTGCGATGAATCAGCAACTTCGAGTAGGAAAGTAAGTGCAGGTTTTCTATGATTGCAAACAGGGTGTTAATTGCAGACGATCACGAACTGTTCCGCCGAGGATTACGCGAGGTCCTGACTAAGGATTTCGAAGTAGTAGGCGAAGCCCGTGAGGGCGGCGAAGCCGTGGACAAGGCCTTGAGCCAGAAACCTGACGTGGTGGTGATCGACATTAGCATGCCGGGGATGAACGGCATCGAAGCCGCCCGGGAAATCAAAGCCAAGCTTCCGAAAACCGGTGTGGTCATCATCTCGGCAACCGACGACGAGCAGAATATTTTCGACGCGATTGAGGCTGGCGTGAGCGGCTACATCGTCAAAGATGACAGCTCGCAGAGCATGGTCGAGGCCATCCAGCACGCTGCCGAGGGAAAGGCCTACCTGCCTCCGTTGATTGCCAAGCGGGTCATGGACCGCGTGGCGGGATCCATGAACGGGAAGAAGGAGCTGCACGGAAATGGCTCCACGCCGCTGAGCAGCCGCGAGCTAGCCGTGCTGCGCCTCATGGCTCTAGGCAAACGCAATCGCGAGATTGCCAATGAGCTGTGCATCAGTGAGCGAACTGTGGGAAATCACATTACTAGCATTTATAACAAGCTGTGCATTTATGACCGTGCACAAGCGATTGTGTATGCCATAAAGAAGGGCATAATTCGCGTTTAAACCAAGTGCGAGATATGGTTGGCTGGCTTGTTAGGTCGGTACCTCTATTGACACGCACGTGCCTTTGCCGGGAGCGCTGGTGATGTTCATGGCGCCGCCTAGCTCGACAGCCCGGTGCTGCATGCTGGTGAGGCCTATGCCGGTGGGTCGCGGCGCGTTGATGTCGAAGCCCAGGCCGTCATCCTTGACCATCAGCATGACCCGGTCATCGAAGTATTCCAGGCTGACGAGCACCTTGCGCGCTTCCGCGTGTTTCCAGACGTTGTTCAGCGCCTCTTGCAGCATCCGCAGCAGGTTGGCTTCGATGGGCGTGCCGAGCCGCCTGGGACGTCCTGCAATGCGGATCTGGATCTCCGCCTGGATGCGCCCACGGTACCGTTCGATCATCTCGTTGACATCCACGACGAGGTCACCCGTTCGCTCGGTTTCAGTGAGCGCGACGGCTAACTGACGAAGCTCTCGGCCAACGCGACCGAGGTCGTCGGACATTTTGTGCAGGCGGCCCTCCACGGCGCTGCCCGGTTCCAGACCACGGCGTATGCTTTCGGCCTGCAAGCGCAGGTATGAGAGGTCCTGGAGCACGGTGTCATGCAGATCCATGCCCAGGTGGATGCGCTCCTGGCGCGCTCCTGCTCTGTAGGTTTGCTCCAGCGATCGCGTGTGGCGCAGAAAACGTGTGACCTCGCCCTCTATGAGGCGCAGCATGACCAGCGCCGAGACGTGGAGCGGAAAAGCGCGGTTACTATCCGGCCCCTGGTTCACGCCCAGACCCAGCAGGCCACTGAAGTGATCCTCGACGCTGATGGGGCGGAAGCAGAACAGGTTGCAGGGGGATAACCCAAGCTCCTGCGACAGCTTCTCGGCCATGGCGCCGGCCAGAAACCGGGTGCGTTTGAACGGCAGCCCAACGTGCGCTTCGGCGACGAGATCCGGGCTGTGCACCGTCGTGCTCGTTGTACGGCCGTGGTCGTCCTGGGCCAGGGCCCGGACGTAGCCCTCGGCTTCCTCGGAGAGGATGACCGCTAGCTGGGCAGGCGCTGCCTCCTGCAGCGCCGCGATGACCTGTCTCAGCGTCCGGTCGCCGCCGAAATGCGGCGCTAGGCCTTGCTCGCGCGCTTCGAGGGCGCTGACGAAGCGGGCGCGCGAAGCCCGCAATTGGTTGATGGCACGCGCCGCCGTGGCTCGTCCGCTAGCGCGGGTCTCCCAAGACATCGTTGCCGCCAATTCCGCCTCTCGGCTCCATCATCTCCCCCTAGCCCCAATCACGCCCGCCGTCGGGCGCCCCACCAGAGCAGGCCGGCTATTGCCGGCAGTGCTCCTGCCAACCACCCCATCCGGCCCCCGGGCTGCTGGGGCTGTTGTGCGGCCACCGAGCCCGGGGCGTCACCTGCACTGGTGTGCGTTGGCGCTAGCAAGAACCAGTCCAGCCAAGGTTGCGCGGCCTGGGCCGGGGCTGGCGCGCTGTTCCCTGTCTGTCCGGAGGCAGGCGTAGGGACCTGGGGGCCGGCCGATCTCACTGCTCGCGCCGGGGGCTCCCTGCCCGTTTGGGCCTGGCCATCAGCTGCCGGTTCGGGGTCAGCTACGCTGGCTCCAGCTACTGCCCCGGACGAAGGCGAATCGCCAGCGCTGCTGCTCGCTGTGCCTGTGGGCACCGCGATGATGGGCAGGCTGGCATAGGTCTGTGCGGCGTGTGAGGCGGGAGCGGGGGAACTGCCTTCGCCGGACGGCTGGTCGGCGGGGGGCTGTGGCGGGGGGATGAGCTGGGCCACCACCACGACGTCCCCGGTAACGCTTCTGGCCAATCCCAAGTTCACGACGCGGTCGGACTGGCTGATGCTGAGACTGGGCCCAGCGAGCAGCTTGGTGTCGACATTCTGGTTCTCATCGAGGTTGGAGGTGGCCTGCAGCCCGCGACTGTCCGCGTTGCCGGACTTACCGTTGGCGGTGTTGGTGATGCGCACCGAGCCCTGGGCAGCGCTCCAGGTCAGCGAAGGACCCGCCGGCGCCCCGGCCGAAACGTTGCCCGCCAGCCCGGCGGCGTTGGCAGCGCCGGAGTAAGCCTGCGCTGTTCCGTGGTTCGTGACGTTGACGAGGAATTGGGCGTCCACCTGGTTGTTCGAGCTGCCGTTGCCCACTTCGACGTCGATGAGCTGAACGGCGTTCACAAAAGTGGTGGCATCGACGCCGATGGCGGACGCGGCGCCCGAAACACTTGTGCCGCTGCTCAGAACGGATCCGCTCACTCCGGCGCCGCCCGCGCCGGGGAGTCCGATCTGCAGGTTGCCCTTCTGGCCAGTGGCGCTCGCGCCGCCGGAGAGCGCCGACGCGCTGCCCTCATTGTCCACGGTAACCAGGAAGACCACCTGGATACGGTTGCCGGAGCTGTTGTCGTCAATGATCACTGTGACGCGCTGGAGGCCCTGCACCACGGTCGTGGACTTCACCCCGATGGCCATAGCGTCACCGGAGGAAGCCAGCGCGTAGTTCGTATCGCGCAGATCGACGCTGGTGCCAGACGGCATCGAGGCCGCGGCTGTCGCCGCCGCGGGCCCGTTGGGTGCTGCGCCCGCGGCCAGCGAGATGCTGCCCTGCAGGCCGGTCGCCGCGACGTTGCCCGTCTGGCTCAGAGCGATGCCGGTGTTGGTGAGCGTGGCGCTCAGCGTGATCTGTGCGCTTTGATTGGAGGTGTTGGCGGGGATGTGGATAACCACCGCCTGATCCCCGATGACGTGCGTATCCGCGATGACGCCGATTGCCTGCGCTGAGCCTGAGGCCGCCGTGGCGTTGTTGGACGCGCTGATGAGGACGCCGGCAGGGGGCGTGGCCGCGGGCGAGGGCGCGGCGCTGGGGCTTGCTGCTGCCGTCGGGCTGGCCAGCACCGTCGAGCTGGCAGCAGGCGAGGTCGATGGGATGGCGCCGGACGTGGCGGGGGTGCCACTGCCGGCTGGTGAAGCGCTGGTCGAGGACACCGCGGTGGCGCTGGAGCTGACGATGGCGGTAAAGGTGTTGCTGCCCGTCTGGCCGGCCGCCGCGGCGGTGCCGGAGCCTGCCGTGGCCGAGCCCTGATTGTTGACGTTTACGGCGAGGGCCACATTTACGCTGTTGCCGCTGGATCCCGTTCCCTGGGTGATGGTCACGCTTTGCTGCGACGCCACGGCCGAGGTGGAGATGACGCCGACCGCGCTCGCGCTGCCTGTCTGCGCGCTCGAAGAGCTCTGCACGGACACGGTCGGCACGGGTGAGGGGCTGGCCGAGACGGCTGGACTGGCGCTCGAGATCGGCGTTGCCGACGCGTTAGCCCCGCCTGCCGCGGACGGGCTCATAGTGGGCGCCGGCGAGGCCGAGGCACTGGCCACCGGGCTGCCCGACGGCGCCGGGCTCCCAGCGGCAGTGGCCATCGCCGTTGCGCTGGCGGCAGGCGCAGCGCTTGAGGGAGCGACCGTGGACGAACCAGACGGGCTCGCGCTCGCGGCGGCCGAGGGGCCCGGTGATGGCGGCGGTGGAGGCATCGAGCTGACCGATACGACGGGTTCCGCCGTTGTCGCCGCGGGTTGAGCGGGCGAGGATGAGGTCGGGCCCGACGGCGCCGGCGAGCTGCTCGACGCGCTGCTAGCGCCGGTGGAGGATGCTGGGTTGGTCGAGCTCGAAGAGCCAGCAGTGCCGGTGGAGGTGGATGTGCCGGAAGCGCTGGAAGATGGGCCGGCAGAGCTGGCTGCCGGCGGCGAGCTTGCCATCGACGAGCCGGAGCTGGGCGCCGAAGCAGCAGGGCTGGCGGAACCGTCAGCCAGGGCGGGGGAGCTTATGAGCGACAGGAGCGCGGCGATCGTGACCGCCCTCCCGATGGTGCGTGCGGTATTCAAGCGAGGGCCTCCCGACATTCGGGGCTGACGCAGCCGCGGCTCGGCGCGCCGATCAACGCCCACGATAGAGGCGTAGGGCCGAAAAGGGCTCTGCTTGTTGCTCTATTTCTCCGGCAGCGATCGGCGAGATGGGGCTAGGGATTTCAAGCACTGTGGCTGCGCGATCGCTGGACTCCTGATTCCGCCGGGTCCTGGTTAGGTGGTGCCATCGACCGGCGTTGCGCCGACGAGGATGTGTTCGGCCGGCCCGCCCGTTTCTTCAGTGCCGCCAGCGTCAGGCTTGCCGAGGAGGCCTAGCGGCCCATGGTATTTGCGCACCCCGGATTAGGGGTTAGCGCTCTTACGGTTCGTTACCGCGAACCCTAGCCTTCGATGAGTATGCAGATTCCGGTTCGGCCCGTATCTCTGCTGCAGCTGGCCGCCGTCATCGGCGAGCGGCTGCTGGCTCTGGTGACCTCGCGGTTCGTGGTAGTCGTGTCCACCACCTGCGCTGTCATGTACGGAGGGCTTTGGGTAGCGGCTCTGCTGCAGCACAACGGCGTGGTTGGGCGGTGGCTGCCGGTGCCGGTCGCCGACTCGGTGATTCTCAGCCGCAGCGGGGCCGAGCTGCGGCCGGGCGAGCCTGACGCCGCGCAGCTCGATGCGCGCCGCCAGGCGCTGGCAGGGTCGCAAGTCGCACCAGGTGCGGCCGGCGGCGATTCGTCATTGACACTCGAAGTTCAAACCGCGCCGCCCGTCGATCTGTGGATCACTGACGATTCGGGCGGCGAGATTGGCACCAATCCGGAAACAGGACTGGTTCGGCTGCAGATCCCGGAAGCCTCCTATTCTGGCAGGGGAACCGATCCCCAGCTCGTCTCTATCCCGCACGCCGCGGGGCGCTATCACATCGAGCTCCTCGGCACGACAACCGGCACGTTCCAGGTGCTGGTCCGACTGTTCGCTAATGACGACGTGGACCATGCCGTCCAGTACGCCGGCAAGGGCGAGGTGTTCGAGGACACGCTGCTGCAGTCCGACGTCGGCGTGGGCACCAACGCCGACGATGGCAGCCCCAAGCTCGACGTTTCGCCTGCCCAGGTATTGGTGGCTGGCAAGGTGCCGGAGCAGCAGGTCGCTGGAGTGAGCGTCACCGCCGAGGCCAGCCCGGAGCCGAGCACTCCCGCCAGCAGCCCGCAGCCGGCGCCCACCCCTTTGCCTGCTCCCCTCGTGGTTCGTCCGCGCCCGCTTCCAAAACCGCCCATCCCGTTGCCTCCTGTGCCGGTGCTCCCCGCGAGCTTGCTTCAGGCCGTGACTGCTCAGTCGAGTGGTAATCCTGACGCCGCCGGACCGGCGGGAGCGTATGGCGGCCCAACGCCGTCTCAGGGCCAGCAGGTCAGCGACGCATCTCAGCCGCTGCAGGAGATCATCCGGGCGCCGGAAGCAGCCGTCGATGCAATCCGCCGGTAGCCTTTCGGGTCCCGTACCTGCTCCCGGCACCCGGCGGTCGGCCTTTCCATGGGGCGGTAAACAGGCGCAGCTGCATGCATTGGCGTCGGTCCGGAGGGCAGTTGCGGCGCTGCCCAGGTACCTGAGCGGCGTGCGGGTCGTCCAGCTCGCGCTGATCGTCGACCAATCTCGGCGCTTCACGGGCGCCGAGCCCTGGCTGCAAGCGGCGGTCGCGTTGCCTGCAATCGCCGTGCTTTCCATTCCCCTGCTGTTCCGAAGAGCGCCGCTTGCCGCCATTGCACCCACGGCCTGGGTGCCGCTAGTCATGGCAGCTGTGGCTTGCTACTGGCCCCTGGATCGATGGGCGCTGGGAGTGCTGCTCGCCTCCGTGCTGGTGGCAGCCTGCAGCGGCTGGAGCTTCCATCCGAGAATCCTTCAGAGGCTGTCCGGCCTAACCGCTTGGATTTCCGCCGCCCGACTCACCTTCGCGGTCTGGGGAATCTACCTATGGTGTCTGGTGGTACAGCCCCCGCCTGTCATCACTATGGTGGCGGTCGGACTGCTTCCCCTGCCGTGCGCGGTCGCATTGAGCCGCTGGCTCGTTCCAGCTGCCGCTCCGGCCCGGTGGGCAACGGCGGGGTTGCTGCTGCTGCTCATCCCTGCCCTGCCCGGATCTGTCACGGCTGGCCGTGGCATTGCTCTCGGCTTCTACACCCTGCTGGGTCTGGTGCTCGTGGCCGACGTCTGCGCGGCGCTCGCAACGCTCTCCCATAGAGGCGTCTCCCAGACCGGTTCAGTGGATCTAGCTGGAACGAGTGGGCGCGCCCAGCGGGCCGCATTGGCCGCATTGCTGCCCGGTCTCCTGCTGGCTGCCGGCGTACGGCTTGCTGCCCTCTACAGCACGGCCATGCCGGTCGGATCGGACCAGTTCCAGTACTACGAATTTGCGCAATCCATCAGCTCGACCGGAGTAACGACTGCTCCTCGGCCGCTGTACATGCTGGGAGCTACGGCGTTTGGCGTAGCGCCTCTGAGCGGTGTGTATCTCTCGTTCGTCCAGCAGCTGAGCGGAGTTCCGCTCTTTCCTTCGGCAGCTGTGGCCATCGTCTTCGCCGGCGTACTCCAATGGCTGGCGCTCGTTGCGCTGGTCCACGACGCAACGCGCTCTCTTCGACTGACCGCGATCGCCGGCTTCGTCTGGGCACTGGTCCCGGTCGGATTGGACATGCAGACGTGGTTCGGACTGGCCAACGCGTTCGGCCTGGCGCTGCTGCTGTTGCTGCTGCAGGCGGTGCGACGCTTCTGGATCGAAGGCCGCTGGAGATGGCTGCTGGCCACAGGGGTGCTTTCTTGCAGCTTGCTGCTGGCCCATCCTTTGACCGCGGTCTTTGCTACGGCCGGCGGTGGGTTGCTAGTCGTCCTGCTGATCGTGGCGGATCTGCGCTCGGGAAAACCGATTGCCGGCAAGCTCGTAAGGCTCGTAGCCTGCTCGGGCCTCGCCCTCGCTGTGGCGAGCCCCGACCTGTATTTCCGCTATCTCTCCCGCGGAGAGCTGATCTCAGCGAGCTGGCAGAGCTATCTGGCCAGCCGGCCGGATGCCGCGTACCTCGGATGGGTCATAGGGCTGCCGTTGGCGCTGCTTGGCCTGGCTGGTGTGCTGATCGTCCTCACCTCGCGACAACGAGCTCTGGGGCGTGGCTTGCGGCCTGCCTTTGGGTTGGCCGTCGTAAGCGCGCTGCTGCTCTTTGGCTGGCTGTTCGGGGTGCGGTTCCCCTATGGCCGCGTGCCGATCTTCCTGGCCGCGGGACTCGCACCTTTCGCAAGCGTCGCGCTGTGGCGCTGGGGTGGGCGGCGTCTGGATTCGGCATTGTTCGGAACCGCGCTGCTCCTTGCTCCCCATGCCGGGCGCATGATCGTAGGTGACCGGGACTTCTTCCGCTATCCGAACGGCGCGTCAGTGCAAGCGCTGCAATGGATCGGCCAGAACACGCCGCCGGATGCGGTCCTGATGGTGCAATCATGTCAGTTCTCGGCTGCAACCTATTTTGCGCGTCGTCCGACACTGCCGGCCATGCTGCCCACGATGCTGTCCTCGAGCAGCGAATATCCCGCCACCCAGGCCGCGCTGCGCATCTTCAACGCCTCTCCTGGCTTCGAGCAGGACCTCCGGAAATACAACGTTCGGACCGTGCTCCTGGATAGGGGCTGCAAGGTCGAGGGGTCGGTCCAGTCGGAGTCGCAGTTGAGCCATCTCGAAGGCCTGCCGGAGCCTTTCCGGCCAGTGTTCGACAACGGCGAGATGCTGGTGCTCGAGCGGTGAGCCGGGTGGAAGCGGAGGCCGCTGACATCGCTATGCGTGAGGCAGTAAGTCCGGCGAGCATCGAGGTCAGCGTGGTTATCCCCTGTCTTTCTGAGGAAGAGGGGATCGGCTGGGCGGTAGACAGGGCCTTTGAAGGTCTCGCACGGGCTTGCAAGCGCGGCGAAGTGCTGGTCGTAGACAATGGCTCTGAGGACCGCAGCGCTGAGGTGGCGGCTGCGCATGGCGCCCGCGTCATCTATGAGCCCCGGCGCGGCTACGGTTGCGCCTACCAGCGAGGGTTTGCTGAAGCGCGCGGAGAAGTCATCGCCATGGGTGACGGCGATGGCACCTACGACTTCGCGCTCTTGCCCAGCTTCCTCGAAGCGTTGGATGATGGCGCCGGCTTAGCGATTGGCAGTCGCTTGTCTGCAGTCCAGCGGGGCTCGATGCCGCTCCTGCATCGTTATCTTGGGAACCCCGTGCTGTCGCTGCTCTTTTCGTGGTGGATCGGCCTCCGCCTGTCCGATGTGTATTCGGGAATGCGGGTCTTTCGCACTTGTCTGCTGCGTCCCGCGCTCATGACCGCCGACGGAATGGAGTTCGCGCTCCAGATGCTCGTTCTGGCGGCCCGCCAGTCGGTCACAGTCAGGGAGGTGAGCATTCCTTATTACTCACGGCTGGGGACATCCAAGCTGCAAACGTGGAGGGATGGCTGGAGGAGCCTGCGCTTCCTGCTCCTTTCCAGCCCAGATTTTCTACTGCTCTACCCTGGGGTAGCGGCAACGTTGGCCGGCATCTGCCTGCTGCTGCTCACTCTGGCTAGCGACCTGAGCGTTCTGGGCCACCTGCCGTGGGCGCCTAGCTTCAGCAGCGGACTCTGCGTCTTCCTGGGCCTGCAGGCCATGGCCTTCGGCTCGTCACTGCGTCTGCATCTCGCCATGCACGGCCAAGCGGTCCTGCGCCGAATCGATGGGCTGTTCGTCGCGATTTTTCACGGATCGCGCTCGGCATTCGTGGCCATCTGCCTCACGCTGTGCGGCGCGCTTGCGAGGCTTATCCCGGTAGAGGGACTGTTCCGGGGCGCCGTGGCACAGCTGCTGGTAATCAGCGGAGCGCAGATCCTGCTGTGGCTCATCTTCGCCGCGGCTCTGCGCGAGGCAGGCTGGCTCCCTCGCCATCAGGTGAGAATGGACCTTCGGCCGGCTAACGACGGAGTCGCGCCGTGACGTCCGCCAATCCGCGGGCGGGGCTGGATGTGGCCATCTGCTCCGATATGCTGCCGGGATTAACGATCGGCGGTCGGGAATCGCGCCTGCTGCAGCTGGGTCCGGTGCTCAAGGCCGCTGGTGTGAGCCTTCGTCTGATAACTCTGGAACGAGCTTGGCAGTCCAAGCCGGTCGCCGGAGCCTTCGAAGTGCGCACGGTGGCGCGTGCGGCGAGGTCCGACGAGCAGCGCAAACGGTCCTGGCTCAATGGCCTCCGTTTGGCAGGGCATACGGCCGCGTGGCTCCTGGGCAACAGCGCAGATGTCGTCGAGCTCGATCAAATCCCGCATGCTGCGCTCCCGCTAGCACTGGCCGCTTGCAGGCTGTCGAAGAAGCGCGCTGTCGTGCACTGGATCGAAGCGTGGTCAATTGAGGATTGGCGTGGTTATTTGGGTCCGATCCTGGGGACTCTGGCATTCGCGGGCGAATCGCTCTCGTTTCGCTGCGGCGATGCTATGGCCATTAGCGAGTTCACGGCTCGAAGATTGAGACAGATTCACGGCAGGCCGGAGAAGCCGATCTCCGTTGTGCCGCCTGGCTTCGCCAATACAGCCCTGCTTGCGGCGCGGCCGGTGAAACAGTATCAGCTCGGATTTGCCGGTCGGCTGCTCCCTCACAAACGGGTAGACCGGTTCCTGACCCTCGTAGCGGAGGTTGGCCGGGTGATGCCTGAGATTAAGGCGGTGGTCGTCGGTGAGGGCGAGGATTTGCCATATGCTCGCCGTCTCGCGGAGCAGCTCGGATGTGCTGACAGGGTCGAGTTTACGGGCAAGATCGAGCGCCACCAGGACGTTCTGTCCCTGATCGGAACGATGGAGCTCCTGATTCTGTGTTCCGAACGTGAAGGGTTTGGACTCACCGTCCTGGAAGCGAACGCTCAGGGCGTTCCTGTCTTGTTGAGGGCTGGGGAAGCGAACGGCTCAGTGGAGCTCATCGAAGACGGCGTTAACGGCTTCGTCTGCCATAGCGACGGTGAGATGGCGGCTCGGGCCATCGAGGTTCTGAGCCGCGCAAGTGTCAAGGAGCATCTGCGCGCAGGCGCCGTAGATGCAGCCCGGGGATATTCGGAGGAGGCGGTCGTGGCCAAGCTGCTGGCCGCGTATTCCCATCCCCGCTCGAAAGCGGGGCAGAGCAGTCACGACAAGGAGATCACGCATGGCAACGCTGAAAGAATTTCACCTGGAGGTCATCCTGCACAATGGCGCCAGGCTGCAGACCAACTTCCGGCAGCTGTTGGAGGATAATCAGCAGCCGTCCACCAGGTTCTACTTAGGCTATTCGACGGATACGACTACGGTCCAGGATCTGCCCTGGATTGTGGTTGGCGACATCGCCTACATGCCCGATGAGGCTGTGGCGGTGCGCATCGTGCCGGCCGAGCGCGCTCAGGAAGAGCCTAAGCTGCGCGCTATCTGACGCGGCATCGCCGGTTGCACGTTCCACTCACTCCACCTGCTGACAATGCACGTTCAGGTGTGCCGGTCCGCACGTTCTGATGGGCCCGCCTGCAGGCGTATGGTGCATCGCGTGGAACAGATCAGCGACCCAACCCGAACCATCGGGCAGTCGAACTAGGAGCAGCAGACATGACCATCAACGTTCATCCCAGGTTCTTGCGTCTCAGCGGTCTCACCCTCGCTCTGGCAGCCGGCGTCGCGGCTTGCGGGGGCACGGCCAGCGCGCCTCCGTCCGGCGCTGGTGGCAGCGCGGCGGCGGCACCCAGCCAGTCGTCGTCTCCATCGGCCAGCGCATCGGCTGCCAGCCAAGGAGGGGGCCAGCTGGGCATGGTCCTCGAGGTCAACAACAGCGGCTGGCAGAAAGTCATCGGCAGCGCTGCGAAGCCAGGTATGGTGGCCGTGCTGGTCATGCCGAACCAGCCCGCGGCAAAAGCTGGGCTTGCGGTGGGCGACGTCGTCGCAGCCATGAACGGGACGAACGTCACCAACGCCAACGTGGCCAACCGCGAGATCCGCAAGCTCAAAGTGGGCGACAAGGTGAGCCTGGACGTTCAGCGCAAGAATGGCCCGGCAAAGGTGGACCTAACGGTCGAGCCGGCGCAGCAGCTCAACCTTTCGGCCATGCTGGACGACGCCGTCAAGAAGGATCCTAACAACGCGGCAGCCTACTTCCTGCGCGCGGCCTATGGCGGGGAGGATGGCAAAGCCGCCCAGGCCGACTACAGCAAGGCGATCACCCTCAAGCCGGAATTCGTCTCGGCCTACGTCCAGCGCGGCACGCTGATGCAGGGGACCGATCCGGGCAATGCCATGAAGGATTTCGACAAGGCGATTTCGCTCGACGGCAACTACGAGCCCACGTACGTCAACCGCAGCGTGCTCTTCTCGTCGCAAAAGGCCTACGATAAGGCCCTGCAGGACGACCAAAAGGCGGTTGAGCTCGACGGCTCAGATCCGGCTGCCTACACCAACCTGGGCATTGGTTTGGTGAACCAGGGCAAGAGCCAGGATGCGATGTCGGCAGAAGACAAAGCCCTGCAGATCGATCCCCAGTTCGGCCCCGCATTGCTCTATCGCGGGCTGATGTATCGCGACGCCAGCAAGAGCGATCTCCAGAACGCCGCGCAGCTGGTCCGGGACGAGAAACTGCGCTCTCTGGCCACCGATGCGCTGAGCAAGATGGGTTAATTTGGCGTAACCTTCCCTCTCTGCGGAGCCGCGGGCGGCGGATCTTTCCGCCTCCCGCGGCTCGTTCTTGTCCGGGGATTGGCCGCACGTCACCGTGCGGTCGTTCGACCGGTCCGCTTACCTAGAGCGATCGCTCCAGCCTAGGAGTCCCACTACCCGCCCGGAAGTTGGAGCGGCGACCAGAATGCCTCCAATATCCCCTTACCAACCGAAAGAAGGGAACAAGCCGTGCGTCTCACCACATTTCGCCGCCTGGGGGTTGGACTTGCCCTCGGATCACTCGCGCTGGCGGGGCTTTCGCCCGCGCAGGCTCTAGCGGCCCCCGACGGACGGTCGCTCGCCGGACAGATCGTGCAGGAGGTGGAGTCGGACATCCACGTATGCGGCCTGTCGATCCCGGTTGGTGGCGCCCGCTGTCACGCGCGGTTGAGAACAGACGCCGGCGTCCGCGGGAAAGTGCCCATCCCCTCACCGGCCAGCGGCCCCGTGCAGGCATCGGCCAACCCCAACGTTCTCGGCAACAGCGGCGCCTACGATCCCGCGTATTTGCGCTCGGCCTACAACCTCGGGTCTCTTTCTGCCAGCGGGGGCTCCGGGCAGACCGTGGCCATCGTCGATGCCTACGACGCGCCCAGTGCGGAAAGCGATCTGGCCGTGTATCGCAGCCAGTTCGGATTGCCGGCCTGCACCACCGCCAACGGCTGTTTCCGGAAGGTGAACCAGGCCGGCGCAGCCGGACCATATCCGATTGCGGACAGCGGCTGGGCGCAGGAGATCTCGCTCGACGTAGACATGGTCAGCGCCATCTGTCCCAACTGCCACATCCTGCTGGTGGAAGCGAATTCCAACGGCTTCAACAATCTGGGGCAGGCGGTGAATACCGCGGTCGCGCTGGGCGCCAACGCGATTTCCAACAGCTATGGCGGCTCAGAATTCAGCGACGAGACCAGCTACGACACCAGCTATTACCGGCACGCGGGTGTCGCTATCACCGCCAGCTCCGGCGATAGCGGCTACGGCGTGGAATATCCGGCCGCTTCGCAGTTCGTCACCGCCGTCGGCGGCACGACGCTCACTCAGCTGTCCAATGGCGGCACGCGCAATGCCACGGAGACGGTCTGGAGTGGCGCCGGCAGTGGCTGCAGCAGCTTTGAGACGAAGCCAAGCTGGCAATCCGACCGTGGCTGCAGCCGGCGAACCGTAGCCGACGTCGCGGCTGTGGCCGATCCCAATACCGGCGTCTGGGCGTACGACAGCTTCGGCTCCTTTGGTCAAAGCGGCTGGCTGGTGTTCGGCGGCACGAGTGTGGCTTCACCTATCGTCGCCTCGGTCTATGCCCTGGCTGGTGGCACGGGCGGCTCGAGCTTCGACGATTCGTTCCCCTACAGCCACCCCGCATCGCTGTTCGACATCGTCAGCGGCAGCAATGGCTCCTGCGGCTCCTACCTGTGCACTGGCCAAGCGGGCTACGATGGCCCAACCGGCCTTGGGACGCCCAACGGCACCGCGGCCTTCACCGCGGGAAGCCCGACGTTGCAGCCTTCGGTCAGCAGCCTGGCGCCTGCTTCAGGCAGCACCAGCGGTGGGACCAGCGTGACGATCAGCGGCGCCAATTTCTCCGGAGCCACGGCGGTGTCATTTGGCTCGGTTGCCGCGGCGAGCTTCAGCGTGAGCTCCGCCAGTCAGATCACAGCCGTCTCGCCGGCCCACGCAGCGGGCGCGGTCGACGTCACAGTTACGACTCCGGGGGGCACCTCAGGCACGAGCTCCGCCGACACGTTTACGTTCGCTGCTCCCGGGCCGGTGGTTAGCGGCCTCAATCCCACTCAGGGCTCGACCTCTGGCGGCACCAGCGTGACCATCAGCGGCAGCGGCTTCTCGGGCGCGACCGCGGTGACGTTCGGCACGACCGCCGCGAGCTCCTTCACTGTCAACAACGACAGCCAGATCACGGCGACCTCGGCGGCGGAAGCGGCCGGCACGGTCGACGTGACGGTAACGACGCCGGCAGGCACCTCGGCCACGTCGGCTTCGGACCGCTTCACGTTTGCAGCGGCGTCGCCTTCGGCGCCCAGTGTGAGCGGCTTGAACCCGACGCAAGGCCCAACCAGCGGTGGCACGAGCGTGACGATCAGCGGCAGCGGCTTCACTGGCGCGACCGCCGTGGCGTTCGGATCTTCAGCAGCCAAGAGCTTCGCGGTCAACAGTGATAGCCAGATCACGGCCGTCTCGCCGGCGGGGGCCGCCGGCACAGTCGACGTAACGGTTACGACGCCGGCCGGCGGCTCCGCGGCAGTCAGCGCAGATCGATTTACCTACACCGTTCCCGCTCCGCCACCAAGTTTCACTATGTCGGCATCGCCCAGCAGTGCGGTGAGCGTGCGGGGCGCGCTGAATGCGAACTATACGGTGACGCTGACGGCCAGCAACGGCTATAACTTCCCTGTCAAGTTGACCATAAGCGGACTGCCGAGCAACGTGAGTGGCACGTTTTCTCCTGCCACTGTCACCCCCAGCGGCGGCTCCACGTTGACGGTGCGTCCGCTGTCTACCGCCCCGCGTGGAACCTTCACGCTGACCATCGTCGGGACTGGCAGTGACGGAACAATCCAGAAGACGAGCGTGAGCCTGACCATCTTCTAGCGCTCCGAGTCAGCACCCAGGAGCAGGGCCGGATTCAGCTGAGATCCGGCCCTGCCGGCGAACAGCTTTCATGCGGCCGAGCGCTCTCAGCGAGGAAGCATGCGGGGTGGAAGGGCTAGCCTTCGCGCTACCCTGCCGGGAGCCATCTGCTCAGCCGCGGTAGCCCTCCCGTAGCGCTCTTTCTCACAGGGCGGTCCTACTTAGGCTCTTACCGAACATACCCACCGCCTTTTGCCGTCGATCCCGGCCAGGTTTGCACGGAAAGGCGTTATTTCCCGGACCCCCAAAACCTAGTCTGAGAGCCGAGTTCTCGGTTTGGACCTGGGCGACGGTGCACAGGCCCTCGTCTCGGAGGTTTTGGGTATGAAGCGGAAAGCGCCACGCACCGGTCGACGCGGTGTGGCCGGCAAGCGATTGGTGACAAGCAGCTCTGTGTGTCTGGCGCTCGCTCTGGCGGGCACTGCCGGACTGGCCGATGCAGCCGGTTCTGCTACGGGAGGATCGATTGCCGGTGGCCCCACCGGTGGTTCCAGCGCCGGCACGAGTGGTCAGGTGCCTTCGCACTCCGGCTCGACCAGCACCGCGGGTGCCAGCAGCAGCACGGCCAACAAGACTTCCGCTGGCGCGACCGGACAGGCCGGCTCGACCAGCGGAACTGGGTCCGCTACCGGCCAAGCGGGCAGCACGTCCAACACGGCTTCGTCGCCCAGCACGTCCAGCGCGGGAGGTGGCTCCCCCGCAGGGGCCGGGACGTCCGCCTCCAGCTCAACCAATGCCTCGAACAGCGCCTCCGCCAGCGGCGCCGGGACGACGGGTAACGCCGCGGCAACAGGGACGACCAGCAACGTGGCGGTGAACAACGACAGCGGCGGGAATATCGCCACTGGCGGCTCCATCGGACACGGGGCGAACAGTGCTGTCAGCGTGACCATACGCAACAGCACTACTGTCTCCAACCAAGGTGCTGGGCAGGCGACCACGGGCGCTGCCAGCGGCAGCGGACAGGTCGGCAACAACAGCGTCTCGGCCAGCACAGGCGCCGTGAATGCGGCCGGTGGCGCCGGGAGTGGGGCTGGCGCGGGAGCCACAACGGCCTCAGCCAGCACGCAGGCTTCCAACAACGTGTCGAATTCCGGCTCGGCCCACAGCGGAGATGCGTCCAGCACCGGCCTGGCGGCCGAGACGACCGTCAATAACACCTACAGCGGGAACCTGGCGACTGGCGGCTCAATCGGTGGTGGCAATTCGTCCATCAGCCTCACGCTGGACAACACCAACACCGTCTCTAATAACGGTACGGCGTCGTCCTCGAGCGGCAGCGCTACGGCCGTCGGCCAGACGGGATCGAACACGACCTCGGCCAGCACGGGAACGGTCGATGCCGCCGGCGGCGCGGGATCCGGCTCAGGCGCGGGCGCCACCACGGCGGTCAGCAACACGGCCGCGAACCAGAACGTGAATAACTCCGCCGAAGCGGTGACGGGATCGGCGACTTCAACAGGCGTGGTGGCCAATACCAGCATCTCCAACACCTTTGCCGGCAGTGGTGCGACCGGCGCCTCCATAGGGAATGGCAGCAGCAGCGGCATCTCCATCACCAACACCAGCACGAACAGCGTGAGCAACACCGGGGTGGCGAATGCGGCCACCGGCAACGCCAACGCCGTGGGGCAGGCAGGCGACAACAGCGTTACGAACTCGGCCGGAGCCGTGGATGCGGCGGGCGGCGGGAATTCGGCGGGATCCAGTGGCCCCACCGCTGCCGCCAACGAGCAGTCCGCCTCCAACAACGTGTCCGACAGCGCGATCGCCAAGTCCGGATCGGCCGCGTCAACCGGCGTGGTGGCCAGCACCACAGTCAGCAACAGCATTTCCGGCAACTTCGCAACTGGGGGCGCAGACATGGGCGGTAACAGCTCATTGAGCCTGACGAACAGCGAAACGACCACGGTGAGCAACAACGGGCAGGCCACGGCGACGTCGGGCAGCGCCACTGCGACCGGTCAGGCCGGCAGCAACAGCCTCACTGTTCAGGTCGACGCGGTCGATGCCGCCGGCGGCGCGAGCGCCAGTGGCAGCGGCCCCGCTACCGACGCAGCCAACAGCCAGCAGGGCTCGAGCAGGGTGAACGACTTCGCCTCAGCGGAAACGGGCTCTGCCACGGCGATGGGCGTGGTGGCCAACACCAGCATCAGCAACACCAGCACGGGCAACTTCGCTACCGGCGGCGCCAAGCACGGCGCCAGCAGCTCCATAAGTCTTACGGAAGCGAACACCAACAGCGTCACCAATACCGGTGGCGCCACGGCAACGTCAGGCACGGCCACGGCTGTCGGCCAGCTGGGTGGCAACAGCGTCACCGTTGGCGGCACGGACGTGGATGCGGCTGGCGGCGCCAATGGTGGCGACACCACTTCCAGGAACGAACAGAGCGGCAGTCTCGGCGTCGAGGACCGCGGGCAGGCGCGCTCCGGACTGGCCGAAGCAACCGGCATCGGATCGGCCGAAACGGATGTGGTCAATTCGGCTCCGCACGACGTCGCTACCGGCGGCGGCGACACCTCCGGCAGCAGTAACGTGGCCATGACCCAGACGAACAACACCTCCGTGGCGAACACCGGACAGGGGATTTCTGTGTCCGGCGGAGCTTCGGCCGTTGGTCAGCAGGGGGACAATGCGCTGGCCGTTACGGCGGGAACGATCGACGCCGCCGGTGGCGCGAATGGCGGCGCTACTGAAGCAGCGAGCTTCCAGCGCGGGGACCTGGACGTTGGTGACAGCGCCTCGGCCGGGAGTGGCAACTCGACCGCCACCGGCATTGGCTTCGCCGGCACCAGCGTTCTCAACCTGGGCGTTGGCGTGGGGCTCACCAACATCGTGAGCATCAGCAATAACGGCTCGGCCAGCGCGACTTCCGGCGAGGCGACGGCGACGGGGCAGATAGGCAGCAACTCGCTGACCATGTCAGTGGCCGACGTCGATGCTGCCGGTGGTGCGAACAGCGGGCAAACCGTGGCGGTCAACCAGCAGCTGGCCAGCTCGATGGTGCAGAACGGCGCCGAAGCCCAGTCTGGCACGGCGCTCGCCACGGGCCTGGTTTTCGCCGAGAACCAGGTGGTCAACGAGACTGCCGGCAACGTTGCCACGGGCGGCTGCAAGAACGAGGCCAACTGCTCCGTCGGCCCAGGGCCCAGCCTTACGCCGCCGCCCACACCTCCGAGTCCCCCACCAGGCGTCACACCGCCCGGTGGGCCCGGCGGTGGCAACAGCCCGCAAAGCGCTCCCTTCGGCCAGCCCTCCTCGCAGACGTTGCCGGCCGCGGTTGGTGCGCCGGCGGCCGCACCCGCTGCGGTTCCCAGCCAGGAGGTAGCAGGAGCGAGCGCGCCGGGAGGTCAGGGAGCCGGGGCGCCATTGATTCCGGGCCTTGGTGGCGGCGGTGTGCGAGCTTCCCTGCCGCTCGGTGGCCTGCTCTTACCGGCAGGTTTGGCCAGTCTGCTGTCGGCTGTTCGCCGGCGAAAAAAGAAAGCGGAGGAGTACTGATGTGACTGCACCGCCTTCTTGTTAGTGACCACATCAAGCCAGCTGTTTTCCAGCAGCCCAGAGAAGAACAAGCAGCAAACGGATCAGATGAAGGAGAACCAAAAAGTGGCTCGATCCAAGAAAACGGACCCAAGTTCGCAAGAGCCGGCGACCGTGAATCCGGCCAAGCGCCGCCGGAAAGCCGATCTGCCGCTTCGCGCCGGCACCTCGGCAACCGTCATGGCGCTGCTGGTTGGCGGCCAGGCCCTGGCGGCCACGACCGGCTCAACAACGGCCTCGAATTCCAGCACGTCCAGCTCGAGCTCGAGCTCGACGGCGTCGAGCTCGAGTGGGAGCGTGAAGTCCACCGGCACGACGAGCAGCACAACCGTCAGCAACGGCAGCGGCGGCAGCACGACCACGGGCGGCGCGACGAGCGGTGGCAACAGTGGTGCTACGAAGACCACGACGAACACCACCACGGTAACGAACACCGGGACGGCGAGCGCCAGCAGCGGCAACGCCACGTCCACGGGGCAGACCGGCAATAACAGCACCACCGCTACCGTTGGCTCGGTCGACGCGGCCGGTGGCGCTGCCAGCGGCTCCAGCCCCAGCGGCAGCACCACGGCGACCAATAACCAATCCGTCGTCAGCTCGGTGAACAATTCGGCCTCGGCGACGACTGGCAATGCCAGCGCCAACGGCACGACAGCCATCACCAGCATCAGCAACGGTGGGGCGGGCTCGAGCACGTCGGGCGGAGCCAAGACCGGCGGCACCTCTGGTGTGACGCAGTCGGTCACGAACGCGAACACGATCAGCAACACCGGCACGTCGACGTCTACGACCGGGTCGGCCACCGCCACCGGGCAGGTGGGTAACAACTCGGCCACGGGTCGCACGACGACGGTGGATGCCGCGGGTGGCGCGAATTCGGGCTCCGCTTCAGGTTCCGGCAGCCATACCGGGTCGGGTAACACCACCGCGGCTAACAGCCAGGAGGTGGTGTTAGACGTCGGCAACAACGCCTCCGCCCGAAGCGGTAACGCCAGCGGCAGCGGCCTCACCGCCGACGCCGAGATCACCAACGGCGGCGCGGGAGATGCCACGACCGGCGGGGCCAAGACCGGCGGAAATTCGGGCGTCAGCGAGACCATCAACAACACCAACACCATCACCAACAGCGGGACGGCGACGAACACCTCCGGATCGGCCACGGCCACCGGCCAGGTGGGCAGCAACTCGACCACCGGAACGGTCGGCACGGTGGATGCCGCGGGCGGCTCGAACTCGGGCAGCGCCAGCGGCTCCGGATCCGAGGCTACAAGCGGCGATACGACCGCCGTGAACGAGCAGCTGGTTAGCCAGGTCGTTCAGGACACGGCCCAGGCACGGTCCGGTGACGCCCACGGCGACGGCATCGGATTTGCCGGCACGATGATCATGAGCGGCGCTCCGGCCATGTTCACGACGGGTGGCGCGGACAGCGGAGGAACCTCGGCCGTCACGCTGACCCAGACGAACGGCACCACGATCACGAACACCGGCCGGGCGACCAACGTCAGCGGCAATGCCTCCGCTACCGGCCAAACCGGCGGCGCGGCCGGCCAAACCGGCGACAATACCGTCAGCGGCACGGTTGGCACGGTTGACGCCGCGGGCGGAGCGAATTCGGGCAACGCCACCGGCACGAACTCGGAGGCCGCGAGCGGCGACACCACGGCGGTCAACGAGCAGGAGGTCGCGGGCGTCGTGGGAGACTCGGCCGAAGCGCGCACCGGCAACGTTTGGGGCGACGGCATCAGCTCGGCCGACACCGAGATCACCGCGGCCGGCGCCTCGGGTAAGGTCACGACAGGCGGCGCCAAGAGCGGCGGGAACTCCGGTGTCACCATCACCGAGACCAACACCAACACCATCAGCAACACCGGCACGGTGACCAATCGCAGCGGCAATGGCACCGCCGTGGGTCAGACGGGCAGCAACAGCGTCAGCGGCACGGTGGGCACTGTTGACGCAGCCGGCGGGTCCAACTCCGGCAGTGGCTCGTCGGCCTCCAGCGGTGACACGACGGCGGTGAATGCGCAGACGGTTGCCGGCGTTACCAGTGACTTCGGCGACGTGGAGACGGGCAACGCCCACGGGGATGGCATCGGCAGCAGCGATACGGCCATCAGCAGCGGCGCCTTTGGCTCCATCACCACCGGCGGCGCAAAGCACGGCGGCAACTCGTCGGCCACGGTCAGCCTGACCAACACCAACACCATCACCAACACGGGCACCGCGACCAACACCAGCGGCAACGCCACGGCTACGGGCCAGGTGGGCAGCAACAGCACCACCGGCACAGTCACCGACATCGACGCCGCGGGCGGCGCGAACTCGGGCAGCGCTACTCAGACCTCAACCGGCACCAACGCTTCGGCTGAGGCCGCGGCCTTCAGTGGCGACACGACGGCGGCCAACGAGCAGGTCGTCGCGTCCTTCAATGGCGACGGCGCCATCGCCGATACGGGCACCGCCCACGGCGACGGCATCTCGTTTGCCGGCGCCGAGATCAGTAACGCCACAGGCAAGGCCGGGAACGTAACCACGGGCGGCGCGGACACCGGCGGAAACAGCAGCGCCACGGAAACCGAGAGCAACACCAACTCGATCACCAATCGCGGCACCGCGATCAACACCAGCGGTAGTGCCACCGCGATGGGCCAGGTGGGCAACAACACCACCTCGGGCGTCGTTACCACGGTGGACGCAGCCGGCGGGTCTAACTCCGGCAGCGGCACAGCAACCGCCACGGCTTCCGCCGGTCCCTCCTCGTCGCCACACGCTTCCGCGTCGGGGAACGGCTCCAGCGGCGCCACGACGGCGGAGAACAGCCAGACGGTGGCCTCCGAGAACAAGATCGTCGCCGACGCCAGCAGCGGCAACGCCTACGGCGATGGGATTGGCAGCAGCGACACGATCATCAGCAACGGTGTCCTGCCGTCCATCACCACCGGCGGCGCAAAGAACGGCGGCAACTCTTCGGGCACGGCCACGCTCACCAATAACAACACGGTATCGGCCACTGGGTCGGCCACGAATGCCAGTGGCAACGCTACGGCAACCGGCCAGACCGGCAGCAACAGCACCTCAGGCGTGGTCACGGACGTCGACGCCGCCGGCGGCGCCAACTCCGGCAGCGGCACAGCCACGGCAACGGCTACCGCGGGCGAGAGAAGCAATCCGTCGGCCGAAGCCAACGGGTCTGGGAACGGGGGCGACACCACCGCGGAGAACGAGCAGATCGTCGCTTCCGAGAACGGCATCTTCGCCGGCGCGGAGACGGGCACGGCCAGCGGCGACGGCATTGCTTCGGTGGCCAACAGCATCACCAACGGTGGCGGCGGCAGCATGACCACCGGCGCCGCGGACACCGGTGGCAACAGCAGCATCCGCGGCACCATCACCAACACCAACCGCCTCACCGCCAATGGCACGGTTTCGAACACTACCGGCGCCGCCACCTCGGTGGGCCAGAACGGCAGCAACACCACGGTGGGGACTGTCGGCACGGTGGACGCGGCCGGTGGATCGAACAGCGGCTCGGCCAGCGCCACGGCTTCGGCCAGCACCTCCGGTACGGCCAGCGCCGATGCTGAAGCGTTCGGCGGCGATACCAAGGCCAGCAACGAGCAGGTCGTAGCGTCCGAGAACAGCATCTCGGCAGATGCAATGAGCGGCAACGCTCACGGCGACGGCATCGGCTCTGTGGTCAACGGCATCAGCAGCAGCGGCTTCGGCAGCAAGATAACCGGCGGTGCCAAGAACGGTGGCAACAGCAGCACCAGCTCGACGACCACCAACACCAGCACCATCAGCAACACCGGCACAGCCACCAACACCACTGGTGCGGCGAGCGCTACCGGCCAGGTCGGCAACAACTCCACCAGCGGCACGGTCGGCACGGTGGACGCGGCAGGCGGCGCGAACAGCGGCAGCGCCAGCGCCATGGCCACGGGCGTGAGCTCAGGCCTGGGCAGCGTCGGCAAGGCGTTCGGGGGTGACACCTCGGCTTCCAACGAGCAAGAGGTCGCGTCGAGCAACAACATCGAAGCCACGGCCAAGAGCGGCAACGCGCATGGCGATGGCATCGGCGCCTCGATCACGACCATCACCGGCTCCGGAACCAACACGGTGACCAATACCGGCACCGCTACCAATATGAGCGGCGCGGCCACTGCCACTGGCCAGACCGGCAACAACAGCACCAGCGGCAACGTCAATACGGTGGATGCCGCCGGCGGCTCCAACAGCGGTTCGGCAACGGCCACCGGCGTGGGCTCGGCTCTGGGCACCGTCGGCAAGTCGTTCAGCGGCGACACCAAGGCTCACAACAGCCAGACGGTGGAGTCCGAAAACAACATCTCGGCCGACGCCATGAGCGGGAATGCGTCCGGAGATGGCATTGGTCTCGCGTCCACCACGATCAAGAACAGCTCCGGGACCAACGTCAACAACGTCACCAACACGGGCATGGTGACCAATACGACCGGGGCGGCGACGTCCGTGGGCCAGACGGGCAACAATTCGACGAGCGGCACCGTCGGGACCGTGGATGCAGCGGGCGGCGCGAACAGTGGCAGCGCCACGGCGGCGACCGGACTCGGGCAAGGTATCGGCAGCGTCGGGAAGTCGTTCAGCGGGGAGACCACAGCTTCCAACCACCAGAAGGTGGAGTCCGACAACGACATCTTTGCCGGCGCGGAAACCGGGTCTGCCAGCGGTGACGGCATCGGTGATGCCACGACCAACATCAGCAACTCGATTGGCTCCAGCACGACAACCAGCGGCTCGATTGGCGGCCCCGGGTCGTCCACGGGTGGCGGTGGTGGCGGAGCGATCGGCAGCTCGCCGAGTGGCTCATCGGCTTCGTCCCGGCGCACCAACACCAACAACGTCACCAACACCGGCACAGCCACCAACACGAGCGGAGCGGCGACGGCTACCGGCCAGGCTGGCGACAACACCACGACCGGAACGGTGGTGGCGGTTGACGCGGCTGATGGGGCCAACAGCGGCTCGGCCACGGGCGGCCTGGCTTCCGCATCGAGTGGTGACACCGAGGCTCGTAATCACCAGACGGTCAAGTCGCACAACGACATCGCGGCCGACGCGCAGACAGGCAATGCCTATGGCGACGGTATCGGCTTCGCCGGGACGACCATCAACAACACCGGCGCGATCTCCATCACGACCGGCGCCAGCAAGGTGGGCGGCAATGCCAGCGGCACGGTGACGGTGAGCAACACCAACAACGTGTCCAACACCGGCACCGCCACAAATACCAGCGGCAACGCTTCGGCCACAGGCCAAACTGGCAACAACACCACCAGCGGGCTGGTGGGCGACGTCGATGCGGCGGGCGGAGGCAACAGCGGCAGCGCGACTGGCACTTCACCGGTCGTACTGGCCGACACAGGCGCGGCCACGGCCAGTGAGGGCGAGCCGGGTGAGGCCTCGGCTTCCAGTGGTGACACTGAGGCCGAGAATCATCAGTACGTCAGCTCTTCGAACGGTGACGCGGCGATAGCCGGCAGCGGCAAGGCCCACGGCGATGGCATCGGCGCGGCTATCACGTCCCTCAGCAATGGCGGCAATATCTCGGCCACGACCGGCGCTTCCGACGGGACCGGCTCGAGCAGCGCAGCCACGGTGAACGTCACGAACCGCAACACGGTATCCAACAACGGCACGGTCAGCAACACCAGCGGATCGGCGACGGCTACGGGCCAGACGGGCTCCAATACCACTACCGGCGAAGTCGACGCAGTTGACGCCTCTGGCGGTGGGAACGGCGGCAGCGCCACTCCATCGAACTCGGGCGGCGGTGGGGAAACCGAAGCCACCAACCACCAGTCCGTGAGGTCTCATGTCTCTGACTTCGGTGACGCCGAGAGTGGGAACGTGTGGGGCGACGGCATCGGCTTCGCTGGGACGACGATCGATAACGGCTCCAAGGCCAGCACCTCGTTCACCACTGGCGGCGCTAAGGCGGGCGGCAACTCCAGCGCGACGTTCAACGAGACCAATACGAACAGCGTGACCAACACCGGCATGGCAACCAACGTCTCGGGTAACGCCGCGGCGACCGGCCAGACCGGGAACAACACCACGAGTGGTCTCGTGATGGCTGTCGATGCGGCCGGCGGCGGGAACGCTTCCGGCAGTGGCGGAGACACGGAAGTCCATAACCGCCAGAAGATCGACAGCCGCGAGGGTGACGTGGCTGAGGCCCAGAGCGGCGACGTGAAGGGTGACGGAATCGGGTTGGCCATCACCAACGTGATGAACCCGGGCGCTCCCTCCGCGACGACCGGTGGCGCCACCGGCTCGGCAACCGCGGGTGCTAATGCCGGGGCCACCATCAACACTTCCAACACCACCAACGTCTCCAATACCGGCACGGCCAGCGGCACCAGCGGATCGGCTACCGCCGTGGGTATGAACGGCAACAACACCACGACCGGCGAGATCGATTTCGTTGATGGCGCGGGCGGCGGCAACGCCGGCACAGGGCCTGGCTCGAACACCAAGTCATTCAACGATCAGGTCGAGCACGCTGTCGATGCAGCCGTGGCCAGTGCAATGTCCGGAGACGTCACGGTGGGCGGTGTCGATGCCTCGGTTGACGTAACGGGCGGCGGGGCACCGACCGTCACGACCGGTGGAGCGAAGAGGGGTGGCATATCGTCCGCGGTGTCGACCAGCACCGGGACGGCCACCATCACCGATCTGGGTACCGCGAATGGCGTCAGCGGCAGCACGTCGAGCACCGGCCACATCGGCGACAACACGCATACCACTACGGTGGGCAGCGTGGATGCGGCTGGTGGCGGAACAGTGACGACCGCGACGACGCGGCCGGCGAGCGTGAGCTCGTCGAGCTCGACTAACCCAGCCAGCGGTCTGTTGGCCAGGATAGCCGCGATGCTATCGGGCCTGTTGCCCTAGGGCAGCGCAGATCCGTTCCACGGGCACGGCGGGGTCGGGAATGTTCCCGGCCCCGCCTCCCGTTTGTCCGCCGCGGAATTTGCCGGCCGTGGCACGTGCAGCACTACCCGATGAACGTAGGACAAACAGGCAATCCAACTCGGGTATAAAGATCGTTGGTCGCCGGGGCCGCCTCCCTGTAGCGTCTGAATGTGAGCGCCGGGCCCTTTCTTCTTGCCTTCCTCTCGCTGGCGTTGGCGGCGCAGTCGGCCTATGCCAGCATGCTGATGCTGTACGCCTGGCAGGACAAGATCCGCAGCGCCCACGGCCGAGCACCAGCGTCGCTGCTGCCGCCGGGCTGGAGCTTCACGGTGCTGCTGCCCGCCCGCCATGAGGAGGCGGTCATCGAAGATACGCTGCAGCGCATCGCCGATCTGCGCTATCCGCGTGAGCTGGTGCAAATCGTGGTGATCGTCGAGGCCGGTGACGAGGGCACGGCGATAGCCGTCAACCGCAAGATTGCCGAGCTGGAGCAAGCCGGCGTCGACAACGTCTCGCTGGTGCGCTTCGCCGAGCCGCCGATCAACAAGCCGCACGCCCTGAACGTGGGCCTGGCCCACGCCCGAGGCGACGTGGTGACCATCTTCGACGCGGAGGATGAGCCCCATCCCGACATCTTGCGGGTGGTGAACACGATCATGCAGCGAGAGGGTGCGGCGGTCGTCCAGAGCGGCGTGCAGCTGATGAACTACGCCGATCGCTGGTATTGCGCGCTCAACGTGCTGGAGTACTTCTTCTGGTTCAAGAGCCGGCTGCACTATCACGCCTCGATTGGCATGGTTCCCCTGGGCGGCAACACCGTGTTCATCCGGCGGCCGCTGCTCGAGCAGCACGGAGGGTGGGACCAGGAGTGCCTGACCGAGGATGCGGATCTGGGCATGCGGCTCAGCGCGGCGGGGGCCGCCATCCGGGTGGTCTACGACGACGCCTACGTCACCCGAGAGGAGACGCCGCCAACCGTGCCCGATCTCGTGCGCCAGCGCACACGCTGGGACCAGGGCTTCCTGCAGGTGCTGATGAAGGGTGATTGGCGGCGGCTGCCGACCCTGGGCCAGCGCCTGCTGGCGTTATACACACTGTCGTTCTCGCTGCTGCAGGTGCTGACGCTGGCCTATCTGCCGTTCAGCGTATGGCTGATGTTCTTCGCGCGCGTACCGGTCCTGGTGGCGATGGTGAGCGCTGCTCCACTGTACGCGCTGGCCATACAGGTGACGCTCACGCTGGTTGGCCTGCGGGAGTTCGCCTATGTGCACCGACTGCGGTCGTCGCGTCTGCTGGGGCTGCAGCTCGTGCTGGCCTACCTGCCCTACCACTGGCTGCTCAGCTTCGCCGCCGTCCGCGCCCTGTGGCGTTTCCTGCGTGGGGCGAACGGCTGGGAGAAGACCACGCACGTGGGGGCGCACCGCACGGCCCAGCTCCGACCGCTGAGTCCGCTCGAGACCGGCTTGGAAGCCGACGTGGCCCTTCATGGCTAGGAACGTGGCCAACGCCGCACTGCCCCAAGCCCGTCCCGCGCTCTACCGTGCGGGCGGCGCATCGATCGCTCGCCAGGTTGCCGCGGCATTCGAGGATGAGCGTCCGATCGTGCTCGCGCTGGTAGTGCTCACCGCGCTGGCCCATGGCCTGAACATGTTCGACTACCCGGCGTCGACCTTTCGTGACGATGAAGGCATCTATGCCGAGCAGGCGTGGGCGGTGCTGCGGCAGGGTCGGCTGGCGCCGTACACCTACGTGTACGACCACTCGCCGGGCGGATGGATCCTCATGGCTGTCTGGATGCTGGTCAGCGGTGGGGTGAATACCTTCGGTTCGGCGGTCGATGGCGGGCGGATGCTGATGCTCATCCTGCACGCCGCCATGGCCTGGCTGCTCTACCGCCTGGCGCGAAAGCTGGCCTGTCCGGCGCCGGCGGCCGCCTTTGGCGTGCTGGTGTTCGGCGTGTCGCCCCTGTCGACGTTCTTCATGCGCATGATGCTGCTCGACCCGATCATGCTGTTTTGGGCGCTGCTGAGCCTGGACCTGCTGCTCGATGGACAGGGCCGGCTGAGTCGCGTGGCCGGCAGCGGGCTCTGCTTCGGCCTGGCCCTGGTGAGTAAGGAGACGGCGGTGGTGCTCCTGCCGGCCATGGTCTACATTGCCGTGCAGCAGCGCCACCGCCATCAACAGGGCTTTGGGGTCGTTGCCTGGCTCCTGCCAATGAGCCTGGTTGGCAGCCTGTACTTCCTGTACGCGTTCTTGAAGGGCGAGCTGCTCCCGGCCGGCTGGCTGGGGAGCGCCCCGGGCGATCACGTCTCGCTCATCACGGCGCTCATCTGGCAGGCCACCCGCGGCGGAGGTGGCCTGCTCAACCCGGACAACCTGTTCCGGCAGCTGCTGCGAACGGAGTGGCTGCCGCTGGACCCCTTCCTCCTGATTGGAGGCACCGCCGCGGCGATCGCCAACCTGGCCCGTGGCATTCGTTCCAGGCAGGCGCTTGCCGGGGGGCTTCTGGGACTGCTGCCCATGCTGTACCTGGCTCGCGGTGGCGTGGTGCTGGACTTCTACGTCATCGTTGCGCTGCCGTTCCTGTGTCTCAACTTGGCGCTGCTGCTGGGAGCGCTCACCAAGCGACTGCCAGGCGTGGCGGGGGCAGCGATCGCCGCTCTGAGCAGCCTGGGCCTGGTGGCCGGCTACCTGGCTGCCGGCACGCTGCAGCCACTGTACGAGCGCCACCCGGGTGACGCTGGTCGTATGGCTGTGGCCTGGATCAAGGCCAACGTTCCCGCCGACAGCAAGATCGTGACGCGCGACGATCTGTGGACAGACCTGCGTGAGCCCAATGGCGCCTTGCCCGGCTTCCCTAACGTGCACAGCCACTGGCGGGTGGCGGGTGACCCGGCGGTGCGCGACGGCGTATTCGACGGCAGCGGCTCCAACGTGGACTATCTCATCATGTCGCCGGGTTTGGCTGGCATCTTCCGAGATACCAACGACCAGGTAGCTCTGGAGGCGCTGGACAATGCCCACCCGGTCAAAAGCTGGAAGGCCGAAGACAGCGAGGTGGAGCTGTGGAAGGTGGACAGGATTGGCGAGACCGAGCAGCGCCTGGTGGCCGGCAGCGCGCGCTTCCTCACGTCGCACTTCGAGCGGGACGGCGCATACGTTGGCTCGGATGGGGTAGTGACGGCGGAAAGCCAGGCCAGCGCCATGCTGCGCGCGGTGTGGATGAACGATCGAGCCGAGTTCGACCGAGTGTGGGGTTGGACCGCCCGCGAGCTCCTCGATGGAGGAGTGCTGGCCTGGTCTTGGCGCAACGGGGCGGTCTCCGACCGGCACTCGACCAGCGACGCGGATACGGATGCTGCCTTGGCGCTGCTCATGGCCGGCCGCAGGTGGGATGACCCGACGCTTCTCGCGGAGGGCACGTCCCTGGTACGCGCCATCTGGCAGAGGGAAGTCATTGTGGTCGCGGGCGAGCCGTATCTGGCGGCGGGCGATTGGATCGGCCAGGGAGGCAGCGTAGAGCTGAACCCGAGTCACTTCGCGCCATACGCCTACCGCGTGTTCCAGCAGGTTGACCCCGACCATCCCTGGCTGGCCCTCGTCGACTCGAGCTACCGTACGCTCTCGGCCAGCTCGAGCCTGGCGCTGGGCACGCAGGGCTCGGCCGGGCTGCCCCCTGACTGGCTGGCGCTCGATCGTGCCACGGGACGGCTGTTCGATGGCGACCTGCCCGCCGGTGGCTCGGCCTACAGCTACGATGCGCCGCGTGCCTACTGGCGCGTAGCGCTCGATGCCGTGTGGTCCGGAGACGCGCGGGCATTCGACTTCCTGAAACAGGCCGGATTCATTCGCCAGGCGGCGGCGGGGCCGGGACAGCTTGGCTCGGTTTATGCGCATGACGGCTCGGTTCGGAATGCGTCACCGAGCATGGTCGGCAACGCCGGGGCCCTGGCTGTCCTGCTGCAGACAGATCCCGAGCAGGCTAATGGTTTCTACGATTCGCGGATCTTCGGTGCCTCACAACGGGCCGGAGGGGACGTCTTCTGGGGAGAGCCGGGCGATCTCTACAGCCAGGAATGGGCTTGGTTCGCTGTGGCGCTCTACGCCAACACCGCACAGGACATCTGGGATGAAGGCTGATAAGTTAGAGCATGAACCGCTGTACGAAACTGCGCGCGACGCGGCGGGGCCGCCGCGCCTGGCCGGGACCATCGTGCTGCTGGCGCTGCTCATCGCCGGAGGAGTGCTGATGGGGCACGGTGGTGGGCGTTCCGGCGTGGCTGGCCAGCAGGTATTTGCCTCAGGCGGGCTGGCGGTGACCCGCTTTTACGAGCGCGAAGCGCAGCTCAGGCAGGCGCTTGGGCTGGCCTCTCCGGGCCCCGCCGTGACGGGACCAACGGGCGCAGTCGCGCTGCCGGCCGGCCGGACGGGAGGGCTGTCGAAGATCTCCGACGGAGGCTGGTGGCAGCGGCTCCTTGTGCTGGCGCTGCTGCTGGCGCCTGCCGGGCTGCGTGCCGTTCGAAGCGTATCGGGAGCGCGGGCGGCCGAGCCGCTGGTGGCCCTGCCGCCCGCCCATTGAGCTGCTGACCTGCCCAGCGCTGCCTCAGGGCAGCGGATACACCCCGCCTGAGTAGTACTGTCCGGCGGTGATGCGAATGTAGCCGCCATCGTCGTCTGCCCAAGTGCTGCTGTGCGAGTTGCAGATCTGTCCGCTGCTGGACCCATCCGCCGTGCAGAAGGCTGGCGGATTGGTCACTCCGTCACCCATGTTGTCGTAGTGCACCGTGCTGCCGGAGTTGCCCGCCCCGAAGATCACACCGGCCACACCCGCCGACGCGAGCTCGGACACGTGGCCGAAGAAGTATTCCGGGCGGTTGTCCTGGTAGTGGCCGTTGGTGTTGTTTTCAGTATCGAAGTACTGGTTGCCTTCCGGCACCCCGGACACGATAACCTTTCGACCCGCTGCGCCGCTGAATCCGGCCACGTACGACTCCCAGCGCTTGAAGTTGGGCAGGGTCTGGTTGAGCCTGTCCCACCACTGTCCGGGGTTGTTGAGCACGTACTTGTAGTAGCCGGCATCGCGGTCGGCCACGTCATTGAACAGCACGTCGAAGGTGCCCGAACCGCCCGGTACGCCGGAGATCCCGGCCTGCGCCGCGAAACTGCCGGCCTGCTGCCCAAGTGAGGTTGCGTCGGCCAGGCGGGTGTCGGATCCGATGTCCGTCCCAGTGGCCCACTCACTCACGTGAAAGCCCAGGAGGACGTTCGGCGCATAGAGGTCGCGGAGGTGGATGAGCGCCCAGTTGAAGCCCTGATAGGTGTTAGGGAATGAGGCCACGTCGGCGTAGCCCGAGCTCGCGACCGAGGCGCTCAACAATGCCGGATTGTTTCCCTGGCCTGTGCAGTGGCCGTAGCATTTGCTGTTATCGAGCACGGCCTGCTGCGCGAACCCGGCCATGTCCGGCTCGACGTCGAGAATCACGGTCCCGCCGAAGCCGGTGATGCCTCCGTCACTTGCCGAGCCCATGCGCTTCATGAGCTGTGTGAAGCCGGCGTAGTAGCTCGACATGACGCTGGAGCTGTTGAGGTTGGAGAGATCCGTCTGGCCCGCGCCGCAGCCGCCGCAGGAGCCGCTGCCGCCGAGGACGTAGTAGCTGAAGACGGGAATGTAGCCGTGGCTGCCCGCTCGCTGTGCGTAGAACAGCGGGAACTGTGCGTTGCTGTTCCAGCTCTGCCAGCCTGCGGTGAGGAATTGGAAGGCGAAGTCCCACGGAACGTTGGAGCTCGGCATCCAGCCGTCAATGCCGTTGTTGTCTGGTCCACCGGAGACTCCGAAGGAGAGGTGCGACGGCAGTCCCCGTTTGGCGGCGGTGACGGTGGGGGTGGGCTGCGGCGTACTGGTCTTGGTCGGCGTGACTGAGGCTGTGGGGGTCGCTGTCGAGGTGGCGGTGGGGGTCGCCGTCGCTCCGGGAGGAGCGTTAGTTGGCGTCGGGGAGGGCGGCCTCGCGGTGGGACTGGGAGCTGTCGTGGGTACGGTGGTGGGTGCGGCGCCAGCGCCCTGAATGGTGACGTTCGTGGAGGCGTGCACCCCGGCAGCGGTGGCCGTGAGGGTGTGGCTGCCGTTCCCCGCGTTGTTGGGAACCTGGAAGCCGACGACGAAGAAGCCCGTGCCCTGGGTCCGGCCGGAGGGCATGCCCGCGCTGGATCCATCCCACGACGTCGTGAGAGTGGCATTGGCTGGGAAGTTGCTGCCGATGATGGTGCCCCCGCTGCCGGGTTGGCCATTCGAGGGATAGACCGAGATGGTGGGAGCTCCGGATGCGATGGCCTGCGTGTGAATCAACATCGTGCAGACGATCACGATGAGCGGTGCGATGACCATGGTGTAGCGACGGAAGCGGCGGGATGTGTGCACTCAAAAGACTCCTGCCTGTAGCGTTACTCACATAGCCAACGACATTCGGGGCGCGATGGTCATATGACTCATGACTTTGCTCCTAGTTGGGCTGGGGTGCTCGGAAAATGGCCTAGCCCGAGGTCCGGCGGGGGGAATCTGGCGCCGGCTATGCTAAGCGCAGCAGCATGAACGTGCCGATCTGCCCGAGCTCTACGCCGCGGTCCAGCCCATGACGCTGGCGGAGCTGTCGGAACGCGCCGCGATTGACGAAGAGTTCTTCGGCCGCCTGATCGCCGACCCGGTGGGCACGGCGCTGAACGCAGGCTGTGAGGTCTCGCTCGTGCAGGTCAAAGCCGTGCTGGGGCTGGCCGGTGTGTCCGACGAGGAATTCGGACCCGCCCTGGTCGAGAAGCTGCAGCGCTAAGAGCCGGTCTCGCTTGGAGCCGAGAGCTGCGAGCCCAATGTTGGGATGCGCAGCCATCCTTCCCAAAGCCCAGGACGGCGCAGAATCGTCCGATCGACCATCAGCTGAATGGCTTGGTTGAGCTCTTGAGCGTCGGCACGCGGTGTCACCGGCTCGCCCAGCTGCAGGACGTAGCCGTCATCCCTGGGCTCGATCCAGGTGGGCACCAGGTGCGCTCCCGACGCGCGCGCCAGCCAGGTAGCTCCGGACGGAAACGAGGCCCGCGCCGCGCCGATGCGCACTTCGAAGGCGTGGCGCTCGCGACCAGCCAGAGCGGCGTCGAACAGCAGGAAGGCACTGCCGCCCATCTTGAGATGTCGGACCAGGTCACGGGCCGCCGCCGAAGGCCCCTGCAGCGCTCGGTCCACGAGCTGGGCCGTCGAGCCGGCGAGAAGTCCTGCCCGCGACAGCTCTGCCAGGCGGTCAGCGCGCGGAAAGCGCCAGCGGCGGTCGAGACCCGAATCGAACAGCACGCGCAAGCCGCCCGCGGCTCGCGGGGAAACGACTTCAGCGAGTTTGAGCCAGGGCAGCGTGGAGTACACGCTGTAGTGCAGAGAGACGAAGAGCGTGCGTTCGAATACACCAGGCGAGCTGGGAGCCACAATCTCGATCGCGCGTACCAGCTCCACCATGCCGGGCGCTTCCATCTGCGCGGCCAGCACCTCATGGAGGAGCATCTCGCGGCGCAACAGGATCCAGCGGCGCGCCTGTCGCACGGCCTCCCCGGCCGGCAAGCCCAAACAGGCTTGGAGATTGGCTCCCACGCGACGCTCGGCCTGCAGCTCCCATTCGTCCAGCGGCCGGGCGATGGCCAGCACTCGCAGGCAGCGATACGCCGGCCAGAGCTCGTTTGAAGTCACGAACGGGCGGAGCGCTGGAGCCTAAGCGGTCTTACGCTCCATCGGCAGCCAGGCGGTGAAGGCCGAGCCTTCCCCCAGCTGACTCACGACGGTGATGCAGCCGCCGTGCTGCGCGGCGATCTGCTCAGCGGCGGCCAGGCCAAGCCCGGCGCCGGAACGGTTGGCATGGGGCCCTGAGCCGGTGAAGAAGCGATCGAAGATACGCCCCCGTTCCTGCTCGTCGATGCCAATGCCCGGGTCCTTGATGGTCAGCGTCGCGGTAGCGCCTGCCTCATCTTCGATGGCGTCGATCTCGATGACGATTTGCCCGCCGCTGGGGCTGAACTTCACGGCGTTGTCGATCAGCTCGCAGACCAGCCGCTCGAGCCTGTTGGGGTCCCACATGCCGGTTGCCGGAGAACGGACGTCGACGGCCAGGTGGTGCTGCTCGGTCTGAGACTGGTAGCGCGCTGCCACGCTGCCGGCAATCTGCGCCAGGTCGACCTCCACCTTAGCAAGATCCAATGGACGGCCTAAGACCACACGAGAATTGTCCAGGGCTCGGGATAGCACGCCACAGGCCTCCCGGGTGGAGTCCTCGATTCGACGCAAGCCCTCCAGCATCTGCTCTTTGGTGATCTGGCCCTCGTCGATCCTGCGTGCCAGCACCTGGGCTCTGAGCCGTATTGCCGCCAGGGGATTCTTCACGTCATGGGCGAGCGTGGAAATCGCCTTTGCCTTGGCGCTCTCCAGCTCGTCTGCCTGCCACACTACATCACCGACCATCCCGAATCTCCTGAGGCTGATTGTTTTTCGTCAGCGTACGCCGTCGCCATCACTTTGGGGAAGCTTTTGGACCGGACGGGCTGCGATGCTTAAGCAACCGGCGTTAGGGGTTTTCGGCAATTTTCCCGGCGCTGGTTTCCGCAAGCCGTGCATCGGACGGGGCGCGGGCGCGGAATCAGCTGTGTTTCCGGAAAAGCCATCCATCCCCCTGCGCCTGACCTAAGTAGGCGACGAAGGAAGCAAGTTCCATACCAAGCAGCATGGCGAGTCGAACGCTCCCCGGAAGAGTGGCACGATGCTTGCTGAGACATCGTGCAGCCGGATGGCAGCTGTCCCCCCAAGCTGCCATCCGACCTCTTTGAAGGGCCGAGCCGCGCACTCCTGAGCTCGGCCCTTCTTCTTGCCCACGGTCGGCACGAATCGTGCGACGGCCGGCCCTCCAAAGGGCGAGAAATGCAGGGCTTCTTGGTGACGGATAGTCAGCCGCGGCAAACGAGCACCAGCTTGCGGCCGGTGACGAAAACGCTGGTGCCTCTGCCCGACGGCGGCATGATCGAGAACGGCTCCGAGTGGCCTCCGGACGCCAAGACGGTGCAGCAGCGCACGCTCGAGCTGCTGGAAGAGGGCTACGTCCTCACGACCACCAGGGTGGACGGCACGCGGCTGTTCAGACTGTCCGACTAGGCTGATCGCTCGGCCGGCGCTGGCCCGGTTTTTGCGCCTGTCCGAAGCAGAATGTCGGCCTCGACCCGGCCCCACGCGACATGCCGCCATTGCTCGACACTCTTCCTTCCCCGCCCGGAGCCGCTTGGCCGGCTATTGTGCCAGGGTTGTTTGTCGGCGCTCGGCCTGCGCTACCAGAGTGAGGTGGCCAGCCGCGTAGCTGCGGAGTTTGGCGTTACCCCCGACGCCCTCAAAGCCTGGGCCAAGCAGCATCATCTCACGCGAAAACAGACCTGCGCCGTATGCGGGCGGGAATTCGAACCGGGTTCCAGCCGCAGCACTGTCTGCGCATTGTGCTCGATTCGCCTGGGCGACGCCTGGGCTGCGAGCAAGACGAGGTAGAGGTTCCGGGCCCCAGGGCACGATGGCCGGCCTGGGCCACCGTGCCCGAGATGTCTCAAGAGGAGTATGGTTGCCGGGCCTGCTCCGTCTCGGTGTAGCCACGAACCGGCTCGGAAAGCGGGCGCTGACTTTGCTCGGCCCGCCGCTCCGCGAACAGCTGGATCATCGCCTGGTTGAACGCCGGGATGTCGCTCGGCTGGCGGCTGGTGAGAAGGTTGTCGTCGCGCAAGACCTCGCGGTCAGTCCAATCACCGCCCGCGTTGCGAATGTCATCCTGGATGGTGTAGTAGCTGGTGAGCCGGCGCCCCCTCGCCAGGCCAGATGAAACCAGCAGCCATGGCGCATGACAGATGGCGGCTATGGGCTTGTGCTGCAGCTGGAAATGCTGCACAAAGGCCCTCGCCCGCATGTCCATGCGCAGCTTATCGGCGTTGAGCGCGCCGCCCGGCAGCATGACCGCGTCGAAGTCTCCTTCGTCCGCCTGAGAGAGCGGCAGGTCCACCGTGAATTTGTCAGCGATGACGTCGTGGTGCATGCCCTGGATCTGGCCGGATTGGGGCGAGATGAGCACTGCCTCGGCGCCGGCTTCCTGCAGAGCCCGGCGGGGCTCCGTCATCTCGACCTGTTCGAAGTCAGTCTCGGTCAGGATAGCTACCTTGCAGCCTTCCAATCTTCGCTGTTCCATCATCGAGCTCCTGTTGTCCCTTGCCTAGCTGGTGGGGTTGACGTTAATCGGCCGGCTGGCCCGAGCCGACCTGCACCTGCTCCCGTTGGACCTGCCCGCCTTGGCCACTGGGCTGCGCCTCGGACGAGCGGACCGGGATCTGCTTTGGCCTCGCAGCCTGGCTCTTCGGCAGCGCGAGACAGAGGATGCCGTCATGGAACTCGGCGCGGCTGGCGTTGACGTCCACTGGCGTGGGCAGGGTGATGGAGCGCGCCACACGCCCGTACGTCTGCTCGCTGTACGAGGTTCGCTCCCCCTCGCGCTTCTCGTGCGCTTCCTTGCGTTCCGCTTCGATCTGCACCACGTTGTCCTGCACGGTCACCTTGGCGTCCTCGGGCCTGATCCCCGGCAGCGAGGCTTCGATGCGGTACTCCTCGTCGGTCTCATCGATGTTGATTGGCACCTGGAGTTGGTTAGTCCAGGAAGGCAGCGCCCAGCCAAAGCTCGTATCGAGCATGCGGTTCATCATTTCGCGCATCGAGCTCGGGTCGCGGAAGGGATCCCAGCTCTCGAGGCCAAACTGGTTCTGCCGTGCGCGTGCAATAGCCATTTCTTTCTATCTCCTGCGCGTGTGTTGCTGTCCACAACTCGAGGCATGAGGGACGGCGATTCAGTCCATGATCTTCGACACCTCCTGCCCAGAGGGGCCGCAAAACCAGTGCCACCAGGGCACCCGATGCGGCCTCTCGACCAGCCGGGCAGTGAGGTCCTTTGGATCATCGCTGGCCCGTCTTTTGCGCGCCATGTGCGACCAGGGAGCCACCCGCGTAAACCTTACTCAGGAGAAAGCTTTGTCTCTTTCACGCATTTTGCCTGCCTGCTTGGCATTGGCGATCCCGCTCGCCGCGTGCGGCCAGCCCAGCGCGGGGACCAGCAGTGGTCCTTCATCATCGGCCGTCACTGGGGCCAGCGCTCCAGCCACGTCCTTCAGCCCGTCGCCCAGCACCTCCATTTCGCCGACCGCGGTGGTGGATGAGAGCACGTGCGTATTCAACCCGAATGGGGCCGCGGCAACGGGTGGAGGTGGAGCATCGACCGGCGCCGGCACCGGCTTCAGCACCGGGGCAAGCGCGGCAGCCAGCCCCGGAGCAAGCACGGGCATTTCGACCGGCGCCTCCGGCGCGGCTCGAACAAGCAGCTCGAGTGGCGGCATAACCTTCCAACAGGTTCGCAACGGTATCGTTCCTCCTCCGCCGCTGGGCCTTACCGTAGCGGTCGGCTCGGTGAGCTTTGGTGTCGCCTCGTCCTCCAGCCGCACTGCGGCTGGCGCGAGCAGCGCTGCCACCGGCGGCGCGTCGGCCTCGGCGGCCGGCACGACGGGCGGGGCAACTTCCGGCTCGCCCCAGGGCAACGTGTCCGGGTCTGGCACGACCTCCACGGCCGGGACCGGAGGAGGTGCAGCGCTGTCGCTGCTCGGCGAACCGAGAGTTGACCTTTTCAGCTCCCAGTGCAGCGCGGGCCAGCTGCAGACGTTCTACAGCCAGCTGTTGACCCAGAACCAGTGGACGGGAACCTTCGTCCGAGGTGCCGGCTCGGCTTCCTCGTCCGCTGCGGGAACTTCGGGCGGAACGTCGGGGCTGTCCAGCTCCGCGGCATCAGGTGGGGCCGCTGGCTCGGCAGCGGGAACGTCGGGAGCTGCCTCTAGCACCGGGCGAGCTACCGCCGGAGCCGCCACGGGCGCTCCCGCGGTAGGCAGCTTCCTAAACACGTCACAGGCCGAAACGATGGCCTTCCTCACCATCGCGTCGCAGACGACGGGGTCGGCAGGCGGCTCGAATGGCAGCGCGGCGGAAGGATCCGTGGTGCAGATCATGACGCAGCAACCGGGCACTGGAGTGAGCACCACGGCAACCCCTGCCGGCGGGTCGACAAGCAGCACCTCGGGAGCGACGGGTGCAGCCAGCGTGCGGGCGTCGGGAACGACTGGTGGCGGAACCAGCAGTCCGGCCGGGCTTTCGAGTGCCTCTCCGAACGCTGGCTCGGCTGCTTCGAGCGGCGCTTCTCCATCCACGTCCCCGTCACTGTCGGGCTTCAGCTCTAGCGCGAGTCCCAGCTCGAGCCCGGCTGGCCTGACGTCGAGCTCGAGCTCGGGCGGATTGACCTCGAGCGCGAGCCCGAGCGGCTTCGCCGGTGGCACCGGGACCAGCAGCTCGCCGGCCGCGAGCACAAGCAGCGCTTCGTCGCTGCCGTCCACGAGGCTCACGCCGACGCCCTGAGCCGGCAGCTCGATTTTCGGTGCCAGCGCACAGCACAGCCCCGCACCAGGGGGCGGAGGCAAAAGCCTCCGGCCCCCTGGTGGAACGTTCCAGAATTAGTGGCACCCGGCAATGTCCCCAGGTTTGCGCCGCGATAGAGCATGCTGACAGAAATTCAGGATCACGGCACTACCTTTTTCCAGAGGGAACGCCTGATTCGGAGGATTTCATGGCCACATTTCCCGGTGCGACCGGTCGTTCCTAAACTGAACTGAAGTGGACAGAAACCTGGCTGCGGCACTTTACGTTGTGCTGATGGCGGGCGTCATCGTGGCATTGGACGTTCTGGTTTTCCAAGGACGATTCTGGGAACGGCTGATGGTGAATGCAGGAATTGTCTTGGTATTCGTGGGTTTCTATTTGAGATTTCGGCACTGATTCGGCATCACCGCCCTCGTCGCCGGATTGAGGGGAATGGCGTGCAAGGCCCCGACCTGCAGGCCTCTCCAGTCGCGAACACCCAGGGCCGTGCATCAGGGCAACCAAGGGGCTTGGCCTCATCTTGTGGGAGGCCAATGGAGCTGACGCACTCCTCTCGTTAGTCAATTGCTCCTAGAACAGGGGCGCGAGCGCGAATGGGCGGTCTAGCGTTCCTGTCGAGTGCGAGACCTTATTACCCATCGCTCGCCGGCCGCGAAGATCGCTCTCGACGTTGGTCTCACGGCAGGCGCAGGGCTGCCGGCCGGCGTGGCCGGCGTGCTGCTTCCGGTCCTCTTTCACCAAGCTGGCGTTGGACCGCTGGGCCTGGCAGCGTTCGCCGCGGCCCCGCTCCTGGGTGGGTTGCTGGCACTGCAGCTTTCGCCCCTCATTCGCGCGTCCGCCCAGCGCGTTACGGCCGTCAAGGCCGGCTGCGCCGCGCTGTTCTGCGTCCTGCCCTGGCTGTCGCCGACGGCGGGCTTGCTGCTGTGGTGCGCCGTCACGGTAGTGGGAGCCATCTGCAGCCCGCTGCAGCATCAGATCTGGGGGCTGCTGTATGCCCGGGAGCGGCGCACCCAGTACATCGCCCTGGCGCGTCTGATAGGCACTGGCGTATCGCTCGCGACGACCGCTGGTGGCAGCCGCTTGGCGGAAGCGTGGGGTGGTCTTACGGTTGTGGCTTTGGCCGGCCTATGCGGAGCGGTGTGCTGCGCAGGCTACCTGGCGGTGCCATTCCAGGTGCCGGAGGAATCGCGACGGCTGAGCGCGTCGATCCACACCATACGTGACTTCTGGCGACACCGCGGATTGCGCCCGCTGTTGAACGCGCACCTGCTGTGGGGCCTTGGCTTCAGCGCCGCGGGCCCGCTGTACACACTGCGACAGGTCGATGCTTACCATCTCTCGTTGTCGCAGGTCGGGCTGCTGTCCGCGCTGGGCACGGTCACCGGCGCGCTGAGCGGTCCGCTGTGGGGGCGGCTGGCCGATCACCGGCACGGCGCGTTGGTCATGGCCGGCGGGGCGCTTTCGATCACCGTCTGTCCCTGGTGTTACGTGTGGCATGTGCCGCCGGTATGGCTGGGTCTGGGAGCGGTGGGCATGGCCTCGGGAATGGGTGCGCTCGATCTGGGCCTATCGGCTGTGCTGTCCGACACGGTGCGTCTGCCCGAACGGCCGCAATACAGCGCCGCTTGGAGCGCGGTGACTGGCGCGCGAGGTCTGCTGGCGCCCGTCCTGAGCGGTCTGGTCGTTCAGGTTGGCCTTATGAGCGCCCAGCAGCTGCTGGCGGTGTGCGGTCTGATCATGCTGGCCGGCTCGGCGGCGTACGTGCTGGTGGTGCTACGAGCAGAGGAAGACCGCTTTACGCAGATTCCTGCCGGCGAGTACCGCGCGGTGGCCACGGCCTAGACCGCTCCGCTGGCCGTTCGTTCGGGCGGGCAGGCGTTGCAGGAAGCGCAGCACGACGTCTTCCTGGGCGCTCAAGCCGTCGGTCGAGCGCTCTTGCCGCTCGAGCTCTTCCATGCTATCGAGCATTGACCCGTCCAGGTATGCCTCCACCACGGCGGGGTGGACGTAGCAGCGGCGGCAGATTGCCCTGGTGTTGCCCAGGCAGGCCGATACGAGGTCGATGCCCTGCAGGACGTTGCGCTTGGCCTCGCTTTGTGAGCTGAACGGGCCTAGCCGGCGCAAGGCGTCGACGGCCAGGACCGTGCCGTACCAGGTGCGGAAGTCCTTGGCGGTGAAGTCCTGCCCGCTGATCGCTCGCAGGTAGTCGTTGACGTCTTCCGAATAGACGTTGTGATACTGGCCGTCCGCGCCGGCGTACTGAAATAAACGCTGGCCGGGAATGTCCCGACATTGCTTGACGACGCGCGCCAGGCGGCGGTCGCGCAGGCCGATGCTGTGCTCCTTGGAGCTCTTGCCGCGAAAGGTGAAGCGCATCTCGGACCCCCGAATCTGGGCGTGGTCGTCCTGCAGCGTTGTCAGCCCGAATGATTCGTTGCTGCGGGCATATTCCTCGTTGCCCACTCGGATCAGCGTGCCCTGCAGCAGCTGGACGATGGCTGCCAGCACCTTGCGGCGGGGCAAGCCGGGCAGGCCCAGATCGTGTTCGACCTGGCGCCGGATCGCGGGCAGAGCCACGCCAAAGGCCGCCATGCGATCGTACTTGGCTTCGTCGCGAACCGCCCGCCAGCGCTCGTGGTAGCGGTACTGCTTTCGACCTCTGGCGTCGCGGCCGGTCGCCTGGAGGTGTCCGTTCGAGACGGGACAGATCCATACTTCAGTCCAGGCCGGTGGGATCGCCAGCCGCCGGATGCGGTCAGCTCAGCCTCGTCGACGACGTCCTGTCCGTCCGGTCCGATGAAGCGCCAGCCGTCTCTCAGCTGCTGGCGGCGGATGCCTGGGATGGCGTCGTTGACGTAGCGCAGGCCGGCGGCACGCGCCGAAGCAACCGGGTCCGAAGCGAAGTCCTGGGCCGCCAGCATGTGTGGCAGGGTGAGAGCAACATCTATGCCTTGGCCTGGCTGGCGGGCCGCCTGATTCGCGCCTAGCCGTAGAGGAACAGCCCGTCGGCGACGGGACGCTCGCGTCCATCCGAAGGCGTATTGATCACAGTGGCGGTTTTCTGCCCCGGAAGCCTGGCCACCAAGGTCGAGGATCCGCCGCTGTCGAAGGCCATTGCCTGCCACGCGCCGATCGTCTGGAAATACCAGGCGAACTGGGGTCGGGTCAGGCCATAGGCGGGGAAACCCTCGTGCCCATCAACAGCCACCAGCCACATCGTGCGCCCGTCCCGACTGGCGCCCACGCCCGAGACTGGGTAGCGTTGGCTGGATTCAAAGGCCGCGGGAGAGTGCTGGTCGTCGTACGGCAGCCCTCCCTTGAGCATGATCGGTCCGCCGCCGACAGCCGTGGCGAGGTCTTGCCAGCTTGGCTGGGAATGAAGGTCCAGCTGGACGGCTGAGCCCACGGGACCGTACAGTGCCAGCCACGTAGCGGCGACGCCCTCACCGGCCAGGACGACGTCTGAGCCTGAGACCGGCGGCACGCTGAATTGATGCTGGGCCACCGAGCGGACGGTGTACTGCCCGGGCGTCGTGCCCGCGGCGAGGTACGAGAGGGTGGCGTCGTTGGCGGCCAGCACCGAGCCCATGGACTGAGTGATGGCAACAACCTGCTGGTCCATCAGCGGCAGATTCACCGCGCCGATGGGAAAGCGCAGGCTGGGATCGCGCAGCATGGCCAGCGATCCCTGCCAGTCGTATTTGTCGATGGCTACCTGGTTGTTGCGCTTGACGGCAAACACTGCCCAGTCGTTGCCGCTGCGGATCAGGTTGCCGTTCTGGACCGTCAGGTTCAATGGCACGCCCGAGGTGCCGATGGCGAAGTAATCGCCATTGATGCCGGCCAGCGCCCCGGTGCGATTGGCCATGGAGCTGACCGTTTCTCCGGTGCTCACCACCGAGTTATGCGAGAGGACGCTGGCGAGGTGAATCCCGGGCGACGTCAGGTCGACGGTCATCTGATAGAGGTGCAGCGGACCATCAGACGTCAAGAGGCTCACCCAGCTGAGGACGACGCCTGGTCGGAGCAGCTGCGAGGTCGTGCTCTGGGCATCGATCCTCGGCCAGCCTGGCAGCTGGCCGAGGCGATCTCCCGAAGCGATGTCGGTGAAGCCGGGCACGGGCTTGGTGGGCGGGCCGGATGGGCCCACGTCGCCGGCCTCGACGTAGCCTGCGTCAGAGCTCCAATCGACCAGCACAGGAAGGCGATTGCCCACTGCCGCGCCAACGACGTGAAAGAAGTGCCAGGCAGGCAGGGCGCCGAAGGACTTGGCATCCGGGCCGGCCCCGGACCAGACATCCGTGGGCTTGAAGTTCTGGACCCAGTAGGGCTTGAGCTCGGGTGGGGCGGGGGTAACGGTGGGGCTCGGGATAGGCGTGGGCGTCGCTGCGCTGGCAGCGTTCAGCTCAGGGGCGGTGAGCTTCGGAGCAGCGCCGATTCCAACGTCCGGCCCGAGCGGGAGCGGTGGCGCCGGGGCTTCGACTATCTGAGTCGAAGGGGAATGACCGCCCGCGACCGGTGCGGTGTGGGGTGCTACGCCAGCGGCGCATGAGGACATCAGCAGACAGGAGGCGAGGCATCCAGCCAGGAACGAGCGGTGCACGTCTACGGTTGTAGGAACCGCGGACGCCCAAGCAAGCGCTCGTTAGCCTTTTGAGGCTAGACAGCCACGGGTTCAAGCCCCCGACAGCTCGTATGGGGTACCCGTGGGGGAGGCTGGAGCTAGCGGGACCTCATGCTGATGTCGGGGTCGAGCGGGCGCAGGACTTCGCTTTCCGAAGCCCTGTCCGGGGGGCGCTCCAGCGGCCACACGTCGCCCGGTATACGGGCACCGGGCCGGCTGTGCTCCTCCGGGTCGAGCTCGGCCAGCACCTGGCCGGCAAGCTCTTCGCCCGGCGGCCGTGGCGGAAGATCGGCCGCGCGGTCCGCGATCCGGAATCCTCGCTCCAGGAAGAGGTCGGGTCCGCTCAGCAGCTGATCGCGCTGGCCAGGCTCGAACTCCGCGGTGATGAGCCCGGGAACGCCGCCGAAGAAAGCCTGGGCGGGAGGGACGTCCGGTTCGGCGGGCATGTCTTCCTCCAGCAGCTTGGCCACCTCATCCGGTGGATCCATCTCTGACGGAGTGCCGGTGGCGCCGCTGTGATGCCCGATGGGAGTGGCTTCGTCGATCATGCCCTGGCCCCAGCAATCTACGGGCCCAGGCCGTTCCCAGCCGCTAGGCGTCCAGGCGTTCCCCACTCTGGTCTGCGCCGGACGTATGGAAGAACGCCAGCATATGCGACCACCAGGCGCCATCCTCGAAGCGCTCGGATCGCATGTACCAGTACTCCACGCCCCACAGCAAGATGGTGTGGAAGCCATCGGCCTGCAGCCGGTCGACAGTGCTGGCCGTGAGCGACGGACTCGTGTTGGTGGGCGGCGCGCTGTTCTTGTCCACGAGCAGGCCCGGCAGCCAGGGCTCCGCCTGAGCTTCGCTGATCCACACTTGCCGGCCCGCGCGCTGCGCCTGACGACGTAGGGCCAGTACCCGCGGCTCCCAAATCCACAACGGCCAGCTCAGCGAAAGCTGGAAGTGCGTGGTGACGATGGGCCGCACCGGGTAAAGATCGAGACCAAGCACGTCACCGATGCGTAGCAGGGTTTGGGCTTCTGCCTGGCTCTTCCGGCTCCATGGCCAGAAGTATTCGAGCGGGCTGGTGTCGACGAACATGCTCACGACGATCTGTCGGCTGGGATCGATCGATCTCACGAGCCCGACTTCCTGCGCCAGGAAGCCCGGATCGATTGTCCAGTGATGGGCGCCGCTGGGATCGAGCGGCTCGTTCTCCACCTGCCAGTACTTGATGTTGTCGCGACCCTTTTCGTGCTGCACCACCCGGGCGATGTAGCGCAAGGTTGCCTGCCGCAGCGTGGCGTCGTCGCTGACGACCGAGCCTCCGCGCGCCTGGATCTCCGCCTGCAGCCAGGCCGGTAGATAGAACTCTGGCCAGCGCGGCGCCTTCATGCCGACTGTGAGCAGCACCGAGCTGCCGTCGGGCACGTTGTCCAGCATCCAGTCCAACGTGGAGAAGTCGTAGATGCCCGGCTGGGTCTCGATGGTGTCCCAGTACGCCCCCAGACGGACGAGGTTGGGCGACAGGTCCATAGCGGCCTGGAATGCCTGTCGCCAGGATACGTCGAGATAGCCGGCCTGCCGCTCGCTGAAGGTGAAGCCGACGTTCATGGGGGAGGTCCCATCATGGCTGTTGGGTCGCGGCGCGTAAGGGCGCAGCAGCTCGGCCAGCACTACGGTGAGCAGCAGGGCAGTTGAGACCACGGCCGCCCTCTTGATCACCCTCCAAGAATGATGCCGCGTCATGGCGCTCGAAAAGCCTTATCCCCAAGAAGTCGTGATGCCGCGCGCACTCGCACCCGGCTTCGTCGACGGCTACTCGGGGTCCCCCGGTCCGATCTTTGCGCCGGGGCCGTCCCGTGGATCGTCCCAGGCTGCGCATCGCGCAGATCGTCGCTCCGCTGCTGCCGGTCCCACCACTTGGATACGGCGGCGTAGAGCTGGTGGTTTCCACTCTGATTGACGAGCTGCTCCGCCGTGGCCACGACGTGACGCTGTTTGCCAGCGGGGACTCCGCCAGCCCGGCCAGGCTCGTTCCCAGCGTCGACTGGGCGCTGTGGCGGACACCGCGACCGCCGGACCCCCTGCCCTACCTCATGAAGACCGTCGACCTCGTCTTTGAACGCGCCGCGGACTTCGACGTGCTGCACAATCACATGAGCTTCGCGGCCTTTTCCCTGGCTCGCATGGCCCCATGCCCGCCAATCCTCACCACCCTGCACGGGCGCTTGGACAGACAGGACCAGATGGACGGGCTGCGCCATTTCAGCGCCATGCCGCTGGTGTCGATCAGCGACGCGCAGCGCCGGCCGGTGCCGTGGGCCAACTGGCTGGCCACGATCTACCACGGGTTGAAGCTGGAGGACTACCAGTTTTCCCCGGATCCGGGTGCGTACGCCGCCTTCCTGGGCCGGGTATCACCCGAGAAGGGGCTCGAAACGGCGATCGAAGTCGCCCGCGGGGCGGGCATGCCCTTGAAGATCGCTGCGCGTCTTCCGCTCGATCAGCCCGACAATCCTGAAGCCCAGCGCGATTGGCGATACTGGAGGAAGATCGAGCCCATGTTGACAGAGCGCGGCGTGGAGTACGTAGGGGAGCTGGGTGGGGTGGAGAAGAGCGCCTTTCTGGGCGGCGCTCGGGCTCTGATCTTTCCCATCACCTGGCCCGAGCCGTTTGGCCTGGTGATGGCCGAAGCGCTCGCCTGCGGCACGCCGGTCGTGACCCTCGACCAGGGATCGGCGCCGGAAGTGATCGAGGATGGCGTCAGCGGCTTTGTGCGGCATACCCCGGACGAAATGACCGAGGCCCTGGCGCACGTCGGCCAGCTGGATCGGGGCCGCTGCCGGGCCGAGGCCGTGCGGCGTTTCTCGGCCGAGGTCATGGCCGAGCAGTACGAGCGGCTCTACTACGAGCTGGCCTTCGCGCGCTGATGGCTACCAAGATCGCCGTCGGTCCTCCGGTCCTCACCATCAACAGGAGCAGCACCTTCCTGGTCACAGACCTCAGCGGCGAGGTCTTTTCCGGCGAAGCTCATGGGTTGTTCGCCGAGGACACCCGTTTCCTCAGTCATTACACCCTGTGGATCAACGGGCAGCGCTGGGAGCGTATTGGCTCCGCCACGATTACTCACGACTCGGTGCGAATCGCCATGACCAACCCGCGGATTGCCAACTTCACCAACGACAGCGTCATCGACGCCGAGACCCTGAACCTGTCGATCCACCGCATCATCGACCAGGGCCTGCACGAAACGCTGGTGCTGACGAACTACGGTATGAAGGCCGCCGAGGTCGTGTTCGAGATCGAGCTGAGGTCCGATTTCGCCGATCTGTTCGAGGTCAAGGCCGGCAGGGTGCGACAGCGCGGCGGCGTGGTCACGGCCTGGCATCCGGACAGCAAGGAGCTCGTCACCAGCTACCAGCGCGACTACTATCATGCCGCGCTGCGCTATCAGTCGGTCTGCGAGCAGGCCTCGGCTACTTACGCCAACGGTCGTTTGGCTTACCTTCTGCGCCTGCCGCCCGGCACCAGCCAGGAGCTGTGCGGGCACATGGTGCTGGAGCACAACGACGTCGTGCTCCAGCCGCGCTGTGTCCGGGACGAGCAATTGGATGATACCGTGCGGCTCCATCAGCTCTGGATCCAACGCTGCACGGCGATTGCCAGCCCATCGATCGATCTCAATGAGGCCTATCGCCAGTCCGTTGAGGACATGAGCGCGCTGCGCCTGTTCGAGCGCGACTTGGATGAAGACGTGTGGGTGCCTGCCGCCGGCGTGCCCTGGTTCGTGACGCTGTTCGGCCGCGACAGCCTCATCGCCTCACTGCAGAACATGGCCGTGCATGCCCGCTTCGCGGAGGGCACGCTGCGCGTCCTGGCCGCTCACCAGGCAACCGAGCGTGACGACTGGTGCGACGCGCAGCCGGGCAAGATCGTGCATGAGGTCCGACACGGAGAGCTGGCCTACTTCAGGGAAGTGCCTCACGCCCGCTACTTCGGCACCTGGGATGCAACGCCTCTATTCGTGATCGTGCTGCACCAGGCCTGGCGCTGGCTGGGCGACCGCAAGCTGGTGCAGGATCTGCTCCCCGCCGCGCGCCGCTGCTTGGAGTGGATCGACCGCTACGGCGACCTCGACGGCGACGGATTTCAGGAATATCAGACCTTCTCGAGCAAGGGTTACGAGAACATGGGCTGGAAGGACGCGCAGGACGCCGTGGTCTATCCGGATGGCTCGCAGGTCAAGCAGCCGAAGGCGCTGTGCGAGCTGCAGGCCTACGCCTACGCCGCTAAGCTGGCTGCCGCCGAGCTGTTCCGAGCCTTCGGGGACGCCTCCGCCGCGGAAGCGCTGGAGCATCAGGCCGTGGAGCTGAAGGCGCGCTTCAACCGCGAGTTCTGGCTTGAGGAGGAGGCGTTCATCGCCTTTGGCCTGGACCATGAGAAGCAGCCCATCCGCACCATCACGTCCAATCCAGGCCACTGCTTGTGGACCGGCATCGTGGACCGGGACAAGGCAAAGCCCGTGGTCCGCCGGCTCCTCGCCGGGGATATGTGGAGCGGCTGGGGCATTCGGACGCTGTCGGCGGTCAATCCAGCCTACAATCCCTTCTCCTATCAGCTGGGCTCGGTTTGGCCGCATGACAACAGCATCGTGGCCGCCGGCATGAAGCGCTACGGCTTCAGCAATGAGGCCAACCAGGTTGCCAAAGGCATGTTCGACGCCGCCAGCTACTTCATCAGCCATCGCCTGCCGGAGCTGTTCTCTGGCGTCCCGCGGCAATCCAACGCGTTCCCGGTGCAGTACCGCGCCGCCAACAGCCCCCAAGCCTGGGCGGCTGGAAGCGTCTTTCAGCTGCTGCAGGCCATGCTGGGTTTGGAGGCCGATGCTCCGTCCGGCCGCCTGATGGTCAATCCGACACTGCCGGACTGGCTGCCCTGGGTTGAGCTGCGCGGTTTGCGCGTCGGCCGTGGCGAGCTGGACCTTCGCTTTCGGCTGGAAGACGGCAGCTGCCACACCGATGTGCTGGCAGCGCGGGGCGACGCTCCGCGGCTGGAGATTGCCTCCCTCGGCTGACGGTACCTCAGCGGCCTAACGGCGAGAAGTGGCCCTGGTTTTGCGTTTGGCCCGGTTGAGCAGGAGGCAGCCCTGACACATTCCCGCTTCGATGGAGTACATCTTCTGTGCGACCACTTCGTGTTCTTACTTGGCACGTCCACGGCAGCTATCTCTACTACCTGAGCCATGTCGAGCACGAGCTGTTCATACCGGTCCTGCCCGGCGATCCTGCGGGGTACTGCGGCCTGCCCGCCAGCTTTCCCTGGCGCGGGAACGTGCATGAAGTGCCTGCTCCCGAGGTCCGGCAGCTCCAATTCGACTGCGTCCTGTTCCAATCGCACAAGAACTACGCGGAAGACCGCTTCGCCATCCTTTCACCGGAGCAGCGGCGGCTGCCAAGCATCTTCTTGGAGCACGATCCCCCGCGAGGACATCCCACCGACACACGTCACCCGGTAGACGATCCCGACGTCGTGCTGGTCCACGTCACCCATTTCAACGCGCTGATGTGGGACAGCGGCCGGACGCCGGTGCGAGTGATCGAGCATGGTGTGGTCGATCCTGGCATCCGCTATGGAGGGCAGCGTGCCGCGGGCGCGGCAGTCATCAACAACCTCCCGTCACGCGGCCGCCGCCTGGGTCTGGACCTGTTCCGCGACGCCCAGCGGCAGGTTCCCCTGGACCTGATGGGCATGGACTCGGAGGGGCTGGGCGGTCTTGGAGACGTGTCGCACGATCGTCTGCTGGGGCGGCTGGCCGAGTACCGCTTCTTCTTCAATCCGATTCGCTACACCAGCCTGGGGCTAGCCGTGTGCGAAGCGATGATGGTCGGCCTGCCCATCGTTGGCCTGGCCACCACCGAGACGGTGACCGTCGTCGAGAACGGCGTCTCAGGCTATCTCGACACCGATCCCCAACGGCTGGTGGAACACATGCGCCGGCTGCTCGACCGGGCAGACGAGGCGCGTGAGCTGGGCGCCGGAGCTCGGAAGACAGCGCTGCGGCGCTTCGGCATGGACCGCTTCGTGCGCGACTGGGAGGAGACCCTGGCCGCCGTTACCGGAAACCTCGAACGGCGAGCCACAGCCGCAATTCCGACGGTGGGAGTACCTGCATGACCAGACGAGTCGCCGTCATCAGCGAGCACGCTTCACCGATGGGTGTGCTCGGGGGCGTGGATAGCGGTGGACAGAACGTGTACGTTGGCCAGCTGGCCAAGCACCTGGCCGACGGCGGCTACGACGTCGACGTGTTTACGCGGCGGGATAGCGAAGGCCTGCCCGAGACAGCCGAGTGGGTGAACGGAGTTCGGATCGTGCATGTGCCGGCCGGCCCTGCACGGTACGTCCGCAAGGAAGACCTGCTGCCGTACATGGACGAGTTCAGCCGCTACGTCATCGACTTCTTTCAACGCCAGCGCCGTCCGTACGACCTGGTGCACGCCAACTTCTGGATGTCTGGGCTCGTGGCCGCCAACATCAAGCGTCATCTGGGCGTGCCGTTCGTCATCACTTATCACGCCCTGGGTCGGGTTCGCCGCATCCATCAGCAGGATGCCGACGAGTTCCCGGACGAGCGTTTCGCCATCGAGGAGATGCTGGCGGCGGAGGCGGACCGCGTGATGGCCGAATGTCCCCAGGACGAAGAGGACCTGATCCAGCTGTACAACGCCGACCCCGCCCGCATCAACATCATTCCTTGCGGCTTCGATCGATCGGAGTTCTTTCCTATCGATAAGACGCTGGCGCGCGTTTCACTTGGCTTCCGCGCCGACGAGAAGATCATCCTGAACGTCGGGCGGCTGGTGCCGCGCAAGGGCATCGACAACATCGTGCGGGCGCTGCCCCGGCTGTGGGAGCAGCACGGCATCAAGGCCAAGCTGCTGATCGTTGGCGGGGAGTCGGACCAGCCCGACCGGCGTGCCACGCCGGAGATCGGAAGGCTGTCCGACGTGGCCGTCCGTGAGGGTGTCGAGGACCAGGTGGTGTTCGCCGGACGCCGCGGCCGCGACATCCTCAAATACTTCTACAGCGCGGCGGACATCTTCGTGACCACGCCCTGGTACGAGCCCTTCGGCATGTCACCTGTCGAGGCCATGGCCTGCGGCACGCCGGTCATCGGGGCCAACGTGGGTGGCGTCAAGTTCTCGGTACGCGACGGGGAGACGGGCTATCTCGTGCCGCCCAACGAGCCTGCCGCGCTGGCGCAGCGCCTGGCCCATCTCTACAAGAATCCCAAGCTCCTGGCCCTGTTCCGCAAGCAGGCCATTCGCCGGGTCAACGATCTGTTCACCTGGCACAACGTGGCCGAGGCCGCGGCCGAGGTCTACGAAGAGGTGCTGGCTGCCGGCCAGCCCGATCGCTGCCCGCGGGCCGAGCAGCTGGCCGTGGTCGATCGCTGCTTCGACCGTGCGGTGCTTACGCTGCAGGAGTCGCAGCGGCGGCTGCGCCGCGTGGTCCGCGAAGCCGCAGAGCTCATGGGGGGCTGTTTCAAGCGCGGCGGCAAGGTGCTCATCTGCGGCAACGGCGGCAGCGCCGCCGAGGCGCAGCACCTGGCCGGGGAGCTGGTCGGCCGCTTCCGCTATCCCAACCGCCCCGGGCTTCCCGCGCTGGCGCTCACCACCGACGGTGCCGTTCTGACCGCTTGGGGCAACGACGTGGGCTTCGAGCAGGTCTTTGCTCGCCAGGTGAACGCCTTCGGCCGCTCGGGAGACGTGCTCGTTGGTCTGAGCACGACCGGCCGCTCGCAAAACCTGGTCGAGGCCTTCCAAGCTGCGCGCGAGTCCGGCCTCACCACCCTGGCGCTGCTGGGTGGAAGTGGCGACGCCGTGCGCAAGCTGGCGGACCTGGCGTTGATCGTGCCATCGACTGATGCGCAGCGCATCCAGGAGGTCCACACGCTCCTGATCCACACCATGTGCGAGCTGATCGAAGAGGATCTCTTCAAAGAGCGCCGCGCCCAGGTGGTGTATCGCGACGAGGTTCGCCCGCCGCACCGTGAGCTGGCCTCGGTTGCCTGGCCCGAACCGACATCTGAGCGCCGGTCGGTCGAAGCGGAGGGCAGGTGATGGCCGTGGGCCTGCTCGAGGGGCGAGTAGCCCTCGTCACCGGCGGAGGCAGCGGGCTGGGTGAGTGCATCAGCCTGGCGCTGTCCGACCTGGGCGTTACCGTGATCGTGGCGGACGTGAGCTTCGAGCGGGCCAACAGGGTCGCTCAGCGCCTGGCGGACAGCGGGCGTCAGGCCCTTCCTCTCCGAGTGGACGTGGCCGACGAGACCGAGGCACGCTCGGGCATCAACGACACCATCCTTCGCTGCGGCCAGCTCGACGTGCTGGTGAACAATGCCGGGGTGGACGTGACGGCGCCGGTGGATGAGCTTTCGGTCAAGGACTGGGACCGAGTGTTGGGCGTGAACCTGCGTGGGGCGTTTCTGATGTCCAAATTTGCCCTGCAGGCCATGCGCCAGCGCGGCAGCGGGCATATCGTCAACATCGTCTCCACGGCCGCCAAGCGCGCCTGGCCCAACGCGGCGGCCTACCACGCCAGCAAATGGGGCCTGTTGGGGCTCAGCCATGCGCTGCACGTGGAAGCTCGCCAGTACAACGTGAAGGTCAGCGCCGTGGTAAGCGGCGGCATGCGCACCCCGTTCCTGCTCGATCGCTTCCCTGACATCGACAAGGCCACCCTTCAGGACCCTATGAACGTCGCCAGGACGGTCGTGTTCGTCCTTTCCCAGCCGGAGGAGACCGTCATCCCCGAAGTCATGGTCCTGCCTATGAAGGAGACGTCGTGGCCGTGAACGGACCGCGTCGGGCGGTGTTCCTGGACAAGGACGGAACGCTGGTGCGCAACCGGCCCTATAACGTCGACACGGCGGCCATCGAGCTGAACGACGGCGCGGAGGACGGACTGCGCATGCTGCGGGACGCTGGCTTTCGCCTGTTCGTGGTTTCCAATCAATCGGGCGTGGCGCGCGGCTACTTTCCCGAGGACGCGCTCGCCGCGGTGGAATCCGAGCTTAGAAAGCGGCTCGCTCGCATCGGAGTCCCGCTGGCCGGCTTTTACTACTGTCCCCACCTGCCCCACGCCGAGGTGCCTGCCTGCGCACGGACCTGCGATTGTCGTAAACCCCAGCCCGGGATGCTCCTGCGCGCCGGTCGCGAGCACGATCTCGATCTGGGCCAATCATGGCTGGTCGGCGACATCCTGGACGACGTCGAGGCCGGTAACCGTGCCGGCTGCCGCACCGTGCTGCTGGACAACGGCGGCGAGACCGAATGGGACGTGACGTTGACGCAGCGCATCCCGAGCGCGATCTGCTCCGATTTGGGGGACGCCGCGTGGCAGCTGATCGAGATGAGCCGGGTGGGATGGGCGTGAGCCAGGATCTGGCCGCTGTTGTTCGCGCCTTTCAGGGCCGCCGGGTCGGCGTCATCGGCGAAGCCATGCTGGACAGCTACGTCGAGGGAAACAGCAGCCGGCTTTCGCCTGAAGCGCCCGTGCCGGTGGTCAACGTCAGCCGCCGCCGGGACGTGCCGGGTGGTGCGGCAAACACCGCGGTCAATTTACAGGCGCTGTGCGCCGCCGTCCGTTTCGTGTCGATCGTGGGACAGGATGCCGCTGGGATGGCTCTGAGCAGCGCACTGGCCGCACGGGGGATCGACACGTCGGGCATGCTGGCCTGCGCCGGTCGCAGTACGCTGGTCAAGCACCGCGTCACTGCCGGTGGACACCTGCTGCTGCGCTTCGATGAAGGCTGCGAGGAGCCTCTCGATGCTGACGTCGAAGCGGCCTTGGTCGACCGTCTGCGCTGCTTGCACGCCGAGTCTGAGGCCTTGATTGTGTCCGACTATGGCCGCGGTCTCATGACCTCGCGCGTCATCCGCGCGCTGTCCGGGCTGCAGGAAGGTGACCGCAAGCTCCTGCTCGTCGATGCCAAGCAGCTCGATCGCTACGTCGACGTCCCGGCGGTGGTGGCGAAGCCCAACTACGCCGAGGCCTGCCGAGCGCTCAGCCTCCCCGAGCTGGCCGGCGACGCCGCGCGGCTGGATCAGATGCGTTCACACGGCCCTGAGCTCATGCAGCGAATGCGCGCGGATCTGCTCGCGATCACCCTCGATTCGGCCGGGGCGCTGTTCATCGAGCGCACCGGCGCCAGCTATCGCACCTACGCCAGGCCCGTCCAGAATCCTCAGCCGGCCGGCGCCGGCGACACCTTCCTCGCCGCGCTTACTCTGGCGCTGATTTGCGGAGCCGCGGTGCCCGCCGCCGCGGAGCTGGCCTCAGCTGCGGCCGCGGTGGTCGTGGCCAAGCCGGGAACGGCCTGCTGCCTGGCGGCTGAGCTGTGCCGGCAGATCGCGCCGAGCGAGAAGTGCGTCAGCGGCGAGGAGCAGCTGCGAGCACGCATCGACAGCCAGCGCGCCGCGGGAGCCTCCGTGGTCTTCACCAACGGCTGTTTCGACGTGCTTCATCGCGGCCACGTCGCCTTTCTCAACCGGGCCAGAGCCCTGGGCGACGTCCTGGTGGTGGGGCTCAACTCGGATGCCAGCGTGGCGCGCCTCAAGGGTCCGGGCCGCCCCATCAACGGCTTGGACGACCGTGTGCAGCTGCTGGCTGCGCTGAGCGCGGTCGACGTCATCGCCACCTTCGAGGACGATCGACCGGACGATCTCATCAGGCTCATCCGGCCCGAGGTGGTGGCCAAGGGTGGGAACTACACGCGCGAGCAGCTGCCCGAAGCGGGCCTGGTGGCCGAGCTGGGCGGCCGGGTGGAGATCGTGCCGCTGCTCCCGGATCATTCGACCTCCGGGCTCATTCGGCGCATCAGGGACGTCGCCCCGGCAGATTCCTCACAGCCCGAGCATGGATCCTCGCTGGTCGGCGGCGCGACGGCTGCTCTGCGTTAGGCTCGACAGCCTGGGGGACGTGCTGATGACGGGACCGGCCCTCCGGGCTCTCGGGCGCTCGCCCGCCCGCGCATGTCTCACGCTGCTGACGTCACCCAGCGGAGCCGAAGCGGCGGCGCTCATGCCGGAAGTCGACGAGGTCATGGTCTTCGACGCTCCCTGGATGAAGACCGTGGCGGACGGTGGGGCCGAAGGCGCTCTGCGTCTGGTGGCGGCGCTGCGCGAGGCGCAGTTCGACGCGGCCGCGATCTTCACCGTCTGCAGCCAGAGCCCGCTGCCCGCGGCGCTCGTCTGCTATCTGGCGGATATCCCGCTGCGGCTGGCGCATTGTCACGAGAATCCCTACCAGCTGCTGACCGACTGGCTGCCGGATCCGGAGCCGCGGCAGCTGATCCGGCATGAGGTGCGCCGCCAGCTCGACCTGGTGGCGCACCTTGGCTTCGAGCCGGCTCGCGATCGGCTGGCGGTGCGGGTGCCGGATCCGGCCCGCGCCAGGATGGGCCGGATCCTGGCTGAGATCGGCCTCGACCCCGGCCGGCCCTGGACCGTGGTGCATCCTGGAGCCACGGCGCCATCGCGGCGCTATCCGCCGGAGCTGTTCGCCGCGGTCGTCCGCCGCCTGACCGTCGAACATGGCTGGCAGATCGTCTTCTCGGGAAGCGCGGAGGAGCGAACGCTGGTTGACGCTGTTCGAGCTTCATCGTCCGGCACGTCGCTGGCGGGCGAGCTTTCACTCGCCGAGCTGGCCGCGCTGCTGGAGCGCGCCCCCCTGCTCATCGCCAACAACACCGGGCCGGTGCACCTGGCCTGCGCCGTAGGCACCCCCGTCGTCGATCTCTACGCGCTGACCAACCCGCAGCATACTCCCTGGGGCGTAGCCTCGCGCGTGCTTTCGCACGACGTGCCCTGCAGGAACTGCTACCGCAGCGTTTGCCCCGAAGGACACCAGCACTGCTTGAGTCTGGTCGAGCCGGACGAGGTCGTTCGAGCCGCGCTGGACCTGTATGCGGCTCGATAGCCGTGGGCTACGCCGCGTGGCCATCTTTCGCGCGCTGCAACTGGGGGATCTGCTGTGCGCCGTGCCGGCCTTCCGCGCTCTGCGGGCAGCGCTGCCGGAGGCTCACGTCAGCCTCATCGGCTTGCCCTGGGCCAGGGAAATCGTGCAGCGCTTCGGCGCGTACCTGGACGAGCTCATCGAGTTCCCGGGCTATCCGGGGCTGCCCGAACGCGAGCCAGATCTGGCGCTCCTGCCGGCCTTCTTCGAGGCCGTGCGGGCGCGGCGCTTCGATCTTGCCATCCAGCTGCACGGCAACGGATCCGTAACGAATGCCCTGGTGGGACGGCTGGGCGCGCGCTGCACGGCCGGCTTCTATCAGCCAGGCGGTCCCCGCCCGGAGAAGGGCGCGTTCCTGCCCTTTCCGGAGGGCCTGAGTGAGGTGGATACGCTGCTGCGTTTGACGAGCTTCCTGGGTATGCAGTCCCGGGGGAACGCGCTGGAGTTCCCGCTCAGCCCTCGAGACGAGGAGGATCTCGCGGCCGTGAACGAAGCCCGAGCGCTCCACGGCCAATCCTACGTCTGCGTGCATGCGGGGGCCTCGGCGCCCTCACGCCGCTGGTCTCCGCGCGGCTTTGCCGCCGTGGCCGACGCGCTGGCCGCCCGCGATCAGCGCATCGTGCTCACAGGCGTGCCGGCGGAACGAGACCTGGCCGCGCAGGTCGCCGCGGGGATGCAATGGCCCGCGCTGAACCTGGCCGGGCGGACGACTCTCAGGTCGCTGGCAGCCCTGCTGTCGCGAGCGCGGCTGCTCGTCTGCAACGACACCGGCGTTTCGCACCTGGCGGACGCACTGCGAGTGCCCAGCGTCATCGTCGCCACGGGTTCCGATCCGCACCGCTGGCGCCCGGCCGACCGTGATCGCCACCGTGTGGTTTGCCCTCGGTCCATCGCCGATGGCCAGGCCGCGAGCCAGGTCACGGCGGAAGCGGTCGATCTCCTCAGCCATCCGCTGGCCCTCGCATCCTGATGGTCACCTATCCTCCGCAGCCGGGCGTCGCCAAGATCGCCGTGCTGCGAGCCAACGGCCTGGGAGATCTGATGTTTGCCCTGCCCGCGTTGGGCGCGCTCCGCGCCGCCTATCCACAGGCCGAGATCACCCTGCTGGCAAAGTCCTGGCACGCCGAGTTCTTCGCCGGTATTTCCGCGCCGGTCGACCGTGTCATAGGCGTACCCAAGTGCCCGGGAGTCGGCGCGCCGGAGGATGACGGCTTGAGCTCCGCTGAGCAGGCCGAGCTCGATGACTTTCTCGAACGCATGGCCTCCGAGGGCTTCGACCTCGGCATCCAGATGCACGGCGGCGGGCGCTACTCTAACCCCTTCATGCGCCGCGTTCGTCCGCGTCTCAGCATCGGCCTCAAGACGCCAGAAGCGGTGCCACTGGATCGCTGCTGCCCGTACGTGTACTTTCAGCACGAAGTTGCCCGCTATCTCGAGCTCGTAGCTCTGGCCGGCGCCACGCCCGCGGTGTGCGAGCCGACATTACCGGTATCCGACGAGGACCGGGCTGTCGTGGACGGTGTGCTGCCCTGGCATGAGCGAGATCGACCGCTGGTGGTTCTGCACCCGGGCGCGTCCGATCCGCGCCGCCGCTGGCCCGCGGCCAGCTTCGCCGCAGTGGGGGATGCGCTGGCCGGCGCCGGCGCCCGCATCATCATCACCGGCCAGGGCAACGAGCACGATCTCGTAGAGCAGGTCATCGCCGCCATGAGCTGCCCCGCCATTGACCTGTGCGACCGGCTGTCGCTGCCCGCCTTGCGCGGTCTGCTGTCGCGCTGCCGGCTCGTCGTGGCTAACGACACCGGCCCTCTGCACCTGGCAGCCGCGGTCGGCGCACGCACGGTGGGTATCTACTGGTGCGGCAACATGATCAACGGCGGTCCAATCGGCCGCACCCGCCACCGGGCCGAGATCTCCTGGCAGCTGAGCTGCTCGGATTGCGGCCGCAACTGCCTCGAGGGCGACTGCGGCCACCGTCCCTCGTTCGTGTCTCCCGTGCCCGTGGCCGCCGTCCTGGGCTCAGCCCGCGAGCTCCTCACGGCATAGGGCTGCGCCAGCTCCCTGAGCCGCTGCGGGCAGCATCCTTGGCGCATCGAACTCACGGTGGGGCACGGTTGTCGGCAGCTCCTGGTGGTACACGCCGGATGGGATCAAGCCGCAGCCGCCGAAGCGGCTCATAACTCGCAGCTGCGCCAGCACGTCCTCGCCCGAATGCTCGGGCGGCAGCTCTCGCCAGAACTGAAAGCTGCCGGCCGCGCGCAGCTTGGCGCTGTCATACAGCACACAGCCGCCGACCCACGCCACGCGGTATGCTCGCAGCGTTGTCGGCTGCACGCCGAGCTTCCGCTGCACGTGGTACAGGTTTGCGGCGTTGTGCAGCTTGTGGCGCTCCCACGCCGGACTGTCGGGCCGCACTTCTTCGGGCTCGACCGGCCCTTCCCAGAGCTCGATGCGCTGCTGGTCCGGACGCACGTCGTCGAGGTAGCTGAGCCCGATGACGGCGCAGCCGACGAACCCAATCGCCAGCTCACGCAGGGCACCGAGCATCTGGCCCAGCACCCAGGGCTCGAGGATGAGGTCATCGTCGAGATACAGCACGTACGGCGACGAGGAGCGATCCAGCAGGAACTGGCGCTGCTCGGCCAGACCTCGACGCGGGAGATGTCTCAGCGTCTGCACCTCATGTCCGTGGGCTCGGAGCACGCGGACCACGGCCTCAACCTCGCCTGCCGGCGGATCCGGATCTTCCGTTTGATTCGAGACGATTACCCGAAAATCGCTGAAGCTTTGGCCGAGCAGCGTGGCCAGGGTCACCGCCAGCGCGGCCGGCCGGCGATACGTTGGAATCAGGACGTCGAGCTCAGCGCTCATCGCGCCCAGTGCGGGTCAAGGCTTGCTCCCCCATGTGCTGTAGCTTGCCTGCCTGGACGCAGTTTGCGGGCCAAATCAGCGAGCTGGAGTGGAGGGCCGCCAGGAGGAGGGTGACTGCCAAAGGCCTCATGGCAGTCCCGCCCGCCTCGCTGGGGTTGTGGTGCGGGGATGTTGCGGTGGTAGGTCGTCGCACCGCTCGGCCAGTTCGCAGTTGTCATGCCCGATGGCTGCAAGGTCACGGCGCCCAACGGCACGTAGGCCCCGCTACCCGGGCCGTCCTGCGCCGCCGCGGCGGTGCCACTCGACGAGCGCCTCAGGGCTCATTGGCCGGCCCGTGTAGTAGCCCTGGATGCCGTCGCAGTCGAGCTTGGTCAGCCGGCTCAGCGTGTCTGCGTCCTCGACGCCTTCGGCCAGCACCTTGAGGCCCAGGTTGTGTCCGAGCTGAATGATCGAATGCACGATGACGGCGTCGTTGTCGTCGGTAAGCATGTCCCGTACGAAGCTCTGGTCGATCTTGATCTCGTCAATCGGCAGCTGGCGCAGATAGGCCAGCGAGGAATAGCCGGTGCCGAAGTCATCGATCGACAGACGAAAGCCCATGCCGCGCAGCTGCTGCAGATAGCGCTTGCAGGCCGGATCGCCCATGACCGCGGTCTCGGTCAGCTCGAGCTCCAGGACCTCGGGCGACAGGTTGTGGGAGGCCACGGCGGCGGCCAGATCCTGCGCCAGCCGTGGATTGGCCAGGCTGCGCATCGAGAGGTTGATGGCGACCGGGAAGCTCAGTCCCGCCGCGCGCCAGCTCAGCTGCTGGCGGCAGACCTCGCCAACGAGCCAGGCGGTGAGCTGCGTGATGAGGCCGCTCTGCTCCGCGAGCGGAACGAAGCGGGCTGGAGATACCACGCCGTGCTCGGGGTGGTGCCAGCGACTGAGCGCTTCGAGACCGAGCACGCGGCCTGTTGCCGTGGCGATCTTAGGCTGGTAGACCACCGACAGGCGGCCCTCAATCAGCGCATTGCGCAGGTCGTTTACGAGAGAAGCGCGAGACCCAACGTCATCTTCGAAATCGCTGCAAAAGAGCGCGAACCCGGTCTGCTCCCGCTTAGCCACGTACATGGCGATGTCCGCGCGACGAAGCAGCGTCTCCACGTCGGCGCCCTGCTCGGGCGCAAGGACAATGCCCAGGCTGCCGTCAATCTTGAGTGACTGTCCCTCGATCTCAAAAGGCTGGTCGAAGCAGCGCATGATTTTGTTCGCGGCGATCTGGGCATCCTGGGCGCCGCGACAGCGTGGTAGGACGATGGCGAACTCGTCGCCACCCAGCCGGGCGACGGTGTCGGATCCACGCAGCGCCGCCTGCAGCCGCTGGCCCAGCTGTTGCAGGATGAGGTCGCCGAGGTGGTGGCCGAAGCCATCGTTGACGTCCTTGAAACGGTCGAGGTCGATCATGACCAGGGCCAGCGTCTCGTGATCGCGGGCAGCGGCCAGCAGCGCTTGCTCCAGACGGTCCTGAAGCAGCGTGCGGTTAGGGAGATTGGTGAGCGCATCGTGGAGGGCATAGTGGGCTAACGCCGCTTCTGCCTGCTTGCGCTCTGTCACGTCGCGAGTGTTGGCTACCAGGCCGTGGATTGTCGGTTCGTGCAGCAAGTTGGTGAGCATCATCTCGATGAAGCGCCAGGATCCGTCCGGGCGAACTATGCGCGCGGCCAGAAGGCGCGCTTGGCCGGGCGTGCCCAGCAGCTCCTGAAAGCCGGCGGCGGCCTCGGCTCGATCCTCAGCATGCAGGAGCTCAAAGGCGTTGGCATGAACGAGCTGGTCCGAGGTGCGCTGGGCCAGCCGCTGCATGGCGGGACTGGCGTAGGTCACCGTCGCGCTGGCCTCCAACACCATGATGGCGTCGGCTGCGTGCTCGGTCAGCGCGCGGAAACGGCGCTCGCTGACCTGCAAGGCGCGCTCCGCCCGGCGCTGATCGGTGATGTCCCTGGCCATCACGCGCACAAGCGGTTCCGGTACCCCTTCGACGCGCAGGCTGTCGTTGTACTCCCAGATGCGCTCGTCGCCGCTTGCCGTCACAACACGCAGCAGGCCTGAGGCGTGGCCATTCCGGATGACGCTCGCCAGGTAGCTCGGGAACTCGTTCCGAACGTCCGGAGCCACGATGTCGCGGATGTCCATGCCAGTGACGGCCGTAGGTTGTATGCCGAGGATGTCGGTGCCCGCTCGGTTCATGCTGATCACTCTGCCCGAGAGGTCGTGAATGGCGACAATGTCCCAGCTGTGCTCGACGAGGTCGCGATAACGACCCTCGCTGAGCCGCAGGGCATCCAGCGCGTCCTTTTGGGCCGAGATGTCGACGAAACTGACGACGACCTCATCGGTTGTGCCGTCGGTTCCGGACAGCGGTACGGCATCCAGTTGGACCCACACGCGCTTGCCGCACGGGGCGGCGACGCCCATGACGACGTTGCGCTGCGGCAGCCCGGTGTTCAGGGCGACTGCGTCCGGCCAGCCAGCGACCGGCAGAGGACGGCCGTGTTCATCGGTGAAGGTCCAGGAATCCTCCTGGTTCATGCTCGGTTGCCCGGCTGCGATGCCGAGTATGGCGACGGCCGCGGGGTTCATGAACGTCGATCCGTCGCGACGCCTGATCAGCAGCCCACAGGCCAGGCTCTCGTATGTGCGGAGCAGGTGTTCCTCTCCCACGATCGGATGGGGAGAGCTGAGGCCGTTCGCGGCCGCCGCGGTTGGCACCTCCTGCCCGGAGGGCGGGGACCCTGCCATCAGTTTCCTCAAAGACAGCTGGTGCTGCCAGTAAGCTCGATCTTCGTGCGCGGGCGATCGCTTGCCGCAGTGCGGCGGCCTCTTGAATGATCGGCGTTCGTCGACGTTGAGTAGCTGTCGACCTTACGCACTGTAGACGCCGGCTCGTTTATATCGAATGGCCTAGTACCGGTAGGGCCCGAGGCCTAGCCAGATCCGCTTAGTGCCTTCAGCGGTACCTGAGTGGCTGGTAGGTGGCTTGTGGCTGCGCCAAGGCTTACTGGTAAATGGATGGCGCGGTGTCGCGGTCCAGGGCGGAGGCGAGGGCGGTCTCGAGATGGTCCAGCGAGAATGGCTTGCTGACGAGGGAAGCGCCCATCCTGCAGGCGCTCGCCTGCGCCCGCTCCGGCGCGAGGCCAGAGAGCACCACCAGGGGGATGTGCCGGCCGTACCAGCGACGCAGCAGCAAGCCGACGGCTTCGCCTCCCATGCGGGGCAGTCCCAAGTCGAGGAGCACCAGCATCGGTGGCCGGTTAGCTGCCAACACGGTGTCCACTGCCTCCACTCCGTCGCGGGCGCGCTGCGTGGCGTAACCGGTGCAGGCCAAAAGATCCTGCAGCACGTCCGCGCTCGCGTCGTCGTCCTCCACCACGAGGATCCAATCAGCCAGATAGTTGAGCTTCACCGCTGTTCTCCTGCACCGGATCGCGCTGTCTTACGGAGCAAGTCATGTGCCGTGCGCAGGGCGAACTGCCCAGGGCGGAAGCCCAAGTGCGACAACTCTGTCTTCTTCGGACAAATGGTGGTGTTCCACTGGGGCGTGCGCTCCAAGCGTTGCTCGGCAGGTCAGAGAGGCGTGGCACTGCAAATGCGCGTCCGTCAGGCATGTACCTGCAAGGCCGGCGATGGAGCACGCCTCCGCGGGTCGTCTACGGACCGGCACCGGCAGGTTTGTCTGCTGGGGCCGATGCTGGGGTCCGACGTTGGATGTGGCGGATCGTCGGGTCGCTGACACTGCTGGTGGCCAGCGCTGTCGTGACAGCTGTCGGCAGGTCCCTGCCAGAGCGACCCGAGTCTCCGGTGGCGGTTCCAACGCCGATCTACGGTTCGTATGGCGGCCCTGGCAATCCATATTTCGAAAGCACCGGCTACGGCCAGCCGCCGCTGGCCGGCCCATTTGGAGATCAGCGCGCGGTGCGCACCCCTGTGTCCGCACGGGTGTTACCCGAGCAAGCGTCGGCCAGGTAGGAGCGCCGTGTCCGCAATCGAAATCCGATGGGTGCAGCCACTCGTCCCGGCAGCCTCCTGGTCCGGGGCGTAGTCGTCGAGGTCGTGCATGCATGGCCACCGAGCGAGCTCCGCACTGCCGCGAGTCCCTAGTTGGCCGGGGTCGGCGGACCGCAGGTTCCACGCAGCCGCCGGCAGAGTTTCATGCGCTGTTCGGCGATTTTTCCGCCCGTCCACGAGGGCGAGGCTCGTTCACGCGAGGTGGCTGGAACACAACCTGCGGCGCACTTTTGCATGCTGCGGCTTCTGTGTGTCGATGGAGTGGTCGTCGATGCCGAATGGCGCGAGCTCGAACCTCCGGCGCAGCCCTCGTTCGAGCTGCGAGCACGGCTGGCGATGTCAGTCGCTCTGGCACATATGACCAACCATCTGCGCCGCCGCGGGGTGGTGCTCAGTGAGCCCACCCCGGCGCCTGGTCCCGCTCGGCGCCGATTCGACGTAGTGAGCATCCGAGCGGCAGGCCTCGATGGGCGGGACGTCGCCTGCCGGCTGCAGCGTCCAGCCCCGACTGTGCGGGGTCGAGCTCGAGCCGCCCAGCGGCTGGCCCTGGAGCGGCTGTTCGACCGCTGAGGCTGGGCGCTCGCCCATTGGCGCGGGAACGCAAAGTCGACATCCCCCTTCCGCTGCTATGGTGGAAGCCGCAATGGTCAGCGCGGCGGCAACGAAGAGGATCGTGGACGCCTGATGCCGCCCGCGAGTCGTCGATCGCCTCGAGAGCTGGTGGCGGAGGTAAGCGGCTTGGCGGACGTCGTGATGGCAGGCGTCACGGACCTGGTTGGCGGCGGAACGGGCACCGTCCAGGACGTCGAGCAGGCGGTGCTGCGCGGGCTCGCCGCGAGCGCGGAAGCCATCGAGCAGCTGTCGTTTCTCATCGAGTCGGCGCGGTCGGCCAGGCAGGACGTCGAGCCGCTGGCCGCTGCCTTGGCAACCGTCGAGCAGAAGCAGGCGTTCTTCCAGGGCTGCACCATGCGCCGTTCGCTGCTGGGGGCCGCGGGCCGTGACGATCGCCCCGAGCGCTGCGCCGAGCAGGCGGAGGCGCTGGCCGTGGCTGCTCGCTCCATGACCGCTGTGGATCAGCTGGTCGAGGCTTACAAGGCCGCGGAAGGTCTGGAGGCGCGGATTGTCGAGCTTCGCGGAACGATGAAGGGAGGCGCGGCCAATCCCGAGCCGCGCACGCTGGATCTGCCGCGGGCCCGTGTCCTCGTTGCCCGCCGTGCTATCGGCGCAGCGCTGCTGGCCCTCGACGAGGAGGATGACGAGGAGCTCGAGGATCAGTGGTAGGTCTAGGGCTACAATGCTGACCAATCGACGGGCAAAATTGTCAGACAATGGAGAAGGACATGGCGACCAATCCCGCGGCCTCTGAGGCGGCTGTCGAGCCAAAGGTGCACGCCCTGGGTATCCTGCACTGGTCGATCCCGGTCAACGACCTGGACGAGAGCCGGCGCTTCTACTCGGAGGTGCTGGGCATGACCTATCGCGACCACCTGGGTCCCAGCATGATCTGCATGGCCTGCAGCAATCCGCCGCAGAACGTGCTGCTGTGCAAGCGACCTGCGCCGCTCGAGACGAGCGAGGAGCTCGTGGGCAGCTCGCACTATGCCTTCGTGGTCAGCCCGGCGGATTTCGACCGCGCGGTCGAGAACCTGGAGCGCTGGTTCGAGCGTCCGGTTTTGCCCGATACGCCCGACCGGCCCGGCCACTGGCGCGCCGGTTGGGTCGAGCACCGCAGCGTCAAGTTCTTCCAGGGCCGCTCGCTGTACTTCCTCGATCCCAGCGGCAACACGCTGGAGATCTGCGACCTGCTGCCCGGTCAGGGCTGATCCCGGCTCATGGCCGGGACGAACATGCGCTGGGCGGCCGATGCGCCCCCTTGGGGAGCGCGAGCGGAAGCGGTGGTTGCCCTGGGACAGGGGTTCTTTCGCGAGGCGGGCATCGACCAGGCGGAAGTGCTGGCCATCCCCGGAGAGCACGCCGCCCTCGACGCTCTGCTGAGCGGCGAGGTGGACTTCGTGTCGGGATTGAGCCGCAAGGTGTTCATTGCCCAGGCGCAGGGCGCGCCGCTGCGCATCGTCGGCATGTCCAAGAACCGCCTGCGCGCCGGGCTGGCGCTGGATCCGGGACTGGGCGGCGACGCGCTGAAGCTCAAAGGCAAGACGGTGGCCGTGGGCATTTTTGGCGCCGTGGTGGAGCGTCTGTCGCGTATGTCCGTGGAGATTCTGGGGCTGCGGCAGGAGGACGTGAGCTACGTCGAGGTCGGCACCGGTTCCAAGCGCATCCAGGCGGTGCTCGATGGTCAGGTACAGGCGGCCATCATGATGAACAGCCACGTCGAAGCCGCTCGCCTGGCCGGCCTGGACATGCGCGAGACGATCAGCGACCTCTACCCGCGCTACGCCTTCCACGTGATCAGCGCGACGGCGGAGACCCTCGAACGGCGGCCAGAGCTGGTAGCAGCCATGCTCGAGGGATGCCTGCGAGGCCATCGCCTGCTGCTCGACGAGTCGAGGGTGGACGAAGTGGCCCAGCACTTTGCCGCGCAGATGCCGGGTGGCGGGCGCCACGAATGGGAGCTGGAGCGGCAGGATCTGATCAAGAGCTGCACGCATGACCTGGAGCTGGATGACCAGGCCTTCGAGTCAGCCGTGGACTTCGAACAGCAGTGGGGTCTGCTGCCGCCGGACTACGACTATCGCCCGGCTATCGCGCCGCAGCCCCTGGCTGAGGCCCGTGCCAGGATCGACGCCCGAGGATAGCCGCTTGCCGCGGGTGAGGCACAGCGGGAATCAGTGGGATTGCCTGGCGTCGGGAGCGGCGCTCAGCAGGGGGGTGACGTCGAGGCCCTTGCCACGGATGCGCACCGCTGGGCTGATCTCCTCGTCCACGTCGCATTGCAGCACGCGGCAGACGAATAGGCTGCGGTCCTGAACGATGACCTCCTGCTCCACGGCGCATTCCAGGTAGGCGGCGCAGTCGCGCACGCGGGGCGCCTCGAGTAGGGCCGCCGGCATACGGACGGCGTCGATCGCGGCGAACTCGTCGGCGACGAGCGGCCGATCGTGCCGCGGAGGTCGAGGCTTGGGGATATGCACCGGCCCGGAGACGTTGACGATGAGCTGGCCTGAGCCGCGGATGAGCTCACTGATCTTGTAGTCGGTCAGCATGGCCACGCCAATCCTGGGCTCCGGCTTCTCGGACAGGGGCACCACACGGAATGAGCGCTGGACGTTGTCCTCACCCTGGTATGCGGCGGTGACGAGGAACAGCCCGAGGCCCACTTCTTCCAGGGCTCGCTGCAGTGGCACGGTTGTGTACATCCTTCCCTCCAAAAGACGCGCGGCCGGGAAACGGCGCTGTGCCTACCCCCGGCCGAGCGCGAGCTTGCCGGCGCGAACGTCGGCCGCGTAGCTGTTCAGCGCGTCGCGCAGCGATCGGCCGAGGTGGGCATAACGCTCTACGCCATCCTCGATGGCGGCTGCGCTCCAGCCCACCAGCCGGTTGATCTGCAGGAACTGGCCATCGCTGTCCGCCGTGGTGCCGCGTCCGCCGAGCACCGGGATCTCCACCGCCTCGACGACGCGCTTGGTGGCGGCTCCCCCCATGGTCAGATCCAGGGCGAAAGCGCCGGCCCGCTCCAGCAGCCTGGCCTGATCGACCAGTTGATCGTCGCCGATGCGAGCGCGAGCGGCCTCGAAGCCTCCGGGCTCGGTGTGCTGGCTGGGCGTGGCGCCGAAATGCGCCAGCACCGGGATGCCCGCTCGGGCTATCGCCTCAACGATCAACTCCTGCCCGGCCGGGGCTTCGACCTTGACGCCGTCCACACCCAGGTCCTGGAAACGCCGGGCATGGGCAACCGCGCGCTCGGCCCGGCCATCGTACGTCGCGGGCGGCAGATCCACCAGCAGGAGCGCCCGGTGCACGGCCCGGACAGCGCCCCGGCACAGCAGCGCCAACTCCTCCGTGGTCGTCTCGGCGGCGTCATCATGGCCGAAGATGTTGACGCCGGCAGAGTCGCCGACCAGCGCCACGTCCACGTCGGAGCGGTCGAGGATCTGCAGGGTGCGAAAATCGTAGGCGAGGACCGCGGCGATCTTGCGGCCTTCGCGCTTCATCTCGCGCAGCCGTTCGACGGTGATCTTCACTGCCGCGCCATAGCAGGGGCGTGAGGGTGATCGTGCAGCTTGTCGGACAATTGCTGCCAGCATAGCCCACCGGCCGCGGTGGGGCAAAAATAATGGCTGGCTGCTGGAGGCGAACTATGAAGCGACAGTGCGGCGGATGAGGGCCGTCCGGTTCTATCAATACGGTGGACCCGAAGTCTTGCAGCTGGAAGAGGTACCCATTCCGGAGCCGGGCGAAGGGGAAGTCCTGCTGCGCGTCTACGCCACCAGCGTCCGGCGCAGCGATCTCAGCCAGCGCGCCGGGCGCGAGAATTACTTCCGGGCCACACTGCCGTTCCAGCTGGGACGCGAATCGAGCGGCGTCGTCAGCGGTGTGGGGCCTGGAGTCGAGGGCTGGAAAGAGGGTGACGAGGCCATCACTACCAACATCACGCCCTGCGGCTCGTGTGACAACTGCCGGCTGAACTGGCCTGAGATGTGCCGCCGGCCGCGCTACCAGGGCGTTTCGTCCTGGGGTGGATACGCCGATTACGTCGCGCTGCCGGCGGGCAGCCTCATGCGAAAACCGCCGGAGCTGGCGCACGACCAGGCCGCGGGCTTTCAAGGCGGCCTGCTCACCGCTTGGCACAACCTGGTGGGCCGCGGTCGCCTGCGCGCCGGCGAAACGCTGTTGGTCCCCTCGGCCAGCGGCGCGGTCGCCAGCGCGGGGGTGATCGTCGGCGCGTACGCGGGCGCTCGGGTAATCGCTGCTACCAGCAGTCCCGACAAGGCCGGCCGGATAGCCGCGCTGGGCGCGGATGCCGTGATCGACACCAGCTCAACCGACCTGGGGCAACGGCTGAGCGACCTGACTGCCGGCCGGGGAGCAGACCTGCTGTTCGACACCGTGGGTGGCGACGAGTTCCATCGCCGGGCGGCGCTGGTCTGTTCCGGCGGCCGCATCGTCATGCCCGGATCCTCGGCTGGGAACGAGCTCCGATTCCCTATCTCCGCGCTTATCCAGAACCAGGTCGACCTGCTGTTCTCGAAGGGCAGCCGCCCCGACGAGGCTGCGCTGGTGCTGAGCCTGCTGGCAGCGGGCAAGCTTCGCGTGCCTATCGGCCAGATTTTCCCGCTGGAGCGGACTGGCGACGCCCACCGCTGCCTGGAGAATCGCAGCCAGGTTGGTCGGGTGGTTCTGGACGTGGCTGGCGCGGGCTTTCAGCCGAATATCTGAACGGTTTCGCTGAGGCAAGGAGTGCAGCCGGAAAGCGGCCTGCGCTCGCCCGGAGCGGCCCGGTGGGGCAGTTCGCCCGGCTACGGCCGATTTGGGGTGGTGAGTGGGCCCCTCCGGGCTTTCCGGCTGCACTAGCCGGCCGCCCGCCGGTGGCTGTCGATAAAGGCTTCGCGCACCAGGCGTATGTGCTCGCGAGCAGCCTGCTCGACCTGGTCCTTGTCCCGCCGCTCGAGCGCTTCGAGGATACCCAGGTGCTCGTTCAGCGAGGTCTCGCGGCGGCCGGGCAGCAGCACTGTCTGGAACTGCTCGCGCACGACGTGCAGCGGCAGGTTACGCAGGATGGAAATCGCCGGATGGTCGCCCGCGCCGGCCATGATGCGCTGGTGGAAGGCCTTGTTGAGCTGGACGTAGCGCAGCACGTCGTCGCCACCCAGGGCCTCCTGCATCTCGACGTGCAGCCGGCGCAGATCGGCGATGTCCCGCTTCTTGAGATTGTTGGTGGCCACCCTCGCCGCCAGCCCTTCCAGCACCTCGCGCACCTCGAAGTGCTGCACCGCCTCCTCGAAGGTAACGGTGCTCACGCGGGCGCCGCGATTGGGCTCGATGTGCACCAGCCGCTCCTCCTGCAGCCGGATCAACACACTGCGCACCGTGCTGCGGCTGACCCCCAGGATGCGCACCAGGTCGGCCTCGACCAGCCGCTCCTTGGGCAGATACTTGCGGCTCAGCAGCATTTCCCGCAGCTGCTGGTACGCGGCTTCGTAGCGAGTCGGCGCCGGCGCGGTCATGCTGCAGGCACCCCGGTGGTTGGGCCCGTGGGCGAGCTTGCGGGATAGATCGGCTCCAACCTACAATCGAATCCTCGTGAACGCAGGATTGCGTGATGGCGCCGATCGCCCGCCTCGCAGCGAACTGGCGCCGGTTCGCGGTAACAAGCGTAGCAACGAGCGGAGTTTCGTCATCAAGGGGCCGGACGTATGCCCAAAGTAGGGGACCGCCGTGTGGCGACATGCCTGTTCTGCAAAGAGCAAACCGACCAGGTGCTGAAGCACAGCTGGGCGGAATGGGGCAACTGGGAATGCACCAAGTGCGGCCAGAACCCTCAGACCAATGTCCTCCTGGATGAGGCGCCTCCCGCCAAGGGCTAGACGCTAGCCCGTCAGGGCGCGCTCACCCCAGGCGCCGGCGTCTAGCGCCGGCCTCTTGCGTTACCAGAGCGTCCGCCGCGCCCGCTCGGGCCAAGCACGGTCGTAGTCGTCACCGCCGACACGGTCTCCGCTGATGTCAGCCAGCATCTGGCCGGGCGTCGGCAGACTGGCCGGGTCCACGTGCTTCTCTGGATTCCACAACTCCGAGCGGACAATGGCCCGAGAGCATTGGAAATACGCAGCTTGGATGGTGATCTTCAGCACTGAGCGCGGAGGCTTATCTTCTACGGTGAATGAGGCCAGCAGAGCGTCGTCGGTTCGAATCTCTGCCCGCCCGATTACACGCAGCGTATTGCCGCTTCCGGGAACCATGAACAGCAGCGCAACCCGCGGATCGCGAACGATGTTGCGCAGGGAATCGACCCGGTTGTTCCCCCGGCGGTCGGGCATGAGCAAGGTCTTGAGGTCGACAACTCGGACGAACCCCGGCCTGTCGCCGCGAGGCGAGCAGTCCAGGCCCTCCGGGCCGCTCGTAGCCAGTAGCACGAATGGCGAGGCTTCGACATAGGCGCGGTACAGCGGTGTGAGGCGATGGACCTCCTTCACCGTGGCGGTCTCCAGGGGCAGGCCGTAGACGGCCTCCAATTGCTCGAACGTCGTTATGGCCGACACGCAAGACCTCCTGAGGCGCTTAGTTGCAGTCTAGCGCCGGCCGCTTGCAGGTCGAGCTAGCTGGCGACGGCTGCCGCAAGGCTGCCGGACTTGCGGCCTTCCTCTTCGATCAGCGCCCAGATCTCGTCCACGTAGCTCAGGAACTTGGGGTCGCGCTTGATGTGCAGGGAGCGCGGGCGCGGCAGGTCGATGGTGATGGCCTTGCGGACCGTGCCGGGACGCGAGCTCATGACGATGACGCGATCTGCCAGGTAAGCAGCTTCGTCGATCTGATGGGTGATGAAGATGGCCGTCTTGTGCGTGCTCTCCCAGATGCGCAGCAGCTCGGCCTGCATGAATTCGCGTGTCTGCGCGTCCAGGGCAGCGAAGGGCTCATCCAGCAGTAGCAGCTCGGGATCGATGGCCAGCGCGCGAGCCAGGTTGACGCGCTGCTGCATACCACCCGAGAGCTCGCTGGGGTAGGAGCGCTCGAAGCCGGACAGGCCCACCAGTCTGATCAGGCTCTTGACCGTTTCCTGGGCCTTGAGGTCGCGGCGGCGGCCCTGCAGCTCGAGGCCGTACATGATGTTGTCCTCGACGGTTCGCCAGGGCAGCAGCGAGGGCGACTGAAAGACAACCGCTCGGTCCCGGCCGGGACCCTTGATGTCCTTGCCGTCGAGCCGGATGCGGCCGCGCTTGATGGGCAGCAGGCCATCGATGGCGTTGAGCAGCGTGGTCTTGCCACAGCCGCTGGTGCCGACAATCGAGATGAACTCACCCTGTTCGATGTCGACGTTGACATCCTGCAGGGCTGTGAGGCGCTTACCAGTGCGGGCATTCATGTATTCGACTTCGACGCCGCGCGCTTCAAGTTTGGCCAAAGTAGCTAATGCTCCTGCGAGTAATCCCAAGACAATAGGGCCCAAGTGGCCTTTACGTCAATAGGCAGCACAAATATATCGTTGACGCCCCATAGTTGGTTCTTAGCGCCCTAGGCTCAGGATTCATCGGGGCGTTCGAATCGTCCGAACTTTTGTGTCGCCCCCGCCGAACGGGCGTCGCACCCGTGGGGCGGGAGGCCCCGCGCTGCATGGCTTCCGGCCTGGCCGCCACAGTCGGAACAGATCCGGGGACTTCCAAACAATGGGCTGCCACGACCTCGGGGCAGGTCATTTGACGGCGGCGGGTGAATGGTTTATGGTCTGACATTAGACATGACGCAGATGGCGGCGACGGGTGATCTCTTCCAATCTGTGCGTTCGCGTCGTGTTTCGGACCAGATCGCCGAGCAGCTGCAGTCGGCCATCTTCTCCGGCAAGCTGAAGCCGGGAGATCGCCTGCCGCCCGAGCGCGAGCTGGTGGAGCGCTTCCAGGCGAGCCGATCCAGTGTACGGGAAGCGATCCGGGCATTGGAGATCACTGGCCTGATCGCCGTCCGTCCTGGGGCCGGAGGCGGCGCCCACGTGACCAGCCCGGACTTCGACCTGCTGGCCAATGCCCTGCGCACCATGCTGCGGGCCAATCAGTTCGACGTATCAGAGCTGTACCAGGCGCGGCTGCTGATCGAGCCGGGGGTGGCGGAGATCGCCGCCGGCGTGGCATCAGCTGAAGACATCGGCCTGCTGCGCGCTTCGCTGGAAGAGGGACAGGCACTGCTCACGAAGCACAAGCACACCGCGCCGGCCAGCTACAACTTCCACTTCCTGCTGGCCAAGGCAGCTCGGAACAACCTGATGCTCATGCTCATCAGCTCGCTGCTCGATCTGGTCCACCGGGCCGACCAGGAAGAGCAGGCCCCACCCAAGATCGCGCCTTCGATCGTGCTGGCGCACGAAACCATCGTGGAGGCCATCGAGCGCCACGACCCCGAGGCGGCGCGACACGCCGCGACCACGCACCTGCTGGACCTCCAGCGACAAGTCACGACAAGGAGACAACCTGTTGCCAGCTGAACAGCCGCATATGCGCGCGCGTAGACCGTACGCGGGCCAGCCCAAAACTGTCGAGGAGCATACACGTGCCCGTTAGGGATCTACGCGAATGGATGGACCGGGTCGAAGCGCTCGGCGAGCTCAAGCACATCACCAAGGAAGTCGACTGGGACGAGGAGATGGGCGCCATCGCCTACATGGTCGGCAAGCAGGAGGGCGGCCCGGCGCTGCTCTTCGAGAACGTCAAGGGCTACGGGAAGGCCGCCCGCATCCTGTTCAATCCGTTCGGCTCCAGCAGGCGGCGCATCGCCGTCGCCCTCGACGAGGACCCGGAAATGCCGATGATGGACCTCATCCGGGCCACGATGAAGAAGCTCGACCGCGCCATCCCGCCGCGTGAGGTCCCGGCCGACGGCGCTCCTGTGAACGAGACCGTTATCACCGGCGGCGACATCGATCTGTACAAGTACCCGGTGCCCAAGCACTGGCCGCTCGACGGCGGTCGCTATCTCGGCACGGCCGATTCGGTCATCACTCGCAACCCCGATGGCGGCAACCTCAACCTTGGCACCTACCGCATGATGGTCCAGGGCAAGGACGAGATCGGCCTGTATCTGTCGCCCGGTAAGGATGCCCGCCTGCACATCACCAAGATGTGGGAGGAAGGCAAGTCCATCGACATCTGCGCCGTGGTCGGCGTGGACCCGCTGCAGTTCCTGGTCAGCTCCCAGGGCTTCCCCAAGAACGTGTCGGAGTACGACTACGTGGGCGGCCTGCGGGGCGAAGCGGTCGACGTTACCCGCGCCCGCTTCAGCGACCTGCTTATCCCGGCGCGGGCCGACGTCGTGCTCGAGTGCGTGGCCGAGCCGCACCGGCTCAAACCCGAAGGACCCTTCGGTGAGTTCACCGGCTACTATGGCCGGCCGGAGGCGGATACCCCAGTGCTCAAGGTGAAGGCTATCCACGAGCGCAAGAACCCCATCCTCACAGCGGCGCTCATGGCCGACTATCCATCCTGCGAGCAGTCATTGTTCTTCGGCGTCATTCGCTCCGCTCGCATCTGGAACGACCTGGAGAAGATGGGCATCCCGGGCATCAAAGGCGTGTATTCTCATCCGGCAGCTGCCGGCGGCTTCGGCGCGGTCATCATCTCCATGCAGCAGATGTACGCGGGCCACGTGTCTCAGGCGCTGTCAATCGCGGCGCAGTGCCCCGGCGGCGCCTACTACACCAAGTGGATCATCGCCGTGGAGGAGGACGTCGACCCGACCGACATGAACGAGGTGCTGTGGGCCATGTCCACGCGCTGCAATCCCGTCGAGGACATCGACGTCCTGCGCAACACCTGGTCCACCTGGCTGGACCCCACGCAGAACCCGCCGGAGGAGCGGCCCTGGGGCTCCAAGGCGCTCATCAACGCCTGCCGCGAGCACCGCTATCTGCACGTGTTCTCCAAGCGGACTACCGTTCGGCAAGAGCTGTACGAGAAGATCCGCTCGGAGTGGAAAGAGCTTGGCCTGGAGGGCGAGCCTCCGCGGCTGCTGGCCTTCCATACCGACGATCGGCGACATGCCCTGGTGGAAGCCAAGGAGTTCGAGCACGACAACGGCTCGTCCGCCGGCGGCAGCCAGCCCGACGCTTTTCGCAAGCCCGACGGCGGCTCCGTCACCATGTCGATGTAGCCGAGCAGAGATGCGTTGTGAGCTATGGGAGTCGGGGAGATGACGCCGCCATCCGCGGCGGGAGCGCTCTCCTCGGCTCCCAGCGCTGAAGTCGCTCTCCTGGCAGCCAAGGTGGCGGCCACCTGCCGGCTGTTGAACATGGAGGGCATCCTGAACTACAGCGGGCACGTGAGCGCGCGTCTGCCGGGACAGGATGCCTTCCTGATCCATCCCTTCATCTCCAGCCGGGCCAGCGTGGGCGCGGGGGACATCGTGGCCCTGGATCTCGACCTTCGGCCGCTGCCGGGGTCGCCGGCGCACAAGCCGCCCATCGAGACACCCATCCACAGCGAGATTTACCGCGCGCGGCCGGACGTGCAGGCGGTGGTCCACACGCATTCGGAGCTGGCGGCGGCCTTTACCGTGGCCGATGCCAAGCTGCTACCCATGAAGTCGCACGCGGCGCGCTGGAGCAGCGGCATCCCGGTGCACCCGGATCCAAGCCACATCGAGACCGCGGAGCAGGGGCGGGAGCTGGCGGCGACGCTGGGCCGCCACAACGCCGCGCTTCTGCGCGCCCATGGTGGGGTATGCGTAGCCGAGAGCATCGAGGCCATTCTCATCGACGCGGTGCACTTCGAGGAAAATGCTCGCGCCCAGGTGCAGGCGCTGGCCATCGGCCCGCTGCTGCCGCTTACCGAGCAGGAGCTGGCTCTGCTGGAGCGGCGCTCCAACCGAGCGCAGCACGTCGACAAGCTGTGGCGATACTATGTCGGCCTTGGCCTTTCGCGCGGCGTGCTGGACGGCGGCGAAGACCTGCTGGCTGCCGGCGTCCCTCGCTGATTCCGAAGGCGGCGGCGATTAACTAACATGAGGAGCGACCTTGGCTACTGAGGCGGAGCTGCGACAGCTGCTGGCGGATGCGTGCAGGATCATGTTTCGCTACGGGCTCACGGATTACATGGGGCATCCCAGCGTGCGGCTGCCTGGCACCGATCGCGTGCTGATCAAGCCGCGCCATTCGCTGCGCATCCGCTCTCAGGATCGGATTGCGCCCGAGGACATGGTGATCATCGACCTCGAAGGAAACCTTATAGAGGGTCGCGATGGCCCGCCGTCAGAGCGCTTTATCCACACCTGCATCTATCGCGCTCGCCCGGACGTGCAGTCGGTGGTGCACACCCATCAGCCCATGGCGGTCATCATGGGCGTGGCCGGCGCGCCGATCCAGCCCATCCTGCATACGCAGTCCCGGCTGGTGGAAAGGCCCGTGCCAATCTGGCCGTGCGCCAAGCTGGTCACCGACAACGAGCTCGGCAGCCAGCTCGCGGCCACGCTGGGAGACCATTCGGTAGCGCACCTGCAGGGCCATGGCATCGTGAGCGTGGCCCCGACCATTCAGGAAGCCACGGTGGGCGCCATTCACCTGGAGCAGCTGGCGGAGGCGAACTACAAGGTGCTGGCCATCGGGCGCCAGCCGCGAATCATCCCCAGCGACGAGATCGGCCAGAACCGCGACAGCGGCGTCGGCGTTGACGTGCGTTGGGCCTATTACGCCGAGCGTGCCGGCATCGAGCGGGAGTGAGCCGGCCCGGTCCACCCTGGGCGGCCCCAAAGGCCTGCCCTGCCCCGCACGCTAGCTGTGTTCAGAATCCTGGCCGGCGACCGATCGCGTAGGGGTGGGGTTGTGCACCCGTCATTCTCGTCTGGCGCTTAGAAATTCCGCACGAAGTCGAAATGGAACTCCCCGGCCACGTTGCAGTTGCCGTTATACGTTACCGATCGGATGTCCGATGCCTGGCCGCCCTTGTCGTCCAGCACCATGATCTGGTAGGTCAGTGAATAGGGCGGGCAGCTGCCGGTGGGGCTGCCCGCGCCGGCAATGTTGAAGGTGAATGTGCCGTCGCCGGCGCTCACGAACTGGAGGACGCTGCCGGCCACGGTTGCCTGCACGGTCACGCCCTGCAGGTGGTTGCCCTTGGGGTCCATTATGCGGCCCTTGATGTACTGCGAGCCGGCGTTGGGGGCCTGGGCGAGGCAGGGAATGGCGCTCACATTGGGATCGCCGTTGCAGTCGACGGGCGGGTCCGTGACTTCCTTGGAGTGATAGGCAAAGGCCGGAGTCGGCGTAGGCGTTGGCGCGACCGGGGTGGGGGTCGCGGCCGACACGCCGGTCGAGGTCTCGGGCACGGCGGCGCTGGCCGGGACCAGACCAAGGGCCTTGGCGATATCGCCGCCGTTGACCACGGTCACATCGCCCGGCTTGATACCGGCGGCCGGGTTGGCGGCGCTCCAATGCTGAATGGCTATGCGCTGAGCCCGCAAGGTGACGAAGGCACCCTCGTTGGTAATGGTCGAGGTTGGCAGGCCGTTGTACAGCACGGAGGTCGCGCCCGACGCGTTGTAGCGCGCGGCGATGGCTGGGTCGGTGCTGAGCAGCCCGAGCCTGGCGCTCTGGATCTGGTCTGGGGTCTTGCCGGCATCAAATGACGAATCGATCTGCGGCGGAATCTGATAGGTAGCCTGCAGCACGCTGTCCATGTTCATGTCGTGCAGCTTGTCGAAGACGTTGATGAAGTACACCTGCGGCGGATTGACGTCCGGCCGCCACTGCATGATGACCTTCTGTGTTGCCTGCACCACAAAGCCGTCCAGAATGAAGCGCTTCGAGGACGGATAGCCCAGCACGTTCACTCCGCCCAGCCGCTTGAACTCGGACCAGAAGCCGATGCCGGCCTCGTCGGTGATGCGGTAGCCATATTGCGATCCGGCCCCGCCATTGGCCTCGGTGTAGAAGTGCCCGCCACCGACCAGGTCGTAGTCCGGCGTAGCGGTTTGGCCGCTCGCCTCGGGCAGCGCGAAGATGGCAACGACGATCAAGGCAAATATGACTGGCAGCAAACGTGAGAAACGCGGCATTGGCCCCTTCTTTCTAATCCACCCGGTACCCGGTCTCTGGCGAAGGTGAGTATCCGGACGCCTCTTTGGATTGTCAACGGAGCAAGGGGCGATTCTGCTACGACCCAGGGCCGACGCGCTTCACGTCGAGGGTGGGCCGGGTATCCTTGGCGATGTCAAACAACAACCGAGGAGTACGAGCGCATGGCAAGGCTCTCAGCCGGTGACTCCGCGCCTGATTTCACGCTGCCGGACCAGGACGGCAAAAGCGTATCCCTGGGCGACTTCAAGGGCAAAAAAGTCATCGTCTACTTCTATCCCAAGGACGATACGCCCGGCTGCACCAAGGAAGCTTGCCAGTTCAATGAGAACCTGCAGGCCTTCCAGCGAGCGAGCGTGCCGGTCCTCGGCATTTCCGCTGACAGCGCCGCCAGTCACGTCAAGTTCCGCGCCAAGTACGGTCTCAACTTTCCGCTGCTGAGCGACACCGGGCGCAAGGTCATGGAAGCGTACGGTGCTTACGGTGAGAAGATGATGTACGGCAAGCCCGTGACTGGTGTGATCCGCTCTACCTTCCTGGTGGACGAATCAGGCAGGATCGGTCGCGCCTGGTATGGGGTCAAGGCGGACGGACACGCGGCCAAGGTGCTGGAGGAGATTGCCGCCAAGGGGAGCTGACCGGTACACCTTGGCCGGCCACTCGATATACAACTGCGACTGTGCTAAGAATCGGGGCGGGGAAATGGCGTGAGAAGTGGTCGGAGACGCGGCCCATGGGGGATGGAGAGGGTTGAAGATCCTCATCGTTGACGACGAGCCTAGCGTCGTCGAGCTCATTTCCATGGTGCTCTCGAGAGCGGGCTTCGAGGCCGTCACCGCGGCAACGTCTCCCGACGCCCTGCGCCAGCTGCACAAGGCCCAGCCGGACCTGGCCATCCTCGACGTGAACCTGGGAGTGTGGGACGGATTCGAGCTGCTGAAGGAGATCCGCCGCGCCAGCCAGATGCCCATCATCATGCTCAGCGGACGCGATGGGGAAGACGACAAGGTTCGTGGCCTCGAGCTGGGCGCCGACGACTACCAGACGAAGCCGGTGAGCCCGCGCGAGCTGCTGGCTCGAGTTCGCGCTCACCTGCGCAAGCATGGCTACGCGGGCGACGAGTCGCCGCAAATCAAGACGCTCTTCGAGGTCGGCCCGTTGACGTTGAACCTCGATCAGTATTCGGCCACGAAGGATGGCCGGGAGCTGAAGCTCACGCCCACCGAGTTCAAGCTGCTGCACTGCCTCATGGCTCAGCCGGCGGTGGTTGTTCGGAACCGCGACCTCCTGCGCGAAGTCTGGGGATACGACGACCTATCCGACCTCAACTTGGTTCGGACCACCGTGCATCGCCTGCGGCGCAAGCTCGACGACGATCCCAACAATCCGACGCTGCTGCATACCATCCCGGGCGTCGGCATCATGCTCAAGGTCGCTTAGCGCCCGATTGCCGGACCGCCGGACTCATGAGCGGGGCTTGTCGTCTTCCGGCCTTGCCAGTGCCGGAGCACATGTCGCCGTGCGGATTTGTCACGCCATAGACACGGACATGTGCTCCGTTCCAAGCTAGGGTGAAAGAGCAGAGAACCAGAGGTCGAAAATCGACACCTAGTCCCGGTGGCATGTGCTCAGCCAGGTCGTTGGAAGGGCCGCTGAACGGGGGGTCAGCGGCCCTTCGCTTTCTCTGTGCCGCCAATTGGTCGGGCCGTAAAGGGTGGGAACGGCCCGACCGATTGCTGGTGTCCTTCGGCGGCCGGTGCTGATGCGCTTTGAAAGACGCCGGGACTGTTCCGGCTTGAGGCGTCAGTGCTCGCGGACGAGCAGGTCGCGGGTCAGCGCTTCGAGCGTATCCCGATAGCTGGAGCGGATGCTGGCCAAGCATTCGCGGGCCCTGGCGTTGAGCTCATTGGCATAGTCGTAGGCGCGCTCGATGGCCGTGCTCCGGCGAACCAGGTCAAGGGCCTCGAGCACGTCCTCCTCGCGCTGCGTGCGAGCTTCGAGCACGGCCACGATAGGCGCGGGGTTGATGCCGTCGTTCAGCGCATACAGGATGGGCAGCGTCGCCAGGCCCTGACGTAGGTCCGTGCCTACCGCCTTGCCCAATTTGGCCTCGTCGGCGGTCACGTCCAGGATATCGTCGACTACCTGGAACACCAGTCCCAGGTAGTGGCCGTATTGCCTGAACGCGGCCACCTCCTCTTCGGAGCGCTGTCCCAGGATGGCGCCGCCCTGGCATGAGGTAGCCAGCAGGGTGGCGGTCTTGAGCTCGACCCGGCGCAGATAGTCTTCGACGGTGACGTCCGGGCGGTGGGCGTTGATCAACTCGAAGGTCTCGCCCTCGCACACACTGCCGATGGTTTCCGCGATGAGCGAGATGAGGCGGCTGTCATCCAGAGCGGCCAGGGTCGATGCCACCTTGGCGAAGAAGAAGTCCCCGACCAGCAGTGCAATCTCGTCGCCCCACTTGGCGTTCAGTGTTGGCTGGCCCCGGCGCAGTGGAGCGCGGTCGAGCAGGTCGTCGTGGACCAGGCTGGCGGTGTGGGTGAGCTCGACTGTCAGGCCCCAGAGGATGAGCTTTTCCAGGGCTTCCGCCCGGTTGTCCGCGGCCAGGAGGACGAGCGCCGGACGCAGCCGTTTGCCGGGACTGTTGAGAATGTAGCCGGAGGTCTCCTCGACTAGGTCGACCTTAGAGTTGACGATCTGCTGGAAGCGCTGCTCTATCAGGCTCAGGTTGTGCCGTATCTCGGGCGGGAAATCGAACGAAGACAAGCGCTCCCTCAGCGGGTCGAAACCCGAGCTCGGACCCTTTGGGTCCAGCCGGCAGGATAACACGCCCTGCCCGCTGGGGCGTAGCGCGGCGTGTCAAGGTCTTCCGCTATGAAGCGAGGCCCAGCCTGATGGTCCAGTTCTGCCAGTGAGCCCGCGGCTTGGGAGGAGCTGGGGTGGGAGTTGCCGCCGGCACAGGAGCGTTCACGACCACGACGGCGGTGTCGCCCGCCCGGATAAGGCCCAAACGGTCGCGCGCCTCGTGTTCGATGAAGGCATCGCTTCGAGCCTCGGCTACCTGGGACGTGAGACGGGTGTTGTCGTTCTGCAGCCGCGCAATGTCGACGTTCAGAGCGCTGACCTGACTCTCGATGCGCTGGCTGGCAATGAGCTCGCCGGCGAATGCCACTGCGAAGTACAGCGCCACGGTGAGCACCAGCAGCAGGAGGATCTGCATGGGTGAAACGAAGCGCAGAAAGCTCAGGTCCGGCTCCTCCTCAGCAAGTTGGCAGTCTTAAACCTAGGCCATATCCTAAACGTCCGTCAAGTCCAGCTGTGACGCGGATTCGTCCGGGCACACTGGGCAAGCTTGGACTGGCCCCCGGCGGTGCCTCTAAAATCGTTCTGATGCCGATGTATGACTATCGCTGCGCGGACTGCCGCAGGCGGTCGACAGTCTTCTTCCGCACCTTCAGCGATGTGTCCGATCCGATCTGTCCCCACTGCCGGTCGGCCCGCATGTCCAAGCTCGTCTCGCGCGTGGCTCTCCTGCGCTCCGAAGAAGACCGCCTCGAAGCGCTGGCCGACCCTGGCAGCCTGGCCGGTGTCGACGAGAGTGATCCCAAGAGCGTGGCGGCCTGGGCTCGCAGGATGGGCTCGGAGATGGGCGAGGACCTGGGTGAGGACTTCGACGAGATGGTGGACGCTATCGAGCGCGGAGAAGATCCCGAAGGCATGGGCATGGGCATGGGCGCCGGCGATGATTTTGGCGATCTAGGGGACTGAGCTAGACACCTACGCGCTGGCCGTGGAACTGCTCGTCGGCCTTGTAGGACGAGCGCACCAGCGGCCCGGAAGCCACGAAGCTGAAACCCATCGACCGTGCCGTGTCGCCCAGCTCTTCGAACACCCGTGGATGGACGTACTCCTTGACCGGCAGGTGGCCCCTGGTCGGAGCGAGATACTGTCCAATGGTCAAGCCGTCACAGCCCACCTCGCGCAGGTCGCGCATGACGCGCAGCACGCCCTCCCGGGTCTCGCCGAGGCCCAGCATGAGGTTGGATTTCGTGGCGGTCTCGGGCGAGATCTCCTTGCTGAGGCGCAGCACAGATAGCGATCGCTCGTAAAAGCTGCCGGGACGCACGGTGCGATACAGCTCAGGAATCGTTTCGACGTTGTGCGCCAGGCAGGCCGGCCGGGCCGCAAGCAGCGTCTGGACGCTGCTCCTGCTGCCCTTGAAATCCGGGATGAGGGCTTCCACGTCAGCCCCGGTGCGCGCTCGCACGGCCCGGATGCATGCGCCAAAGTGGGCCGCGCCTCCGTCCGGGAGGTCGTCGCGGTCGACGGAGGTGATCACCAGGTAGCGGGCCCTCAGGATCTCCGCCGTCTCCGCCACGTGCAGCGGCTCCAGTGGGTCCAGCGCGCCCGGCCGGCCCTTGCCGATGGCGCAAAAGCCACAGCGCCGGGTGCAGACGTCTCCCATGATCAGCACCGTGGCTACGCCCCGCTCCCAGCATTCCCCACGGTTGGGGCAGAGTGCCTCTTCACAGACCGTATGCAAGGCATGCGAGCGGAGCTCCGCTTCGAGCCGGTTGAAGGTCTCGCCCGCGCCCCAGCGCACCTTGAGCCAGTCGGGCTTCCGTTCGATAGTCACGGCGCCGCCGACGCGGATGGGGGGCTTGCGGACAGCCTCGCCGGCAGGCGGCCGCGGGCCGGCATGTGCGTCGCCATGTGCGTTGGCGTCGCGAATCTCGTCAGCCATGCAGCAGCGGGATGACCTCCTTCACCTGGTTGACGATAGCGCCCACCTCAGCCATCTCATTGGGGTCGGAAAGCGTGGGCGGGTCCAGCAGCGCGCTGGGCTGGCGGCGCGCGCCTTTGGCCCGGCCGAACGCCAGCCAGGCTTGCGGCAGCTCCGGAGGCAGGGCAACGCCTCCCATCTCAGCAAAAACGAGGGTCCAGGCACGTGGCACCGCACTGTAGAGATCGTAGCCACCTCCGCCCAGCGCCAGCCATCTTCCCTCGCACAGCTCGTGGGCCAGCCCGTGGACCGTCCGCGCGATGTGAGCGTGCAGTCCTGTCGTCACCCGAAGATGGGCCAACGGATCGTCCTGGTGGGCATCGGCGCCGTTCTGATTCACGATCAGGTACGGCCGGAATGCGCGCACCAGCGCGGGGACGAGAGCGTCGAACGCGGCGCGATAGGCGCTGTCTCTCGTGCCCGGCGGTAGCGGGACGTTCACGGCGTAGCCCTTGCCCGCTCCTTCCCCAAGCTCCTCCACGAAGCCGGTTCCGGGGAACAGGAACCGCCCGGACTCATGGAAGGAAATGGTCAGCACCTCGTCGGTGTCGTAAAACGCGGACTGCACCCCATCGCCGTGGTGCGCGTCCGTGTCCAGATAGACCACCCTGGCGCCATGTGCTCGCCGCGCCCGTTCGATGGCCACCGCGGCATCGTTGTAGATGCAGAAGCCCGAGGCGCAGGCGCGCATGGCGTGATGCAGGCCGCCGGCAACGGCGAAGGCGTGGCGGTTTGGGCCTCCCATCACGAAATCCACAGCTTCGAGCGATCCTCCCACCACCTCGGCGGCCGCGTCGTGCATGTCCGGGAAGATGGGATTGTCGCCCGGCCCAAGGCAATACTCCGGCCGCGCCGCCAGGGGATCCCCAACCAGTCCCGCTTCCCTCACCGCTGCAATGTAGTCGGCGCTGTGGATGAGCTGGAGCTCAGAGTCTTCGGCAATCCTCGGGGCGATGAGGCTGACCTCGGGCCGATCGAGAAGTCCGTAGTGCCGCATGAGCTCGACGGCGAGCTCGACGCGGACAGGCTGCAAGGGATGCTGCGGCCCGAAGTCGTATTCGATCGGTCCGCCCCAGACCAGGGCTGACTGATGCTTCATGAGGCGATCGCCCGGTGATGCGACAGGAACGAAAGCGAGACCACTCGACTGTACTCTACCGCCCTCCAGGAGCACCGTTGTTCACGGAAGTGTGTTTCCCGGTCGATATACTCGCGCCATTCGGGCAGGGGAGATTCGGTCCGCACGGAGAAACGCATGGCGCTCGTGACGTTGTCGCGGCAGCTTGGGAGCTGGGGGGAGGAGATTGGCCAAGATGTGGCTCGGCAGCTCGGTGCCAGCTTCATCGATCGCGAGATCATCAAGTCCGTGGCCATGCGCATGGATGCGCCCGAGCAGTTGATCGACGACATCGAGGAGAAAACGCCCGGCTTCGCCAAGCGTGTCGCCAACGCCATCATCCAGGCGTTTGCCGATGGGACCGGTCTGGCGCCGCTGGTGGGCGTCGTTCCCGCGCCGGTGCTGCCGCCGCCCGAAGAGGAGGAGTCGGAAGCGAGCCCTCCTGTTTTTTCCTTCGACCTGAACGACACGCTGTATCTCAACTTCGTACGAGAGGTTGTGCAGGAGATCGCCCAAGCTGGCAACGCGGTCATCGCCGGCCGTGCGGCCCACCTGCTGCTCAAAGAGGTGGCCGGCGCCCTGCACGTTCTGGTGGTCGCGCCGTGGCCGCTGCGCATCGAGCGCATCATGGAGCAGCGCGGATGCTCGCGCGACGCGGCCGAGAAGTCGGCCCGTGATAGCGACCACGCCCGCGAGAGCTACACCGAGCGCTTCTATCACGCGCATTGGGCCGATCCGACCCGCTACCATCTGACCCTGAATACGGGCTTCCTTACACGTGAGCAGGCGTGCGCGATAGTCATCGACGCGGCCCAGAGAATCCGGTAGCTGAGCAGGTTTCGTAGAGCAGGATGGAGCAGTCTGGACGGACGGCATCGCCGCAGCGCTTTCAGCCGCTCGACGAAGAGCTGGTGCGGTTGGTGGCAGGAGGCGACAGCGATGCGCTGGCCGAGCTCTTCCGGCGGTATGCCGGCGCGGTCTACTCGCTGGCATACCGCATGTTGAACGACCGTGAGGGGGCAGAGGAGCTGTTGAACGAGGCTTTTGTGCGAGTGTGGCGCCAGGCTCCCTCCTTCGACGCCCGCCGTGGCAAGTTCTCGACGTGGCTCATGAGCGTTGCTCGCAACCTGGGCATCGACGAGCTGCGCAGCCGCCGGGCCCGTCCACAGCGCGCCGACCCGTTGACGCCTCAAGATGCCGAGCTCGATCCTGCCGACGAACGGGTGGACGTCGAGGCGGACGTTTGGAACTCTGAGCGCCGGCGCCTGATCCGTGAGGCGATGCGCGGCCTGCCTGCGGCGCAACGAGAGGCGCTGGAGCTGGCCTACTTCGAAGGGCTCACGCAGTCCGAAATAGCGACTCGTTTGGGAGACCCGCTGGGCACGACCAAGACGCGTATCAGGCTGGGCCTGCAGAAGCTGCGGGACCTCCTGCTGAGCGGGGAGCTCGGAGCCGAGATCTCATGACCCACGGCGACGTTCGCGACCTCATCGCCCCATACGTGGTGGGGGCCCTGGAGGCGCCTGAGAGCGTCGAGATGGAGGAGCACCTCGAGGGCTGCGGCTTCTGCGCGAACCTGGCCCGCGAGGCCCTGGAAGTGGTGCATTGCCTTCCCTACGTCGCGCCTCAGCGGCCCTTGCCGGGTGGCGCCCTGGAGCGCCTCCTGACGTCGATATCCGGTGGGGCTTCGGGGATTTATCGCACCAGCACGATCGCGGAGGCCACCGCCCTCGCGCCCGCTGCCATCGAGGCGCGCGCCCCCGCGACCGAGCGAAAGGGGCGGCGCTGGCAGACCTGGTTTCGTTCTCCAAGCCTGTTTCCCGTGGCTGCCGGCTTCATTCTGGTGGCAGGCATGGCGGCGTGGAACGTTTCGCTGGAGCGCGAGCTGGGCTCCGAGCGCCGCGAAATGGACGTGATGCGAGGGCGGCTTGGGCAGCAGTCCCACCTGTTGCTGATGGTGACGTCGACTGCCAGCATGGCTCGGCCGCTGCAGGGCACGGCGCTGGCGCCGAGCGCCCAGGTGCGCCTGATCATGGACGGTGAAAGCAACAGCGCCATGCTGTTCGCCAGCCATCTCCCTCCACTGGGCAGCAACCAGGTGTACGAAGTGTGGCTTGGCCGTCAGGGCGTGCGTGTGCCCGCCGGCACCTTCCAGGTCGATCAACAGGGCGACGGCGAATGCAGTCTGCAGCTCGATGGCTCCATCCATTCGTACGATTCCGCCTGGATCACCGCCGAGCCGGCCAGGGGCGGCCCGATGCCCAACAGCCCGGGCATTGCACGAGGAGCGCTGTAGCGCCTGCACCCGGCCGGACCCGCAGTCGTATCATGATCGTGCATGTTTCGGCCGTCTTATCGCTACACTGCGGCCCTGCTCGATAGTCTGCTAGCGCTGGAAGCAGCGCGTTCGGTCATCGACGTCCTGCCGCTCCCACGTGCGGCGCAGGCGGAGCTGCGGGATCATGGACGGCGCACCCAGCAAGCGGCCATCGTGGCCCTCAATGGTGGCGAGTATCCAGGATACGCGGCGGCGTGCGCCCTGGCGGCGCAGAAATCCGAAGTTCCGCCCGACGAGCTGACGCTGAGCGAGCTGCACACGGCCTTGACCGGGGAGTCCGGCTCCGTGCTGCGGGCCACTGACATGCTCGTCTACGACCAAGACCATCGTGAGCTGATCTACGTCACTCCCGAGCCGGCCGACATTTTGGGATTGGTATCAGACCTGCTCGACTGGCTGGACCAGGCCTGGGACGGCTTGCCGGCGGTGATCCTGGCAGGCATCCTGCAGCAGGAGATCGAGCTCATTCAGCCCTATCCGAGCGGCAATGCCGAGATGGCCCGCATCGCCGCCGGGCTGGTGCTGCAGCGCAAGGGCTACGGGCTGTCCGGCTATGTATCAGTGGAAGATGCGCTGGCTGCCAGGGCGGAATCGTTCGACGCCGCCAGCCGTTCGACCCACGCCGGGGTGTATTCTGCCCAGCCCGATCTCACGCGCTGGTTGGAGTTCTACGCCGCGGCGCTGGCCTCAGCCGCCGGGGTGGTCCGCGATCTGGCGGTCAGCGGCTTCCGGAACGCGCAGAAGGCGGCGGACCAGCCGGTCGCTCAGGGTCCGCTGATTCTGCGCGAGCGTCAGCGCCAGGCGCTGGCCCACATGGCGGCCCACGGAGCCATTCGCTCGGGCGAATACCAGGCGCTCGCCAAGATCGTGCCCGACACCGCGCGGCGGGATTTCGATGACTTGCTGGACAAGGGCCTCATTGCCGTGCGGGGAGTGGGTAGGGGCACGCACTACGTGCTGACCGAGCGTGGCGACGCGGAAGCGCGCCGGCGGCATGCATAATACCTGGCATGGAGCGAGAGGCACACGTCCGGCTCATCCGGGATTCGCTCAAGGCCTATCAGCAGCTGCTGGACTACTGGGAGAGGCAGGTGCAGCAGAAGGGGTCCATAGGTGACTGGCCTTCGGTCGACATGGATCGCTTCAGCCGCGAGGTCACCGAGCCACTGCGCTTCCTGAAGGATGAGGCAGGCAGGCTTGCCGAAGAGCTGCGACGCCACGACCTGGGCGTGACTCACAACGACTTCAGTGATTCGGGCCGTGCACGCGGCATACGAGAAGCGGCTGCAAAGCTGGCCGGTCCAGGCTGAGCGATACCTCCCCCGAATGGGGGATAACGAGCAGCCGCGGATCCTTGAAGAGCTGTGCACGTGTTAGGGTGAGCGGCTAATGCGGGAACATCCGGTGTGGCCGGTGCTGTTGCGGGTGGCCGCGGGTTTGGTATGGCTGTTCCAGGGCTATCCCCAGCTGGCGAACAGGAATGCCTTTCTGGGCGACGGTTTCGGCCGAACCGTTCAGCCGATGGCCAGCGGGAACCCCTGGAGCTTCTATCGTGCCTTCCTCGACAACGTGGTGTTGAGCCACGCGGCGCTGTTTTCCTACCTCACGCTCGTTGGGAACGTGGCTGTGGGGGTATGTCTGGTCGTCGGCTTGCTGACGCCGTATGCCGCCCTCGTGGGAATCTTCCTCAACGTGAATTACGCCTTGGCGGCGGGCTGGATGACCCGGACCGACTACTCTCTCAACGGCCTGCTTATCGTGATCGAGCTGCTGATCATCGCCACCGCGGCCGGCCGGACGGCGGGTGTGGACGCGCTCCTTTCCAGCGCTCCGGCACGCTCTCGCGCCCGCCGCAGCTGGTGATCGACAACCGGCGAGCGGAAGCCGGAAAGCCGCAGGTGGCTGCGCCGTCCGGTGATGGCTATGATCGGCGGATGAAGGTCAGCCAGGAACAGCTCGACGCGATCCTGCCGAGGGTATCCAAGCCGTCGCGCTATACCGGCGGGGAACTGAACCAGGTGGTCAAGCCGGATGACGAGGTCAACCTGCGGGTGGTGCTCGCGTTCCCTGACGTGTACGAGGTTGGCAGCTCGAACCAGGGTCTGCAGATCCTCTACAACATCGTCAACCGGCGGCCAGGTATGCAGGCCGAACGAGCCTACTGTCCGTGGCCGGACATGGAAGCGGCCATGCGCCAGCACCAGCTGCCCCTGTACTCGCTGGAAACACGGCGTCCGCTGAGTGAAGCGAACGTGGTGGGCTTCGGGCTTGCGTCCGAGATGACCTACACCGGCATGCTGACCATGCTGGATGTGGGCGGCATACCGCTTCGCAGCGCCGACCGCGGTCCGAACGATCCCATCGTCATTGCCGGCGGGCACTGCACCTGCAATCCCGAGCCCGTGGCCGCGTTCGTCGACCTCTTCCTGCTGGGTGAGGGCGAAGAGCTGCTGATCGATGTCCTCGACTGCTACCGAGCTCACCGTGCCGGCGGGCGGGCAGCCATCCTGGCCGCGTCTGCCAGCATCCCCGGCGTCTACCGGCCATCCGATTTCAGCGTCAGCTACCGTCCGGATGGGTCGATCGAAGGGATCTCGCCGAGTCGCCGCATCGTGCGCAGGAAAGTGGACGACCTGGACAGCATTCCCTACCCGACGTCGCCCGTAGTGCCGTTTACGAGCATCGTGCACGATCGCGCGCCGATCGAGATCCAGCGTGGCTGCACGCGTGGCTGCCGCTTCTGTCAGGCGGGCATGATCACCCGGCCCACGCGTGAGCGGTCCAAGGAGACGATCCTCGACATCGCCCGCCAGCTCGCCCGGAACACCGGCTTCGAGGAGATCTCACTGCTCTCGCTGAGCGCCGGCGACTACAGCGATGCCCGCGGGCTGGTGCGCGACATGGTCCAGGAATTCAAGGACTGCAACGTCTCCCTTTCCATGCCCTCGCTCCGCGTCGATTCCTTCACGGTTGAGCTGGCCAGGGAGATCGCTCAGGTGCGCAGGACCGGGTTCACGTTTGCCCCGGAAGCCGGATCCCAGAGGCTGCGCGACGTCATCAACAAGGGTGTGTCGAACGAGAACCTGCTGAAGGCCGTGGAGGGCGCCTTTGCTTCGGGTTGGCGCACGCTGAAGCTGTACTACATGATGGGCCTGCCGACCGAGACCATGGCGGACCTCGAGGAGATGGCTGCCGTTATCAAGCAGGTGGCGGCGGTGGGCTTTCGCCTGCAGGGCCCTAAGGCCAAGGTGCATGTGAGCGTGAGCAGCTTCGTGCCCAAGCCGCACACACCCTTTCAGTGGTTCCCCCAGGATTCGATGGAGGTCTACGCCGAGAAGGTGAGCTTCCTGCAGCGGCATATCCGCGGCCGAGGCTTGAGCCTGAGCTGGAATGAGCCCAGCGAGAGCCTGCTCGAGGCAGCCCTGGCCCGTGGCGATCGGCGTCTGGCGGACGTCATCGAGCGCGCTTGGCGGCTTGGCTGCCGTTTCGACGCTTGGAGCGACAACTTTCGCTTTGACCTGTGGCAGCAGGCCTTCGCCGAGTGCGGCCTCGATCCCAGCTTTTACGCCAACCGCCAACGCGGCTATCTTGAGGTCCTGCCCTGGTCGCACATCGACTACGGCGTGAGCGATGCCTTCCTGCTGGATGAATGGCACCACGCCCTGGGGGCAGGCTTCACCCAGGATTGCAAGACGGACGGCTGCTCGTTGTGCAACGCCTGCGAGCGCGGTGACGTGGGTTACAGCGGCGTCTACCCGGCCAAGATTCCCGGCAAGATCCCCGTCGCCGTCCGCTAGCTGGCGGGCCGCAAAGGGCCGCGCCAGGACACGGGTCCGGCGTTAGGCGCCGGCGGCTTCGGCTTCGGCGGCAGCCGCGGCGGCTCCGCGGCTACGGCGGGCAGGCGCCTGCGTCGTCTCGGCGAACCGCTCCGGCATCTCGGCGGCGTCTTCCTCGGAACCCATCATGCTCTCGCCCCGGAAGACCGCCCCCATGGCGATCAGCAGCGACCCGGCGGTGATGTTGCCGATCACCCGGCCGCTGGACTGGATCTCGAGCTGCGAGCAGTTGATGTTGCCCACGACGCGGCCGGAGATGATGACGTTGCTGGCTTTGATGTTGGCCCGCACTTCAGCCTCGCGGCCGACGATGATGTCGGCGTCGCTCTGGATCTCGCCTTCGAACTGGCCGTCGATGCCCACGCTGCGGGATGATTTGAGCTGGCCCTTGAAGGAGGTGCTGGCATTCAGGTAGCTGGCCATCTCCGTGTTGGCCTGCTCCTGAGGCGCCGGAGCTGCACCGAACCCGTGGGTCAAATCAGGAACAAATGGCTGCTCCTCGTGGTCGACTGCTGCCGGGTCCCCGAATCCACCGATCATCGTACGCTCACCTTTTCCTCTGTGATGGTTACCCGGCCACCGGGCCCAATATCGCGAGAAGCTGACCCACATGGTCCAGGATCAGGTCCGGGACCACGTCCTCCAGAGTTGCTCGATCGCTGGCCCCGCTGAGGACGCCAACGGATCGCACTCCCGCAGCTTTGGCCGCCATTATATCAATGGGGGAGTCGCCCACGTACACGGATCGGTCGAAGGTACTGCCCAGTCGCTTGAGGCACTCGATCAGCAGGTCCGGGGCGGGCTTGCGTACGGGAACGTCCCCGCAGGTGACGACCGCCGAAAAGCAGTCGCTCAAGCCGTTCAGTGCCAGCGTGTCGGGTATCCACTGCCCCGAGGCCGCGGTGGCCAAGCCCAGCCTGAAGCCTCGTTCGGCGAGGGTGTGAATGGTCGTTACCGCCTCGGGGTGCAATTCCAGCGCGACCGTGGCGCGTTTGGCCCAGACCTCACGGAAGCGCAGCGAGCCGCGCTCCTTGATCGCTTCACGGTCGGGCCAGTCCGGTGGTACCAGCGTCTCCATGATGTTGCTGCCGTGGCGCATGAGGTCGAGGATGGCGTCCTTCTCAACGACCGGCAGGCCCAGCTCCACGAATACGTCGACGAATACCTCGTGGTAGCGATCGAGCGATCGCACCAGGGTGCCATCCAGGTCGAACATCACCGTGTCGATGGAGGTCAGGGGCCGGCTGGATGTGGTCAGCTTGGCAGAGACCGTCGCGCGGTTCATGTCGTCACCTGGCGACGGCTCGGGAGGATGGGCGTGCGGCTTCAGGGTCAGCTTGCGGCCGGCGCCGCCTCGACGAGCTGGCCGGATTGGACAGCCGCTTGGTCCCAACCGAGGGCGCCCTCGACCGACTCGATGGTGGCGTCGGTCTCGAGGACCCCCGCGGCGCGGGCGATGGCCGTATCAGGGTCCTTCAAGCCGGAGCCCGTGAGGACGCACACGATTCGTGCTTCGGACTGCAGCCGGCCGGCGCGAACCATCTTGATCACGCCGGCTACCGAGGCGGCTGACGCCGGCTCGGCGAACACCCCCTCCAGCCGCGAGATCAGCTTGTAGGCTTCGATGATCTCCTCATCGGTCACAGCCTCGATCACACCGCCTGACTCATCTCGCGCCGCGACGGCTTTCTGCCACGACGCCGGGTTGCCGATCTTGATCGCCGTGGCCAGCGTCTCCGGATGGTCGATGACGCGGTTGTGCACGATGGGCGCCGCGCCGGCCGCCTCGAAGCCGAGCATCTTGGGCCGAGTCGAGACCTTACCGGCGTGGTGGTACTGCTTGAATCCGGCCCAGTATGCCGAGATGTTCCCAGCGTTGCCTACGGGGATCGCCAGGTAGTCCGGGGCCACGCCCAGGTCGTCGCAGATCTCGAACGCGGCCGTCTTCTGGCCCTCCAGCCGCATGGGGTTCACCGAGTTCACCAGCGTCACTCGCCGGCGCTCGGTGAGGACTCGAATGAGACGCAGCGCGTCGTCGAAGTTGCCGTTCACGGCCACCACCTTGGCGCCGTAGTGCAGCGATTGGGCCAGCTTGCCGATGGCGATGTTGCCTCGTGGGATCAGCACGATGACCTGCATGCCGGCCAGAGCGCCGTACGCGGCCGCCGACGCGGAGGTGTTTCCGGTCGAAGCGCATACGATCGCCTCCGCTTCTTCCTCGATGGCCTTGGCCACCGCCAGCACCATTCCGCGGTCCTTAAACGATCCGGTGGGGTTCTGGCCCTCGCACTTCAGGTACAGCTGCTTCAGCCCCAGCTCGTCGCCCAGCCAGCGGGCATGCACCAGCGGTGTGAAACCTTCCCCTAGGCTGAACAGCGGGGTGTCGTTCGTGACGGGCAGATACTCGCGGTAGCGGGCGATGATGCCTGGCCGGCCGACCGGATAGGAGCCCTCGATGACGGGCATCAGTCGTCCTCCTCGATGCGAATGGTTGAGCCGACGTCATTGACTGAGTCCAGTCGCTTCAGCCGAGCGATAGCTCGCTGCAGCGCTCCCTCGCGCGCCGTATGAGTCACGATGACGATCTCGGCTAGGCGAGCAGCGTCGTTGACCTCCTTCTGGATGATGGAGGCGATGCTGATGTCTTCCTCGCCGAGCACGCGCGTGATCTGGGCCAGCACCCCAGGCCGATCGGCGACCTCGAGGCGCAGGTAGAAGCGCGTGCGCACCTCATCCATGGGCTGGATGCGCTTGGCCTGGTCGTAGTGGATCACCGGCGTAATGAAGCCCATCTCGCGCTGCAGGTCCTGGGCAATGTCGATGACGTCGGCGATGACGGCGCTGGCGGTTGGCATCGCGCCAGCCCCTCGGCCGGTGAACATCACCTTCCCGACCAGGTCACCCTCGACCTGCACGGCGTTATAGACGCCGTCTACCCGTGCCAGCAGGGCATGGGCGTTTAGCAGCACCGGGTGAACCCGCGCCTCGACCTGCCCATCGCTGTCGGAAGCCATGGCCAGCAGCTTGATGGTGTAGCCCAGGTCGCGAGCGTAGCGGAAGTCGCGTGCGGCCAGCCGGGTGATGCCTTCGGTGTAGATCTGCGACGGCTGCACGAAGGTATGAAAAGCCAGTGTGGCCAGGATGGCTAACTTGTAGGCGGCGTCAGTGCCCTCCACATCGTTGGCCGGGTCGGCCTCGGCGTAGCCCAGCCGCTGGGCCTCCGTGAGCGCATCGGCAAACTCCACCCCGTCTTCGGTCATGCGCGTCAGGATGTAGTTGGTCGTGCCATTGATGATGGCCCGGACTCGGCCGATGCGGTTGGCTGCCAGGTCCTGCTTGAATGGGGCAATCAGCGGGATGCCGCCGCCCACGCTGGCCTCATAGTGAAAGTCCACGTTGCGCTCGGCGGCCAGTGCGAGCAGCGACGGCCCCTGCTTGGACACGAGCTCCTTGTTGGCGGTAACGACCTGCTTGCCGGCCTTCATGGCCCGCCGAATATAGGTTCCGGCGGGCTCCTCCCCGCCCATCACTTCGACCACCATGTTGATGTTGGGATCGTCCAGCACGTCGTCCGGATTGGTGGTCAGCAGCTGCTGGTCCAGCGCGAAGCCCCGGCGCCTCTCAGGGTTGCGCACGAGGACTCTGCAGAGCCGCACCGGCAGACCGATCTCACGCTCCAGGTCTGGGGCGCGATTGGTCAGGATCTCCGCTACCCCGGAACCCACTGTGCCCATACCCAGCAGGCCGATGCGAACTTCGCGGGAAGGGGCCATCTAGCGCTGAGGGCCGGCGGCGCGCTCGTAGAATCGGGAGGACAGGAGCATATCTCTCATCTCATATCTCTCATGACCCGCATCGGGATCCTGGCCGATACCCACATCCCCAAACGAGCCCGAGACCTGCCGTTAAAAGCGTATCAGCATCTCTCAGGAGTGGACGCCATCCTCCACGCCGGCGACGTGCTGGTGGCGGACCTCATTGTGCGGCTCGAGCAGATTGCCCCGGTGTACGCCGTGCTCGGCAACAATGACCGTGCCCTCGTCCTCCCCCAACGGCTGGAGCTGACCTGGGAACACGTTACTGTGGGGCTGGTTCACGACAGCGGCCCAAGCGTCGGGCGCGCCGGCCGTCTGCGGCGCTGGTTCCCGACGGCCCAGGTCGTGGTATTCGGCCACTCCCACATTCCGGTCAACCAGCGCCAGGACGGCCTGCTCCTGTTCAACCCCGGCTCGGCCACCGATCGCCGGCGCCAGCCCCATCACACTGTGGGCCTGCTGGTCATCGACGGAAGTGACGTCCGAGGCGAGATTGTGATCCTCGATTGAGGCTCTCGCGAGAGGCCTGACAGGCGCAAGCCGGGCTCCTATAATCCTCCTGGCTTGAGGCGATCCGAGGCGTTCCTGCTGTTCCTGTTCATCGCCACGGCCGTGTTTTACTTCTCTCTCCGCGCACGCAGCGGTGGAACCTCGGCGGCAGAGGCCGCCGCTTCGGCTGTGGTTCATGCTGCTGTGCCCAGCGCCGGCGCCTCGGTCTCCGCCGCCAGGCCGGCTGCAACCCCAACGCCTATGCCGCCGCCCTACTTCTCTGCCGCTTGGCTGCAGGCGCATCCACCTTCCGACGTTCCGGCCATCACCGCTCAGGGCGCCATCGTCGTCGACCGCGACACGCAGCAGATCCTTTTCGGCCGCAACATCGATACTCGGCGGCCGCCGGCAAGCATCATGAAGGTGGTTACGGCCATGGTGGCCCTCGATCTGGCCGGGCCGAAGCAGCTGATCGGCGTCTCGCGCGACGCCGCCAATGAAGAGCCCAACCGCATGGGCCTTTCCTATGGCGAGCAGCTGACGGTGGGTGACCTGCTGTACGGACTGCTGCTGGACTCGGGCAACGACGCGGCCGACGCGCTGGCCGACGGCTTGCCGGGCGGCCGCGCGGGCTTCGTGCAGGCGATGAATCGCAAGGCGGCTGCCCTTGGCCTGCTCAACACGCACTTCGTGGATCCCTCTGGGCTGGACGACGACAACTACACCAGTCCTTATGACATGGCCGTCCTGGCGAGCGCCGCCCTATCCGGCTATCCGACCATTCGCACCGTGGTGAGCACCAAGCAGGCGAGCATCCCGGCTACAGCCACGCATAAGCCCTTCGCTCCTATCAATCTCAACGACCTGCTGTGGGACTATCCGGGTACGTACGGTATGAAGGTTGGCTACACCGACGCGGCCGAGTACACCATCATCGCCGCGGGACAGAAGAATGGCCACAACCTGATGATCGTCCTGCTCGGCAGCAAGCGCCACTTCACCGAGGCCAAGGCGCTCTTCGACTGGGGCTATGCCCATGCACCGTCGCCGGATAGCTCGCCCGTGCGCAAGTTCCCCGCCGACGTCGAGAAGCCGTAAAACGGCCTATGTCGCCGGCTCAGGCCGGCAAGAGGGTCAAGGCCGCGCAGTCGCCGCGCGGGGCTTCTTCGTTCTCGGCCATCTCCCCTGCAATCGGCGTTCCGTCTCGCTCGAAGATGCCGAAGCGAGGGGTTGAGTCCGAGATCTCTTCAACGTAGCTGCCTCGTGTACGACCTCACGAGCACGCGGCTCAGCGAGGGCTTCCGCGCTCGTGCTTCGCGTTCGAGCACTGCCAGGTCGTTGGCCTCGGCGCTCACTGTCGTACGCCTGATCATGCATCAGATGCCTAGGCATCTGATGCACAGGACCTCCCTGTGCCCTCGGCCGTTTGGATTCACCCAAATGTCCCATGATCGCTTCCGCCACCTTACATTCACCGGCAGCTCGCACTATCCTGGGTCGGGGGGTTGTACCGCCGGCTGACGCGTCAGCCGGCTTGCAGTGGCTAGTCTTGCGCTCGGCGCCAAACCCTCCAGTGGAGTGCATGGGGGGATTGACTTGTCGACAGCCGTCGAATTTCCGTGGGTCGTGGTGGGCTTCCAGAAGCTCACCGTATACGACACGCTGACTGAAAAGCCAAGGCACCGGTCCGTACAGTGGTACGGGACCGGCATCTGGGCGGAGCTCGCGCAGCACTTCACTGCCTGTGCTTCCAGGCGATGCCTGGTGCTGTTGAGCATCGATCCCGAGACCAAGGTGGAGACATTCCAGCACGGGGAGGGCGGTCCGCATCTGCAGGTTGCTCATATGGGTGGGTTCTCGCAGCTCGGGCCGTGGCTGGCGGAGTGCCATCGCGCCGAGGACGAGCGTGACTCGCCACGCGCGGTGCGCCTGGTCCTCGGCCTGCCAGGGCGCGCCATCTATGACCAGATGGCCCGGAAACCAGCGCACGGCGATGTGGAATGGGCTGTTCCCGCCGCCGGCAGCCGTCCGCATCCATGCCGTGAGCGGCGCTGTCTGCTGCTCATGACCGTGGACGAGGCGGGCCGGAAACGGATCTTCCAACACGGCGACCCTGGCCCGACGCTGGAAATGGAAGATGGTCCTCCCAATGTGGAAGTCCTGGGAGCCTGGTTGAAGACGTGCCATGACCGGGAGGACGCGGCCTAAACGAGCCGGGTCGTATCAGCCCCCACGCAGCGGCCGTTGCCCGCGCATGAGCTTCGGGCCGCAGCAGCAGGGCAGGTGGGCCTGGGGCCCTCGCCGGTGCTCGCCGGAAGGCAGCAGGAGACGACGATCTGGTTGTTGCAGGCTTACGCGCGGCGAGGCGCGAGGCCGCCGCAGGCATTGGCCGGCAAGACTCAATCTACCCTTCGACTTTCAGCAACCAAGCAGCATAGCGTGGTAACATTGACGTACACGTGAGTATCTCCCGGTTGCCAACTACAGGTCTGCAGCCTGCGCTTGGCGGCCGGCTCAGCCGCTCGGTCGTCGCCTTTCGCAACTACAATTACCGCCTTTTCTGGTCCAGCCAGCTGATCTCGCAGGCCGGGGCCTGGATGCAAAAGGTGGCCCAGGCCTGGCTGGTCCTCGAGCTCACGCACTCACCGCTGGCTCTGGGCACGGTAACGGCTTTGCAGTTCCTGCCCATCCTGTGCGGCTCGATGTTCTTCAGCGTGTTCGTCGACCGGATGCCCAAACACCGGCTGCTGCTGGGAACCCAGTTCCTGGCGCTGGTGCAGTCCGCCATCCTGGCGGTGCTCACCGCCGGCGGTCACATCCAGCTGTGGCATCTCTACGCTCTGGCCCTGTTCATGGGCTTGATCAACTCCGTCGATAACCCCACGCGTCTGTCCTTCGTGATGGAGCTGGTCGGGCGTGAGAACGTCGTCAATGCCGTGAGCCTGAATTCGGCCATGAACAATGGTGCACGGCTGCTGGGCCCGGCGATTGCCGGGGCGATCATCGCCGCCTGGGGCGTCCCTACCTGTTTCTTCATCAATGCCGTCAGCTTCCTGGCAGTGCTGATCGCGCTGCTGCTCATGCGCCCTTCGGAATTCCACGCGCTCCCGGTGCGGTCGGAAGCACGGCGTAATCCCCTGGCCGAGCTTGGCGAGAGCCTGCGCTTCCTGTTCGGCGTTCCCCGGCTGGTCGTGGTGATCATCATGCTGGCCGGCCTGGGGTGCTTCGGCTTCAACTACAACACGGTCGTGCCGCTGATCGCCGAGCAGGGGCTGCACGTTGGCGCCGAGGGCTTTGGTTTGCTGATGACGGCCGTTGGCCTGGGGGCTTTGCTTGGCGCCATCACCGTGGCCGGCGCGGGCCGCTCGTCACGCAGGCGCATCCTGATTGCGGGCACGGCCTTCGGATTGGCGCAGCTGGTGCTGGCGTTCGCCCCGAGCTTCATCACGGCTTTCGCGCTCCTGAGCGTGCAGTCTTTCGCAGGGATGCTGTTCACCACGGCCAGCAACACCACGCTGCAGCTAGGCTCGCCGGACAGCATGCGCGGCCGGGTGATGGGCCTGTACACCACCCTGCTGGTTGGTACGACGCCGATCGGCGCGGTGCTGACCGGTGCGCTGACCGATGCCGCGGGCGTTCGCACCACGGTCGCCGCCTGGGGTGGCGTGTGCTTACTGTCGGTCGCTGCTGCCTTGGTCTACGGGTTCCGCGCTCGAAGGACGATGGGGAGCGTCGCCCAGCTGCCCTCCGAGAGCAGTGCGCTGGCCGAGCAGGCGCCGGTAGACTCGGGCGCCGGTCAAACGATCAACAGCGCCGCCTAACGCCCTTGAAAACGAACTGACGAGTCATACCTCATTGATGACAGATCCCGCTCCGGAATCGCTCGGCCGCCGTCGTTGGCGCCAGCTCAGGAGGGCCGCCGCCATCGTCATCTGCGCTGCCCTGGCGCTGTTGGGTGGCATCGGCTTAGCCCTCGGCGCCAACCACTGAGGGCCGGCAGGCTACGGCGTGAAGTAAGGAATGGCCTGCAGCTTCACGTCGCAGTACACGCGGTCTACGCCCGGCACGTCCTGAACCACACGGATGAGCGCATTGAGATCCTCATCCAGGCCGTGCATCTGGCCATCTAGCCGCACGACGCCGTTGTCGGCGTAGACCTCTATCCCGGCCGCCGAGAACTGCTCCAGGAGGGCCACCATCACTCGGCTGCTGAGCGTAAGGTCGGCCAGCATCTTCTCGGAGCGCACCGTGGGCTGGTATTCGGGGCGGCCGGCAAGCCCAACGACCACGCCGCAGGCCGAGTCCAGATCCATGTGGCCGAGGTTCAGCACCACGTCGTACAGCTCCGGATCCCGCCAATCGATGTTGAACAGATGGCGCATGCGCCGCAGGCGGTCCTGGTCTACCTGGTCGATGCGATGCCGCGCCGTGTCTGCGCTGACGCTCTGCGAGTCCATGGACGACCTGATGCGCTGCTCCATCGGAGCGATGACGCGAACTTTGACCAGATGACTGACGCCCTTCAGCAGCTCTTGCCCCGCCAGGCCGTGATAGACGAGCTGCCCTTCCTCGGCTTGGGCCAGGTCGCACATGGCCACGCGCATGATGGTCGTGTACCAGTCGCGAGTGGCGGTCACGCGTTCCCAAAAGCTTGGCCGTGTTTCCAGCACGCGGGATATCTCAGGCTCGGGTACGCCGTACTTGGCCGCCGCCGCGATCAGGGCGTCGGAGCCGACGCAGCAGTAGCCGAGCTGCTGGGCTACGTGTTCGGCCAGCGTTTGGCCTGCCGCCAGGCTGCCCCGGGAGATGGTGATGATCGGCACGAATCTCTCCAGCGCATAGCATCGCTTATTCGGGCTGTGCTTGCAACCCTACTCAGAGGACGGCAGGGCGGCGCTAGCCGAGGATCCGCTGCGCTTGAGCTGCGCCCATCGCGCGCAGCATGTCAGAGGCTCTGCGGCCGCGGGACATGCGTGGCCGCCAGGATTCGTCGAGCTCGCTCTGCCGGCGGCCCGACATCAACGCCACCTGTTCTCTGAGGAGACTTGGGCTCATGTCGGGATCCAGCCCAAGATGCTCCGCTCGGTCCCGTAAGACACGCTCGGCCAGATGAATAGCACGACGGATGTTCGCCAGCCGGAGCTCTTTGGTGCGCTTCGGCAGATCCTGGTCCGTCACCGCTTGTGCGCGCAGCTCCAGCAGCTCCAGATCTCTGATTGCGTCGCTGATACGCCTCAACATAGGCTCACCAAGCGGACTCGCATGACGGGCGATTGAGCCATCACATCTCTGCCGTCCGGTCGTATGGCCATGCGCCCAATGTCTACGAACAACTCCCCACCACCGCTACTCTAGCTACTTTCATCCTACCACTCGCTATCGACCTATGGACGATCCGGCTAGGCCGATCGTCTATAGGCTGGTCGGCCTATTTTCTCAGCGCCGGCTAAGGCTTGGCCCAGCGAGCTTTCAGCCGGCGCACCTAGCGTGGAGTTACCAACACAAAAGGAGAGCGCAAATGAACCGCAAGATCATCTCGGCAGCAATCGCATCTTTCGGCTTGGCCGGCCTGCTGGCTGGCCAAGCCCTGGCGGACGGAGCGCCTCAACGTCCCGACGGTTTCCATCGGGGCGACGCCTCCGGCGTCTACATCTGGCATCGTTCCGGCGTCGATCACGGCTGGCATCTGGAGACCACGGATCCGCGCGGAAGCGGACCCCATGCCTATACGGGGACCCTGACCACCGACGGGAAATTCACCGACGTTCAGCTCGTCCACCCCGAGTCTGGGGACTCGGCCACGATCGATGGCAACGGCGCGCTGAACTACAGCTTCACAACCTACAGCGGCATCGACGGCGTCGATTTCCGGGATCCCGGTGGCAGCGAGATCACTTTCAGCTTGTATGAAGACGGGTCGCTCATGGCGACCAGCAACATCAACCTGGGAGATAACAGCCACCACCCGGCGAGCAATCCCTTCACGCTCCAGGAGCCTGCCTACAACGGACGGCCTGATGGCTTTCGGCCGGGTGACGCCTCGGGTGTATACCTGTGGCATCGTGCTGGAGTCTTCCACGGCTGGCACCTGGCAACGACCGATCCGGTCAAGACCGGAGTCCACAGCTACACCGGCACCGTGACCTCCGACGGCAAGATCGTCGACGTTGCGCTGGTGAGGCCGGAATCCGGTGACACCGCGAGTCTCGACGGCAACGGCACCCTGAGCTACAGCTTCAATACGGCCAGCGGGATCGACGGGGTCGATTTCCGGGTGGACGGTGGCACGCAGCTGACCTTCACGCTGTATGAAGATGGGCAGCTGATGTCGACCGGCGCCATCAACATCGGCGACGGCAGCGTACACCCCGCGTCCGACCCCTTCACGCTGAACGTCTAGCCGCGGCCATCCCCGCAGCAGCTAGGCCAGGCGCGAGCGCCTGGCCTAGCTGTGTTGCAGCGCTCGGTTGAGCTCATCCCGCATCGTCTCGGCGGCCCGCCGAGGGCCGTCCGGCCAGGGTTGCGCGAAGATGATGCCGCGGGCGTTGTTGACGACGGCGCCCGTGCCGTCGTTTCTGAAATTCGGCAGGCAATCCTCGGCGCTGGCGCCCTGTGCGCCGTACCCCGGAACGAGGATGGTCGCGCGGGGCATCAGCGCCCGCGCCCGCTGGGCCTGCTCCGGCCACGTCCCGCCCACAACCGCCTCGCAATCCCACCGATCGACCAGCCGGGCCATCGCCTCGAACACCGTCTCGCCGCTGGACAGCGTGCGGTCCTGCAGCTCCCCGGAGGAGCTGTTGGACGTCTTGACCAGCACGAAGACACCGCCCCCGTGCGGCCGTGCAGCCTCGAGGAAGGGTTGAATACCATCGCCGCCCAGATAGCCGTTCACCGTCAGCGCGTCCGCTTTCATTGGGCCATCCGGCGCCAGGAAGGCGTGAGCATAGGCTTCGGCTGTGGACCCGATGTCGTTGCGCTTGGCGTCGACGATGGTCACCAGCCCGCGGCTGCGGGCGTGTTCCACCGTCAGGCGCAGGGCCTCGAAGCCGGCCGCGCCCCACAGCTCGTAAAATGCCGCCTGCGGCTTCACCGCCACGCACACGTCCGCCAGCGCGTCGATCAGCGCCCGGTTGAAAGCGATGATCGCCTCCGCCGGTTGGAGTCGCCGGAGCTCCTCGGGAAGCTGATCGTAGCGGGGATCCAGCCCAACCACGACACGGCTTTGTTTGTCCTGGCAGGATCGCTCCAGGCGCTCGCGGAAGCTCGAATTGCTGTCCGACATCGTCACTATGGCCGCAGTGTACGGCCTGCCACCCGGGAGACGGTGTGGCCAGGACTCACGTCGCGCAGATAGGTCAGCACTGCCTGGACTCGCGGCTGCAGCGCCGCGTCTTCGCGATTGATGCCCAGCTCGAGATACAGCGAGCTGATGTGCTTCTCCACCGACTTCTCGCTGACCACCAGGGCGTCGGCGATGGCTGCGTTGGTGTAGCCCTGGGCGATCAGGTCGAGCACTTCGCGCTGGCGGCGAGTCAGGCGCTGCAGCGGGCTGCCTTCTCGGGCCGGGCCGCCAGACACCAGCGAGCTGTCAATCGTGACCAGCCCGGAGATCGCGCCGGTGACCGCGCGAATGAGCGTGGCGACGTCGCCCACAGAGCGCTTGATGAGGTACGACCAGCCGGCCACTGCCTCGCGCGGCAGTGACGTCAACAGCTGAGGCAGGGCGTGATTGCTCAGCAGCACGATCCCCAGCGCCGGCATCAGCTTGCGCAGCTCCAGCCCCAATCCCACGCCATCGACGGAGCCAGGTAGGTCGATGTCCAGCAGAGCGACGTCAGGGCCGAGCATGGGTATCTGGGCCAGTGCCGAGTCGGTGTCGCCAAAGCCCGCCAGCACGTCCATATGACCGCGCTGGGCCAGGCAGGTCGTGAGCAGATCGCGGAACAGCCCTTCATCTTCAACGACGACCGCCTTGATGGGGGGCGCGGGTGCCGGGCGTGTCTCGGCTATACCCTCTTGGGACATTGTGGCCATTATCCGCCTGCCGCCAATGGCGGACGCGGGTTTTCCCCTACCGGCAGCAGGCAGGCCGCAAGGGTGTGGCGCCCACGACGATGGCCTCAACCGAGCGAGCGGCTGAAGGTGGCCTACGCTGTTCCATATCCGAGCTCACGATGCGACTCCGCCGCACGAGTGAAAAGCAGCGTTCGCCCCGTGGACCAACCTACCCTCAGGGGAAGCGTCCTGGCCATGGGGAAAACCCGCTTGTTTACGAAGTCCATGCTGTTCAACGGCTGGTTGAAGCCGCCGCTCGCCCGCTATCGATGGCCGGAATGACCGCGAAGCGCCTTGGCTGCGGGTCCTCTACGTCCAGCGGCAGCCGGGCCCGCAGGGTCGTCCCCCGCCCAGGCGCGCTATCCACCAGCCAGGTGCCGGCCATCTGCTCCACTCGCCCGGCGATGCCGTCCAGACCCAGGCCCGGCACGGCCTGGGCCGGATCGAAGCCCGTGCCGTCGTCCTGGATGGCGACTTCCAGGTACTCGCCGGCGATGCCGAGCGAAACACGGACTCGTTCTGCTCGCGCATGCTTGACCGCGTTGTTCAGGCCCTCTTCGATGAAACGGTAGGCCGTCAGTCGCACCGTGTGATTGATGCCCGGACCGCCGATGACGTCCCGCGCTCGCACACTCTCATCAACGTTGAGCTTCAGGCGGAACGCGCTTTCGTAGCCCGAAAGCAGATTCTCGATAGCGGGTATGAGTCCCACCCGGATGATGGACGGATGCAACAGGTGGCTTGCCAGCCGCAGATCCTCTTCGCGAATCCGATCGAGCGCATCGCGAATCGGCGTGAGCTCCTCAAAGGCCTGGTCGGAGATCTCCCATCGCTGCTGGTAGTCTCCGAGTCGCAGCCAGGCGTTGAGGAGCTTGGCCTGCACCGTGCCGTGCAGCATGTCGGCAATCTGCCGGCGAAGGTTTTCCTCCGCGGCGATGATTTGCCGGCGCGAGTGTCGCAGCTCGCCGACCAGCCGGTGCTCGGTGACGTCGCGCAGAACGATCGCCCGGCCGCAGGCCTCGCCGGCCTGATTGCGCAGGCCGGACACGCGCACGTCGTATACGCGCCGGGCCGGTCCTAAGCCGCGCTCGAGCTCCCTCAAAGCCCGGTCCTGATCCTCCGCCGCCACGATCTCGGCGATCTCCGGCGCGACCGCGCCGAGTGGCTGCCCAAGTGGATCGCCGGCCCATTGGCCGAACGCCCACGCCGCTCCATTGGCATAGACCACTCGATGCTGCGGATCCACGACAATGACCGGATCGCTCATGCCCTCCACGATGAACCGATAGGCAATCGGCACGATCTCCAGCAGACGCTGTCCAAACACCGCCATGGCGATCAACGACCCGCAGACGATCAGACTGAGCGGCGTGAAATCGAGCGAGAAGAGCGGGCTGTGGCCGGTGACGTAGACGGTGTTGGTCAGCAGCGCGACGAGAATCCCTGCCGTGAGCAGCGCAGCCTGGCGGCGATAGAGACGCCCGCCCGGAATGCCCTCGGCTGGCTGATCCTTCTTCCCCCGTGCGCTTCTCGCCCAAAGCAGGCGCAGCAGCAGCACCATGGCCGCCAGCGCGGCCGAGTCGCTGGATGCGAGGCTCAGGTAGAAAGCGGGGCCATGGTCGATTCCGAACAGCGGGAACGGGCCGCTCGTGTCGAGATAGGTGCGAATCCAGAAGATATGCTGCCAGTCGCCCGTCCATACCAGCAGGCACGTCGCGAGGGGCGAGATGCTCGCGAGCATGATGCGGCGCAGCGGCACGCGGCGCTCCTGACGCTCGTATTGGATGGCAAACAGCAGCAGCGCCCAGGCGGCGCTGGCAGCGCCCATGTACCAGAACCACGAGAACTGGATCTTGGCCCGCAGGGTCGTTGCCAGCAGGCTTGCTCCGTGGCCCAGGCTCCAGCAGCCGCATGCCAGCATGAACGCGGCGAATGCCGTCGCTCCTGGCTGCTGCCGCCGGCGCCAGGCCACCGCGGCAACCAGGAAGGCGATGCAGGCTGCCGCGGTGTCGACGGCCGTGTAGGGCAGAGCCTGCAGGCTGATTGGGAGCTCGATTTCTCAGATCGTAGGGTGCGGTCGCTCCGATCGGTGCGACTTAGCCATTTTGGGGCATCTCGCTCCCTATCGACGCCTGCTTGCTGGATAGAGTCCGGTAGAGACCGGCGGCTAGCCGGTCCCGCACTGGTCTACGTACTTGTCCCGCAGCGCCGTCACAAAGTCCTTTTGGTCCAGTATCACCAGCTGGCTGATGTAGTTCAGCCAGTCTTCGAGCCTGGTCTGTGTGGGCGACTTGAGGTTCGGATAGAACCAGTGCCACACGTCGACCTGGTGTTTGAAGGCGGTGAGCTCGGTCTGATAACAGCCTTGGGAGCTGTTGATGTCCACGCCGGACCAGAAGTCCAGCGCATGTGAGCTTTCGTGAGCAACCAGGTCCGCGATGGCGTGCGCATCTTCGGTGGCGGCGGTGTTGGAGATGCGGATGGTGTTGTCGCTCAAGCTGAACAGTCCCAGGGCCCGAGGATCCGGCAGCGGAGCCACGATGACGGCCACGTTGTGCTCCGCCAGGTTCCGCATGTAGCGCGTTCCCTGCGCCTTGTCGTACTGCGTCAAGAGGTCGATGGCCGGCTGCAGCGCCGGCGCTGCCTGGACGGTGAGCAGCGCCAGCGGCATGGACGCGGCCCCCTGTGGCTGCTGGGCGGTCGCAGGCACGACGGCGAACTGCTTGGCCAAATCCCCGCCCAGGATCGGAACCACGGAACCGGGCGGCGGCTGATTGGGAACGGCGTCGAGCCACAGCTGCAGCGCCACCCGCTGAAAGCGCTGGACGACGAAAGGCCCGAAGCGCTGTGGCATCGAGGTGGGCAGACCGTACAGCTGGATTGAGTTGGCCACGCTCCACTGAGGGATGGCCGACGGATTGGGATTGGCCAGGTATTTGGCCTTGATGTCCGGCTGCGTGAGCCAGGAGAGGCGGATCGCGCTAGCTCTGTTGAAGTCCCCTCCCGACCCGTCATTGGCGATGGGTGGGGGAATGCCCTGCAGCAGCAGGTCCTTGTCGTGCCCGGTCTGGCTCAGCAGGTCGAAGGTGTTGGCGAGCTGGACATCGCCCTGTGGCGCATCCTCAGGGTGCCATTGCAGCAGGGCTGCTTGCGTGGCTTGGTAGATGAAGCCGTCCGGCAGGCGGAAGACGTTAGACGCGGGAAAGCCCAACACCTGCACGCCGCCGAGGCGGGTGAATTCGGAATAGAAGCGCGTGACCTGGCCGCGGTTGTCGAAGCCGCCGTCCAGGACGTTGAAGCCGCGTCCGGTCCCACCGCCCGTCTGCGTGTAATACCAGCCTCCCGAAACGGCGTAGTCGGCTGCGCCAGCGGCTCTGATTGGTGGGGCGAGCGCGAGCAGTGACAGGGAGGCCGTGACTACGAGCAGTGCGCGGCGAACGGATGAGGCAAGCGAAGTCATGGACACGGCTTAGAACGGAATGCTAGCTTCATGGTGACACGCCGGACAGCTTGGGGCCACGCGTACAATTCCATGCGCTGATGACCTCCCCCTTGTGGCGCCCTCTCCCGCCGCTGCGTGAAGCCGATTCCATCACTGCCCTTGGAGCCTGGTCCGGGCGGGCGCTGGCCGGCAGCGCCGCCGGGTTGTTCCGGAGGGACGGCGTGGAGCCGTGGAAGCGGCTCGATCTGTCCGCCACCGAAGTGCAGGCCATCGCGCTGGACTCCACCACGAATACCGTGGCCGTTGGCGCCGGCGGCAGCGTCGACGTCAGCCGCGACGGTGGGACGAGCTGGACTCGCGCCGAATTGGACACCATCGGGCGCGTGACTGCGCTCGGAATGGCGGCCGGAACGCTTTTGGCCGGGACCGACCGCGACGGCACGTTCCTGTCCAACAACGGCGGCGCCAGCTGGCACAGCTTCGGATTGGACGGCCAGATGGTGCTGGCGGTGTGTGGGGACGATCTGGCCGGCACGGATACCGGACTCTGGCAGCGCGACCCGGCAACCGGCTGGCGCAAGCTTGCGCTGGAAGGCGTATGCACGGCCATCGCACGCTGCGGCGACGCGTTGCTGGCCGGGACCGAGGACGATGGCTTGCTGCGCTCCATCGATGGTGGGCGAACGTGGGCTGGCTGCTCCGGCGTCCAGGAGGGAATCAATGCCGTTGCCACCTCCGGCCGGCGAGCCCTGGCCGGCACATCTTCCGGCCACGTCTTCTTATCCGAAGATGGCGGCGGGACCTGGAAGGAGCTGCCATCACTGTCTTCGGCCGTCATGGCGGTCGCCCTGGACGACGATCGCCTGCTTGCTGGCTGCTACAGGACAGGTCTGTTCGAGCTGCACGGCAACAGCTGGCACCCGCTGAATGACGGCCTGGAGTCGACCAACGCCATCGACCTCCTCGCCTCTCCGGAGGGCCTGGTCGTGGCTTCCATCGACGGGCTCAGGCGCTGGGCGGGCGACTCGTGGCAGACACTCGATCTCGGCCTGCCCGGCGAAGTCCGCGCAGCGGGTCTGACGGCGGCAGGCGAGCTGCTGGTGGCGACCACTGCGGGCCTTTTTGGGAAAGACGGCCAGCTGGGCGACCTGCACGACGTCAACCTCATCCGCGCCGCCGCCAATGGCGACCTGGCGGTGCTTACCGAAGATGCCCTGCACCTGCGGCTGGGGCAGCGCTGGACGCAGCTGCCGCGGTCGGAGCGCGAGCGCACCATCGACGTCGCGTTCACGCCGTCATATCCGGATGACGATGGCGTACTGCTGTGCACGCTGCGGCAGGGTACGCGAACGTCCGTGGTCCGCTATGGACCACGGACCGAGGAGGTGGACCGGCTGTTCGACTATGACGCCGGCTCACGCTGGCTGAGCATCGCGCTCCCGCCCGATTATCGGGCCGATGCTCGCCGGCCCGCCGGCTTTTTCGTCGGCACGGGCGGATCGTTGTTCCGACCGTCCTGGCCGGGCGACACCTGGCAGCGCGATGTGCTCCACGACCCGAATGCGATTGTCCTCTCGCTGGCGCTTTCACCCGCGTTTGCGGAGGACAAGACCGTGGCCGTTGGCACGACCACCGGCCCTGTGCTATCGCACAACGCCGGCCTGCTGTGGACCAACGAAGCCGAGGGCCTGCAGGACGTGCGCTGCCTCAAGCTCGTGTACGACCGCGAAGCGCGGCTCTTCTGCCTCACTCCCACGCGTATATACGAGCTAGGGTTGAGGGGTTAGGGTTCAGGGGCTAGACCCCTCGACCCTGAACCCTCGACCCTCAACCCTGAACCCTCAACCCTGAACCCTAACCCCTAACCCCTCAACCCTCAACTATTGAGAATCCAGCTCCAGCGGTCGCGGGTGATGCGCTTCTCTTCCGGGGATGGCCCGATGGCGGGCGGGAACTGCTCCTTCCACTCCCATGGGCGGCAGGCGTCGATGATCACGCGAGAGTTGTGGCCCTTGTCCACGGTGCGGATGGCTGGGTCCAGCGGCCCGCTCCACGCCCGCTTGATGATGTCGAACGAGCGCTCCGGATCCGACCGAGTGGAGACGGCCCAGATGACCTCGTTGAGGTCAGACACGTCAATGTCCTCGTCCACCACGACCGTGATCCTTCCCAGGTAAGCGCCGGTGCGGCACATCGCCGCCACGTGGCCGGCCTGTCGGGCGTGGCCCGGGTAGCGCTGCTTGATGGCCACCACGTTGAATAAACGGCAGCCGCCCACACCGTGGCACCAGGCTGCCGTCACGTCGGGCACCCCGGCGAGCCGCAGCTCGCGCCGCAGGTTAGCGCTGCGCAGGTACTGGCGGAAGCGGTGCGCCTCGTATGGCGGCTTCTCGGGCGGGACGCCCAGGATGATGGGGTTGTTGCGGTAGTAAATGGCCTTCACCTCGAACACCGGCTCTTCGCGGCTGGCTGAGGCGTAGTAGCCAGTCCATTCCCCAAACGGGCCCTCCATGCGCTTCTCGTCGTGCTTCAGGAAGCCCTCGATGGCGATCTCCGCCCGGGCGGGAATGGGAAGGTTGGTGTACTTGCCGCGGATGCACTCCAGCGGCTTCTCGCGCATGCCGCCCACCCAGTCAAGCTCGCTCAAGCCGGGGCGGATCTCCAGGCAGGAGGCCAGGAACAGGTAAGGGTCGGCGCCCAGCACGACCACCGCCGGCATGTCCTCGCCCTTGGCGAAGAACTTGTCGCGATGGATGCGACCGCCCTTGCCGGGCGAGATGTACAGGCCGGTGTGGTTCTTGTCCATGATCATCACGCGGTAGGTGCCGACGTTGATCGAGTCGTCCTCGGGGTCGCGCGTGATCACGTTGTCGCCGGTCCCGATGTACCGTCCGCCGTCGTCCTCATGCCATTTTGGAGTCGGGAAGGCAAACATGTCGATGGCGTCGCCCTCGATCACGTTCTCGGTAATCGGCCCGGAGGTGACGAAGTTGGGTGGCAGGGGCTTGACGTTGTCCATGCGCCGCTCCCACTCGTCCATCAACTCCCACACGCCGATGTTCGAGGGCAGGCCGAGGGTGGCCGCCAGCCGGGGCCGCTCGCCCTGGGCGTTCACCAGCAGGCGGTGGCCGGCCGGATAGCCCGGAACGTTGTCGAACAGGACGGCAGGTGCGCTGTCGGTGTGGTGCAGCATCTCGGTGATGCGGCCAATGTTTTCTTCCCAGTCCACGCCGTCGAGGACGCGCAATTCGCCGATGGCGTCGATCATCTGCAGCCAGTCGCGCAGGTCCTCATGCGGACGGCCGGCACGCACCTCCGCTACCAGTTGATCCCGCTGCAGCTGCGGCGAGTCATAGTTATTGAGCGGAACGCGCCTCACGCCTGCACCAAGTCCGGCGGAAGACGCCGCATCCGAAGTTAGGGCCATGTATTACCTCTCCAGAAGCCAGGATTCGAGGGGTTTGAAGATTGCGAAACTAGACGTTGCGCTGCAACGTACGATCTTTATAATTCACGCACCGTGCGGCTGGGGTCAAGTTTGAGGGAGAGAAGGGCAAGAACGAAATGGCTGTAAGGGCGCTCGACGAGAATATCTACGCGTCTGAGGACCTTGAGCTCAAGGAACCCAACGTCCTCTTGAAATTCTACAGGCAGTATTACAACTGGATCCTGGGTGGATCGGCTGTGATCATCTTCCTGGCGCTGTGGGAGTGGGCCGGGACCAGCGGCGCCATCAACCCGCTGTTCACCAGTTCGCCCAGCCGTGTGATCAATGCTTACGCGAAGCTGATCGCCGGCGGCGAGCTCGGCCACGACATCGTGGTCAGCGGCCAGGAGTTCCTGTATGGCTTCGGGCTGGCCATCCTGGTCGGCATCCCCGCCGGCATGCTCATGGGCTGGTACAAACCCATCGAGGCCGTGCTCGACCCGTTCGTGAACTTCTTCTACGCGACTCCTCGCGTCGCCCTGCTGCCCCTGATGATCATCTGGCTGGGCATCGGCATCAACTCCAAGATCGCCGTCGTGTACCTGGGCGCTATCTTCGCCATCCTGATCAGCACCATCACCGGTATGAAGAACCTCGATGAGTCGCTGTTGAAAGCCGCGCGTTCCTTTGGCGCCACGGACATGCAGATATTCAAGACGATCGCCCTCCCCGGCTCCGTGCCGTTCCTGCTGAGCGGTATCCGCCTTGGCCTGGGTCATGCCCTGGTCGGCGTGGTCGTGGGCGAGCTCTACGCAGCCACGGCGGGTGTCGGCTATCTCATCGCCGTGGCGGGCAACACCTTCCAGACCGACAAGGTGTTCGTGGGCGTGACGATTATCGCCGTGGCCGGCATGCTCATCACCGCGCTGTTCAAGAAGATCGAGGACCACTTCCAGTCCTGGCGCCCACAGCGCGTATCCTGAGATTCGACCTGAGCTAGGCTAGGGGTGCGGCCGGCGATTGGCCCTGTAACAGGGACCTTCTGCCGCCGCACTTCTTGGTGTCTGGAGATTGGCACGTGGTAATGGAGCGCGTCCGGGGCAACCTGGCTTATACCGACCTGCGAGACTGGCTGGACGGGATCGAGGCTCTGGGCGAGCTTCGCGCCGTTCGAGGGGCGAGCTGGCAGGAGGACATCGGCATGGTGACCGAGATCCTGCAGCACAACCTCGAGCGCGGGCCCAGCGTGCTGTTCGACGAGATCCCTGGCTTTCCCAAGGGCTATCGGGTCAACGTGAGCGCCTTCAGCAGCATGAAGCGCATCGCCTACACGCTGGGCCTCGACGTCAACGCCACCAAGCTGGAGATGGTCGAGGAGTGGCGCCACAAGCTGCGCACCCACCAGCCTATTGAGCCGGTCGAGGTTGGCACCGGGCCGGTCATGGAGAACGTGCAGACCGGCGATCAGGTGAACCTGCTGAAGTTTCCCACGCCCAAGTGGCACGAGAACGACGGCGGCCGCTACATCGGCACCGGCTCGATGGACATCACCCGCGATCCGGATAGCGGGCACATCAACCTCGGCACGTATCGGGTGATGGTGCACAACGAGAGGCAGGCCGGCTTCTACATCTCGCCCGGAAAGCACGGCCGCATCGCGCGTGAGAAGTACTTCTCGCGCGGCGAAAAATGCCCCCTGTGCGTGGTGGTCGGCGAGGATCCGCTGCTGTTCCTGGCCAGCTGCACCGAGGTGCCGATCGAGCAGTCCGAGTACGCCTGGGCGGCCGGCTTCCGCGGGGTCCCGTACGAGGTCATCCGGGAGCCGATCACGGGCCTGCCGATCCCGGCCAACGCGGAGATCGTCCTAGCCGGCTTCGCTACTGACAAAGGTAAGCTGCCGGAGGGACCGTTTGGGGAGTGGACCGGCTACTACGCCAGCGAGATGCGCGACGAGCCCGTGTTCGACATCGAAGCCATCTACCATCGCAACGATCCCATCATCTTCGGCTCGCCGCCCAACGTCCCGCCTGACGAGCAGTCTTATTTCCGGGCGTTCATGCGCTCCGGCTTGCTGCGCGAGGACATCGAGAAGGCCGGCGTGCCGGACGTTACCGGCGCCTGGTGCCACGTCGTCGGCGGTTCGCGTCTGCTGCTGGCCGTGAGCATCAAGCAGCGCTATCCGGGCCATGCCCGCCAGGCCGGCCATATTGCCGCCATGTGCCACGCCGGCGCCTATCTCGGCCGCTACGTGATCGTGGTCGACGACGACATCGACGTGACTGACCTCGACCAGGTGATGTGGGCGCTGTGCACGCGCTCGGACCCGGAGCAGGACATCGACATCATCAAACGCGCCTGGAGCGGGGCGCTCGACCCGGTGATCCATCCATCGAAACGGGGACACAATTCCCGTGCGATTATTGACGCGTGCAAGCCGTGGGAATGGAAGGACGAATTCCCGCGTTCCGGCAAGCCCTCGCCCGAGTGGCTCAAGAAGGCCTACGATAAGTGGGGCTTCCTGATCTCGTAAGGTAAATCGAACATCTAAAGTCCAGAGGAGACCATGCCGTATGGCGATCGCCATTGAACGACCCGGACAGACGGGGACGTCGTCCCGTTTCGACGGCCTGAGAAGCTGGCTCGAAGAGGTCGAGCGGCTGGGCCACCTGCGCCGCGTGCACGGCGCAAACGCTGAGGAGGAGATCGGCGCCGCCACCGACCTGCTGCAGCACACGGCGGACGCTCCCACTGCGCTGTTCGACCAGGTGCCGGGCTACGATCCCAACTTCCGCGTGCTGGTGAACAGTCTGGGCGCGACCGACCGCATCGCCCTGTCACTGGGGCTGCCGCTCGGGCTGTCGAAGGTGGCCCTGTCCAATGCCTGGCGCGCCAAGCTCAAGAGCTTCAAGCCCATCCCGGCGATCGAGGTCAACGACGGTCCGGTGTTCGAGAACGTCCGCCGCGGCGACGACGTGGACCTGACCATCTTCCCCACGCCCAAGTGGCACCCGAACGATGGCGGGCGCTACATCGGCACCGGCTCATTCGACGTGACGCGCGATCCCGATGAGGGCTGGATTAACCTGGGCACCTATCGTGTCATGCTGCACGACCGCAACCACGTGGGCTACTACATCTCGCCAGGCAAGCACGGCCGCATCCAGCGGCAGAAGTACTTCGACCGCAACGAGCCCTGCCCGGTGGCCATGGTCTTCGGCAGCGACCCGCTGCAGTTCCTGGCCTCGTGCACCGAGATCCCCTACGGCATGTGCGAGTACGACTGGGTCGGTGGCGTCCGCGGTGAGGCGGTCAAGGTGATCCGCGGGCCGGTGACCGGCCTGCCCATCCCGGCCGACGCCGAGATCGTCATCGAGGGCTTCGCCACTCGCGACACCATGCTGAACGAGGGGCCATTCGGCGAATGGACCGGCTACTACGCTTCTTCTCACCGCGACGAGCCGGTCCTCAAGGTCGAGGCGCTCTATTACCGCAACGACGCCATCCTGGTCGGCTCGCCTCCGGGCCAGCCGCCGGACGAGATCTCGCGCTATCGCGCGGTCATGCGCTCCGCCATCCTCCAGGATGACCTGGAGAAGGCCGGCGTGCCCGACGTCGTCGGCGCCTGGCAGCACGAGGTCGGCGGCGCGCGGCTGTTCACCGTGGTGGCCATCAAGCAGCGCTATCCGGGCCATGCCCGCCAGGTCCTGCACATTGCTTCGCAGTGCCATGCCGGCGCCTATGCCGGCCGCTGGGTGGTGGTCGTCGACGACGACGTGGATCCCACCAACCTGGAAGAGGTGATGTGGGTGCTGTGCACGCGGGCCGATCCCGCAACCTCAATCGACGTCGTGCACCGCGCCTGGAGCACGCCGCTCGACCCGCGCATCACGCCGGAGCAGCGCAAGAACGGCGATTTCACCAGCTCGCGCGGGTTGATCGATGCCTGCCGGCCGTGGGAGTGGAAGGACCAGTTCCCCATGGTGAACCTGCCGCCGCGCGAAGTGCGCGAAGCGGCCCATAAGCGCTGGGGCTATCTGCTGGAAGGGCACTAGAGCCTGACTGGCATCGGGGCCTGCCACCCACCCGGCAAGCCCCGACGCCCGCGTGCTGCCGGCGCAGGCGTCTGCGCGGCGCACGGTAGGTCGTCATCGTCAAGCGGGGCCGTGAGGCCCCGCTTCCTGTTCTCTCGGGCAATCCCGTCCGGTGAGCTCCACCGCTCGCCACCCGCCGAACGGAACACAAGGCCCCGCACTGCAGGCTGCAGGGCCCCCTTGCGCCCCGTTTGGCAGGGCTGGCGGAGAGCCGGTTTCGTACCGCAGGCGGTGAAGGAGTCGCCAGCTGAGGAAGCATCATGCTAACCACTCTCGGGCTCGCTCTGGCGGGCCTGGTGGCCGGTATGTACGGGACAATCGTCGGCGCTGGCGGCGGCTTCATCCTCGTCCCTCTGCTGCTGCTCACGCGGCCCGACCTGTCAGCCGCCGGCATCACGACCATCTCCCTCGGCTCCGTGTTCTTCAACAGCATGTCCGGCTCGGCCGCGTACGCGCGCCAGCACCGGGTGGACTTCAAGACCGGGCTGCTGCTGGCCGCGGCCACCGTTCCCACGTCTGCGCTGGGAGCCATTTTGGTTGGTTTCGTGCCTCGCCGGCCATTCCAGCTCATGTTCGGCGCCTTTCTGGTCCTGGTCGCGATCTTCGTCTGGATTCGCCCCGGAATCCAGCGCCGGACTGTGCGCAGCGGCGCGAGGTTCCACCGCCGCCTGACTGATGCCCGCGGCAATACCTATGAGTGGAGTTACAACCTCATCCTGGCACTGGGGGCAAGCTTCATCATCGGCTTTCTGGCCGCTCTGCTGGGCGTGGGGGGCGGCGTCATGCTCGTGCCGGTGATGGTGACGTTCCTGTCGTTCCCGCCCGCGGTGGCTACGGCGACGTCGACCTTCGTCCTGCTGTTCACCTCGCTGAGCGCCACGGCGACGCACCTCGTGCAGGGGGACTTCCGGGGCGTGGAGGTGGCCACATTGGCGGTCGCTGCAGGCACGATCGCCGGCGCGCAGCTGGGCGCGCGTATCTCGCAGCGGCTCAGCAGCCGGCTCATCGTCCGCCTGCTCGCCGCCGCTCTAGCCTTCGTTGGCGGGCGTCTGTTCCTGAGCGGTGTGCTTTAGGGCTGAACCGCCGTCACGTCGGCCAGGAACTTGCTGGGCTCGCCGCCCATGTCCATGACCTGCACGGCAAAGCGCGCCGGAGGCTCGTCGCCGAAGTAGTCCTTCCACACCTGGTTGAAGATAGGACGATCACGCTGCAGATTGGTCATGTAGACGGCCACCTTGACCACGTCGGCGAAGGTCGCGCCGCCCGCTTCCAGCGCCACGCGCATGTTCTCGAACAGCCGCCGCGCCTCGACCTCTGTATCCTCGGGCACCTTCCGTGTCGCCGGGTCCACGCCGCGCAGCGCCCCGAGGAAGATCAGCCCGTTGGCTTTCACCCCGTCGGCTACCGGCGCGTGATGCCGCTGGCCCTCATCTTCTCCCACGTAAAACGAAATCTTCTTGTTCGCCATGACCTCGCTCTCTCGATCCAATGTCGCCGCACAAGTAAACCAGAGCCCGCCGCCGCCCGCAATGCAACCGGAAGCCCGCGATGCTCGCCATGCTGGTCTGGTCCCCGTCCCCCGTCCCCCGTCCCCCGGTCTGGCCCTGGCCTCCGGCCTCCGGCCCCCGGCCCCCGGCCCGCTCCGCGCGCCGCGGTTCCCCTGCGACACTATGGCCGTGCTCCTGGCAGCGCTCGCGCAAACGTCAGCCACGGTCGCGGCCACGCCCTCGCGCTTGGCCAAGATCGATGCCATGGCGTCGTGCCTTCGCCAGGTCGATTCCGACGAAGCCGCCATCGCGGTCGCCTACCTTTCGGGTGAGCTGCGTCAACGCCGGCCCGGCGTCGGCTGGGCTGCGCTGCGCAGCCTGCCTGCCCCAGCCCGGGAGTCCTCTTTGACCCTGCGTGACGTCGACGCCTCCTTCGCCCGGATCGAGCAAGCCTCAGGCTCGGGATCGGCAGCGCTGCGGCGCAACGAGATCGCCGCGCTGTTCGGACGGGCAACCGAAGTGGAGCAGCGGTTCCTGGCCCGGCTGGCAGGTGGGGAGCTGCGTCAGGGGGCGCTGGCGGCAATCGTCGCTGAGGCTGTGGCCAAAGCCGCCGGCGTGGAGCTCGGCGACCTGCGCCGGTCGGTGATGCTGGCCGGCCAGCTGCCGGCGGTGGCCGAAGAGGCGCTCCGATCCGGCGCCGAAGGGCTGCATCGCTTCCATCTGCGGGTGGGCAGCCCGCTGCAGCCTATGCTGGCTCAGTCGGCACCTTCGGTCGAAGAAGCTCTGCTGCGCAGCGGTGCCGCGGTGCTGGAATGGAAGCTCGACGGTGTGCGCATCCAGGTGCATCGCGAGGGCGACGACGTTGCCATCTTTACCCGCACGCTGGACGAGATCACCGATCGCCTGCCGGAAGTGGCAGAGGCGGCTCTGGCCCTGCCGGCGCGGTCCATCGTGCTGGACGGCGAAGCCATCGCCCTTGGCGCCCATGGCCGGCCGCGTCCCTTCCAGGAGACCGCCAGCCGCGCGGCCAGCAGGGGGGACGTGGAGCGCTTGCGCCGGTCCGTGCCGCTCACGCCGTTCTTCTTCGACGTGCTGCACCTCGACGGCCAGGATCTCATCGACCTGCCGGGATCTGACCGCTACGAGGCGATAGCCAAGGTTGTGCCGCCGGAGCTGTGGGTGCCGCGCCTAGTGACGGCCGATGTCGATAAGGCGACCGCCTTCTTCAGCGACGCTGTGCAGCGGGGCCACGAGGGCGTGCTGGTGAAGGCGCTCGCTGCGCCTTACGACGCCGGCCGTCGCGGCGCGGGCTGGATCAAGGTCAAGCCGCGCCATACCCTGGACCTGGTCGTGCTTGCGGCGGAGTGGGGGCATGGACGGCGGCAGGGCTGGCTGTCCAACCTGCACCTCGGCGCCCGTGATGCCGTCAGCGGGGGCTTCGTCATGCTGGGCAAGACCTTCAAAGGCCTGACCGACGCGATGCTGTCCTGGCAGACCGCTCGGTTCCTCGAGCTCGAAATCTCCCGCGATGCGTGGACGGTTTACCTGCGGCCCGAGATTGTGGTCGAGATCGCCTTCGACGGCATCCAGGCCAGTCCGCGTTACCCGGGAAAGATGGCCCTCAGGTTCGCCCGCGTGCTCCGCTACCGCCCCGACAAGCGCCCGGAGCAGGCCGACACGATCGACACCGTGCGCCAGTTGCATGCAGCCGGCTCCTAAGCGGGGCTAAAAGAAGGGCCGGACGCCGCCTGCTCGGACCACGCGGGGTCTCGCTGCCCGTGATGGTCAGTGCTGCGTCGTGGCGTGGATCAGAATGGACGGGGTCGTCTCTCGCGAGACACTGTATCCGGCTCCTTTTGCAGCAACTCAAACTCAGCCACTGGCACTTGGAGCCGCTGATCGCCCCTTGGCAAGTCCTGTTGGGTCTTGGAGCGTCGAACGACGATGCGAGTGGGAGCAGCCGCTCGGCGCCGCCATGCCGATCGCTCCCGCGCCGGACACGACTTTACGAAATGGTAAAGTGGTGCTACGTTGGAGGCATGGCAACGGAGCTTTCCCGACGTCTGCTGGACGTATTTGAACATCCGGAAACCCATTCCCCGGATGAGCGCCAGGAGCTCCGCCTGCTGATTGAAGACCGGCTGCATCAGCCGCTGACGACAGATGAAGCCGCGCGTGTCCTTGGTGTCACCCGACCCACGGTGCACCAGTGGCTGCGGGCCCATCTGCTGGCGGAAGACGAAGGCAGCAGCCGAACCAAGCGCTTGCTCGATACCGCCAGCGTGTATGAAGCCCGCCGGCTGCTGTCGTCGAGACGGCTGGCCGGCACGCCCGCCGAGCGCGCCAGCCAGCTTCAGGATGTGGTGGAAGAGCTGTACGCCGCGACGCATCCGCGGGATGCCGCCGCGCTGGAGCAGGCGCTCGACGCGTCCGACCGGGGGGAGCTGGAGGCAGTCGAGGACGAGCTGATTCAGGCGGCGCGCCTACGGCGGGCCACCCGCCGATCTCGAGCGGTCGGCTAGCAACGCCTCAAGCTCGCTGGAGCCCTCGTTTTCGCGAGGATTGGAACGCACTCAAAGACCGGGCCAGGACGTCACGACGGGCGTTGGACGTGGTCACTGCGCTGGCCGACGCGATTGCGGCAATCGAGGATGAGCCGTGCTCTGGCAAGGCCTTACGTGGGAGCGGCACCCGAGGCTATTGCGAGTATCGGCTCACGAGACGGCGCAGGAGCTGGCGCATCCTTTACCAGGTCCGCGGCGCGGAGAAAACGCCGTATCTGCTGACCTTCGGCGAACACTACCTGCCAGTGGAGGTCAAAAGCTTTCGTCCGCCGGCCAGACGTGTGCCGCAGCGCCTTGGAGCTGAACTCGGGTTCGACGATGTGTACGTTTCCCTTGTGCGGCTGCTCGGCCTTGACGAGACTCAGATTCGGGAGATGGTCCGAGCAGTCCGTGGTGGTGCGCTGCAGCGGCCCTGCTGCTGAGATCCCGGAAGTTCAGGCGTCCGCGCCCGACCTGACGGTGTGTGACTTTGCAAGGGCGTATGGCTGAGCTGATGGCTCGTGCTCATCAAGAGCTGTGGCGGCGAATATCGTTTCACTGGGTGGTCAACGGCTGGACTCGGCGCGGTCGCGGTGGGCGGTCTTCCCGCAACTGAGGCGAGACTGGAGCTAGCCGGCCAGGGCCTTGTTCAGGTAGCTCAGGTCGATCCAGCTGTCCAGTGGGGGCACCTTGTCCAGGTTCTTCTGGTTCACCGCCAGGTTCAGCAGGTTCTCTATGCCCTTGTTGTTCGGCTTCAGGTCGCGTGACAGCATCTTCTGCGTGATGAGCTGGTCGTAGATCGCATCCAGGTACTTAGGTTCGAGAGGGCTGACCGCGTTGTAGACCGACTCCGCCTCAGCCTTGTTGGCCGGGTCGTACAGCCAGTCGGTCGACTGCTTCATGGCCTTGAGGAAGCCCACTACGAGCGCTTCGTGCGACTTGGCCCACTTGTCCTCCACGCCGTAGCCGTTGTACTGGATGTCCTTCAGGTACTGGTTGACATAACCAAGCGACTTCAAGCCGGCCGCCAACGCCCGCGAATCGTCCGGCCCGCCCATGATGGCTCCGGCGACCTTGTTGGTTTGAATGGCCGGCAAGCGCTGTGACGAGTCCCCGATGCTGATCACCTGGTAGTCGTTGGCCTTCAGGCCGTTGGCTTCCATCATGCCCCGCATGACGATGTCGAAGTAGCCGCCAGCCGAGCCCGCGGCGACCGTCTTGCCCTTGAGGTCTGCCCAGCTGTTGATGCTCGGGCTGACGATCATCTGGAAGTTCGGCACCTCCTGCGCCGAGCCGATGAGCTTGATCGTCGCTCCCTGCAGGATCGGCTTGGCCATCGAGTCGACCGAGTAGGTGTTGAAGCTCACGTCGCCGTTGATCAGCGCCTGCGTCTGCGTGACCGACGAGCCAATGACCACGTTCTCGACCTTCAGGCCCTGCTTCTCCAGGAAGCCTTTGGCCTGGCCAACGAACAGCGGCCAGCTGGCCGGCGAGTTGCCGGTTTGGCCCATTTTCACCGTGACGACCTGGGCCGCTCCGCCCGACGGCTTGGCTGCCGCCGAAGCCGAGGTCGCCGGCTTGGCCGAGGCGGCGGCCGATGGCGCGGCGCTCGTTTCCGCGGCGGGCTTGGCTGCGCCGGCGGAGGGAGATGCAGCAGGCGCAGCCTGCCCGCAGCCCGCGGCGATCAACGCTAGGCCCGCCAGGGCCGGAACGAAGCGAAACAGACTTGCCGTCTTACTGGTACTCATGTTGTTTTCTCCCGCCCGCGATGCCGATGGTGACTCTGCTGAGTAGCTTCCAGGGGCCGGTGCCGCTGGTATACTAAGGCACTTCGGGCTGGATTGTATAACAATTCTGCCGGGCAGCAGGGGAGTCCGTGGCCAACATCGATAGGTACATCAGCGCAGAGGCGTTCGCGCTCGAAGGAAAGGCACAGCGACTCCAGCCGCTCAAACGATTCCTGGCGGAACACGAAGACGCTGTTCTCGGCCTGCTGGCGGTGGCCGCATTCGTGGTCATCTGGGAAGTCGTCATCGACGTTGCGCACGTCTCGGCGCTGTTCATGAGCCCGCCCTCCAAGGTCTTCGCGGCTGCGCGCAACGAGCTGGCCAGCGATACCATCTGGCATCACCTGGGAGTGAGCGGCATCGAGCTCGTGTTCGGCTACGTGGCCGCCGCGGTGGTAGGCATTCCGCTAGGCGTGCTGTTCGGCTGGTACCGTCGCGCCAAGTCCGCCGCCCAGCCGTTCATCTCTTTCTTCTCCGCTGTGCCGCGCGTGGCTTTCCTTCCGGTCATCGTCGTGCTGGTGGGCATCGGCATCGTGTCCAAGGAGATCATCGTCTTCATCAGCGCCGTCTTTCCGATCATCTTCAACACGATTGCCGGGATGCAGAGCCTGGACGCCAACCTGGTCAAGTGCGCGCGCTCGTTCGGCGCCAACGACCGCCAGATCTTTCGCACCGTGGCTCTACCAGGATCGGTGCCGATGATCGTGGCCGGCCTGCGCCTGGGCGTGGGCCATGGCCTGGTAGGCGTGGTGGTGGGGGAGCTCTACGCCGCCACCGCAGGCCTGGGGTTCTACATGGCCCAGAACGCCGCGCAATTCCACACCGACAAGATGTTCTTCGCCCTGCTCGTCTTCGGCTTCGCCGGCATGGTCCTCATGGCCCTCATGGAGAAGGTCGAGAACCGCTTCCAGGTCTGGCGCCCCCGCTAGAGTGCCGAGCTGGCTAGAGTGCCGAGTGCCGAGTGCCAAGTGCCGAGGGGGCTGGGACGACCCTAAATCCTCGACCCTCGACCCTGAACCCTCGACCCTCAACCCTCCCATTCACAACACCCCATGACCATGCCCGCCGTGGACCTCGCCCGTCTTGTGCACGTGCATCTTCGTGTACCACAGCGCCAGGCCACCGTCGCCGGGCGGCTGCTTGCGATGGAACTCGATCAGCGGATCCTCGAGCACTTGCGGCGTGCCCACTGTCGCCGCCCACACCTGCTGGCGGGCCGCCTGCTCCACGTACAGGGTGTTCTGCACGGCCTGGCCCACGCTGGTGCCCACGGCGACCGCGCCGTGGCCCTTCATGAGCGCGGCGGGCCACTTGTCCAGCGTTTTGGCCAGCTCCGCTCCGATGTCGGTAGTGTTGATCATCTCGCCACCGAACACCGGCAGTCCGTGCTCGAAGGGGGCGGACTGGTGAGTGATGGCAAACACCGTCTTCCCGGCCATGGTCAGCGCCGTGGCCACCTGCGGATGAGTGTGGATGCAGCTCTGGACGTCCTTGCGCGCCTTGAAAATCTGGACGTACAGCGGCAGCTCCCAGGGGATGGCGCGCTGGCCGCCTTCCATGATGTTGCCGTCCTCGTCGAACAGCATCACCGCCTCGGGGTCATTGGGTGGGGGCCCCACCCGCACGTGCTTCAGGATGAAGCCCTTGCGGGGGTCATCTTCCGGCAGCCGCACCGCGATGTGACCCCAGGGATCGTTCAGCTCCTGGAACAGCAGCTTCGTGCCGAAACGGACCTGCTCGCAGAGCTCCTCATAGTTGGGCATCGGTGTTCCTCCTCAGTGGTGTGTGCCGCCGATCGCGGCAAATGATCTCGAATGTCGGACCGGTTACGCGCCCAGCCCGGCCAGGCCCGCTCGGGCAATCTCCTCATCGACGTCCGGCTTGCTGCCGCTGGCGCCGATCGCTCCCACACACTGGCCGTCCACGAATACCGGCAGCGCTCCCTGCGCCGCCACGAAGCGTCCGCCCAGCAGGGTGGTCAGGCTGGTGTAGAAGGCCGGGATCTTCTCCGCGCGCTCGGCCAGCTCGCCGCTGGGGACGCGGAACGCCGCCGATCCGAAGGCCTTGCCCCGTGACACTTCGGGGCCGACCACGTTGGCGCCGTCGAGCCGGGCCATTGCTACGAGCGTGCCCGAGCTGTCCACGACTGAAATTGTCATGCCGAGGCCTCGACTTCGAGCCTCGGCGACGGCCGCGTCGATCATATTGCGGGCCATGTCATAGGTAAGCGGCATCTCTCTCCAACTCAGCGCCGAAATTCGGCCGTTCGCACCCAGCCGTCCGGTCGCGGGTTGCCTCCTTGGTCCCGCGAGCGCGACCTAGAATATCAGATAGACTTGCCCAACAACTATGTCGGACAACTTGAGGGGCCGGGCTGTCGTGCCGACCCTCGAGCCGGCCCCGGCATGGCGCATCGCTGTCATGCTGATCGTCGAACCTGCCGCGACATGACAGCCGGGTGGCCAGAACGACACCATGCAATGGACAATGTGATCGCATTCAACCAAAGACGCTTTCAGGGAGGTCAACGTGGCAGATCCTAATGTTCTCTACCTGGCGCACTACACGGTCACGGTACGTGACATCCGCGTAGCCGAGGCTTTCTACGAGCACGTCATCGGCGCCGACGTGATTCGGCGCGCCTGGAATCCCGACGAGCCCGACCCGTCCGGCACGCCCGAGGAGCGCACCAAGCAGATCGCGGCGCGCGATGGCATGGGCCGCCGCTTCTCGCAGTTTCAGATCGGGACCGTGGTGTTCGACTGCTTTGAAGAGCCCACGGGCTGGTGGCCCGACCGCCGCTCGCTCTTCCAGCACCCGCACTATGCCTTCGAGGTCAAATCCCTCGAAGAGGCCTGTTCCAAGCTGGACAAGCACAACATCCCGTACGGCTGGTCCACCTTCGCCGGCCCTGGGGTCGGTGTCTACTTCAGCGACCCCGACGGCAACCATCTGGAGTACATCATCTCCCGCGGCTATCCCAAGGACGGCATCAAGCTGGGCGACCCCGATTGGCGCCAGCTGCAGTACGACTTCGACCCCAAGACGCTGCAGGCCACCCGGGTGCAGATGTGACGCTGGCCGGCCGGGAGGGACGCGCATGAAGCTGCGCTGGGTGTCCGACGCGCCGCCCTGGAGCGGCCGCGCCGAAGCGACGGTGGCCTATAACCTCGGCTTCCTGCGCGAGGCTGGCATAGACGAGGCGGACATCCGAGCCATCCCCGGTGAGCGGACGGCTATGGAAGCGCTGCTGCGCGGCGAGGTCGACATCCTGTCGGGCATGGCCCGCAAAGCCATGATCGCCCATGCAGAGGGGCATCCGGTGCGCATCCTAGCTATGCCGGTGCGGAAGCTGCACGCCGGCCTGGCGGTCGATCCGGCCATCAGGGATCCCAAGGAGCTCAAGGGTAAGACCGTGGCGGTCGGTATCTTCGGCGCCATGGTGGAGCGTCTTGCGCGCATGTCTCTGCAGCTGTTGGGAGTGGATCCCAACGAGGTGCACTACATCGACGGTGGCACAGGCTCGCTGCGCATGGAGCTCATCCGCAAAGGCGAGTGCCAGGCGGCCATCATGATGAACGTCAACCTTGTCGCTTCGGAAGCCGCCGGCTTCAAGGTTTACGACACGCTCAGCACCCGCTACCCAACCTATGCCTTCCATACGCTCAGCACCACGCAGGACATCCTGGACACTCAGCCCGAGCTGATCGTCGCGGCCCTCGAGGGCTGCGTTCGCGGCCAGCAGGTGCTGATGGACCCTTCACGGGTCGACGAGATCGCTCCCTTCTTCAGCTCGCAGATCCCGGGCGGCTCACGCGAGGATTGGATCCACGAGCTGGAGGCGGAGGTCGAGACCTTCAGCCCAACCCAGGAGTTCGAGGATGAAGCCTTCGCCAACGCCGTCCACTTCGAGCAGGAGTTCGGCCTGCTGCCGCCCGACTACGACTTCCACAAGATCCTGGAGCCAGGCCCGCTGGCCCAAGCCTGGTCTCGCGTTCGCGCCCGTCAGGGCTAGAACGCCCGCCATCGTCCGGCGCCGCTCAGCCTAGCTTCTCGGCGATAGCGGCCCGCCAGGCGGCCGACAGCTCGGGCAGGCCGGCCATGGCTGCCAGCTCCTCGGAGGTCGCCTCTCCCAGGATGTGGGCGCGGTGCAGGCGCAGCACGGTGAGGGCGGCATCGTGCCGTTCGACGACTTCGATCGGACCGGAAACCGGCACGGCGCCGGGGCGAAGCACGCGCAGATACCAGCCGGTCCGGCCGTTGGCGACGAGCTTCTTGGGCAGGTCCGGGCGGGACCGGAACGTCGCCAGCTTGTAACACGGCTCGCGGGGCTGCGTGACCTGGAGCAGCGCCTCGCCCCAGGACCACACGTCGCCGATGCGCACCTGGTCCTCCAACCAGCCCGACACGGTGAGGTTCTCGCCGAAGGCGGCCGGCCCCAGCTCCTGGCCGAGCTCGGCTGCCCAGGAAGCGATGTGCTCGGAAGGGTAGGCGTAGACCGCCTTGTCGGGACCGCCATGTACGTTCAGGTCGGCCTGCCGGTCGCCCTCCAGGTTCGTGGTCGAGAGCTGCAGCGATTCCACCGCCACCGGGCGCTTGTGAATGCCGCTCCTCAGAGGACGCCCGCGGTAGGCGCCGACGATCGACGGCTGGCCCACGTTCACCGAGACGAGGCCAACCTTGAGATGGGACAATTCCAGCTTGCTTCGATGGTACCGCCAACGTGGCATGCAGCCTTCCAGGCCCCCGGAAGGGCCGCTATTACACGGTGACGCGGCGTTCGGTAGCGACGAGGGCCGGCGGCGCCGGCTGCGGGCCGTCGAGGGCCAGCAGGGCGCGGTTGCGGACGTTGGGCAGCAGCGCCGCCAGCAGGATGGCGGCAAAGAGGGCCATCGATAGCGGCGCGCCCCAGGCCGTGGCCAACAGGCCGAGCGGCAGCGATCCGACGCGCCAGGTGCCCCACGTGCTGGCCATGTACAGGCTCATCACCCGGCCGCGCATTCGCTCTTCGGCGATCTGCTGCAGCAGCGTATTCGTCGCGGCGGCCGTGGCCGTCGTCGAGGCGCCGACGATGAACAGCATGACCAGCGCGAGCGGAAAGTTGCGGGTGAACGAAAAGACGAGCAACGCCAACCCATAGCTGGCCCATGTGGCGAAGAAGAAGCGCACCAGCGGGATCTTGGGCAGCAGGGCCATCAGCACGCCGACGACGATCGTGCCGGCGGCGGGGACAGTCATCATCACGCCCAGACCTTCGGCTCCCACGTGGAAGACGTCGCGAGCGAAGACCGGCATGATCTGGGCGTAGGGCCGGCCGAGCAGGGTGACGAGGCCGACGCCGACCAGCATGGGGCGAACGTAGGGATGATGCCAGGCATAGACGGCGCCGTCTCGGATGCCGCGCCAGCCGGCTCCGGAGCGGATCTCGATGCGATGTGGCGCGGCGCGCACGAAGGCCAGCAGAGCCAGGCTGACGAGGTCGCTGACGACGTTGAGGTTGAAGCTGCCGGATAGGCCCCATGAGCCGAGGATCAGGCCGGCCAGCGCCGGGCCCAGGACGGCCGATCCCTGCCATAGGATGGAGTTCAGGGCCACGGCCGAAAGGAGCGAGTCGCGTGGCACCAGGCTGGGAGTGAGCGCCTGGCGGGCGGGCGTGCTGAGGCCGTTGATGGTGGCTGTCAGGAAGGAGTAGGCGAACACGTGCTCGACCCGGATGTTCCCGCTCGTCACCAGCCAGGCCAGGATCGCGTCAGGTACGATCTGCACCACCTGCGCCCAGCGCGATAGCTTCAGGCGGTCGAAGCGGTCGGCCACCACGCCGCCGATGAGGGAGAAGAACAGGATCGGCGCAGCCTGGATAGCGGCGTTGTAGCCCAGGAAGGCCGGCGAATTCGTAATCTGCAGCACGAGCCAGCCCGTGGCCACAGCCATCATCCAGCTGCCGACGTTGGTGGCGACCTGGCTCAGCCAGAACAGGCGGTAGGGGCGGTGGCGGAAGGCGGCCAGCCGGACGGAGCTCATCGGAGCACGGTAGGGAGCAGCTGGCGCACGGCATTCCGCAGCTGTTCAACGTCCGCGGCCGTGTTGTAGCCCTGAACCGATACGCGAAGGAGCTGCATTCCTTGCCATTCGATGATCGGCACTTCCACGCGGTGCTCATCGTACAGCTTGCGTTTCAGCTCCGCGCCGTCACATGGCGGCAGCGGCACCGCCGCCATCTGGCAGAACCAGTCGGATGAATCGGGCGTCAGCGCCGCCTGGCCGGTGAGGTCGAGCAGCGCCGATCTGGCCTGGCGCACGAGCTGATGGCAGTCTTGCCGCACGGCCGCCCAATCGTGATCTTCGAGAAACCGAATGGCGGCCGGCACCGCCAGGTAGGGAGCGATGTCTTCGGCGCCCTGCCACTCCAGGGCGGTGATGAACGGTGACTCGGCCTCCCAGTCGGGGTCGGCCTGCCAGCCCCAGCTCACGACCAGCGGCTGGAGGAGAGCCTGAACGTCTTTGCGGGCGTAAAGGAAGGCGGCGCCTTTGGGCGCGCAGAGCCACTTGTGACAGTTGCCGACGTAGAAGTCGGGCGCCAGGCGTCGGAGATCCAGATCGAGCTGGCCGGGGCCGTGGGCACCGTCGATGACCGTGAGGATGCCCGCCTCGCGTGCGCGGCGAATGACCGGCTCGATGGGAAAGGTGATAGCGGTAGGCGAGGTGATGTGGCTCAGGCTGATCACGCGGGTTCGCGGGGTGACCGACGACCACAGCCGCTCCATGAAGTCGTTCGCGCTGGCCACCGGCACCGCGATCGGCTGCACGACATAGCTGGCCCCGCGATGGCCGCATACGAAGCGCCAGGTGCGATCGACCGCCCCGTACTCGTGATTGGTGGTAAGCACCTCGTCGTCCGGGCCGAGATCGAGCGACCTGGCGATGACGTTGACGCCGGTGGTGGCGTTGGCGACGTAGATGAGGTCGGTGGGATCGGCGCCTACATAGCGGGCCAGGCTGCTGCGGGCCGTTCGCATCAGCTCGCGGAAGCGGCGGCCGAGGAACTCCACCGGCTGGCGCTCCAGCTCGATCTGCCAGCGCTGGTACTCGTCGAAGACGGGCCGCGGGCAGGCGCCGAACGAGCCGTGGTTGAGGAAGATCACATCGGGTCGGAGCAGGAACAGGTCCCGCAGACCCAAGCTCACCTCAGCAGCGCTGCTGTCGAATGCACGCCTGTGCTCGCCGGTCCGTGCGGGACGGGGAACGCCAGCGATTTGACGACGACAGGGACGACTTCGGCCGGGTGGATAATCTCACCGACGTCGATGTAGTCCAGCTCCATCAGCTGCAGCCCGTCGATGGACACCATGTCGGCGGCAACGCCGAAGTCCTCTTCGAGGATCGAGCCGAGCGCCCGACCGACGTCTTCGTGCAGGGCGACGACCAGCGGCAGGCCCGCCTCGATCGAGCGCGGCATAGCGCTGACGATACCGCCGGCCAGGGCGCGAAGGGTTGCATACTCCGGATCGCCGCGCCAGGGGATGGCCAGCGCCACGGTCTGATCGCCTTCGGTCAAGTCGAGGCGGCGGAAGGCTTCGGCGATGGCCTTGCGCACCGTCTCAGTGTCGAAGTCGCTGGCCGGGAGACGGGGCTGCACCACGGGCAAATTGCGCACGGGGAGCACGCCGGGGTTGGTGATGTGCAGCGTGTTGCCGCTGAGCTGCACGGTGAACTGCGATGCGCCGATCACGGTGGCGCGGATGCCTTCGCCGGTCGACACGAGCTCGCGCGGCAGGGTGCCGGAGCGGTGCTGCTCCACGACGGCTGCCGCCAGATCGCCGCCCAGGTCGCCGTAGCGGGTGCCCTCGCGGCCGTAAATGTACTCGGCCACGCCACCCGAAAAGCTGACCGCGCTCGGCCGTGGGGCGTCCTCGAAATGGAGCGGTGGTGTGAGCATGAGCTCCCGCGCCAGGGGCGTGCGTGGTGGCCCACCGGCGGCGTCCACCAGCACGGCGGCGAGCATGGAGCACAGCCGGGCGCGATCCTCGGCTGTGAGCGGGCGTCCGAACGCCAGGTCGACGCCCGCCTGGCGGGCAACGACCTCCGCCGCCGGCTCGATGCGAACGACCAGTCCGTCCGCATCCTCCGCCACCAGCCGGCCGCCCACCTGCACCGCCGCGGTTTCGAGCACGTCGCCGTCTCGAAGCAGGCTGAGCTTGCTCGTGCCGCCGCCGATGTCGATGTGCAGCAGCGTGTCGCCGCGGCGATGAGACAGCGCGGTGGCCCCGGACCCGTGAGCCGAGAGGATGGCCTCCAGGTTGTGGCCGGCCGACGCGCACACGAATTTGCCGCCCTCGCGTGCGAACAGGTCGGCCACGGCCCGCGCGTTGGCGCGCTCCAGGGCGGCGCCCGTGAGGATGACTGCCCCGGTATCGATCGCTGCCGCGTCGAGGCCGGCCAGGTCGTAGGCCTGGTCGACGAAGCGCTCCAGGGCGTCGACGTCGATCAGCCCGTCGGCGCGATAAGGGGTGAGCAGCACGCTCGAGCGGTAGAGCACTTCGCGCTTCATCACCGCGAAGCGGCTGGACAGCTGCTGGCTCAGCCGCTGGAGATGCAGCCTGGCGAACAGCAGGTGCGAAGTGGACGAGCCGATGTCCACGCCCACCGTGACCAGCTGAACGTTGTCGACGTTCCACGCCAGGGGCGCCTCGCGGTCCTCCTCCTCGTCGTCCAGCTCATCGACGTCGACGTGATGGTCGGGGAAATGGATGGCGCTGGGCAGCTTCTGGTCGCCCTCCACATGCCGGTTCTCGCCGGTGTGGCCGTGCGGACCGAGCGCCCAGGAGATCCCGTCGAAGTCGTGCAACAGGCCGGTCCGGTTACTTGATGCCGGCTGCCGTGAGGAACTGCTCCATGCGGTGCTGAATGCCCTTGGCGGCCAGCGCCTCCTCGTAGATCTTGTGGATGCGCGGATCCTGGTCCTCGTACTCGATCTGGCGGCCGCCGGCCTTGACGTCGACGTCCATGCCCAGGAAGGTCTTCTTCTTGTCTTCCGCGAAGGGATAGCGCAGCCCGCCGAAGGCGACGGCCAGGTAGCGGGCCGGCTCGGCGCTGATGTTGAAGTGCTGGTGGAACAGCATGTTGGTGGGTGTGAACACGCAGCCGTGCTTCCAGTCGAAGCGGCGCATCTCGGTCTCGCCCTCATACCAGTACAGGCTGTAGCCCTCGCCGCAGACCGTGAAGACGTTGAAGTCGGGGCCGTGGCGATGGCCCTTCTTATAGGTGCCGACCGGCATCTCGGAGACGTGGGCGTGCATCGTGCCGTCGCCCAGGACGAACATGATGTTGGAGCCGCCGGCGCCGCGCGCTTTCCACTCCTGCAGCTTGAAGGTGCTCAGATCGGGCACGAAGTTGGTCTCCCACATGTGGCGGCCAGGGCGGAGGGGGAGGAATTCGCCGTCGCCCTTGAAGTACTTCTCTTCGCCCAGCCGCTCGGGGAAGGCGAAGGGGTTGTTGAACACGAAGTCCTCGTTGTGGAAGGCGTTGAGCATCATGGGCAGGTTGGTGGTGGTGACAAAGCGCGCCGGTTTTTGGCCGCTGGTGTTGAACAGCTGATAACGCGCATTGAGCGGCAGCACGAATAGGCTTTTGGTTCCCCATTCGAAGCTGTGCTTGGCGCCGCTGGAATCCTCGATGGTGGTGCTGCCGCGGCCGTCCAGCACGTACACCACTTCCTCGTAGAGGTGCTTCTGCGGCGCGGTCTTGGCGCCGGGCGCGATCTCCACGACCTGCATGTCCAGAAAGTCGCCGCGGCCATGGGCCAGGGCGAAGGCAGCCTTGGCGTCGATACGACCCCAGGGCTGCAGGTCCATGGTCAGCAGATCGAAGCCGAAGTCCTCGTAGATCGGGATGCCCTGCTTCTTGATCCACTCCAGATACGTGTCGACCAGGAATCGCGTCTCAGCCATTGCTTTCTCCTGCTGCTTGAGTTGCCCTCAATCCAGGACCCCCTGGTGGGCCAGATCTTCGATGTCGCCGCTGCTCAAGCCAAGTATCTCTCCCAGCACGTAGCCGTTGTCCGCGCCGAGGCAAGGCGCCGGCCGCCCCAGCTTGGGGGGCGTGCCGAGCAGGCGGAAGGGTGGGGCCTGGGCGTGGATGGGCCCCTGGACTGGATGCTCCACCGGCACCCAGTGCCCGCGGTGGGTGAGCTGGGTATCGGAGTAGAGGTCGGCCATGGAGTTCACCGGGTAGACACGCAGCCGGCGCTTGCGCAGCCGCTCGACCACGTCCTCGCGGCTGTGCTGCCGAGTCCACCCGGCGATGAGCGTCTCCAGGCGATCTTCTTCGGCTTTGCGGCCCGCCTGGGTGGCAAAGGCGGGATCGACGCCCCATTCAGGATGATCGAGCGCCTCTACGAAGCGCAGCCACTCACCGTCGCCGGCCACGCTGAGGGCGCACCAGCGGTCCTCGCCGGCGCAGGGAAACACGCCGTGCGGAGCCCAGGTGGGATGGCGATTACCCTGGCGCGCGGGGATGCGGCCGTTCACGAAGTAGTCGAGCAGCGCCGGGGTCATGAACTGCACCCCGGTCTCGTATTGCGAGAGGTCGATGTAGCTGCCTTGGCCGGTGCGTCCGCGGCGGACGAGCGCTGCTAGCACAGCCACCAAGCCGTAGCCGACGGCGATGTAGTCAATATACGGACCGTACAGCAGCACCGGCGTCTCGCCGGCGTAGCCCAGCAGGTTGGTGAACCCTGCCAGCGAGGTGAGGTGGCTGCCAAAGCCGGGATGTCCCGCGTGCGGACCAGTCTGCCCCTGGTTGCAGGTGCTGAGCATGACCAGTCCTGGGTTGGCCGCGGAAAGCACGTCGTAGCCGAGACCCAACCGGCTGATGGTGCCGGGTGTGAAGTTCTCCACCACCACGTCGGCTTGGCTCACCAGGGCCCGCGCCAGCTCCTTGCCGCGGTCGGTCTTGAGGTTGAGGGTGACGCTGTGCTTGCCGTCGTTGAAGAAGCTGAAGATGCCCGCGCGCTCGATGCCGGGTACGTTCTCTTTGAAGGGTGGGTAGTGAGTGCGGAAGCCGTCCAGCGCACGCTTGGATTCCACGCGGATGACTTCAGCGCCATAGCTGGCCAGGTGCTTCCCCACGACCGGCCCCGCGGCAAAGCCGCCGAATTCCACCACGCGCAGCCGCGGGGAAGTGCCGAGTGCCGATGGACCGCCGAGTCCCGAGTGCCGGGTGCCGAGCTGTTCGGAGGCGCGGGTGTGGTTGGACGACTTGGCAGTCGAGGTGGCGAGCTCGCCGAAGACCTCGGCGTTGTGCTCGCCCAGCTTGGGAGCGGTGCGGCGCAGCGGTGGGCGCTGGCCGTCGAACAGGACGAAGGTGCCGGGAAAGGGCAGGCTAGGGCCGCCCCACGGAGGGTCCACCTGCTGGTGCATGCCCCGCGATATGAGCTGCTCGTCTTTCCAGATGTCCTCGACGGTGGCCACGGGATAGCCCAGCATGTTGCGGGCAATCACGCCCTGGAAGAACTCGGCCCGCGACAGGGTGAGCAGGAACGGGCCGATGGCCGCCTCGATGCGCTCGACGGTCGCGGGCGTGCAGGTGGCTACGTCGAACTCGTCCCAGTTGACCTCCCGGACCGCGTCGGGGGCGCCGCCCTTCTCCTCCATCCAGGCCATGAGCGCCTTGCTGGTGGCCCGTCCGGCCGGCCCGCCGTAGAGGGCAAACGCCACGTAACCATCCCGGCAGGGCCAGATCATGCGGAATTTGGCGCCCGTCACGCTGCGGCCGGTGAGGTACGGGCCGGATCGGTTCTGCTCCTCCTTGAGGAGGTCCCAGAACATGGGCGCGTGGGAGATGGCGGCGATCATGGCTGCCTGCGAGGAAACGTCCACGTGCTGGCCGCGGCCATTGAGGTTGCGAGCCAGTACCGCCATGAGGGTGCCCGCGGCGGCCGACATGCCGGCCCAGGAGGGCGCCTGCGGCAGCGTGGTGCGCACTGGTGGGCCCTGCGGATCGCCGGCCAGCCACAGGCTGCCACTGGCCGCCGTCACTTCGAGGTCGGAGGCCGGGCTCGTGGCCACGGGACCATCCACCCCGAAGGGGGTGATGCTGGTCATGATGATGGCCGGGTTGATGGCTGCCAGCTCCTCGTAGCCTAGGCCCAGGCCGTCCAGGTAGCCGGGCGTGAAGCTCTCGACGACCACGTCGGCCTGCTGGACCAGGCGGCCGAACAGCTCGCGGCCGGCCTCGGTCTCGAGGTCGCAGGTGACGCCGCGCTTGTTGACGTTGCCGGCCAGCCAGGCCAGGCTGCGCTCGACATGCGGATCGTCGCCGGCAAAGGGCGGCACGCGGCGGCCCGGATCCCCGCTTGGTGGCTCGACTTTGATGACGTCGGCGCCCAGGTCCGCCAGCGTGCGCCCGCACATGAAGCCGGAGTCGTCGGCCAGGTCGAGGACGCGCACGCCAGCCAGGGGCAGATCGATTGCATCGGTCATGCGGATAGACGCCGAAGTGCCGGGAGGTTACCGGGCACGGACGGTGGGCGGGGGCCAAGCCCCCGCGCTACACGACCGCGAGACGATACCGAACGGAGGACGAGCTCCGGCGCTGCATGACACGTGCGAGTGGTACCGCCGGTTTAGCGTCCGGTGCGGGCCAGCGACTGCACCCAGCCCTGCATGATCGACTTGCCCTTCACGATGTCGGCGTCGCTGAACCACTTCTTGAGGTCGACCCGATCGACAGGGTATACCGGCCGGTGGAAGTCCTGCTCGTAGCCGAAGGGCATGGTGGCGTCGATGCCCATACCGCCCTCGAAGCGGGTGTTGGCCGCGGTCCACTCGGCGTCGCCGGCGGTCATGCGCTCGGCCGGCTGGAAGGTCTGGCCGATGCCGCCGGGAATCGGGTTCAGGATGTCGGTGTGCGGGTTTACCCGAGTGGTCAGCGCCCAGATGATGTCGTCCATGCTGTACATGTCGATGTCGGTGTCGACGGCGATCGCCAGGCGCATGCCCTGGCTGCAGGCGAGGGCCGCGGCCAGGAAGTTGCGCTGCCAGCCATCCTCGATCTTGTTCCGCTTCTTGACCTGGATGATGCAGCCACCCCAGTCGGTCATAGCGTAGGGGATGTTGACGTCCTGGACGATGCCGGGCTGCAGGCGCTCGCACAGCTCGTAGATGGCGGCCTCACGCACGGTGGTGTCGATGGCGCTGTCGTCGGCGGTGTGCACGCCCAGCGGGAAGATGATCGGCTTCTCGGAGCGCTTGCGCATGGTGATGGCGGTTACGTGGAAGGTCGGGGCCTTGTAGGCCTTGCCCATGTAGCCGGCCCACTCCGGATGGAAGAAGAACTTACCCTGCTTGCCGGCCGCCTCGGACTCAGCGGTCTCGTAGCGCTTGTCGCGCGGGTGCAGGTAGCCCTCGAGGACGTACTCGCAGTCGGCCACGGCGTAGGCGTCGACCGTGCGGGCCTTGACGATGCGCACCGGGGCGCCCTGGACGGCGCCGGCAGCGCCGAGCTCATCAGCGCCGCGCGGCAGGACGACGTAGTCGAAGCCGCCGCCGGCGATAAGGGTGCAGGCCGGCGGAAGGCCAAAGCACATCGTCAGCGGAATGGGCTCGTCGTCGTGGTAGTGCTCCGAGATGATCTGCCACATGTGGGCCCCGGGGGCGGACTGGAAGGTGCCGACGTTGCCCCAGCGGAAGCACATGCGGTTGTAGCCGATGTGCGAACCACCGTGGAAGTACTTGCCCACGACCACGCTGTTGCCGCTGCCGATGGTCATTTCGGACTCGAGGTGGGTGTGGCGGATGGTCATGATGTACTTGTTCACGTCGAGGTCGTCGGTGATGACCTCCTGCTGGCAGGGCGCGTCGGCGCCGGATACCTCGACCGGCGGGAGGGGATGGGTGAGGGCATGGGCCAGCTTCCTGGTACGGTCGGTCGGGCCGTCCCAGCCGAACATCTTGTTGAGCACCTCGTAGTTGGCGAACAGGTTGGTGACGGCGCGGGCGTGCGGATACCCCTTGACGTTGTTGAAGAGGATGGGGTAGCTGCCGTCGAGCGACTTCTGGACGCCAGTCAACTCCAGGTCGCCGCTGACCTCGGTGTCGGTCTCCAGCAGGAGTCCCTGCGAGCGCAGCCAGTTAATGGCCGCGGGCAGACTCGTGATGTCGCGCGTCGCGGCAGACGCGACGGAATCGGAACCCGGCTCTCTCAGCTCAAGTGCCACAGTAATCGACCTCCCAGCATTGTCGAGGAATCAATATTGTTGCCACCAGCCAGTGCCGGCCGGGCGGGCGCGACGGCCCAATTGCGAAATCAAGTATAAGCGGCAGGTGACGGGTGATTCGAGAGGGGGTTTGTGCAGGAGGTGTGCGTCGTCTTCTCGCCCGTGGATGACTCCCGCATAGTGGCCGGCAGCGGACCCCGTGCAGGTGTTAACGGCGCATCAAAGGGTTGACAAAAACACGTTGATGTGACTATGATTCAAATTATCTACGACCGTTAATCAAGTGAAGCGAGGCGAGGATGTTCACCGACAAAGTTGAAATCAAAGACGTTGACAAGATGGATCCCGAGTACGGGGACCTCCTGCGGCGCGTGCTCCAGATCCAGGCCGACTGCGAGATCGGCGGCCCGCACCTGTACATGCGGGTGTCGATGGACAATGCGCCAACCGAGACGGATAAGCTCATCGTCGCTCGCACGGCCGGCGAAGAGGTGGACCACTTTCGCAAGGTGTGCTGGCTGGCCAACCAGCTGGGTGTGGACACCAGCTACCTGCTGAAGCGCTCCAACATCGAGCGCTACGTGGAGGCCTTCCGCGGCGAGATCACCACCTGGGAGGATTACGCCGTGTTCGGCTTCTTGGTCGACCGCATTGGCCGCTACCAGCTGGAAGAGTACGTTGGCGGCAGCTTCGCTCCCCTCGACCGCTTCATGCCGCAGATGATCCAGGAGGAGGCCGGGCACATCGGCCACGGCGAGGAGGAGACGCGCCGCATGGCCCAGAGCGAAGATGAGGGCCAGCGCCGCCGCATCCAGGACAGCGTGAACTACTGGTACCCGAAGGCGCTCGACATGTTCGGGTCCTCCGAGTCCAAGCGCGCCGAGCGGTTCATCCACTGGGGCCTGAAGAAGCGACACAACGCCGAGGCTCGCCAGATGTACCTCAAAGAGGTCAACCCCCTTATCGAGGGCATGGGCCTGCAGGTTCCGGATCCGACGGTCGGCCGGAAATACTTCTAAGACGGAACACCAAAAGCCCCCGGAGCGTTCGCTCCGGGGGCTTTTTCGTGCTTCACGCGCCCTGCGCCCGTCATCAGGGGCGCCGACTTTTCCCCCTGCGCCCGAGACGCGCTTCGGCCCTCGGCGCTCATCGCTCGGCACGCGCCTCCCAGCTGGCGCTCGTCCGGCGCCCCGCGCTCTTGGCGCGCCTAGCGTCCCGTCCAGTTGGGCGAGCGCTTCTCCTTGAAGGCGGCCAGTCCTTCGGCGGCGTCGTCGCTGGCAAAGACGCCCCACAGAGCATGGCGCTCGAGGGCCAGGGCGCCGTCGAGCGGGAGCTCGATGCCCTGCTTGGCCGACAGTTTGATGCTGCCGATGGCGAAGGTGGCGCCGCCGGCCAGGCGCTTGGCGTACTTGCTGGCCTCCGCCAGCACGTCGTCGGCCGGGACCAGCTTATCGACCAGGCCGATCTCGAGCGCGGTCTTGGGATTCACCGGGTCGCCGGTGAGCATCATGTCGAGTGACTTGGCGCGGCCCACCAGGCGGGGCAGGCGCTGCGTGCCGCCGTTGCCCGGCAGCAGGCCCAGCGTGACCTCCGGCAGCCCGACGCGGTACTCGCCCTCGGCGGCAATGCGCACGTCGCAGGCCAGGGCGATCTCCAGCCCGCCGCCCAGCGCATGCCCGCTGATGGCGGCCACGAACACCTTGGGCGTGCGCTCGATCTTCTGCAGGATCTCGTGCATGTGCAGGATGATCATCGAGCGCTGGATGGGACTGGTGTCGCGGAACATGTTGATGTCGGCGCCGGCGCAGAAGAACTTGGGCGCCAGGTCGCTCATCAGCACCGCGCTGTGGATGGCGTCGTCGAAGCGGATCTCGTCGACGATGGCGTTGAGGTCATCCATGAAAGCCTTGTTGTAGCTGTTGGCCGGTGGCCGGTTGATATGAATGAAGGCCACGCCATCCGCCTCGCGCGTGAGGGTCAGAGGATGGAGGTCCGTCGGTGCTTGTGCCACTGAATCCTCTCTTTGAAGCAGCGTGAACAAGCTGCCTCGATGGTAGATTTAGTCGTAGGTCCGCCCCGCGATACTCGCTTTCTCGAGATCCGGCGAGCGACGCGCCCCAGCCCTTGATGGCCTGGCCGAAGCTCGGCGAAGTCGCGGCGCGGATGCCTGCGCCTAATCATTATCGCGAACCCACCAGGAGAGAGCTATGGCACTCATGAACATCAATGGCCAGCCGGTGGCGGCGGCCAGCGGAGCCACCATGGAGGTCCGCAACCCCGCGACTGGCGAGGTGGTCGACAGCGTTCCCAAGGCCGACGCCGAGGACACCCGCAAGGCCATCGCCGCGGCTGCCGCGGCATTCCCCGCCTGGTCGGGCATGCCGGCCCACAAGCGCGCCAGCATCCTGAACAAGTGCGCGGCGCACGTGCGCGACCACCTGGAAGAGGTGGCCAAGCTGCTGACGGCCGAGCAGGGCAAGCCCATTCGCGACTCGCACATCGAGGTGGACCGCTTCGCAGCGGCCATCGAGCAGTATGCCGGCCTGGTGGCAGGGGGAGCGCTGCACGGCGAGCAGATGTCGCTGCCGCAGTACAAGGCCATGGGCCTGGTGGTCCGCCGCCCGATGGGCGTCGTGGGCGCGATCATCCCCTGGAACTTCCCGTTGACGCTGTTCTCCAGCAAGATGGCCCCGGCCCTGGCCGTCGGCAACACGGTGGTGGCCAAGCCGGCCAGCACCACGCCGCTGGCCACGCTGCGGCTGGCCGAGCTGATGACCGAGGCGGGCCTGCCGGCCGGCGTGCTGAACGTGGTCACCGGTCCTGGCAACGTGGTGGGCGAGGAGCTCATCCGCAACCCCGTGGTGCGCAAGATCGGCTTCACCGGCGAGACGGTCACGGGTAAGCACGTCATGGCCGCCGCGGCCGACGAGATCAAGCGCGTGACGCTGGAGTTGGGCGGCAGCGACCCGGCCATCATCTGCGATGACGCCGACGTGGAGCTGGCAGCCAAGTCCATCGCCATCGGCCGCTTCTTCAACGCTGGTCAGGCCTGCCTGGCGGTCAAGCGCGTGTACGTGATGGAGTCGGTGGCCGACGAGTTCATCGAGAAGATCACCGGCCGCGCGCAGCGGCTCAAGGTGGGCAACGGATCGGACACCGCCTCCCAGATGGGCCCGATGCACACAGCCGGCGGACGCGAGGGTATCGAAGCGCAGCTCAAGGACGCCGTGGACCGCGGCGGCAAGGTGCTGGCGGGCGGCAAGCGCCCGGAGGGCGACGGCTTCGACAAAGGCTTCTACTTCGAGCCGACGGTGGTCGTAAACGTGCCGGACGAGGCACGGGTGTGGAAGGAGGAGACCTTCGGCCCGCTGCTGCCGATCATGGTGGTGAAGGACCTCAACGAAGCCCTCCAGAAGGCGAACAGCTCCGAGTACGGACTGGGCTCGTCCATCTTCACTCGCGACTTCGCCAAGGCGCAGCGGGCGATCGACGAGCTGGACGCAGGCTACACCTGGGTGAACTCCATCCAGGTGGCGTATGACGAGCTGCCGTTCGGCGGCGCCAAGCACAGCGGCTACGGCAAGGAGCACGGCTCGGAGGTGATGGACTACTACCTGGAGGAGAAGTCCGTCATCCTGGCGGGCGTCTAGCGGGCGCCGGCCGCGCTCGCATGAGTGCCGAGGCACGCGGAGCGTGAGGTCGCCGCGCGAAAGGGCCGTGGCCGCGCCGCGCGGCGACCGGCTGGCGCGTCCGTGAGCGCTGAGCCGGGCCGGCTGGTGGAGCACGAGCTGCGGGGCAACGTGGCCGTCCTGACTCTGAACCGGCCGGATCGGCGCAACGCCATGGTGCCGGAGATGATGGCGGAGCTGGCCAACCAGCTGCGCCAGGCATCCTCGTCGGTGGCGGCGAAGGCGGTGGTGCTCACTGGCGCTCCGCCGGCCTTCTGCGTGGGCGCGGACCTGAAGTGGGTGGGAGCGGCGCCGGATGCGGCGCAGGCCATCGCCGCGCAAGCGGCGCAGCACCACGAAGCGGTTCGAGCCATGCTGCAGGCGCAGGTGCCGATCGTGGCGGCCGTCAACGGGCCGGCCGCCGGCGGTGGCATGAGTCTGGCGCTGGCCGCGGACTACCGGCTGGCCAGCGCCTCCGCTTCGTTCACCGCCGCCTATTTCCGGCTGGCGCTGCCGCCCGACGGGGGCAACTCGGTCTTTCTCACCCGGATGCTGGGCCCGAGCCGGGCCATGGAGCTGCTGGTCACGAACCGAACGCTGGCGGCCCAGGAGGCGCTGAGCCTGGGGCTGGTGGGGCAGGTAACGCTGCTGGAGGATCTTCTCGACGCGGCCTGCGCCGTCGCCGCGAGCATGGCCGACGTGCCGATCGAGACGCTGCTGGCGACGCGCAAGCTGCTGGCATCGGCCGCCTCGCAGCCGATCGAGGCCCAGCTCGATGCTGAGGAGCAGGCGATGCGATCGGCCGCACAGCGCCCTGCCTTCCACCAGGCGCTGCAGGCCTTTCTCGATAAAGCAAAGGGCTAGCCGACCGAAACAGGCGGCCGCTTCGGGCAGGCCAGCTGACAGGACGGTATTCGGTGTGTACCATACCGGGTACTCGACATGACGACGATCGATTGCTGGAGGGCGGCGTGTCCCTCCTTGGGGGGCGGCCCGTGTCGATGATCTCCATCCGTGGGCTGCTGAAGGAGTTCGCGGTGGCGGAGGGCGCGCTGCGCGCGATCAACGGCCTCGACCTGGACGTCGACGAGGGCGAGTTCTTCGTCATCGTGGGCGCCAGCGGCTCCGGCAAGACGACGCTGCTGCGCTGCGTAGCCGGCCTGGAGACGCCCGATGGCGGCGAGATCAGCATTGGGGGGCGGACGGTGTCCAGCGACGACCCGCCGGTATGGGTGCCGCCGCAGCAGCGCCACCTGGGCATGGTGTTTCAGTCGTACGCCGTGTGGCCGCACCTGACCGTGTTCAAGAACGTATCCCTGCCGCTTACCGAAGGCGTGCAGCGCATCCCGCGCAGCGAGGTGCCCGAGCGCGTCATGAAGGCGCTGAAGATGGTCGAGCTCGAGATGCACGCCAACCGCTCGGCGACGCTGCTGAGCGGCGGCCAGCAGCAGCGGGTGGCGCTGGCGCGGGCCATCGCCGTCAACTCCAAGCTGCTGTTGATGGACGAGCCCTTGAGCAACCTCGACGCGCGGCTGCGCGAGGACGTGCGCGGCCGCATCCGCGACCTGGCCAAGCAGCTGGGGTCAACCGTGCTGTACGTGACCCACGACCAGGTCGAGGCGATGGCGGTGGCCGACAAGATCGCGCTGCTGCAGCACGGCGAGCTGCTGCAGATGGGCACGCCCGACGAGCTGTACAACCAGCCGTGCCGCGCTGAGGTCGCTGACTTCTTCGGCGCCATGAACTGGCTGCCGGGCAGGATGATCGGGACATCGGCCGCGGAGACCGCCATCGGGACGCTGCGTTTCGCCGCGGCTGCTCCGGGTGGGGCCGGCGCAGTGATGCTCGGATTTCGTCCAGAGGCGCTGTGCCCCATCGGCGGCGAGGATGGGGACCGGACCAACGTGCTCGAGGGCGTGTTGGAGAGCAGTACCTTCCTGGGCGATCAATTCACCTTCCGGGCCAGCGTCGGCGACCAGCCACTGCTGGGCAAGTGTCGAGCCAGGCCCGGAGCTGACCATGGCCCCGTCCGCATGATGGTTGAGCCGCAGCAAATCATGGTCTTCCCGGCAGGCGAGACGGCCTAGAAGCCAGCAGCCGGGGCTCCCGCCGTGCTCGGCGTGCCTATAATCCGCAGGGTCGTTTCCTGGTCAGGGAGGTAAATCAACGTCTATGGTCTTCCGAAGGCTGTTGTCGCCCGCTGCTGCGCTCATGGCGCTGCTCCTCGTGGGCTGTGGCGCGGGGACGGCCGCTCGTTCCGGAGGCGGCGCCGCGTCGCGCCCGGGAGCTGCCGCGGCGGATGCCTCGGCCGGGACCTCGGCGGTTTCCGCGGCAGCGTCGGTGCAAACGACCGGCGGCGCGGGGGGGAAGACGGCCAAGGTTGGCGCCTCATTCAGCCTGACCGGCGCCGATGGCCCGCACGGGCAGGCGCAGCGTGACGCGGTGCTGATGGCGCAGGACGAGATCAATCGCTCCGGCATGCTCGCCGGCTGGAAGCTCGAGATCGACGCCCAGGACGACGCGGGTGATAGGACCCAGGCGGCGGGGGTGTTCCAGAAGTTCTTCAAAGACGGTGCCGTAGCGATCCTGGGCCCGACGCTCAGCAGCTCCGCCTTTGCTTCGGACGCCGAAGCAGTCAAGGCTAAGGTGCCGGTGCTGGGCGTGTCGACGACCGCCGACGGCATCACTGCCGTGGGCGAGTATGTCTTCCGCGATTCGCTGGCCGAGTTCCAGGTAGCCCCGAACACCATCAAGGTGGCCAAGCAGAAGCTGAATCTCAAGAAGGCCGCGCTGGCCTACGCCAGCGACGACGCGTTCTCCAAGTCAGGCTACGACGTGTTCAAAAAGGCGCTGGCAGACAATGGAATCGAGGTGACCGACACCGAAACGTTTTCGGTGAAAGACGCCGACTTCAGTACCCAGCTATCCAAAATCAAGAGCGCTGCTCCGGACGCTATCGTCGTCTCGACCGTGACCAGCGTTGGGGCTGGCGTGGTGGCTCAGGCGCGCAAGCTCGGTATTCCGGACGCCGTGCGGATCATCGGCGGCAGCGGCTTCAATAGCCCTCAGGTTGCCAGGCTGGCCGGACCCGCGGCCAACGGATTGGTTGTTGGCGCGGCCTGGATTCCCAGCAGTCCCAACCCGCTGAGCCAGAAGTTCGTCTCGGACTTCAAGTCGAGGTACAACAGGGATCCGGACCAGTTCGCGGCGCAGGCGTATGCAGGGATGTACATCCTGGCGGACGCGATGAAGCGCGCCAACCTTTCGAGCGACCCCTCGGCGGATCGCGAAGCGATTCGGGTGGCGCTGAACCAGACCAAGAATCTGCCAACCGTGCTGGGCGACTTCTCCTTCACGCCTGAACGGGATGCGAACCACCCCCCCGTGGTGCAGCAGCTGCAGGACGGCAAATTCGTCCTGTTCAGCTGACCCATTCCAACCGGGGTCGCTAGCCGGCATTCGTCGCTCGTGGCCCGGGTGCCAGGTACAGCACTACAGGGGAGTAACCTGGCCTTGATGGACGACCCTTGGAATGAGCTCGCATCGTCACAAGCCGAATCGAGGCGTGCAGCGGCCGCAAAGGATTGGACGGCCAGTCGTGCTGCCGCCAACGCAGAGTTAGAAGCAGAGCGAAATCTTGCAAAGTCGCACGGTGACGAGTACTGTGTGCCGCTCAGGGGCGTGCCTATCGATGTCGGTGCACCACTGCCACACCTATTCACCGACGGGTCATTGACCATCGTGTCGTTCTGTCTCGGGACCGAGTACGGCGAAGACGGGAAGGCAGTTTGGTTTCCTGGGGTTGCCTCGGGTATGCAACGAGACCCCTCGCCGAGAAACATCACTGTCAATGACCTCGACACGATCGGTGTCGTCGAATTTCTTTCATGTGTGGCCCTGAAGTTCGGTCTGCCGGAGGAGGAGGTCCTCAGGAATCATCCGTTGTATGGCAAGGGACTTCGGCCCTTCTTCGCACATACCGTGGCCAATTCGAAATGGCTTGCGGAAACGAAGGCGCTGTACCGGCGGCCAAGCGACAGGAATCCTCTGTGGTGGGATTCGCTCAGGCACTACCTTTTGGCGTTCCACGATGAAACATTTGAGTGCATCGCCCAAGATCACGTTCTTGAGAAGCTCCTAATCAGCCAGGCGGGCGTAGCTGAATTGGCGGCACGTCGACTCAATCAGCGGCCGTGGGTCGACTGGAGCGAGGCCTCGTTCAATATCAGAGCGATCGCCGAGGAGCTCGGCTATCGCGCCTTTGCGTGATGCGGGCAAAGCAGGTCTGCGGCGTTCGAGCTCTGAATCCCCGGAAATGCGACCAAGAGACCCTACCCTAGCTCGTTGCGACAGCATGTGCTGCCCCGAATGCCGGGCAGGATTGCGCACCGGACTTAGGGGCCAGGCCTGGCGCGCCAAGTCTGAACCGAAGTGAGTTTATGCAGCCCAGGATGGCAGTGGCAATAGCTGGCGCCCGCTAGGGTGGCCGGGTTGGCGCCAGAGTGCAGCCATGACGAGACCGGTGATCACTCCCAGCACGAGTCCGCTGACCAGCGCCATCACGATCGAGCTGCCGAGTTCAGTTCGGAACCAGGGGAAGGCAATCTGCACTATGGCCCGTGAAAGGACGGCTCCCACCAAACCAGCCCCCACGGTACACGGTATCCACCAGGCTGCGGCTGTTACCCAGGCTCGCAGCGCCAACCACTGGGTTCCGGCCAGCAGGAGGAATACCGGCAGTGACCCAAGCGGACCCGGCCCGCCGATCGATGCGTGGTTTCGAAGGATCAGTATCTGGACAACAGGTCCCAGGCATGCTCCCAGCGCAGTGCCCCAGAACCAGTGGCCAGCGGCGGGGACGTCCCTCAGAACAAGCCATTGACAAACGCCTAAGATGGCAGCCGAAATCACGACCACCACCCATGAATAGGCGGGTGATTGCCGAACGAGAAACTGCAACAGTGAGGCAATCAGAAATGCCGTGGTCGTGGCTAGGGCCCAACGGGAAACAAAACCCCGACCAGCGTCAATGCTCATTTGCCGAAGTATATGGAGGGCCCAGTCGGACTGGGGGCCGGGTTGGTGCCTCCAGCATTAGCGCCGGATCATCGCGCGCCACATCTTCGCCTGTCTGGGAGTCCTGCTTTTGGTCCTCAGCTCATGGCTGGGTCGCCAATCGTCAATTGCTGCCGGTGAAAGCCAATGTTCGGGAAGGCGACTGCCCGTCGGATGCGGGTGGCACTTCAGTGTTTGGAAGCAGTACCGATTGGTCAGCTTATCCTTGTATGCGTTGGTGAGGTACCGTGCGCCGTTGGGCGTCTGCACTGGAGGGGTGGTATGACATCAATCCTCGCCATCGCGGCCGGGATCGTGGTGATCTTCATCTCGTGCGAGCTGTTCGTGAACTCGATCGAATGGCTGGGCCGCAAGCTGCACATCTCCGAGAACGCGGTCGGCACGGTGCTGGCGGCCATCGGCACTGCCCTGCCCGAGAGCCTGGTGACACTCATCGCGCTGGCCTTTGGCAGCGGCGCTGCCGTGCACGAAGAGATCGGCATCGGGGCCATCGTGGGTGGGCCGTTGATGCTATCGACGGTGGCCTACTTCAGCGTGGGCTTCACCGCCCTGGCGGCGCGGGGCAAGCGGACCATCGGCAGCCGGCTGGATCTGGAGCAGCTGGGCGTAGCGCGGGATGTATTGTGGTTCCTTGGCATCTTCGGCGCGGCGGTGCTGTGCAGCCTGGTGCCGGCCTACCCGGTGAAGGTGCTCGTGGCTCTGGGCATGATCGCGGCCTATTTCGCCTACGCCTTCGGCCAGCTGGGCGAAGAGATCGGCGAGCAGCGAACCCTGGCTCCGCTGCACTTCCACCGAGCGGTGCTGGTACCGGACACCTGGCGCGTGGTGATGCAGGTCGTGCTGGGCGTGGCGGGCATGATCTACGGGGCCAACCTATTCGTGGAGCATCTGGGCACGCTGGCCGGCGGCGTCGGGCTGCCCGCGGTGGTGCTGTCCATGCTGCTGAGCCCGATCGCCACGGAGCTGCCGGAGATCATGAATGCCGTGCTGTGGGTGCGCCAGGGCAAGGAAGACCTGGCGATCGGTAACGTCAGCGGGTCGATGCTTGTGCAAGCGGCCATCCCCTGCTCGCTCGGCCTGGTGTTCTCCTCTTGGCGGCTGTCCATCGAGCCGCTGCTGGGCATCCTGGCCATCCTGCTGTGCTCCATCTTTGTGTATCTGAACCTTCGGTCCGACCGGCTGAGCGCTCCCAGGCTGCTGCTGACCGGCGCCCCATATGCTGCGCTGGTGGCGCTGTTCGCGCGCGGGCTGTGACCCTTGACGAGGTTCGTCAGGCTCAGCGCACCCTAGAGGGCGTCGTCCACCGCACGCCGCTCGATTACTCAGCCACCTTCAGTCGTATGACCGGCGCGGAGGTGCACCTCAAGTGTGAGAACCTGCAGCGGACCGGCTCCTTCAAGATCCGCGGCGCCTATAACAGGCTGGCGGCTCTGAGCCAGGCGGCGCCGGGACTGAAACGCCGCGGAGTGGTGGCGGCCTCGGCTGGCAACCATGCGCAGGGCGTGGCCCTGGCCGCCAGCCTGCTGGGGTTGCCGGCCACGGTCTACATGCCGGAAGGCACCTCGTTGGCCAAGCTGGCGGCCACGCAGGGCTATGGCGCTGCCATTCGCCTCCAGGGGCAGAGCTACGACGAGGCGTACCAGGCCGCGCTGGCCTTCCAACAGCGCAGCCAGGGCACGCTGGTGCACGCCTTCGATGACCCGGCGGTCATGGCTGGGCAGGGCACAATCGCCTGCGAGGTGCTGGACGAAAAGCCGGACATCGACGCCATCGTGGTGCCGGTCGGCGGTGGAGGCTTGATCGCCGGCATCGCCACGGCGGCCAAGGCCATCTCTCCTCGGGTACAGGTAGTCGGAGTGCAGTCGGCCGCCGTGGACGCGGTGCGCGCGGCCTTCCACCCCGCGCCCAGCGGCGGTCGCCCGGCTACGACTATTGCCGACGGCATCGCCGTGAAAGCCCCCGGCCAGCTGACGCTGCCGATCATTCGGGATCTCGTGGACGACGTCGTGGCCGTCGATGACGAGGCTATCGCTCACGCCATCGTGCTGCTGCTGGAGCGCTGCAAGCTCGTCGTGGAAGGAGCGGGCGCCGTTGGTCTGGCGGCGCTGCTGTCGGGTGCCTTGGACCTGGCCGGCCGCAAGGTGGCCGTCGTCCTCAGCGGCGGCAATATCGACATCAACCTGGTCGATCGCATCATTGAGCACGGCCTGGCCACGGCAGGACGCTACCTTGTGTTCGAGACGTGGCTCCCGGATCGCCCGGGCGAGCTGGTGGAGCTGCTGCGGATCGTGCGCGACCAGCGCATCAATGTCTTGAGCGTCGAGCATCGCCGGCCGGCCGCCTTCCCCGAAGTAGAGGTCATGCTGACCGTCGAAACCCGCGACGAGAGCCATGGCCGGCGACTGCTGCAGAGGCTGAGATCGGCCGGTTACCGCGTCAACCGTCTGAAGCTGGGGTAACCGCCTCCGGGAGGCAGCCGCCAGCGCGCCAACGGCCAAAAGTCCTTGTACCCCTTGCCTGCTGATATTTCAAGGGTTAACATGATGCAAGCAGGCGTTGCGGCACGCCGGGCAAGCACCAGGGGGCACGGGGAATGGGTGACCATTGGAGTAGGCTGGCTTCCTGCGGCGTTGTCCTCACGCTCTTTCTCACGGCAGCCCAGCCCAGCGCGGCTGCACCCGCCGGCGTCCCCCCACCCCGCACGCCGCCTCTGGCGCCGAAAGTCCTCAGCCGATCCCTGCAACCGTGCTCGGCTGCCTCCCTTAAGCGGTCTCCAGCGCACATAGCCGCCTGTCTGTCCTTGCCTCCGGAGCTGCCGAGTCTCGGTCAGCCAAGACGCGTCAGCAGAACGGTGGTGGAGAGCCAGCCAGCCGTCGAGCAGGCGGCGTCCCGCGGCGAGAAATCGATCGGTGCGGCGGCGACGCGCGTGTACGGCCAAAAGTCATTTACATCCAGGGCGCCGTCCGGTGGAGAGCTGAATGGCACGACCCTGGCCGTGCCAGAGGACCTGGCGGCCGACGCCAAGGGCGGGCTGTATGTCGCGGATACGTACAACAACCGGGTCGTGTTTTATCCCAGCAACTCCACCACGGCGACCAGGGTGTACGGTCAGCCTTCGGCCACCGAAACGTCCAATTACTGCGCGGCCGGGGCAAGCGCTTTCTGCAGCCCAATAGCGGTGGCCATTGCGCCCGATGGCAGCCTGTTCGTGGCGGACCTGTTCAACGCCCGCGTCCTCATGTTCCCCAAAGGCTCCAACGAAGCGGCACGTGTCTACGGCCAGCCTGACATGATGTCGGTGGGCTGCCAGAGCAGGACTGACGCGACGTCGCTGTGCTTCCCGGTGGGCCTGGCCACTGACGCCGTGGGGGACCTGTACGTGTCCGACGCGGCCGACTCGCGCGTCCTGTTCTACCCGGCCGGATCCACGACCGCGACCAGGGTGTACGGCCAACCGGGCTTTACGAGCCGGGGCTGCATCACTGGGCCGCCGAGCGCTGCCAGCCTGTGCGGCCCGAGCGGCCTGGCGGTCGATGCCGCTGGAGACTTGCTGATTGCCGATCAGACCAACAATCGTGTGCTGCGCTTCCCCGCCGGGTCTACGACGGCTTCCCAGGTGTACGGTCAATCGACCTTCTCGAGCGTCGACTGCACTGTGAGCGCCACAGGGCTATGTGCTCCACTGGACGTAGCGGCGCAGTCCGACGGCCACCTATACGTGACCGATATCGGCAGCCGCATCGTGATCTATCCGGCCGGATCGCAGACCGCGACGGGAGTGATAGGGCAGTTCGATCTCAACAGCGGCTCCCCCGACGGGTGCATCAATGTGAACGCGTCGGAGCTCTGCGGTCAGGCGAGCGTCGCGACCAGCACCGCCGGACTGCTCTACGCGGTCGACTTCTTCAACAACCGCGTGCTGTCGTTTCCAAAGGGCTCGAACACCGCCATCAGGGTCTACGGCCAGCCGGATTTCACTTCCTCGATGCCCAACCATCAGGCGCCAGACAACAGGAGCTTGACGGCACCAGCGAGCCTCGCTCTCGGAGCTGATAGCGTCTACGTAGTCGATTCCCAGGCGAGCAGAGCGCTGGCCTACACCGGCGGATCGGTCGCCGCCTCCACCGTCTATGGCCAACCAGGCTTCAACAGCCTGGGCTGCCTCTTTGTTGCGCAATCCACACTGTGTGGGCCGGAAGGGGCAGCCACCGACCGGCAGGGCGACCTGTATGTCGCGGACAGCTTCAATAATCGGGTGCTGCGCTATCCGCGGGGCTCGACCACGCCAAGCGTCGTCTACGGCGAGCCGGACTTCGACAGCCTGGGAGATCCCTTCTGCATCTTCGGAGGCGGAGGTGCAAGCGCCTCGACCATGTGCTTGCCCAGCGCGGTAGGCCTGGACAGCTCGAACAACCTTTACGTGGTGGACTCTGGCAACCATCGCGTGCTGTTCTTTCCCAGCGGCTCAACCGCGCCCACTAGGGTCTACGGTCAGCCCAGCTTCACCACGAACCTGTGCAACGGCGGGGGTGTGAGCGCCCAAAACATGTGCGTGCCCTCCGGCATGGCCATCGACGCCAGTGACAACCTGTACCTGGCCGATACGGGCAACAACCGTGTGCTGGTGTTCCCCAGCGGCTCGGCGTCGGCCAGCGCCGTGTATGGGCAGCCGGATTTCCAGACGGCAGCGAACGATTGTGACATGGGGGGAGGTACCAACGACGCGGGCTTCTGCTTCCCGCTGGGAGTTGCGGTGGATGCGGCGGGCGGCGTCTATGTAGCCGACAGCGGCAACAGCCGTGTGCTGAAGTTTCGTTCGGGTGCCACGCACGCCTCGGAGGTCTTCGGACAGCCCAATTTCACGTCCGGCAGCTGCAGCGTCAAGGTAAGCGCGCGGACGATGTGCGTGCCGAATAACGTCGTGCTGGATGCCGCCGGCAACCTCTTCGTGGCCGATACCTTCAACGCGCGGATACTCCTCATCCCCGGAAGCGCGGCCGGGGCGCGCGATATCCCTAGTGTCGCCTCCGTCTCCCCGAGGTCGGGCGACCTCGCCGGAGGTAATGCCGTCACCATCAGGGGCAAGGGCCTGGCGAAGGCCACCGCGGTCGACTTCGGTACGACGAGGACAGCCACTGGGCTCGCCGCAAATGCCAGCGGCACGAGCCTCACGGTGACAGTGCCGCTAGGTTCCGGAATGGTCCACGTGACCGTCGAAACCCCGGACGGCGGCGGCAGCGGAATCCACGAGGATTCCAATGTGTACACGTACGGGCCCGATCCCAATCGCTACGTCGTCTTCCTGGATGGGTTCCTGAGCACAGGCTCAGAGGTAAGAGGGCACTTCGCCAGGTTCGCAGGCGCGCTTGATGACCTGCTCCCTACATCCAACGTGCTGTACTACTCCTACTCGGGGAGTTGGAGCGCGCGTGCCTGTGGCTCGGCACGGCCGTCCTGCCCATCCGGATCGCCGGGGGCCGCGGGCTCGGTGCCGGCCTATGGCTGGCTGGATACGCAGAAGCCGGTGGCCGCCGACGTGGCCATTCTCGACACGCAACTCGGCGCCATCCTTGCCGCCCACCCCTCGGCTCAGATCGACCTCGTAGGCTACAGCCTGGGTGGCATCGTCGCGCTGGACTGGCTGCTGGCTGGACCCTCTGTGGCGACCGTACTGCCTCACGTCCATTCGGCAGTCGTCGTCGACGCACCGGTCCGCGGCATCGCTCCACTTTCGAGCTTCCAATCGCTCGTGGCCCCCGCCCTGGGGAACGCCTCGCCCGACCTGCAGGGCTCCGGCCTCGCAGGTACGCTCTCCGTCGTTCCAACATGGCCGGTGCCGGTGTTTGCCATCGAGAACAGCGCCGACTGGCTGGATAACGGCGAGATCGCTTCTGGCGGGCAGGGCTTGTTCAGCCTCACGTCGACGTGCCGCGCGAACATGGGTGGAAGTCCGGAGCATGCCCTGTCAGATCCCTCGAAGGCGCTGAAGGCGATCATGCAGGCGCACGCCAAGGTGTTGACCTCGAAGACCGCGGCGACCTGGCTGCGGCGCTATCTCGGCCAGCTGCAGCCCTACACGAGCTGCTGACGTCCGGAAGCCTGTTCGCAGGCGTCGGTCAGGCACCGCGCGTAGGGCTTGGCCCTCCCGTCCGCGGCTTGGTTCGGAGCGCTTAGTCCGGCTTGAGCTGGAGGTGGAGCTCGTCGAGCTGCTTGGGGCTGACGGGTGAGGGCGCCTGCATCAACAGGTCCATGGCGGCCTGGTTCTTGGGGAAGGCCATGACCTCGCGGATGTTGGGCTCGTCGACCATCAGCATGACCGTGCGCTCCAGGCCGGTGGCGATGCCGGCATGCGGCGGGGCGCCGTATTCGAAGGCCTCCAGCATGTGGCCGAACTGCTCCCGGATCTCGTCCTCGCTGAGGCCCAGCAGTTCGAAGACCGCCTTCTGGACCTCCGCCTTGTGGATGCGGACGCTGCCTCCGCCGACCTCGTAGCCGTTGCATGCCAGGTCGTACTGGCGGGCGCCGATGCTTCCCGGCTCGGCCTTGAGCGCTTCGACCTCCATCACGACCGGCGCGGAGAAGGGGTTGTGCATGGCATGCCAGCGGCCCTCGTCCGGCAGCCATTCCAGCAGTGGGAAGCCGGTGACCCACACGAAGGCGAGCTTGCTGTCGTCGATCAGGCCGCAGCGGCGGCCGACGTCGAGCCGCAGCCGGCCAAGGACGTCGGCAACCGTGGCCGGCTGGTCAGCCACGATGAGCAGCATATCGCTTGGCCTGGCTTGCGAGCGGGCAATGATGCGCTTGACCTCGTCAGGTGTCAGGAACTTGGCCGCGCCGCCATGCACGGTCTCGCCATCGTCGCCGACGCCCAGCGTCACCAAGCCCTTGGCGCCGAACTGCTTGGCCTGCTCGATGAGCGCATCGGTCTCCTTGCGGCTGAGGGCGGCCCAACCTGGCGCGACGATCGCCTTCACCTGGCCGCCGGAAGCGAGCACAGAGGCGAAGGCGTTGAACTGCGTGCCGAGCACGTCCTCGGACAAGTCGACCAGCTCCACGCCGAAGCGCATGTCGGGCTTGTCCGAGCCGAAGCGGCGGATCGCTTCCTCGTAGGGCAGGCGCTGGAAGGGCTTGAACAGCAGGGTGCGCTCGGAGCACTCTTCGGCAATGCGTGTGTACAGGCCCTCGACCAGCTCCATTACGTCGGATTCGTCGGCGAAAGACATCTCGATATCGAGCTGAGTGAACTCCGGCTGTCGTTCGGCGCGCAGGTCTTCGTCGCGGAAGCAGCGCGCGAGCTGGTAGTAGCGGTCCAGGCCGGCCACCATCAGCAGCTGCTTCATCTGCTGCGGTGACTGCGGGAGAGCGTAGAACTCGCCGGGATGGATGCGGCTGGGCACCAGGTAATCGCGCGCGCCTTCGGGCGTGCTCTTGATCAGATTGGGAGTCTCGATCTCGGTGAAGTCGTGCGCGTCCAGGTAGTCGCGCATGGTCTTCACAATGCGGTGGCGGACGAGGATGTTGCGCTTGAGCCGGTCCCGCCGCAGGTCCAGGTAGCGGTACTTGAGGCGGACGGATTCATCGACGTCCACGTCTCGGTTGACCTCGAAGGGCAGTGGGCGGGCGGGGTTGAGGAGCTCGATTTCGTCGGCATGCACCTCGACCTGCCCGGTGGCCAGGTTGGGGTTGTCGCGGCCGGCCTCGCGCATGAGGACCCGGCCGCGCACGGCCAGCACGAACTCCGCACGGGCTTCGTTGGCGACCGCGTGCGCGGCCGGCGCGTGCTGTGGGTCTACCACCACCTGCACCAGGCCGGTGCGGTCGCGCAGGTCAATGAAGATGAGCCCACCGTGATCGCGACGGCGATGGACCCAGCCCATGATGTTGACGGCCTGGTCGACGTTGGCGGCGCGGAGCTCGCCACAACGGTGAGTTCGTTTCATTGGCAGGCGTGAGGCGTTAGGCGCGATGCGTTAGGCGCAAGGCGCAAGGCGCTGGTCGCAAGGCGCAAGGCGCTGGTCGCAAGGCGTAAGGCGTTGGTCGATGGTCGCAAGGCGTGATCGTTACCGCCGTAGTTGAAGTTGAAAGGCCTGGCGTGGTCGCCAGGAGTCTACTTAGTCTAGCGACTAACGACCGACGCCTCGCGCCTCGCGCTTCGCGCCTTACGCCTTGCGATCAGCGCCTTACGCCTTGCGACCAGCGCCTTACGCCTTGCGCCTTGCGATCAGCGCCTTACGCCTTGCGACCAGCGCCTTGCGCCTTGCGCCTTGCGCCTTGCGCCTCGCGCCTTGCCCTTGCGCCTTGCGCCTCGCGCCTCGCGCCTAGCGCCTCGCGCCTCGCGCCTCGCGCCTCGCGCCTCGCGCCTCGCGCCTCGCGCCTCGCGCCTCGCGCCTCGCGCCTTGCGCCTCGCGCCTTACGCCTCGCGCCTCGCGCCTCGCGCCTCGCGCCTCGCGCCTCGCGCCTTGCGCCTTGCGCCTTGCGCCTTGCGCCTCGCGCCTCGCGCCTAGCGCCTCGCGCCTCGCGCCTCGCGCCTTGCGCCTTGCGCCTTGCGCCTTGCGCCTTGCGCCTTGCGCCTTGCGCCTATCATTGATTCTCCCATGCCGAACCCGGTATCACTGGACGTTGCCTTCGTGCCCGGTGAGATGCCTCCATTGGAGGGCACGGTTGCCGTGGTGCTGGACGTGATCCGCGCGAGCACCACCATCGTCACGCTGCTGGACCGCGGCTGCCAGTCGATTGGCCTGGCCGAAAGCGTGGAGTCGGCGCGAGTGGTGGCGCGAACGGGTAGCGGAGTGCTGCTGTGCGGCGAAGTGGGCGGTTTACCGCCCTATGGCTTCGATCACGGCAACTCGCCCAGCGAATTCGCCCAGTTGGACCTGACGGGCCGGCACATGGTCATGGCCACCACCAACGGGACGGCGGCGATTCGCGCCTGCGCAGGCGCCGCGATGGTGCTGGTTGGCGCGGCTATCAACGCCAACGCAGTCATCCGCGAGGCGCTCCAGTTCCTGCGCCAGTTCGACCGCCTGCTGATCGTCTGCGCCGGCCGAGACGGCCGCTTCGTGCTGGACGATGCCGCGGCCGCTGGCTATCTGTGCCACATCTTCCTCAACGAAGCCAAGGTCCGAAGCCTGCCGGTGGCCGAATCGAACTCAGCCATCGCCGCCTACCGTCTCTACCACTCCTATCCCAACCTGCTGGCGGCCTTCAACGACTCCGACAGCGCCAAAGCGCTCTATCCCGTGCGCCTGGAACGGGACGTTTCCTACTGCGCCAAGACCTCGATTTCCAAGCGAGTGCCCCAGTTAGCCGCCGAAGCCCCCGAGCACTGGCATGACCGAGCAGGCGTGTACTTGGCATAGCGCCATCGCCCATCGGCTGGTGCGGCCTTCACATGGAGTGGCAACCTCATGAAGAAACGAGCTGGATGTCATCGTATGTCTTCGTAGCAACCTCGGTGTCTGTCGGGTAGCCAGGTGGGAAGTCGGTGTAATGGGCCGAAGACTTGCCTGCCAGCATGGCCGACAGGCTGGCAATTCGGCGGCTGGCGATGTCGATAGTGGCTGTCGAGGTTCCGTTCATTGCAACAGTAATGTGCACGTTCGCGGCCGGGTCCCAGCCTTGGGCGAGCATGGCGGCACTCTGGTCGGCGCTCATTTCCTGGAGGATGTTCAAACCGGCATCCGTTGAGAGCATGAGATCGCTCTCGATCACGGCCAGCGCCATCCCGTCCTTCTCCTCCAAGCGCGCCAGGGTGCTCTGCCCCTGCATCCGCACGCTGCCCCTTGCCTTCTCGAGGGGGATCTCGTAGTCGAACGTCCAGGAGTCACGAGGTTTTACGCCGTGACTCGGCAGCGGCGGGAAGATCAGGAGATCACTGACGGAACCCTCGTGTACCTCGACGGCGTGGATGCGTGCATCGGGGCCAACCTCGATTGTGCGGGTTGTGGGTGGCAGGACTCGGGCAGGCTGGCCTGGGTACCGTAGAGTTGTCTCCCCGCTCGTCTCGTGGATCGTCGCAACCCCGTGATCATCCACTTCGACGCCCTCCAGGAAGAGCCGTCCAGACGTTTCGACCCTGAAGGGACCATCTGCGTAAGTCATCTGGTCGGAAGTCGCTTCGTTCCAGCCGTTGGTTCGATATTCCACTCTGACGCCCTGGGGGAAGGCCAGCTCCAGGTTTGCCGTGGGCGTGCGACAGCTAACGATGGCCGAAGTTAGGGCGCCAAGGACCAACGTAACGTTCAACCGCCAACCCATCACACCAACTCACCTCAAGCGGGCATTTGCGGCAGGCCCGGGAGCGCCCGCGGTCGTTGCGCCTGGTTGGTACCTATCATAGCGCAGCCGTCAGCGTTCCGTGGTGCCGTGCAGCCCGATACGTCGGCGCTGAAGAAGGAGCGCAGCCGCTGCTGCTACCCTGACTCGCCAAGCCCCATTCACGCCACGGGGCGGCTCATCAATCAGGGTTACCGAACTGCCACGGGGCGGCTCATAAGTCAGGGTTACCCGAGTGCCATTGCATTTGTAAACGGAGCACAGTATGCTATTGCAAGCGGGCAATGGAGCCCGCGAAATAACATCTTTCGGGCTGGCGCTCCGTCTGGGGAGATTTGGAACGTCAGCCTTGTGGGGGAAGAAGACAGCATGGCTGCAGATCCAGGCAAAGGCACAACCCGCGGCCGGGGCGCCGGCGAAACGTCCAAAGGCGGACAGGCGGTGAAGGCGAAGTACGGGCCCGAATTCTTCCGGGAGATCGGCCGCAAGGGCGGGCAAGCGATTAAGGATCGCGGCCTCGACTACTTGCGAGAGATCGGTCGCCTGGGCGGCGAGGCGACGAAAGCGCGCCACGGCTCGGAGCACTACGCCGAGATCGGTCGCAAAGGTGGGCAGAACGGAAAGGGCCAGCCCAAGCCGGGCGCCGGCCGGAGCAGACGGCCCCGTCCTTAAGCGGACGTTCCTCCAGAACGTACTGTCGAGCCCCGGCCATTGGTCGGGGCTCGAAGCCTTCTTGTCCTAAGTCCTAAGCCTTCGTATCGCTAATCGGAAGAGGAGGAAGCTCCGCCGACGAGCGTGAGATCCTTTGTCGACGAAGGCTGCAGGATCTCGTCCACAAGACCGTACTCCACCGCCGCTTCGGCCGTAAGCCAGAAGTCGCGATCGGAGTCGTGGGCGATCTTCTCGTATGGCTGGCCGGTGTGCTTGGCCAGGATCTCACGCAGCATGGTCTGCAGACGGATGACCTCTTTGGCCATGATCTCGATGTCGGTGGCGGCTCCCTGCGTTCCGCTGTGAGCCTGGTGCATGTGCACCGTGGCGTGCGGCAGCGCAAAGCGCTTGCCCCGCGCGCCGCCGGCCAGGAGCACCGTGCCCATGCTGGCCGTGACGCCAACCGCATGGGTAGCCACGTCGGGCTTGATCAGCTGCATGGTGTCGTAGATCGCCAGGCCGGCGTGAATGGACCCGCCCGGCGAATGGATGTACATATTGATGTCCTTGTCGGGGTCCTCGCTCTCGAGGAACAGCAGCTGGGCGATGATGATGTTGGCGATCTGGTCGTTGATGCCGGTGCCGAGAAAGATGATCCGGTCTTTCAACAGGCGGGAATAGATGTCGAACGCCCGCTCGCCACGTGGGGACGTTTCGATGACCATGGGAATCAAGCCCACAACTGCTCTCCTAGGGGGACGCGAGGATGTAGACGAAGTATAGGGTCATGCCGCCCGTAAAACGGCCCGCGGGTCCGTTACTCGAGGTGCTCCTGGACGTACTCCAGGGCGTCGCTCACGGTGTGGATCTTCTCCGCGTCCTCATCCGAGATCTCGAGGTTGAATTCCTCCTCGAGCGACATGATCAGCTCGACAAGGTCGAGCGAATCGGCATTCAGGTCTTCAACGAAAGACGCCTGCGGCGTTACGTCGGCCTCGTCAACCCCCAATTGCTCGACGATGATCTTCTTCATTCGGTCATACACATCGGCCGCCATCAATTCACCTCCTCTGGATTGGTTCGCTGTTTTTCGCTGGACCCCAGGATGGCGCCCAGCACTCCGTTGACGAACTTAGGAGAGGTGGCGCTGCCCAACAGGCGGGCGAGCTCAACAGCTTCGCTGATCGCCACTTTGGCCGGGGCCGCGGAATTATCGAACATCAACTCGTAGATTGCAAGTCGCAGCACGTTCTTGTCAACGCGTGCGATCTGATCGAGCGGCCACTGGGCCGCGGCTTTGGTAATGAGCGCATCGATATCCTCTCTATGATGCAACACCCCGCTGACTAGGTGACGCACGAAATCCTGGTTCTCGGGTGTGAGGGATTCGCCGGCCAGGCGCTCCTCAATCACCTCATCGGCCGTGCGAGGCTGAAAGTCCAGCTCGAACAGGGCCTGCACGGCCAGCATTCGGGATCGGCGGCGCGGAGTCAGGGTGGCTCCTCCCAGTCTTCTAGGCTGCGCCGGTCGCCCGGAGGTCTTCCAGCGGGAGGCGGTCTACGTACGTGGTGTCGATCTTGCCCTGCACGAACTCGCTCTCGCGCAGGACGTGCAGGTGAAACGGGATGGTGGTTTTCACGCCGTTGATAGCGAGCTCTTGCAGGGCGCGCCGCATACGGGCGATTGCCGTCGCACGGTCCGGGCCGTGAGCAATCACCTTGGCCAGCAGCGAATCGTAGAAGGGCGGCACGCGGTAGCCCGGGTAGAGGTGGGAGTCGATGCGGATGCCGGGGCCGCCCGGCGCGATGAAGTCCGTCACCTGGCCAGCGTCGGGCGTGAAGTCTCGCGACGCATCCTCCGCGTTCACCCGGCATTCGATGGCGTGGCCACTGGCCTGCAGGTCCTGCTGCTGGAAGGGCAGGCGCTCACCGGCCGCAACCTGCAGCTGAAGCTTCACCAGGTCCACGCCGTAGATGGCTTCGGTCACCGGGTGCTCCACCTGGATGCGCGTATTGATCTCCATGAAGTAGAACTTGCCGGCGGCGTCCACCAAGAATTCCATCGTTCCGGCGTTGGTGTAGCCAACCTTCGCCGCGGCCTCCGCGGCCAGCGAGCCCATCTGCTCGCGCAGCGCGGGCGACACCGCCGGCGAGGGTGATTCCTCGATCAGCTTCTGATGCCGGCGCTGCACCGAGCAGTCGCGCTCGCCCAGGTGGATGCTGTTGCCGTGGCAGTCGACCAGCACCTGGATCTCGATGTGACGCGCCTGTTCCAGGTAGCGCTCCAGGTACAGCTCGCCGTTGCCGAAGGCGCTCTCGGCCTCGCTCTGAGCGGTGGGATACACCCGGGCCAGGTCCTCCGCGCTGTGCACCACGCGCAGGCCTCGCCCGCCACCGCCGGCGGCCGCCTTGAGCATGATGGGATAGCCCAGCTTACGGGCGATGTGCTCGGCCTCGGCCAGGCTGCGCGTGGCCCTCTCCGAGCCGGGAATGATTGGCAGCCCGGCCTGGGCCATGGCCTCGCGGGCCAGCACCTTGTCGGCCAGGCGCTCCATCACCGGCGCGCTGGGCCCGACGAAGGTGATGTGCATCTGCTCGCAGATCTCGGCCAGGTAGCTGTTCTCGGCCAGGAATCCGTAGCCCGGATGAATCGCGTCGGCGCCGGAGATGGAGGCCGCCGAGATGATGTTGGGGATGTTGAGATAGCTCTTGACGCTGGCCGGCGGGCCGATGCAGATGGCCTCGTCGGCCATTCGCACCGCCAGGCTGTCGCGGTCCGCTTCGGAGAAGACCACCACCGTCTTGATGCCCAGCTCCCGGCAGGTGCGGACGATCCTGACCGCGATCTCCCCACGGTTGGCGACGAGGACTTTACGAAACATCCTCTACGTCATCCCGCCGTCGATGGCCAGGACCTGGCCGGTGATATACGAGGCCTCCTCCGAGGCCAGGAAGGCGATCGCGCTGGCCACCTCTTGCGGCGTGCCGGTCCGGCCCATGGGGATTTGCGCCAGCACCGCCGCCTTGGCTTCCTCGGCCACGTCATCCCAGATGGCGCTCGGGATGTAGCCGGGGGCCACGGCGTTGACGGTCACGTTGCGCGAAGCCACTTCGCGGGCCAGGGCCCTGGTGAGGCCGATCAGGCCGGCCTTGGCGGCCGAATAGTTGGCCTGGCCGGGATTGCCCACCAGCCCGGCCACTGAGCTGACGTTCACGATGCGGCCCCAGCGCTGGCGCAGCATCGGCCGCAGCGCCTGCTTGGAGCACAAGAAGGCGCCCTTGAGATTCGTATCGAGCACGGCGTCCCAGTCGCTCTCGGTCATGCGCAGCGCCAGCCCGTCGCGGGTGATGCCGGCATTGTTCACCAGGATGTCGAGCCTGCCAAGCTGCTTGACGGCGTAGCCGGTGAGCTCCTCGGCGCCTTCGGGCGTGCTTACGTCTGCGGCGCACAGCTCGGCTCGGCCGCCGGCTTGGCGGATGGCGCCGGCGATGGCTTCGGCGCCATCCGGATTGCGGTTGTAGTTGAGTACGACCGTGGCCCCCAGCTCCGCCAGGGTTCGGGCCGCGGCCGAGCCGATCGTGCCCGACGCTCCCGTAACCACGGCTACGCGCTCGGCAAGTGAGAAGGCCGGTGCCCGGCTAGACGGCGACGCCACGCGGACTTTCCAGGTCGCTCACGTGCAGCGCTTCGACGGATGGCTCGATGCGCTTGGCCAGCCCGGTGAGCACCCTGCCCGGGCCGATCTCGATCAGCCGTTTGGCGCCGCCGGTGATCATGCGTCTCACCGACGCCTCCCAGCGAACGGGGGCCGCGATCTGGGCGGCCAGCTCGCGCCGAACGTCGTCCTCCGTGTGCAGCGGCTCAGCGCTCACGTTGCCGATCACCGGCCAGCGAGGAGCCGCCAGCGGCGTGCGCTCGATTGCCTCGTCGAGCTTGGCTGCCGCGGCAGCCATGATGGGCGAGTGGAACGCGGCGCTGACGTTGAGCCGCAGCACACGCTTGGCGCCGCGCGCCTTGAGCGCCGCGGTAACCGCCTCCAGGGCCGCTTCCTCGCCGGAGACGATGGTTTGCCCGGGGGCGTTGTAGTTGGCGGCGCAGGCAGTCAGCGGCGACACGGAGGCGCACGCCTCCTCGATGGCCCCGTCTTCGAGGCCCAGGACGGCCAGCATGCCACCGGGCGCATCCGTGCCAGCCTCGCTCATGAGTCGGCCGCGCTCGCGAACCAGCCGCAGGCCATCCTCGAACGTCAGGCAGCCGGCGGCCACCAGGGCCGAGTATTCACCCACGCTGTGGCCGGCCACGAAGGCCACGTCCTGGGGCAAAGTGGCGCAGCGCAGCATGGCCACGCTGGCGGTGAAGATGGCCGGCTGGGCATTGGCCGTTTCCGTGAGCTCCTCCTCGGGGCCCTCGAACATGAGTGTCGAAAGGCGGTAGCCCAGGATATCGTCAGCTGCCCTAATGACCTCGCGTGCCGCGGGCAGCGCATCGTACACGTCTCGCGCCATCCCGACGGACTGGCTGCCCTGGCCGGGAAACAGCAGCGCGGTGCTCAGCGCAGCCTAGCCTATTGTGCGGACTTTGGCTGGATGACCTGGCGGCCCTTGTACGTTCCGCAGTTGGGGCAGACGCGATGCGGCAGCTTGAGGGTCTTGCACTGCGGGCAGTTCACCAAGTGAACCGGCGCCAGGTGCAAATGGCTGCGTCGCTTGCCCTGCTTGGACTTGGGGATTCGTTCCTTTGGTACTGCGCCCATCTAGCTCGGCTGTTCCTTTCTCACTTCTCTTTCACCAGAGGCACCAGGTCTTTCAACATGGCTGCCAGCGGTCCGCTGGGCGTGTCCGGCTCACAGCCGCAGGCGCCCAGGTTGAGGTTGGCGCCGCAGCGGGGACACAGCCCTTGGCAGTTCGTTTGGCACAGCGGGTGCATTGGCATCTCCATGACCACGCCCTGTCTGATCACCTCGTCAACGTCCATCAGGTGATTCGCGTCGATGTTGAACACCGGCTCGTTCTCGTCGGCTTCCTCGGGCCTGGTTGGCTGGCCGGTGAGGATGTCGATGGTCGGACAAAACCGTTCCTCGAAGTGAAAGGCGATCCGCTGCTCCGCCGATTCCGCACAGCGGCTGCAGACGGTCTCGATGGCGGTGCTCACGTCTCCGCGAGCCAGCAGGCCATCGTTGAGGCGGGTCAAGTGCAGCCGCGCGCGAACGGGCTGCGTGAGCCGCTGGCCCTCGATCTCGCTAGGCGATTCCTCCAGTTCGTACTCTCGCGTGGTCCCCACGGCCGCCTTGAGCAGCTGCGCAACGTTCAGCTTCATGGGTAACCCCCGGAACTGGGATTATACCCGTCAAGTGTAGCGGGAACGAGCCCGCGCCCGCCGCCCCGTTCGCGTCATCCTGACTGTCGAGCGACCGATCCGTTCAGCCGCTCTCCTCCGGCGCCTCCCAGCCTCGGGGCCGGCTCAGAACATCTTGGGCAGGCGCTTCTTCCAGGCGGTCGGCAGCAGGATGTCGATCGCGTCGTCGACGGTGACGATGCCCATCAGGCGGTTGGCCTCGTCTACCACCGGCACCGACATGAGGTTGTATTTGGCAATGGTCTTGGCCACCTCGTTCTGGTGATCGTCGATGCGCACTTTCACCGGGTCGGCCTTGGCGATCTCCGACAGCTTGGCGCTGGGCTCGGCCATGATCAGGTCGCGCAGGGTGACCGTCCCCACCAGCTCCTCGCTCTCGGGATCTCGCACCACGTAGACGTTGTAGATCATGTCGATGTCGCGGTAGTCGCGGCGCAGCAGCTCGATGGTCTCGTCAACGGTGAAGTCCTGGGCAATGGCCACGTAATCGGTGGTCATGATGCCGCCGGCCGTGTCTTCGTCGTAGCCCAGGAGCTGGGCCACGTCCTCGAATTCCTCGGTTTCCATCAGGCTCAGGACTTCGCTGGCCTTGTCCGGGTCCATCTCGGCAATCACGTCGGCCGCATCGTCTGGGGCCATCTCCTCCAGGATGTCCGCGGCGCGTCCGCTCTCCATCTGCTCCAGCAGGTCGGCCTGGCGCTCCTCGTCGATCTCCTCCAGCACGTTGGCGGCGCTCTCGTCGTCGAGGTTGGCCAGCAGGTTCACGCCCTCGCTGACGGTCAGGTCTTCGACGATGTCGGCCAGGTCGGAGGGGTGCAGGCGGGAGATGGTCTCCTGGCTGTGGCGCAGGCGCAGGCCGGTCACCGTGTCGCTGGCGACGGGATCGACGTCCTGCCAGGCGATGAGCTCGCGGCTGTCCTGCAGGCCCAGCCGCTCCAGCAGCGGGCGCATGCCGAGGCGGCGAAACAGCGCCCGGGCGGAGATGTCGACGCCCAGCAGCGAGTAGTGGCCGTTGGTGCGGGTGAGCGCCAGGTCATTCACGCGCCGGACCTTGCGTCCCTCCACGTCCACCACCTGGTGGTCCAGCACTTCGTCCCGCAGCCGCACGTCGTGGGGGCGCAGCACGTATTCCAGGATGTCACCGGCGGGCACGGTCAGGCGCGGCTGCCCGTCCAAGGTCTCGACCTGCCGCCACGGTACCCAGCGCTCGCCGACCTTGATGGCGGCTACCTGGGGATAGGGCAGCTGGTGCGCCGGCACGCACACGTCCTCGATGGCGCCGACCTTGTGGTTCTGGCTGTCCAGAACCGGCTTGCCGACGATCTCGCTGAGAAAAGCCATTTCACCACCTCCTTGATGCTCCGAGAATCGAGCCTCCGGAGGTAGCGCCCAAATGGGCTAGGCGAGTGTTACAGCAGCGCTCCGGAGGCAGTTATGAACAGGAAACCGGACTGGGTACTGTGACCGTCGTCCACGTGTAGGCCGCCTCCTTCTTTGGGAACGTCGTCTGCTGGCCGGCCCTCGGCCCGCCATCCTGCAGCGCCCGTAAGTATACAGCTTGGCGACGAAGGTTGGGCTGCCGGTGACCCGCCCTCATGTCAAAGGGATGCCGGTCGGTGCCAACCATGGGATCCGCTTGGCCCGGGCCTTCTCATCGTCGCCGGGGAGCAGCGCCGAGTGCGAGTCAGCCGGTGCCGCTTTGGGTTATCCGCTCCCCTCTACCCAGTATCAGGGGCCGTCGAAAGTGGCGATACCAGATCGCGGGCCAGGGGCGCCGGCCTTGTCCGTCTAGAGCACAGGCTGTTTGGGACTGTCGATGACGAACGTCTTCAGCATGGCGGCCGCGGTTGGCGTATCGTCGGCCGCCAAGCTTGGTTGAGCCACATAGAAGAAGAGATACCCCCTGCCTGACTTAATGGTATTCACGGCCCAGCCCACCATGTTTCGTCCTCCGAAGGTGCCGGAAAAGACGGTCTGCTGAGCCCGACTGGTGCCGAGGACCGTTGGCACGACGCTGATGATCTTGACTCCCGGGAAGACTGTCTGGAGCATCTTCAGCGTTACCTCATCCAGTTGGTCCGGCGTGACGCCGGGCATGGGCAGAGTGAAGATCTCCACCAGGTTTTGATCGGGCGAAGTGAAGGCAACCAGCCCGTTCGGAGGGTTGTCCATGCGGCGCCAGTTCTGGGGATAGCTCAGCCTGACGCCCGACCGGGCGTCCTCGAAGGTCAGTGGGAGCGGAGCGGCAACGACTGTTGGCCGGGGCGTGGCGCCTGGCACCGGCGTGACCAGCGCTGGTGGCGGCGCTGGCGTGGGCGTTACCGGCCGGCTGGTCGGATAAGGCCTGGGGCTGGCACTGCTTGCCGGGGCATCGAGGGCCATGACCTTGAAGTCAGTGAATCGCACGTCGACCTCTTGATCTGCCGGCGCGCTATCCATGTACGCGGTCAAACGTGCGACGCCGCTTCTGGCCTTGAAGCTGGGGTAGCTGCCGGATTCGATCTCCTTGCCGTTGGCCAAAAGACGAACCAGGTCGCTGTGAAATTCCATGCGCAGCACGTTGGGTTGTCCGTGGAGCACTGAGCTGCTGCGGGCCTGCGAAAGATAGCGCCGCTCGTTGTACGAATACAGGCCGTAGCTGCCAGTTTCCGGCACGACCGTGAAGCGAGTGGTGTCGTCGTCAGTCGCGAACTCGATCCCATAGACTGCCTGCGGCGCGGACTGCGTCGCTTCCGCCTTGACCTCGATCGCGAAATCGTCTTCGGCGATCTTGTCCGCTGATGTTGGGCGGGCGCCGAAGATCATGCGGGTGTTGTTGTCCGGGTACGGCCCGTGAACCTTGACGAGCAGCGATCCGGCGTCGTACTGCCACTCCCAGGGGATCTCCGCGGTCTTGCCCGCGACCAGCTGCCTGATCACGCCGGACTGATGATCCGGGAAGAGGCCGTGAGTGGGGTCGCTGAAATCGTCAGCTCGCAGCAGCTTGCCGGCCACGCCTCCTTCCGCTGCGGAATTGGCCGGGGCTGCGGTGGCTGCCACACTCTCGCCGGCGCTCGGATTTGCTGACGAGCTCGGCGCGCTCGATCCGGCGCTCCCGCTGCATGCTCCCAGGCAGGTGCCGGCCAGTAAACAGATGGCTGCGAGACGGCCCAAGCCGCCGGTCGATGGTGTACGCCGCATTGGTCCCACCCCCTAGAAGTCGTTTAGCTGAATGCCGTACAAGCGAACAACACGAGCCTTCCAGGCGCCAGCTTGCCTGCCCAAGATTACACGCTGCCGCAGCCGCTCGCTGTGACGCACATCACAAATCGTGGGGCCGGCGAGTCGGTGCATACAGAAGCACAGTGATCGCCCCCTCCTACCTTCGCTGGCGTTACGCTTTCGGGGTTGTTCCAGCGAAAGTCGCGGCGCGATCTCCGGGGACGGTGAGGGCCGGCCCATGACGGCTGCTGGCGGCGAGATGCAGCTGGCCCTGGAGCTGCCGGAGGCGGGCGACGTGGAGCTGCCGCGCCAGGTCGATCCGATGCGGGCGCGGCTCATCAGCGCGCCGTTCGATTCGCCCGACTACCTGTTCGAAACGCGTTGGAACGGCATCCGCGCCGTGGCGGCGGTGCAGCACGGCGAGGTGACCCTGCGCAACCGCCGCGTGGGCGACATCAGCGATCGCTTCCCCGAGCTTGGGACGCTGGCTCTGGCCGCCTCCGAGCAGCCGCTGCTCCTGGATGGCGAGATCCTGGTGGTGGACGAGCGCGGCCGGCCCGATTTCGATGCCTTGCAGCGCCGGCTGCGGCTCGTCGATCGATCGCTCATCCTGGCCGAGGCGAAGCGCCAGCCGGCCTGCTACCTGGCCAGCGACCTCCTCTTTCGCGGCCAGCGCTGGCTGCTGGCCGATCAGCTGGAGCGGCGGAAGCGGCTGCTGGCCGACGTCCTCCACCCTTCGGACACCATCTACCTGGCCGAGGCGTTCGACGCCGAAGGGCAGGCGCTGTTCCAGGCAGCGGTCGAATCGGACCTGGAGGGCGTTGTGGCCAAGCCCCGCTCCAGTCTCTACGCGCCCGGAGCCTACGGTCAGTGGCTGGCGGTCGGCCGTGGCCGCGAGGAGTTCGTCGTGGGAGGCTACAGCATGCGCATCGCCGGCAGCGAGCGATCCGTCGAGCTGCTGATCGGCGCATACGACGTGGATGGCCGGCTGGTGTTCGTGCAGGCGGTGCCTCCGCCGGCCGATGAGACCGTTCGAAACGAGCTCTTCCCGGTGCTGAACGCGCTGCAGGTGGAGCAGCCGCAGTTCGCGGAGACGCCACCGTTCATCGCCTGCTGGGTGCGGCCGGAGGTGGTGCTGACGGTCAGCTTCAGCCAGCGTCCCGGCCGCCCCGAGCCGCGCTCTCCGTTCGTGGAGCGCGTGCGCCTGGACGTTGCGCCGGACGAATGCCTGCTGCCGGTGGACCTCGAGGTGCCCGGCAGCTCAGCCAAGCCCGATCGCCCCCAGCTGACCATGCTGACTACCCTACCCCTGCCGCTGGCCGCGTCCGGCGGCGACACGCGGACTCGTCCGGCGCTGCGCGTCGTGGGCGATGGTATGTAGGAGCGTCGCCGGCAGGTCCTCGGCGGCAGGCCGCGGAGGGTCGCTCATCGTCGTGCCTGCCGCGGGCGGCCTCGCAATCGCTCCGGCTGTGCTCCGCTAGACGCAGCGAACGCCGACGGAGCCCAGGTGCGCGAACTCGGCGCGCACGTAGTCGCCAGCCTCCAGAGGGAAGGCCTCGCCCAGCCCGCCCGCCATTACCACGTCGCCCGCTTCCAGCCCGCCGGCGTCCATCTCGGCCATCTTGTTCACCAGCCAGGCCACCGAATCGGCCGGGTGTCCCAGGACGGCGCCGCCGGATCCCGTGGCCACCAGCTCGCCGTTGATCTCCATGAGCATGCCCACCAGGCGCAGGTCCAGCCCCTCGGGCGACCGCGCCGAGCCGCCCAGCACCACCCTTGCGGCCGAGGCGTTGTCGGCAATCACGTCCGGCAGCGTGAACTTGAACGCGGCAAAGCGGCTGTCGATGATCTCCAGCGCCGGCATGACGTAGCGCGTCGCCGCCAGCACCTGGCTGCCGCTGACGTTGGGGCCGTGCAGGCGGCCGGCCATGAGGAAGGCAATCTCGCACTCCACCCGCGGATGGATGAAGTCGGCACGGGATACCTGCGCGCCGTCGGCCAGGATGGTGCGATCGATCACGTAGCCGTACAGCGGCTCGTTGGTGTTCATCTGCCGCTGCTTGGCCAGGCTGGTGAGGCCCGTCTTCTTGCCGGCCAGCTTGCCGCCCTGGGCCAGGTGCTCGGCCAGCAGGGCCCACTGGACGTCGTACGCTTCGCGCTCGCTGATTGCGCGCTCAGCGGTCAGCGGCTCGATGGCGCGGCGCTCGCGCTGGGCCTCGAACAGCCGCTGGGCCAGCGCCTTCGCGTCAAACGACGCGGACACTCACGCTGCCCAGCCCATCGTACTCGGCGCGGAACACGTCGCCGGGGTTGGCGTCGAACGACTTGGTCAGCGCGCCCGGCAGGATCACTTCGCCCGCATCCAGGCCAATGCCGTAGTCGGCCAGCGCGTTGGCCAGCCAGGCGACCGCCGCGGCCGGGTTGCCCAGGGCCGCCGCGCCCGACGAGTAGCCGATGTCCTCGCCGTTCTGCATGAACACCACGCCGGTCAGCCGCAGGTCCAGCTCGTCCGGCCGCCGCCGCTGCGTGCCCAGCACGTGGCCGGCGGAGGATCCGTTGTCGGCCACGGTGTCCTCGAACTTGATCTTCCAATCCTTGATGCGGCTGTCGATGATCTCGAAGGCGGGGGTGACGTAGGCGGTGGCCGCCAGCACCTGGGCGATGTTGATGCCGGGCCCGCGCAGCGGCCGCTCCAGCACGAAGGCGATCTCGGGCTCGATGCGCGGCCAGATGAGCCTCGCGCGCTCGAACTCGCCATTGTCATCCACGGCCAGGGTGGTGAGCAGGTGGCCGTAGTCCGGCGAGGTGATGCCCAGCTGCTGCTGCATGGCTGTGCTGGTAAGGCCGATTTTCTTGCCCACGATGCGGGCTCCGGCGGCGGTCTTGGCCTTGATCACCCGCAGCTGGACGTCGTAGGAGTCGGCCACCTGGATGCCGGGATAGAGCTGGGTCAGTGGATCGATGGCGGTGCACGTACGCTCGGCCTGGAGCAGCCGGTCGGCTGCCTCCTGGCGCTGCTGTTCGGTCAATGGCATGGTGGCAAGGATACGCCAGAGCCTGCCGGCGGCCAGGCCGGCCGGCGCTATCTGCCGGCCAGCGTCCCCGCCCGGGCGCGATGCTGAACCGGCTTGTCGCCGTTGTTGCGGAAGGCCTCCATGGCGTACCAGTGCTTGCAGCCAAAGGGGCCGGCCATGCCCAGCGCATCGGGGCAGTGGCAGCCGCTGTCCACGCTCACCCGGAACCAGCTCTCGCGGTCCAGCGACGATACGTAGTACTGCCGGTAATCCGTCTTGCGCACGAGCAGGTCGGCGGCTGCGCGCTTGCGGCCGAGCTGCTCGGCAATCGACAGCTCGTTGTCCAGGTCGCCCTCGAACCTTCGCAGGGACTGCCCGCCTCCGGCTGCGCCGTTGGATTGGGAGCCTCCCCACCGCGCGACGCCGCTGAGGCTGTCGTAGATCGCGCGGCGGGACGGGTCGCCGAGCACGTGGTAGGCCTGGTTGAGCGCCTTCATGCGTACGCTGGCGGAGGGATCCGCGTTGAGATCAGGATGGAACTGCTTCGCCAGCCGCTTGTATTCGCGGCGAATGTCGTCCTGCGAGGCGCCCGGAGTGAGGCCGAGGACCGCGTAGAGGTCCAGTTCCGTGGGAGCGTTGAGTTTGCTTCCGATGGCTTCCAGTATAGAACATTTGCGCCATCGGATCGGTTGCGTACGATGGACGTGGTGTCCCTCACATATTGGCCCTGGCCACGTCGGCCTGAGCGTCAAGTGAACGAGCCCGTTCGCGCCTGCCAAACGGCCTTCGCACCGTGGGCCCGCCAAGCGCGCGTCCCACCAGGGTGTCGGGCCGAGCATCGAGCGCCGGGCCCCCTTCGCGCCCGTCGGTTGGCCTTCGCCGCGGCTGCTCGTCACATAGCTGCGCCGCCAATGTCGGTGGGGCGAGCGCCCGGCGTGCGCACCCGGCCGCGATTGGCGGGCGCGCCAGTCATTCGGACAGGCCGCTAGTGGCTGCGCCGCTCGAGCTGCTGCAGGCTGTGCCGTACCTGCGGCCGCTCCCGGCCGACGACCTGGCCCTGCTGCGCGGCCGGGCGATCCATCAAACGTTCCCGCGCGGCCGCATCATCCTCCTCGAGAACGAGCCGTGCCCCGGCATGTACCTGGTGGAAAGCGGGCGGGTCAAGCTGTTCCGCACCTCCGGCGAGGGTCGCGAGCAGGTGCTCATGCTGATCCCGCCGGGCGGCTCGTTCAACGACGTGCCGGTGTTCGACGGCGGCCCGAACGCCGCGGCTGCCGCGGCCATGGAGCGCAGCTCGCTCTACCTCCTGCCCAAGGAGCACGTGCTGGCGGCCGTGGGCGCCCACAGCGAGTCGGCCCTGGCGCTGGCGCGCACGTTTGCCAGCCAGCTGCGGACGCTGGCCAACCTGGTGGAGGATCTCTCCTTCCGCCACGTCACCAGCCGCGTGGCCAAACTGCTGCTGCAGTATGCCGATGCGCCGCCGGGCGCATCGCGCCCTCGCCTGACCCAGCAGGACCTGGCCTCGATGGTCGGCTCCGTGCGCGAGGTGGTTGGCCGCTCGCTGGCGGCCCTGGAGCGCGAGGGCGCCGTGCGCATCGACCGAGCGCGCATCGTGGTGACCGATCGCGAGGCGCTGCGGAGGATGGCCTGAGCTTTCAAGAGCTGATCGGCGGCATGTGCGGCGCCTTGGAAGAGGAGCTGGCGGCCGTCCGTGCCTCGGAGTCGGCCCGGCGCATTCCGGTGCATGGCGGCCGGCAGGTGGGCAAGAGCGGGTCGGATTGGCTGTACGTCTTCGGCCTGCGCTACCCGGTGGCGCTGCCGGACGAGGTGCCGCTGCGCATCGAGCTGCCCGGCAGCGGCGACGGGCCGTACATGGGCCAGCTCGTGGGCTCGACCGCCTTCGAGGTGACCGTCAGCTGCGGCGTGAGGCTGCCCGGCTCGCTGCTCTCGGCCAGCATCAGCGTGGACAGCTCGTTCCTGCTGGAGCAGCTCGGTGAGGCGCTGGCCGGCTTGGAAGAAGAGGACTGCGAGCTGGCGCTGGAGCTCTTTGGTCTCAGCCGGCCGAGGCGTCGTTTGCGCCGCCAGGCGCCGGATACCGAGATCCTGGGATCGATCGACCGCGCCAACGCCTTCCAGGTCGATGCCGTGGGCGCTGCGCTGGATCGCGACGTGACCTACGTGTGGGGCCCGCCCGGCACCGGCAAGACCACCACGCTGGCCATGATCGGCGCGGCGCTGGTGCGCAGCGGGCTGCGGGTGCTGGCCGTGGGATCCACCAACGTCGCCGTGGACAACGCCGTGATCAAGCTGGCGGAGTGGCTGCCGGACGGCGCGCAGGTGGTGCGCTTCGGCACGCCCCAGCTGGCCGTGCTGCGCGAAGCGGTGGGCGGCGGGCTGGTCGGCGGCAAGGCCCGCGGCCAGCTGCTGCACACCATGCCCCTGCCCTTCTGGGAGGACGCTGCCGGGCCGGGAGCTGGCGCTTCCGGCGAGCCCTCGCCGGCGGAGGCCGCGACGCCGTCCGGGCCGCGGCCGCACGAGCTGGTGCAGGTGATCTCCGCGCGGCGCCAGCCGCTGCCCGAGGAGGAATCTCGCCGCCAGCGGGAGCTGCGGCAGGCGGCGGTGGTGGGGGCTACGCTGTCGCGTCTCAGCCTATCGCCCGAGCTGCTGCGGCCGGGCTTCGACGCCGTGCTGATCGACGAGGCCAGCACCGCTCCGCTGCCGGGCGCCTTCCTGGCGGCCAGCCTGGCGCGCCGCAAGGTGGTGGCGCTGGGCGATCCCAAGCAGCTGCCGCCCGTGTCGGTGGCCGATACGCCGCTGGCCCGCCGCTGGCTGCAGCGCGACCTGTTCGCTCAGGCCGAGCTGGAGGACGAGGACGAGCGCGCCGTGCTGCTGCGCGAGCAGTACCGCATGCACCCCGACGTGTCCCGGCTAGCCAACGAGCTGGTGTACCAGGGCCGGCTGGTGGATGGCGTGGGCCGCCTTCCGGCGGGGGGAGTGCGGCTGGTGGATACGTCGGACGAGGGCGGCCGCTGCATACGGGTGGATGGGTCGCGGCAGAACGAGCTGCACGCCGAGAGGGTGGTAGAGCTGGCCGCCGAGCTGCTGGGCGGCTTCGGCCCCAGCGACGACGAGCGCCCGGTGGCCATCATCACGCCCTATCGGGCGCAGGCGCGGGTGGTGTGGCGGCTGCTGCGCGATGCCCGGCTGGACAAGCGCGTGGACGTGGGCACGGTGCATCGCTTCCAGGGGCTGGAGCGCGAGGCCGTGATCTTCGACACCGTGGAGTCCGACCCGGAGCGTCCGGCGCCGTTCGTGAGCGGCGGCCGCGACTCTGAGGCCATGCGGCTGATCAACGTGGCCATCACGCGGGCGCGGTCGCGGCTGGTGGTGGTGGCCAACGTGCGGCACCTGGCGCAGTGGCTGCGCCCGGGGTCGATCCTGCTGGGGTTGATTGGGCTGTTGGAGGCGTGAGTGAGGGAGCTGGGGTGTGACGTTTCGCCGGAGCGGACTAGCGGCTCAGGCGGCGATCGCCAGAAAGAAGAAGGCGACCTAGGTGGTCGCCTTCTGAGCCTGTTGCTGCAAGAGCACGTAGTTCTGGCATCGCTGGCAGAGCCAGATCATCTTCTCTTCAGTCTCCCACCACGGAGAAACGAAGTTTTCGTCTCCGCAGCGTTCACAGGTGCCTTTCTTGCCCTGTCCTTCAGGCACTTGCTTCGCTTAGCCCCCAGTCACGTTAAAAGTGGCTCAAGTTTAGCCCAGTGCCGCGAGAATTACCAAGAGCCTGGAGCAAGCGTGCCCCAGGGGCAATTCCCGCGGTTGCGGCGACCAGAGCAGGTAGCTACAATACCCCTGCGACGCGGAAGTGGCTCAGCCTGGTAGAGCGTCTCCTTGCCAAGGAGAAGGTCGCGAGTTCGAATCTCGTCTTCCGCTCTAAACCGCCAAAACCGGCCTGATGGGCCGGTTTTTGTTTGG